>WNFD01010813.1_pt1 | contig 11450 bp, 12 predicted proteins | sample 5400491 | NCBI WGS metagenome assembly WNFD01 (sample SAMN13153343, study PRJNA577476) | soil metagenome | isolation source: 120 cm saprolite under Douglas fir tree site 2 hole 2 replicate 2 | place: USA:California | collected 2015-04-18 | reverse complement strand
GAAGCACGATCTCGAGACAGCTTCCAGACGATGCGAACCGGTAAAAGGCCGTCAGCACGAAGTTGTGCAGCACCGCCTGGAACGTGATCGCCGGATTTTCTGCCAAAGCATCGCGCAACGCCAGCGTCCGGTGTGCCGTCAGCTCCGTAATGAGCCGGTCCGGCAACGGCTTTGCCGCGTCCTCATCATCCTCTTCGGTTTCAGCCGGGTGACCGGCGACCGAGATCGCCGTGCGCTGCACGGAAGCACCGGCCTCCTGACGCTCGGTCGACGACGCGTCGACGCCCTGTCCGATTTCCGGATCCGATGCGGGAGCCTCGTCCTCCGGTCGGACATAACCCCGGTCCGCCGAGAGCCGTCCTTCGGAATCGATGCTGACGAAGACGCCAGCACGGACGATGTCGGCCGGATCATAGACCACGGACCGTTCTTGGAACGCCATCAGTGCCGCTTCGATCTCGCTGAGGCGCTGATCGACCTCATCGGGTAGTTCATCCGCGTTCTGGTAGTCAAATTCCAGTTTGGCCTGCTCGGCGTTGAGTGCGTCGATGGTCGCCCGCTCCTCGACGGTGAGATCGGCAGGTTTGCCCTCCAGTTCGCGCAAGCCGCTGGCATGGCCGTAGGGGAAATCGACGGCCACCGAGATCCAATTCCAGCCAGCCTTGGCGATCGTCTCGGCCTCCACTGTCAGCTTTTCGGTAACGAGACGATCAAGCAAGGCGACATCCTGAAGCCAGCCGCCGTCGTCGTGCTCGAATAGATCTCGTAGAATGCCGCCACCTGCCTGCTCGTAGGCATCTAGCCCGACGAAGCGTGCACGTCGGTCAGACGCGCGGACGGTCGCTTCCGTCAGCATGCGGCGAATCTGGTACGGCTCATCATATCCGGAGCGGCTGACGTTCTCCCAGACCTGCTCCTGTCTGGTGTGGTCGGCCGTGACCGAGAACGCCATGAACTGCTCAAGCGTCATGCCGTCTTCGGCATATACCTCGTGCAGCTTTGGTGACACTGACGCCAGCCGCAGCCGTTGCTTCACGATAGCCGGCGTCACGAAGTGCCGGGCGGCGATGTCTTCCTCGCTCAAACCGGCGTCGCGCAAGGTCTGGAACGCTCGGAACTGATCGAGCGGATGCAGTCCCACCCTCTCGTCATTCTCCGCAAGCGAATCATCCTCCGCAATCCCGCCCTCGCGAACGACGCAAGGAACGGGCTGTGTCTTGGCCATACGCTTCTGCTTCACCAGAAGCTCCAAAGCGCGATAGCGCCTGCCTCCCGCCGGCACCTCGAACATGCCGGTCTCGTTACCCTCGGCATCGACGACGGCCCGAACACTCAGACTTTGCAGCAAGGTACGCTGCGCGATGCTCTCGGCCAACTGCTCGATCGAAACGCCTGCCTTCACCCGGCGGACATTCGATTGGCTGAGCACAAGCTTGTTGAACGGAATGTCGCGCGAAGGGGACAGCGTGATCTTCTGAACTTTCGTCATTTAGCTTCTCCACGACGGGCAGCCAAGAGACTCTCTCTTGGCTTCCAACCCGTCGCCGAAAGCCTTGCCCACCTCTCACTCTCCCCGGGCCAACCAGAGGTCGAGCATCACGCCGCCTCCCAATCGCCAACAACCGAATCCGACGGCGCATTTGCAACGGATTCAGGAACGAAGCCGAGCAAATAGTCCGCGGCCTTGCTCGCCTGCGACGCCGCACGCACGACCGCGCGATTGTCTTCGCGCATGACGTCAAGCCATGCGCCGATATAATCGGCATGGCGGACGGTCGGCACGATCCCGAGTGACGCGCAGCTGAACGCTGAACTCAGTTCGGCTACCAATTCCTCGAAGGCATACTTCTTGGTGCCGTGTGATCCGCTTTGGTCGCGGTTGAGGCGCGAGGGATGCCCCCGTCGCATGCGAGTTCATGCAGCGCGGTGCGATGCCAATTGATAGGCTCGAAATAGGCCCGCGGCGGCGGGACCTGCACGTAGTCTTCGGCCGGAGCATAGAAGGCGCGCTCGCCGCCAATGCGAAACGTTATGCCGGTGGCCTTGATGAGGGCTTCGACCGTCGGTTCAATCAGGTTCGGCGGCGGTGGCGGAGCTGTGGTTGCGATCTCGCTAGGCAGATCCGCGCATTGGTCCGTGTTGAAAACGGTAAAACGCTTGAGGAACGAGATGGCTTGCACCTCTTCACCGGTCTCGGCCGCACGCCGTTTCTCATTGCTCGGCACGAAGCGATCGGCGTAGACGACGGTCGTGCCGCGTTCGCTCTTGCGGACGTGGCCGCCAAGCGAGAGCGCCTGACGGAAGGTGAGCCAGCTTTGTCCTGTGAACCCGCGCTCGATCACGGCTCCCCAGAGGATCAGGACGTTGATGCCGCCGTATTGCCGAGCAGTCGATGCATTTTTCGGCATCGCCAACGGCGCTCTTGCCGCGGCCGTGCCCCAGGGCTGGACCCAGGGCACGCGGCCCGCCTCAAGTTCAGCGATGATCTTGTCGGTGATTTCGTCATAGAGGCTCGCCCGGCCTTGGCCGGCGCGCGCGCGAAAAGCATGGTTTGACATCGCGGGCGCCGCGAGCCTCTCTCGCGACCATCAACCCGTCACGGCAAACCCGGGCGGCACTCTTACTCTCAGCCTCTTGCGCGAGGGAGCGACGGCGTGTGACCGAGACGCCGCGTGGGTCGGCTTACGAGAACTCGGTTTGGCATTCGCCGCACGGGCACAAGTGAAAGAATGTGAAATCTGCGACGCGGCTTGTCGCCCGTCGTCCATTCATCATCTGACTTGAGCCCCGATGTGCCTGGGCCGCAGGCCTCGATCAGGCGTGCGCCGGGGGCGCATCGCCTCAACGGAAAATGGCACCCGCGGGAGCGTGAGCATAGCGACGCCAAAGGCGGCACGCGGGACCGAGTGCAGCGACGAGACCGGTTAAAAGGGTACCCGGGACAGGGGCAGTGATAGCGACGCCGGCATGCTCAATGACGGCGGGACCCTTTCCCGAGTGCCCCCGGCGAGAAGCTCCTTAGGCTTTTGCGCGAGGGATCGAAGCCGGATGGCCGAGACGCCATGCGGCTCGGTTCACAAGAGCCCGGTGCGGCGTCAGCCGCACGCGCACTAACGGACGAGAAATAAAGACCTAAGCTCAGGGACGCGGTGGCAAATTTGGCGCGTCCAAATTGGGGTTTCTCACGCGGATTCGGGTGATACCGAAAGTGCCGGTGGCGTTCGATATCAGGTGCGTCCGAACGAACTGTTCGAGGTCTGCGCGCTTGCGGATACTTCACGATACTCGTGGACTATTTAAACGCTCGAGACCTCTGTCTCATCGCCCCATTTTCGAGATACACAACCCCTTCTGAGATCGAGCTGCTGATGAATTCAGCGACAAAGGCGCGCCCGATATCGTCCTGCTCAATCGTGCCAAAACGTCCCGGGATCAGACGCCCCAACCAAGCTACATAGCGCGGCGTGTGAGCATTGCCTGCGATAATTCCCGGACGAAAAATCGCGAGGCGTTGGAAGCCTATCCCTTGAACCGTCTCTTCTTTTAACCCCATGACCCGTACATAGCGAAACCTGCTTTTCGCGGTGCTCCCCACCGCCGAGAGCAGAGCAAACTGTATGATACCCCCGGCCCGACAACCGCGGGCAAAGCCACCGACCACGCCAATTTCGAGGGCCTTTAATTCCTCCTCGCTCCACTTCATGCTGCCTTTACCTACGCCAACACAGGATGCCCCATAGACAGGATCGCCTTATGCAACCATGCTCTGCGCGATCTTGGTCACTTCTGCCGGAAACTGAGCAGCTACCGTATCCAAGATCGCCTGCCGGACACGCGGATCAGCGGTCAGAGAAATCGCCCTACGATTGACCATCACTACTTCAGCGCAGGACGGCTCCGCGGCCAGCGCGCGCACCACCGCAGCTCCCACCTGCCCCGTGCCACCGATGATCAAGACACGAAATGCCATGCCGATAATATATCAGTTAGAATCGACAGGCCCTAGGCTGAATGGACGATCCCTCGTCGGCTATGGCAGCCTGCGAAGCAGGGCAGGGTTTATTTCAGAGCTTCGAACTCGGCCTGGCGCAGTGGCTCGCGAGCGGGAAGCTCGTGCAGGTCCTGCCCGAATGGTCTGACGAGCGTTTCCCCTTATATGCCTATTATCCCTCGCGCCGGCAGGCGCCAGCCAAGCTACGCGCCTTTCTCGAATTCATTCACCTCATCGCCGCGGACGCTTAAGTCTGATTTGCCCCATTGGCAGCCGTTCGCAATGATAGGATGGTCTCCCGCCGGATCTCTGCCGTCCAAATTCTGAAGCAACTGGCCGCTATCCGACCCCCGAAAAGTCAGCCGCAGCATGGGCGACGCTCGCAGGGCCTGTTGGGAGACAAGGCGGTTTCTTCTGCGGTGGTAACGTTGACCGGTTAGGTTAAGAAGCGAGTATCGTTGCGCTGTCGCGACTAGCCCCATCAAATGAATTTAACTTCTTGTCTTGTTTTAATGATTGGTCGTTATGAAAGAAAAACGTGAGGTTTTGACGGAAGCTATTTGCCCCGCCTGTGACGGCACAGGGTTACAGAAGGTCAAACAGCCAACGCAACCGGGCCGCAAAATCTTTCCTGCGAAATGCGAAGAATGCCTCGGCAAAGGCCGAATAAAGAAGCCAACTTCGTGATCTATCGGATAAACCGGTAGACGTTTGGTGTTTTCCGCGCGGGGCCCGTCTTATGCCGATGCCAGGCAAGCTTACTTTCGATCTCCTTGGAGAGAAGCTTTGCGGAAGGGGCGAACTGATTTCTTACGGGCCGGACTTTTTTCGCGATGGCTCAACTTGGAGCTCACTATGTCGATCGAATCCTGAAAGGCAGCAAGCCGGCCGAACTTCCTATTTAGCAACCCGCCAAATTCCTGCTTCTCATCTCAGGACAACGAAATCGCTCGGTATCGAGATTCCGGCGACCTTCTCGCCCGCGCGGACGAGATGACCGAATAAGGCTTGCCACTTCCGGTTTTGGCGCGTTTGAACCTTCCATGATTTCCGTTCTTCGGTCGCTATCTGGGGGAAAGCGGACGTAGCGCGGACATCCCATTTCGGTAGCGATGGACCCAAAGCGAACATCAGCGACAGTCTGATGCGTCCCGTCTCGGCACAGTTGAGAAGCCGCAGACACTCGCGTATTTCCGACGGACTACCTCTAGGCGTCGCCTGGCCAAGCAGCCATGGCCGCTGCGGCTACGGCTCTCAACTCCGCCTGGGAGGCGCCGTCTCGCGCCTGAATGGCCATTCCCTGGAAGACGCTCAAATAGAACCGGCTCAGGCCATTGATGTCCGTCGAGGCGGGCAGTTCGCCTTTGGCCACTGCAGTTTCCAGCCGCGAGCGCAACATGCCCAACATATCGAGCCGGACCTTCTTCACGACACGGGTGATCGCGGCCGGCCATTCGTCGCCGACGGCTGCCAGCACTGCCATACAGCCTGCCGGTGTCGCCCGGGATTTCGGCAGGCTCCCGGTCCCCGCGATCAGTAGTTTCTCAATGCCGGTCCGAGCGGTCGCTCCTTCCGCAAGCTTGTCCCAGACCGGGGGTCCCTGGGTCCGGACGTAGTGCTCGACCGCTTCGAGATAGAGCGCCTCCTTGCTGCCGAAGGCCGCATAGAGGCTTGGCGAGCGGACGCCCATGGCGTCGCACAGGTCGTTCATCGAAGTTGTCGCGAAGCCCTTGCGCCAAAACAGGAACATGGCGGCCTCAAGCGCCGCGTCGCGATCGAATCCCCTTGGCCGCCCGATAACCGCCATCACCGTCCTTTCTGTAATGAACAACACATAAGTTACTTGACGCGGTCGATCAAGGACCTAGATAATTCTGTGTCGATCAATACAGAAATGGAGATTACAATGACGATGACGGGAAAACGGGCCCTTGTGACGGGGGCAAGCAGAGGTATTGGCGCAGCGATCGCAAAGGCGCTTGCCGCTGAAGGCGCGGATGTGGCGATCACTTATGAGAAGTCCGCGGAGAGTGCCGCGGAGGTCGTTAGCGCTATAAAGGCTAAGGGACGTAGAGCGGTGGCGATCCAGGCCGACAGCGCGGACCTCGCCGCCGTTCAGGCCTCGGTCGACAAGACGGTTGCCGAACTGGGCGGGCTTGACATCCTCGTCAACAATGCAGGGATTCTTCGATTGGGCGAACTCAAGGACATCTCGCTCGCCGACATCGACGCGCTCCTGAACGTCAACGTGCGCGCGCCATTAATCGCAAGCAAAGCCGCCTTGGCCCATCTTACCAAGGGCGGGCGCATTATCACCATCGGAAGCTACTTCGCAGATCGCGTGCCTACGCCGGTCCTCGGCGTGTACGCGGCGTCGAAGTCGGCGCTGGTCGCGTTCACGAAAGCGTTGGCGCGCGAGCTCGGCCCAAAGGAGGTCACGGTCAACCTCGTGCAGCCGGGCTCTATCGACACCGACATGAACCCGGCGCACGGTCCGTCCGCGGAGACGCTGCGGCAGTTCATGGCGCTAGGTCGGTATGGCAAGGCGGACGACATCGCCAACGCTGTGGCGTTCCTAGCGAGCGCCAAGGCCCAGTACATCACCGGCTCGACGCTGACCGTTGACGGTGGCGCGAACGCCTAGACGCCACAAGGGGCCGGCTGGACGTAGTACCGCCCGGCCGGACCCTTAGTCGCTTCGTAGGTTGCCTCAGCTGGCAGTCTCGTCATGTCCGAAATGTGCCGATACTGTTCTCTAATTCCGGGACTGGGTGTCAAGCTCTCCGCGAACATCCTTGCCGGGCCCACTGTTCTCTCCGCGGTAGGGGTGAACCCTCCGCATGCCGGCGGTGCATAGCCTGAGGATCTTGATCCAACCGCTGCTGCAAGGTTTCGAGAACGTGCTCATGCTCCCATCGCGTGATGCGGCGTTCTTTGCCGGTGGTGCATTGTCCCTTGATTGCGCAGGTGTCTTGCAGGCGTTCGTCCTGTAGCGGCGCATACTGAGATCACTTGTTCACATCATAGAAGACATTCCAAAACACGCCTGCCAATAAAAGGATGCCGCCCAGCATGTCGGTTGGCAATGTTGGAAGGCTGAGACCTTCTGGGAGATTCACGTTTAGGCGCGGCGTAATGAACGCGGCTATGCCGGCAATCATCAAAACATCCCCAGGTGTTTCATGTGTCCAACATTCGCGGTCACAATTAACTTTGGCTCATGCCTCTTCCATGCTCCCTAGCGCCCCTCCGGGCGGATGCTGGTGGGCCCAACCGGCGCTGGTTCAGGCTGGTCCTGCTCAGGGTTAGCAATGGCCGGCCGTGGCGCAGACTTGCGCTCCGCCGGCGCCGCCGGCCTTCTAACGACAGGCACTGCTGGGCGCTGTAGCGCATCAACCTTGGCTGGGAGAGCATCAACCTTGGCTTGGAGCGCCGCCACTGCATCGGACAACGTTTTTGTCGCCGCCTGTGTCGCCGCCTGTTCGGATGTCAGAAGTTGAAGAGCTGTCCGCACGTCGTCTGCAGTACGTTGCTGTGAGACTTGTAAATCCTTCACCAACCCCACGATTTCGTCGGCATTTATCATCATGGATTGATTCTGGTTAGTCTGGGTACTGACCCAATGCGCGGGCACTCCTGCTGGAGGAAGTTTTAATATGGAACGAACATCATTCCCATAAATTCCCCAGACGATTGCTCCCCCCACTGCTGCTAGGGTGATCCATATCAAGAAGGTTCCTGCCGCCACTCCTCGTCGACGCGGACCGATTTCAGAGGTTTCAGTCATAGCAATCCCTGTGGGTCGGGTGTTGCATCATCACCTATCTTTCAGGAGCGGCGCATTCCCGACGCAAAGCATGCCAACGCATTGTAGGTTAGTCTCTTCTGTCGCTCACGGCACTATCGATAATCGATCTGTCCCGGTACCGTCTCGCGCCTGCGAACGCTTCCATGCTGCGACGCGCTGACTCTCGAATTAACGGCAGCGCGGACATCAAACTTAACACTCGACTATCGTTGCAAACGCCGACGGAACAGACAGCGTCTCGCACCGGATTTTTCCTGGACCCCCCGTCGCAAAGCCGTCAGTCAAAACATTTTCCGGACGACGGTCTTGTTTGAAACAGGGTATCTGTCTCATGATAAAGCGCATGCGCGGTTCCAATTCTTGACGCCCCGAGCCCCGAGGGTCAAGCGGGTTCAGGCGCATGCCACGTGCGAAGCACTCGATCGCTAGTTAGGGCTCGCCTAGCCAGAGGCACATCTCAGGGATGGAACAGCGATTGTTAGCGACTCGTTCATAAAATCTACCCAAACTTTTGCACAGTGTTGAGTCGCGTTCCACAATCAGCGAGCAGGATTCATGCATGGCGAAATTTGCGATCGGAGACGTTGTAATAAAGGATAAGGGCGGCACCGGGATAGTTCGGGCGATCTTCACGACAATGGCGGGCGAGTTATGTTACGCGGTCGAGCACAAAGGTGCGCTGGATTTCGTTGAGGAAGCCAAGTTGTCGAATAGCCCAAAGACGGACCTGGCCGCTTAGGCGTAACCGCTTTCGCCGGGGCCTGGGTTTCCGATTGCTGAACCGGCCTACACGACAGTATGATTGAGGGGCCGCGCGTGATCGGCTTTCATGATGCTGCAAGGTCCTTGATGGGCAATCGGGCTTTGGAGCTCGCCGCTCGTCGTCCACCTTGTTACTCACCCCTGTCGGCTCAACCGGCGGGGGTTTGCTTTTGGGGTCCCGGCATTGAAACCCGCGCTGGTTTGATGATTGGAAGGTAGCTCCACATACTTTTCCCACCACGGCAATGAATGATCGATAGGCCGGGCCCGAAAACGAATGAGGATCACAACTGAGTGAAGGTGCTTCGCAGCAAACGTCGTATATTGGGGGTCTGCCGAAAATTCCGCTCGGCAAGTAGCGAACATCCAGCTGCACCAAAGGCCCAAATACGGAGGAACCGCTACCGGCGCATGCACGTTGGCTTACCAGGTCAAAGGTTGGAGCGGATCAATGAGATACGTTTTAAGCTTGATGTTGGCTGTGAGTGCATTGGGAATTATGCCGGCCAGTTCAGAAGAAACTGAGCTCGGAGTAAGCTTGGCTTCGCTGGACAACGCGATCACCGTGGGTTCGAACGGAAACGATCGTCCAGATGACGGTCGAAACATGGCGCTGATCAAAGAGGGCGAATTTGAATCGCCGGAGATGATTGCAGTCATTGAGAGAAATCGCGAAGACCGAGAGCGAACCGTTGTCATTGACCGCTAAATCCAGGAGCTACCGCCCATAAAGCTCTGGTAGACTTGAGGTCTTCTGCAGCCACACGGATGCAGATTGAATAAACAGGAACAGTATCGCGCACTTCACGATAAGATGTCATCGTCGGCCCCATGAAAAATCGTGGGCGGGCACGGACAGACGCAGTCTCAATTGCACGGTGGCGATAAGTTCAGCTTTCTTAATAGCGGATCCAAACCATCTGAACGACATTCCTTCAACTCGCTAATTTGTGCTGGAGATGGGTCATCTGACCCAGTCTTCGTCTGCTTAGTGCTGCTGGTTCTTCGCCTTTCCGTCTTGGCCTTAACATGATGTCGATCGTGCCAATGACGAGAAGTAACGTCGGGATGTCGTGTAGGAGCCGGTTCTTCTGATACTGGTGGAGGCGGACTGGCCTGGCCTTCCTCGCTAGGCTGAAGGTACACGACATCGACTTTCTGTGCGTCAGTCGGCTTATCCTCATTGATTGTAAGCGGTAGGCGATCAGCCTTGTTCCCGGACACAACTGGCATGACGACTTCCGGCGGCGGTGGCGTTGATTTCATTGCGGCAGCTGCAATGGCACCAAGTCCGGCCAGGCCAATGAATCCAAGTGCGACGGTCCTGATCACGTGGTCGCCTCCTGAATGGTGAGGGCGAGCCTAAGGGTTATGATTGAATCGGTCCAGAATGAGGCCGTGGATTCGCTTGGTTAACGAGGGACCGGGAATAATCGGTTCGTCCGGATGGTGATGGTTGTCCTCGTGGTATTAGGCTGCCGCAAGGATCAAAGGAGGTCGAAATAGCGAAGAAGGCAAAGCGGCTAGTGTCCGAAAGCCGTACACAGCTTATCGACTGTCGCCGGCTCCTTCACATTGTCCTCTTTAGACGGGCACTAGCCCATTTTCGCCAGAGCCCAGATCTCACCGCCCCAGCATCGCAGCGATCCTATTCGTCCTATGCGAGGCATCCTCTGAGGGTGCTGGACACAATTTTGCGGCAAGGAATGCCGAGACCGTTATAAGCCAGCGTTCAATTTCGTTAGAGGTAGATCATGCCTGCATCATAGATTAACTCGCCCGTTCATTCGTTATGCGCGTCCATGAGGTGGCGATCGTGAGAAGGTGAACAGCAGCAGTTCCCAATTCCTGCATCTCTTTGTCCAAGATGTAGACACCTGCCGCGCGATGGTATGCGACGGCTACGGTAGCGCAAGCATCGGTTACGAAGTCAGAATTCCGGTCGCTTTTGTTCAGGGCACTCCGCTCCAAGACGATTTGCATCGCTGCGCTGGAAGTGGCTTCGGCGACTTGACCATCTTCCAATTCGAGGGGCGGGAGACTTGAGCCCGAAGGGCGGCACTGCTCAGACGCTTCTTGGACCGCCTGATAGAATTCCGGCTTTCGCGTTTCATCCGCGTTTAGATAAATTCTCAGAAAGCGCCGCGCCCTTGGTTCGAGGTGTTTGCGATCAAGCATAACTTTTCTCCTGCGTTCCCGCCGCCGCTCGGATGCAAACCAGCCAATCACCATCTCAGTTCCACTGCCTCCGCGCGCCGTCATAAGGGCTCATTTTGCTTGACAGTTGCGCGAAAACGGAGGTAATTGCCGAACTTGATATGATTTTTCGACGATGTAGCCCTGTTGCAACATCATCGAATTTTGCGTGGTACAATTTGGCAATGGAGGACGAAGCCCCGAACAACCCCTTGGCCATGTCGTCTGCAAGCCCTCGATTTACAAAACCGCTATCATTTTCAGACGCGTGAAGTTGCGCGGAAGACACTCAACATTGCGTCGTCTACGGGATATGAAGGTAACTGTTCCTTCGCTCTGATCAGCGTTCAGCCATTCGGAAAGTGGTACGCGCGTTCGCTTGGATCGACCGCATCGCCCTAGAAACCACTAGCGCCCAAACTGGTCGATCATCTCAATCAAGCCATCCTTACAAAAGCGTTCCGCGACGAGCTTGTGCCGCAGGACCCGAACGACGAACCCGTAAGCGTGTTGCTAGAGCGGATCAGGGCGGAACGGGAAGTTCGGCTATCAATGAGGCGCTCGTCGATCAAGAAGAAATGAAAGGTCGTCTTGCGAAACGCCCCTCGCACCCCTCGCACTTGAACGATTAATCTGGTTGCTCAAAGCTGTCGAGATCAGGAGGCCAGTTATGTTTATCGCCATGAACCGCTT
>WNFD01006742.1_pt1 | contig 11452 bp, 12 predicted proteins | sample 5400491 | NCBI WGS metagenome assembly WNFD01 (sample SAMN13153343, study PRJNA577476) | soil metagenome | isolation source: 120 cm saprolite under Douglas fir tree site 2 hole 2 replicate 2 | place: USA:California | collected 2015-04-18 | reverse complement strand
TGAACCAGCCGAGACTCGAAGCCCCAGGCATGTCGCTCCAAGGGAACCACACGCAGAGCGGCCGGGCTCGCTCGCTTCCTTCCCACCGTCCGAGATCGATCGCGGGACGCGCGGAGACGGTGGGTACAACTGCTTTTGACAGATGGGGCTACGTAGGTCAGATTGCTTCTAGCGGAGGGCAGTCTGTGACCAGAACAACCAACTCGACAGGATGGCAACCCCCGGGAGGCTACCCTCCAGCGAAGGGTGCAAGGCAGCGTCCCGCCCGCGGCCGCCCGGCATGGCCCGCGTGGCCCGGCCTCCCCGTGCCGCCGGGCATGCGCGTGCCGCTCATCGTGGGCGCGTGCGTGGTCCTACTGGCTGCCACGGTCTCTGCGGCGGTCGGTCTCTCGTCGCCGGCCCAGGCGGGCGGGGCCGCGCAGGCGGCGGCAGCGGCCAGCGCCGCCCAGGTCGCCACATCGGGCACGAGCCAGGACGGCCTGCAGGAACTCCTGAGCCTGCTCTTCCCACCACCCCCGCCCCCGGCTGCCGCAGCCCCGGCAGCCCCGCCCCCGCCGCCAGCCGACGCCCCTACGACGTCGCTCATCGCCGACGCGATCGGCTCCTCCGTGCCGGTGTACGCCAATCCCAGCGGTGGTCCGGTCGTCAACCGCGTCTCCGGCTCCAACGTCCTGGGCCAGCGCGAGGCCTTCCTGGTGACGGACTCCTCCGTGGCGGGTTGGTACCAGGTGGAGTTGCCGGTCAAGCCGAACGGAACGACCGGTTGGATCCAGGCCTCGAGGGTGACGACCCGCACGAGCCCATACCTCATCCGGGTGCACCAGTCGCAGTTCAAGCTGGACCTCTACAACAACGGGCAGCTCCAGCAGTCCTTCACGGTGGCGGTGGGCGCCCCGTCGACGCCGACGCCGGACGGCAACTTCTTCGTCTGGGCATCCCAGGACTGGAACTCGGCCCCCTACGCCGTCGGCATCTTCGCCCTCTCGGGGTTCTCGCCGGTGCTCGACAACTGGCCCGGCGGGGGTCGCACAGGCATCCACGGCTGGCAGGACACGAGCATCCTGGGGAGCCGGGCGTCGCACGGCTGCGTGCGGATGGGGCCAGGCGACTTCGCAAAGCTGCTCCACACCGTGCCCCTCGGCACACCGGTCGAGATCCAGCCGTAGCGTGAGCCTGTACGTCGCTCCGTCCCCGCTCCACGGGTTCGGGGTCTTCACCGACGAGGCGTTCGCGGCGGGCGATCCCATCGAGGAGTGCCCCGTGCTGGTGATCCCCGCCCCACAGCGAGAGCTCATCAACCAGACGGTCTTCAGCGGTTACTACTACGAGTGGGGGGAAGGCGACGGCGCCCTCGCCCTCGGCTTCGGGAGCCTCTACAACCACTCGTACGAGCCGACCGCCCGCTACGACCCGGCCGACGCCGGCCCGGTCCTGGTGATCAGTGCCATCCGGGCCATCCGGCCTGGGAGCGAGATCACGATCAACTACAACGGCAACCCCCGGAGCCGCAAGCGCCTCTGGTTCGATCCCGCGGGCTGACCCGCACCCGGCTCCCGGCGGCCCCGCACAAAAAACGGCTAGCGCTTTTTCTTCTTCTTCTCATTCGGCGGGGCGGGCAACGGCCTCGCCTTGGCGTGGGGCCTGGAACAGGTGGCCCGCCACCGCCCGGGCCACGGCTTCGAGGTCGCCGCCCAAGGCAGGCGGGAGGTTACCCGCAAGACCGAGCGTCGCCACGCCGTGCATCAGCGACCATGCGGCGACACCGGCCTCCAGCGGATGGTCCGAGACCGTTGCCGCAGGTCCGTACAGCATGGCGCCGGACGCCAGCCGGGCGGCGGCGATCCCAGGATCGTCGGGGTCGTAGAGCTCGGGACGGAACATCACGTCGAAGAAGGGCCGCTCCTCGACGGCGAACCGCACGTAGGCCACCCCGACCTCGGCGAAGCTGTTGGTGGCCTCGTAGACGGCCCGCAGGGTTGCCGCCAGCCGCTCGAACCCCTCGGCGGCCACCGCCGTGAGCAGGCCCCGCTTGTCCCTGAAGTGGTGCGCCGGTGCGGCGTGGGAGACGCCGGCACGCCGGGCCAGCTCCCGCAGGCTGAGTGCGGCGGGGCCGGACTCCCGGATGGATGCGACGGCCGCCTCGAGCAGCACCCGGCGGAGATCGCCGTGGTGATACCGCCTCGCATCCTCCGCATCCGGCACGGGCAGAGTCTACGGCAGAAATATAGGCATTGACAAGATAGACGGGAGCCTACTATCTTGGCACTGGATAGATCGACACGTCCGCATGCGAGGAGACCCGTCATGGCCCAGCCGCTCCCGCTGTCCGCCGATGCTCGGAGCACCGCCGGGGTGATCCTGCTCACGATCGTCGCCATCGAGTTCGGGGGGACCTACCTGTTGCGCATCGTCCGGGGTCGGGTGCCGATGACCGAGTTCCAGCGGGACTTCGCGCGGGCGGGCCACGCCCATGCGGGGGTGCTGGTGATCCTTGCCCTCGTGTGCCTGGTGCTGGCCGACGCCGCCGGCGTGCACGGGCTTGCGGCCTTCGGCGCCCACACCGCGCTCCCCTTGGCGGCGATCCTCATGTCCGCCGGGTTCTTCCTGTCCTCCGCCGGCCGCGGGCGCACGCAGCCGAATCGCCTGATCGCCATCCTCTACGTGGGCATGGCGTCCCTGGGGTTCGGCGTGATCGCGCTGGGCGTGGGCCTCCTCACCGCCTGACGCCCGGGGTGTTCAGGGTGGCTGGGCTGCAGGGCAGCGGCCCACCCCTGCACGCTCGGCGGGTATGGTTGGAGCGGGGGGTTGGTACTCGCAGCGGCGGGCGGCTGCGCCGCCGGGGAGAGGAAGGGCAGGTGCGATCCATGACGGGCGTGCCCGCAGGAACCGCGCGTGAGGAGGCGGTAGAAAGCCCCTATCCTGGCGCGCGTCCGGCCATGAACAGCGTGATCAGCCCCGCCCCGCGGGACGCATGGGACGAAGTGTTCCAGGCCGATCCCTTCGCCCTCGAGACCCAGTCCCCGGCGTGGACCGACGCGATGTGCGACGGCGGCGACTACCACGACGTCAGCCGTCTCTACGACATCGGGGGGCGGGTCATGGTCCTCCCGATGCTGCGCCGCCGGGCCGGCGGGATCGTTGCCATCGACGCCGCCAACCCGCTCCAGTGTGGCGCCGGCGGCCTCCTGGCCCCCGGGGGGGCGACGCCGGCCGACACGGCAGCCGTCTTCGCCGATCTCGCCCGGCGGCGGGTGGTCTCCCAGACCGTCTGGCCCAATCCCCTGCTCGCACCCCAGTGGGCTCCGAGCGTTCCGTCGACGGCCACGGTGGTGCCGCGCCTGGGCCACATGCTCGACCTGGATGGTGGCTTCGACAATGTCTGGGCGAAGCGCTTCGAGGGGTCCGCCCGGACGGGGGCCCGCAAGGCCGAGCGCTACGGCGTCGAGGTGGAGTGCGACACGACCGGGCGCCTGGTACCCGAGCTGTACGAGATGCTCGAGAACGCGGTGAGCCGGTGGGCCCGCCTGCAGCACGAGCCGCGCTGGCTGGCAGCGCGGCGACGGCGCTCCCGGGACCCGGTGGAGAAGTTCCAGGCGGTGGCCCGCCACCTCGGCGACCGGTGCCGGGTGTGGGTCGCCAGGGTCGAGGGGCGACCCGCCGCCTGCATGCTGGTGCTCCTGGGCCGCAACGCCTACGACTTCCGGGCGGCGATGAACGAGGATCTGAAGGGCTACCGGGCCCAGGACCTCATCGAACGCATGTCGGTGGAGGACGCCTGCAAGGCGGGCTGCCGCTGGTACTACATGGGCGACTCGGGGCGGTCCGAAAGCCTCTCGCGCTACAAGGAGCAGTTCGGCGCCCAACGCCACCATTACGCCGAGTACCGGCTGGAGCGGTTGCCGATCTCAAGCAGCGAGACGGCGATCAAGAGCCTGGTCAAGAAGGCGATCCGTTTCAGGGACTGACCGGGACCTCACCGTGGACTTCGCGAGCAAGTCCCTCCCCGAGGACCACGACGCCATCGCCCCCGACGGTTCTGAGGTCCGGATCCTCCTGTCCGCCCGTGGCGGCTCCATGGCCCACTTCCGGCTCCAGGCCGGCCACGTGTCCGCAGCGGTCCGGCACCGCAGCGTCGACGAGATCTGGTACGTCCTCGACGGGTACGGCGAGATGTGGCGCCGGACCGGGTCGATGGAGAACGTCGTGGCCCTCGGCCCTCACCTGTCCCTGACGATCCCCGTAGGGACGTCCTTCCAGTTCCGGGCCGGCCACGATGCACCGCTGTCCGTCCTCGGCATCACCATGCCGCCCTGGCCCGGTCCCGAGGAGGCCGAGGCGGTCGAGGGACACTGGCGGCCGACGTCGCCGTAGGTGGTTACCGGTGGCCCGGCCCACCGTGAGGCCGTACGCGATCGCCGGAAGCTTCGGCCCCGCCGGATGGTCCGTCCCGTTGTGCGCCATCGCCGCCGCTACTCGGTCCGGGAGCCCGAGCCCGCTCCGGCGCCGGCCACGTCCTGCTGGGGGCCAACCCAGACGGTCTTGACGTTGCAGAACTCCTTGATGCCGTGGCTGCCGAGCTCACGCCCGTACCCGGAGGTCTTGACCCCACCGAAGGGGAGCTCGGGGTACGACGTCGTGGCACCGTTCACGAACACCAAGCCGGCCTCGAACCCGTCGATGAAGCGTTCCTGTTCGCCGGGGTCGGTCGTCCACACGTTCGAGCCGAGCCCGTAGTCCGTGACGTTGGCGAGCTCGATGGCCTCCTCGACACTGGCGACCCGGTAGAGCTGGGCCACCGGGCCGAACACCTCTTCCCGGTACATCCGCATCTCCGGTGTGATCCCGCTCAGCACGGTGGGCGGGTAGAACCAGCCCGGCCCCTCGGGGATGTGGCCCCCGCAGTGGATCACCGCCCCCTTGGAGATGGCGTCGCCCACCTGCTCCTGGACGAGGCGGCGGCCCTGCTCGGTGGCGAGGGGACCGATGTCGGTCGCGGGATCGGCGGGATCGCCGACCTTGAGGGCCGACATCCGCTCGATGAAGCGCCGCTCGTATTCATCGGCGATGTCGGTGTGGACGAGGAACCGCTTCGCGGCGATGCAGCTCTGACCGTTGTTCTGACAGCGGGCCGCGACGCCGACCTTCACCGCCGCCTCCAGGTCCGCGGAGGGCAGGACGACGAAGGGGTCGCTCCCGCCCAGTTCCAGCACCGTCTTCTTGATCCCCCGCCCGGCGGCAGCCGCCACCGACGACCCGGCGGTGGAGCTGCCGGTCAGGGTGGCCGCACGGATTCGTGGGTCTCGCAGGAGACCCTCCACCATGTCCGAGCCGATCAACAGGGTCTGGAAGACACCCCGGGGCGCCCCCGCCCGATCCAGAAGGTCCTCGATGTACAGGGCGGTCTGGGGGACATTCGACGCGTGCTTGAGCAGGGCGACGTTGCCCGCCATGAGGCCGGGGGCCGCGAACCGGGTGACCTGGAACAGCGGGAAGTTCCACGGCATGACCGCGAGAATGGGCCCCAGCGGCTGGTAACGGACGTAGGCCTGCCGCGCCTTCACGGCTGCCGCGTCACCCGGTTCGTCGGCCAGGAACTCGGCCCCGTGGCGGGCGAAGTAGCGGAAGGTGTCGGCACACTTGGCGACCTCGGCCCGGGCGGCCTTGAGGGGCTTGCCCATCTCGAGGGTGATCGTCTGGGCGGCGTCCTCGCGCTCGGCGTCGAGGATCCCTGCGACGGTGTCCAGCAGCTCCGCGCGGTCGGCAAAGCTCGTCTTCCGGTACGAGGAGAACGCCTTTGCGGCGAGCGACACCTTCGCTTCGAGCTTTGCGTCGGAGAGGGCATCGAAGACCTTGATCGTCTCGCCGGTGGTGGGATCGATGGTTGCGATGGGCATGGTGGCCTCCGGATGGATCGGCTCAGCGTGGCGTACGCCTCCGTACGCCTACGTTCGCTTACCCAGTGTGCCTACCCGGAGCTTGGGCTGCCAAGCGGTCCAACCGAGCGACTACGCGGACGCGGGGGCGTTTGGACCTTGCTGTGAGCTGGTGCCCGGATTCGAACCGGGAACCTACCGATTACAAGTCGGTTGCGCTACCGAGTTGCGCCACACCAGCGAAGGTAGAAGGTCATTGTAGGTGGCGGCCCGCCTCGGCCATGACGATGGCGGCCGCCACCGCGGCATTGACGCTCGCCAGGGCTCCCCGCATCGGGACCCGCACGATCAGGTCGCAGCGTTCCTTCACGAGGCGGGACAGCCCCGGACCCTCGGCGCCGATCACGAGGCAGGTGCGGGCCGGGTAGTCGGCCTCGTGGTAGTCGACCGGCCCGGCGGGATCCAGGCCGACCACACCGAAGTCGTGGCGCTCCTGCAGCAGCCGGATGGTCGCCGCCGGCGAGGAGGTCCGGACGACCGGGACGCGGTCGGTGGCGCCGGCGCTGACCTTGCGGACCGTCGGCGTGATCCCGACCGAGCGGTGCTCGGGGACCAGGACCCCCTCCCACCCGAAGGCGTCGGCGGACCGCAGAATGGAACCCAGGTTGGCCGGGTCCGTGATCCCTTCCACCAGCACAAGGCGGTGGACCGGCTTCGCCAGCAGGCCGGCCATCGTCGCGTACCGGAAGGCGTCGACCTCGGCGACGACCCCTTGGTGGTTCACCCCGGGCGCCCTGCGGTTCAAGGCCCCCCGGCTCTCGAACTCGACCGGGAGCCTCGCCCGGCCCGCTGCCTCGACGATCTCGTCCAGCACCGGTGAGGGCCGCATCCCCTCGGCCAGGTAGAGGTGGCGGAGCACCACCCCGGCCCGGAGGGCCTCGGCGACCGGGTGACGGCCAACGATCAGGTCTCCCGGGTCGCGGGGCACCTCAGGTGGCCTCCAGCAGGGCCACCGCCATCGCCGCCACCCCTTCCCCCCGCCCGGTGAAGCCGAGGTGGTCGGTCGTCGTGGCTTTCACGCTGATGCTCCGGCGCTCGATGGCCAACGTCGAGGCGATCGTCTCCTCCATGACCGCCCGGTGGGAGCCGATCCGGACCTCCTGCACCACGACGGTGGCATCGATGTTGCCGATCCGGTAGCCCGCCGCCGCGACGAGTCGAGCCACCTCAGCGAGCAGGTCCTGGCTGGACACCCCCTCGGCGACGGCCTCCTTGGGGAAGTAGGCGCCGATGTCCCCGAGCCCGGCGGCCCCGAGGAGGGCATCGACGATGGCATGGGAGACGACGTCGGCGTCGGACCACCCGGCAAGTCCCGGCGCCCCGGCGATCGTCACCCCGCCGAGGACCAGCGGCCGCGAGGCGTCGAAGGCGTGGACGTCGAAGCCGAGCCCGACCCGCATCATCGGGCCCGCATTATCGGGCCCGTCGTCATGGGGCCAGCTTCATGTTGCCACCTTGGGCGGCGCTGCCGGTTGCATCCCGAGGAGGGCGGCGCACAGCTCCAGGTCCCCGGGCCTCGTCACCTTGACGTTGCGGGGGCTGCCGGCGACCACCCGGACCCGGAAGCCCGCCCGCGTGGCCATCTCGGAGCAGTCGTCGCAGACCACGCCGTCGGCCAGCGCCTTCGTCACCGAGGCCTCGATGCAGTGCCGGCGAAAGGCCTGCGGGGTCTGGGCCCGCCACAGCCCGTCCCGGCTGCAGGGGGCGACGATCCCGCCACCGCTCGCCACCTCCTTGATGGCGTCATCCACCGGGATCGCCGAGATGGCGCCGTCGAACTCCCCGCTCACGGCGGCCACCACCTCGTCGACGGCTCCGGCGGTGACGAGCGGCCGGGCGGCGTCGTGGACCACGACCACCCCGGCCGCATCGGGTAGGCCCGCCAGGCCGCGAGCCAGCGATTCCTGCCGGCTCGACCCGCCGGCGACCACGGCTCGGACCTTCGGTGTGGCGAGCAGCACAGGCGCCAGGTCGTCGCGCAGTGCTTCGGGCACGACCACGACGATACTTCCGACGCTGGTGGCTCCCTGGAGGGCGACAAGGCTGTAGTCGAGGATCCGGCGGCCCACGAGGCTCCGGAACGGCTTCGGCACCGCGTCCGCGAGCCGTTCGCTGCGACCGGCCGCCAGCACGATGGCAGCAGCCGACCCGGGAGGAACCGTCACGTCAGTGCCCTACCCGCACGTTCGGCCCGATCGGGGCGTGCCGATCGGGCCGAAGTCGATGCGGTACCGGTATGGGTGGTGCGGTCAGGCCAGAACGCCGTCCAGCAGCTTCCCCGCCTCGAGTTCGTCCACATCGGCGGCGAAGGTGATCTCGGAGAGGAGGATCTGGCGGGCCTTGGCGAGCATGCGCTTCTCGCCGGCCGACAGTCCCTTCTCCTTGTCGCGACGGGCGAGGTTCCGGACAACCTCCGCCACCTGGTAGATATCTCCCGAGCGGAGCTTCTCGACGTGCGTCTTGAAGCGCCGGCTCCAGTTGGTGGGCATGCGGCACTCCTTGGAGCGGAGCACCTTGAAAACCTTTTCGAGCTCATCACGCCCGATGACCCCGCGGATGCCAACCTCTTCGGTGTTATCCAATGGGACCAGTAGAGTCAAATCACCATACGAGAGGCGGAGAACGAAGTACTCCCTCTTCTCCCCGAGAACTTCCCGTTCTTCTACGCCTTTGATGATCGCTGCGCCGTGGTGCGGGTAGACTACCTTGTCACCTACGCGAAACAATCATTTCCTCCTCCTTATAGAACTGGCGACGTATGCGCCCAGTTGCCGTCGGCCTTCTCACATCCCCCGCAAGCCTTTGACGACGGTCCGGCAGGACTTCTAGGGTACCAAGCTTCGGGGGTCCGAGCAAAGCGCCCACTCGCGGCGTCAATTCGGACACTTAGAGCGTTCACTATTGATACCCGAGCCCCTTCAACGTGGCAAGTCAGCCACGGTGCACCAGCGCGATGGCTTCTCGCAACTCACTGACTGCGCGCACCTCGAGGTCTGCATGGGCGCCGACGGAGCGGCCGACGACTGCCCGCCGGAAGCCCAGCCGGGCACATTCCCGCAACCGGGTGTCGATGCCCGGCACGGCCCGGACGTCGCCGGAGAGACCCACCTCGCCGATGGCGACGAGGTCCGCTGGGACCGGCTTGTTCAGCATGGCGCTCGCAAGCGCCAGGGCCAGCGCGAGGTCCACCCCCGGCTCATCGGCCCGGAAGCCCCCCGCTACCCGGGCGAAGATATCGGTCTTGGCCAGTTTCACGTCGGTTCGGTTCTCCAGCACCGCTGCCAGGACCTCGAGGCGGTCCCGTTCCAGGCCGTGGGCAACCCGCCGGGGGTGCGAACCCTCGTTGGCGGCCACGAGGCTCTGGACCTCCAGCGCCACGGGGCGCCGCCCCTCCAGCAGGCACCCCACCGCGGAGCCGGGGACCCCGGCGTGGCGGTCGGCGAGGAAGAGCCGGGAGGCGTCGGCCACTTCCACGAGGCCCCGGCCCTTCATCTCGAAGACGCCGAGCTCGGCGGTGCCGCCGAAGCGATTCTTCGCCGATCGCAGGGTCCGCAAGCTCTGGTTGCGGTCGCCCTCGAAGGTGAGGACCGCGTCGACGAGGTGCTCGAGGACCCGGGGACCCGCGATGGCCCCGTCCTTGGTCACGTGACCGACGAGCAGGAGGGCTACCTTGGCGTCGCGGGCGTGCCGCCCGAGGGCGGACGCACACCCCCGGACCTGCGTCACCGAGCCCGGCTCGCCCGTGAGCTCCGGGTCGGACATCGTTTGGATGGAGTCGACGATCACGGCGTCGAAGCCGCTGGCGTGCGCCAGCACCTCATCGATCCGGGTCCCCGAGAAGGCCTGCGTCGTCCGGATCCCGCCAATGCGCCGTGCCCGGGCCGCCACCTGATCAACGGACTCCTCCCCGCAGACGAGCAGGACGCGGAGGCCCGATCGCTCCAGCCCGGCTGCCGCCTGGAGGCAGAGCGTGGACTTGCCGGCGCCGGGCTCGCCGGCGAGCAGGACGACCGAACCCCTGACCAGGCCGCCGCCCAGCACCCTGTCGAATTCGACGATGCTGGTGGAGAGCCTGTCGTGCTCGGCTGCCTCGACGTCGGCCAGCGACACCGGCGGTGCCGCCACCAGCCCCGCCGAGGGACCGGCGCCGTTGGAGGGGCGGGGGGCGTGCAGGTCCTTGACGAATGAGTCCCATGCGCCGCACTGCGGGCACCGTCCGCGCCACTGGGACGCCTGGTAGCCGCAGGCGGAGCACGACATCGTGGCCCGGGCGACGCTCATGGTCCAACTCTACGCACCCGCGCCGACAACCAGATGGCATTTTTCGTCATTCCGGGAAAATGTCGAACCCGGAGGTGGGCGGAGAAGCTAGCGTTTTCCGAAAAGAAGGCCGCCCACCTAGAACACGGTGAAGAGGTACGAGGCTGAGCGGTCGAGGGCCTCCGCAGCGTCGTTGCCGGGGTGGTAGGAGTGCATGGCCCCGTCCAGCCCGCTGAAGAACACGCGCTCGCTGTCCGGCGACCAGACCGCAGCGCCCCGCGGCTCGCCGATGCGGACATCGCTCCGGGGGACCACCGTCGCCCTCCAGCGGGCATCGCCCGGCGAGTTGTCGAAAGGCCCGACGAGGAACTGCGGCCCGACCAGCGCTAGCGAGGCCGTGGGCGTTGGGCCGAGGGGGCCCACCACGAACGCAGCCACGAGGTTGCCGGACGGCTGGAACGCCCCGCCCTTCAGGAACCCGCGGTGGCCGTCGGGAGGAACGACGACCTGGTCCTGGCCGCTCGAGATGGTGCTGATGTGCAGCGGGCACTCGCCGTCATCCGCGCACCCCTCCAGCGACAGCCACGCGACCGAGTCGCCGTCGATACCGATCACGTCCGCCGCCTTGCCGTAGGTGCGGGAGAACGTGCCGAACCCCTTGGCGGTGGGCTGCCACAGTTGGAGCTGGCCCGTCGGGCGCTGCCAGAGCAGGATGCCGCCGGCGACCTCGGCCACGGGGCCGTACCCACCCGGCAGGGCGAAGGGCCCCCTCGGAAGGCCGGTGCCCGGCGCCACCGGGATGAACTGGATGCTGAACGGCCCCGCAGCGCCGCCGCGCTTCACTCCGATCAAGCCGGACGTCGCCGACGGGAAGACGAGGTCGCCCGGCCCGAGGTTCCGGGGCACACCCAGGAAGGGCCGGGGCAGGCTGAAGACCGAGCCCGCACTCACGAACGTGACGAAGTTGCCGGTGACCACCGGGGGTGTCCCGGGGGAGGGGCCGGGACTGAGGGAGAAGCTGCTGCCGTCGGGCGGGTCGATGGTGAGGTCGCCGGTGCTGCCGGAATAGACGAGGGTGTAGATGCCCTGGCTGGCCGGGCTACGGGTGGGCGTCGGGGTTGGGGTCGGGGTTGGCTGGGCGGCCGGCAGCGGACGGCCGTGGTCAATCGCCTTGGACGCGGCGAAGATGGCGATCAGGGCGACGCCGACTGCGGCCGCGACCGTCGCCAGTGTGCGGCGCCTCGGCGGCGATTTGGATG
>WNFD01019643.1_pt1 | contig 11454 bp, 11 predicted proteins | sample 5400491 | NCBI WGS metagenome assembly WNFD01 (sample SAMN13153343, study PRJNA577476) | soil metagenome | isolation source: 120 cm saprolite under Douglas fir tree site 2 hole 2 replicate 2 | place: USA:California | collected 2015-04-18 | reverse complement strand
CTCCCGAAATATACTTTGTCTTCGACAAGTCTATAGTCGAGGGCGACAAGATCGATCGCCTGCTGCGCGAGGTGAAGGACAAGGAAGGTTGGTGATCCTCGAGCGGCCGGAAACCGAAGTTGGGAGCTCGCTCGTGCTGAACGGCATTCTGGTCATCGATAAACCCGCCGGGCCCACCTCGTTCGATGTCGTTCAGCGAGTGAGATTGATGCTCAAGGCCGGGAAGGCGGGACACACCGGAACGCTGGATCCGATGGCCACCGGCGTCCTTCCGGTTTGCATCGGCAGGGCGACCAAGATCGCCGGCTTGATCTCCGAGGGGATAAAGTCCTACGACGCGATGATTCGGCTGGGGATCGAGACCGATACCCAGGACGCCAGCGGGCAGGTGGTCGCCGAGGCTCCGGTCCCGCTCCTTTCCGCGCCCCTGCTGGAAACGGTCCTCGCCAGATTTCGCGGACCCTCTCTTCAAGTTCCGCCGATGTTCTCGGCGGTGAAGATCGGTGGAAAGCGCCTCCACCAACTGGCCCGGGCCGGTCAGACGGTCCATCGCGAGGCCCGCCCGGTGGAAGTCTCTGAATTGACCCTGCGAGACTTCTCGGCGAACGAAGTCTCGCTCTCCGTGACGTGTTCCAAGGGGTTCTTCGTCCGGACCCTGGCGCACGACATCGGCCGGTTGCTCGGTTGCGGGGGGAATCTAAAAGCGCTTCGAAGGACGGCGAGTGGCCCATTCCGTCTCCAGAATGCGGTCGACCTCGATCAGCTGGGCGTCCTGGCGAGCGGGGGTCTGGACGCGGTTGCCCGGTCGCTCTTTTCGCTCAATGAAGCGCTGGCGCACCTGCCGGCGATCCGCGTTTCCGCCGAGGATCGGCGCCGGGTGCTCCACGGCGTTCCCATCGAATGGCCCGCGGGAACGGGAAAGGTGCGCGTGCTCGGGCCGGACGGCGAGCTGCTTGCGATTGCCGAGCTCGGAAAGGGCCCGCGGCTGAAGTACCACCGGGTACTCGTCGATTTGAACCAGCCATGACGTTGGCGGATTGACCTCGCCCGATGGCAGGCCTATAAGCGCTGGGTTACATACGGTATTCGGACTTGTCTGCACCCCTCCGCGGACAATGCCTAAGGATTTGTTTCTGGAGGAGGATGAGAGAGAATCATGGTTCAGCCGGAGCGCAAGGCCGCGCTCGTGACGCAGTACAAACGACACGAGAAAGATACTGGAAGCCCTGAAGTGCAAGTCGCGCTGTTGTCGGAGCGGATCGGTCAGCTCACCGACCACTTCAAGACCCACAAGAAGGATCACCACTCGCGGCGCGGGCTGCTCAAGCTGGTCGGGCAACGACGGCGTTTGCTCGACTACCTCAAGGACAAAGACGCGAATCGCTATCGCAAGCTGATTGAAGGATTGGGAATCCGAAAATAGACAAGGAGGCATGGGGGCAAACGGCGAGGCCCACAATCTGAAAGTGAAAGCTGGGCGAGGGAAGGAAAAGGATCGCGGAGCTGGGTTTTTGATTTCCGCTCGAGTCTGCCGAGGAGACTTTGCTCGGCGGTGACGAACAGGGATCAAATGCCCACCGCGACCCTGAGGTCCCGCCAGGGTTCTCTGCGTCGCAAGCTGCGGACATCATCCCCCGCTCTGAACCAACGCGAATCGCTCCGGGAGCGGTGCGCGCCCTGCGACTTCTGTAACTTCAAAAGGAATAAGACATGTATCTGAAGAAGAGCATCACCATTGGCCAGCAAGAGCTGACCATCGAGACCGGTAAAATGGCGAAGCAAGCCGATGGCGCGGTAGTGGTGCGCTACGGCGACACGATGCTGCTGGTCACCGCGGTTTCGGCGCGGGAGAGAAAGGACGTCGACTTTCTTCCGCTGACTCTGGAGTACCAGGAAAAGCTCTACTCCGCGGGGCGCATTCCGGGCAGCTATTTCAAGCGCGAAGGAAGGCTCACCGAGAAGGAGACGCTGACCTCGCGTCTGATCGACCGGGCCTGTCGTCCGTTGTTCCCGGAAGGCTACGGATACGAGACGCAGATCATCGCCAGCGTGATCTCATCGGATCAATCCAACGAAGGGGACATCCACGGAATCACCGGCGCCTCGGCCGCGCTGTGGTGCTCGGACATCCCCTTCAACGGCCCGATCGCCGGAATCCGCGTCGGCCGCGTCAATGGCCAACTGATCGCCAATCCGGACGCCAAACAGCGCGAGGAGAGCGATCTCGATTTGATCATGGCCTGTTCCCGCGAAGCGATCGTGATGGTCGAGGGCGGGGCGAAGGAGCTGTCCGAAGCGGAGATGGTCGACGCGCTCCAGTTCGGAAAGCAGGCGGTGCAGCCGCTGCTCGATCTTCAAGATGCGATGCGGCGCGAGCTGGGCGTGAAGCGGCGGAACTTCGAAGCGTCCCAGCTGGACGAATCCCTCAAGGAGAAGGTTCGCGCCCTCGCCGGGAAGAAGATCGCCCGCGGCTACGAGATCGTGGAGAAACACGCGCGCTACGATTCGCTCTCCACCACCAAGAAGGAGATCATTGCTCAGCTCAAGGCGGAGATGGGCGAGGCCTTCACGCCGACGATCGAAAAAGCGGCCAAGGCGGTCTACGAAGAGCTCAAGTACGAGCACATGCGGGCGCTCACGGTCGACGGCGGCCGGATCGGCGCGCGGCGGCACGACGAAGTGCGGCAGATCACCTGCGAAGTCGGTTTATTGCCCAGGGTGCATGGTTCGGCGCTGTTTACCCGAGGCGAGACCCAGGCGCTGGTGGTGACGACGCTGGGCACCGCCGATGACGAGCAGCGCCTGGAACTGCTCAGCGGGCAATCGTTCAAGAAGTTCATGCTCCACTACAACTTTCCGCCGTTCTCGGTGAACGAGACGAAGCCGTTGCGCGGACCCGGCCGGCGCGAGATCGGGCACGGAGCGCTGGCGGAGCGGGCGTTGCGCGGCATGCTTCCGACCAACGATGGCTTTCCCTATACGATCCGGATCGTCTCCGACATCCTGGAGTCCAACGGTTCCTCGTCGATGGCCAGCGTCTGCGGCGGTACCTTGGCGCTGATGGATGCCGGCGTTCCCATCCGCGCGCCGGTGGCGGGGATCGCGATGGGCCTGGTGAAAGAGGGCGAGAAGGTGGCCATCCTTTCCGACATCCTCGGGGACGAGGACCATCTGGGCGACATGGACTTCAAGGTCTGCGGAACCAGCAAGGGGATCACCTCGATCCAGATGGACATCAAGATCACCGGCTTGACCACCGAGATCATGAAGAGGGCGCTGGAGCAGGCCCGGGTCGGGAGGCTTCACATTCTCGGCGAGATGCAAAAGGCGCTCGCTGAGCCTCGCAAGGAAATCAGCCAGTACGCGCCGCGGATCACCACGATTCAGATCCGCCCCGAGTACATCAAGAATGTGATCGGCCCGGGTGGAAAGGTGATCAAGGACATCATCGCCAGGACCGGTTGCTCGATCAACATCGAGGACTCCGGGAAGGTGGACATCGCCAGCGCGAGCTCGGAAGCGGTGCAGCAGGCGATCGCGATGGTCCAGGCGCTGACCCGCGAGGCCGAGGTGGGCAGGATCTACCTGGGCACGGTGCGCAAGATCGCTGAGTTCGGCGCATTCGTGGAGCTGTTCCCCGGGACCGACGGTCTGGTTCACATCTCCGAGCTGTCCGACAAGCGGGTCAAGTCCGTCTCCGACGTCCTCAAAGAGGGCGACGAAGTGATGGTCAAGGTGATCAGCATCGACAAGACGGGGAAGATTCGCCTCTCGCGCAAGGAAGCCCTGGCGGATCGCGCGGGCCAGCAGGCGGGTGCGGGCGCCCAGATGCCGCCGGCTGCCGTGCCGGAACAACCGAAAGCCAAAGCCTAGAAGTGCCTCTGGCCGAGATCCGTTGGTGCTGAATCGGCACGCCATCGTCTTGTTCTTGGGCAGCGCTGCCATCCTGACGCTGGCGCCGATTCCGGCGAGCGCTTATGGGCTCACCGGGCTTGGCGATCTGACGATGCTGATCGGGCTTCTGCTCGACGTCGATCAGCCCGGACCGAGGGCGGGATTGGCTCGCCTGGTCCAGGCCGCCGGCGTGGTGCTCGCCTTCGCCGCCGTCGTCACCGCCGCGGGCTCACCGGCGTTTGCGCTCGCCCAGGCGGGGATCGCCCTCGCGGTGCTCGGCGTGCTCTTCGAGATGTCCAGCGGCTATCGCGCTTTGAGGTTGGGCGTCGCGTCGCAGGCGGTGGGGGATGTGCTTTACCTCGTTGGATTCGGGCTGGCGATTGCGCTCAGGGCGCGTGCTCCGAGCTCCCGGGGATGGGTGTTCATCGCCCTGGTCGGGGTGATCAGCGTGCTCACCGCGGCGTACAATCTCCAGCTTCAACTGCGAAGGCTGCGGGATCGACAGGCCGGCTGGCGATACCGCGTGCTCTCGGCGACCGGACCGTCGCTGCGGCTGCGCACCCCTTCGGGCGAGGCGGAGATCCAATGGTCGCAGGTGCGGTCGGTCCAGCGCCTCGATCGGCGCCATCTGCTCTTGATTCTGCCCGCGCCGCTGCCTCCCTCGCTGGCGCAGAGCGGCTTGCCGCTCGATGAGCTGCGAAGGGCCGATGTGGATCCCGACCCAGCTTCGATACCGGACCAATACGCGTTCATTCTTCACGAGCAGGAGATCGGGCGTGCCCTTCCGGGCGCCGAGGAAGAATTCCGCCGCCTGGCGGCCTCCTTCAAAGATTTGGCAAAGGAGCTCGGCGTCTCCACTTGAACCAAAGCCCGCGCGCCAAGCAGCTCGGCCACTGCCGCGACTGGTGCCTCCGCGGGCTCCGTGCTACATGCGCGGAGCTTTGAAAAAAATCGAGCTCAAGCTCAAGCGTCTGCGTGCGGCGACCCATCCGTTGCCTTTGCCGCGCTACCACAGCGCGCTCGCCGCGGGGATGGATCTCTTCGCGGACATCGACGAGGACATCGCCCTGCAACCGCTCGAGCGCCGGGCGATTCCGACCGGATGGGCCCTGGAGATTCCTCCCGGATTCGAAGCGCAGGTGCGGCCGCGATCCGGCCTTGCGCTCAAGCACGGCGTCACCTGTCTGAATTCGCCGGGGACGATCGACGCCGACTACCGGGGCGAGGTGCAGGTGATTCTGGCCAATCTTTCCAGCGTGGCGTTCATCCTGCGTCGCGGCGAGCGGATAGCCCAGCTGGTGATCGCGGAAACCTGTCGGGCCGAGTTGGTGGAAGTCGTCGAGCTGTCCCCAACGACACGGGGGGCCGGGGGCTTTGGGTCGACGGGCTAGGCGACGCCCCAAGCGTTGGCGCCGACGAGCCAGGCGACCTGCTCGAGCGCTGGCATCTAGCGACACGCTCGACCGTCGGCATCTGTCCATTGCGCCTGCGCGCGCCCGGTGGTAACTCCAAGCCAATCGCCCGGGACCGCCGCGTCCCGGCCGGCCCCATGAGCATGCAGTGATCGCGCGGTACTCTCGCAGGGAAATGGCGTCGCTTTGGTCGCCGGAGGCGCGGCTTCGCCATTGGCGCGACGTCGAGCTGGCGGCGTTGGAGGCGATGGTTCAGGAGGGGATCGCCCCTCCGAGCGCGCTGGACGAGTGCCGCTCCCGGGTGGGTGACTTTTCCGCCGCGGACGTGGCCGAGATAGACGAGATCGAGAAGAGCACCAAGCACGACGTGATCGCCTTCCTGACTTTTCTGGAGCGTCGTATCGGCCCCTCGGCCCGCTGGCTGCACGTGGGAATGACCTCGTCGGACGTCCTCGACACCGCGCTGGCGATGACGCTGCGCGATTCGGCCGAGCTCATCCTCTCCGGAATCGACGGCGCGATGGCAGCGGTCCGGGAGCGGGCGATCGAGCACAAGTACACGGTGATGATCGGCCGCAGCCACGGCATTCATGCCGAGCCGATCACTTTCGGGCTGAAGCTCGCCGTCTGGTACGACGAGCTGCGGCGCAACCGCGATCGCATTGCCCGGGCAAAGGAAGGCATCACGGTGGGAAAGATTTCCGGCGCGGTGGGGACGTTCGCCCACCTTCCGCCCCAGGTCGAGGAGCGCACCTGTGCCCTCCTCGGACTGCGCCCCGCTCTCGCCGCGACCCAGGTGATCCAACGCGACGTTCACGCCGAGTTTTTCAGCATGCTCGCGGTGCTCGGCTCGACGATCGAGCAGTTCGCGGTGGAGATTAGACACCTTCAAAGGACCGAGGTCCGGGAGGTGGAGGAGCCCTTCACTGCCGGCCAGAAGGGCTCGTCGGCAATGCCGCACAAGCGCAATCCGATCCTGTCCGAGAATCTCACCGGTCTGGCCAGGCTCTTGCGTATGCGGTCGCCGCGCTGGAGGACGTCGCCCTCTGGCACGAGCGCGACATTTCACATTCGTCGGTGGAGCGGGTGATCGGACCGGACGCGACGATTCTCTCCGACTTCATGCTGCACCGGTTCTCCAACCTGATCCGCAATCTGCGCGTCTACCCGGAGCGGATGGCGCGCAACCTCGAGTTGCTCGGAGGCGTGGTGAATTCCCAGCGCGTCCTGCTCGAGCTGACGCGCAAAGGAATGGACCGCCAGGCGGCCTACGCCATCGTTCAGCGCAATGCGATGAAGACCTACGAGGAAGGAATCGATTTCAAGTCGGCGCTGCTGGCCGACGCCGAGCTTCGGCGGCAGATGTCCGCCGAGGAAATCTCCGCCTTGTTCTCGGCCGAATACCACCTGCGTCACGTCGACCATATTTTCGAGCGCGTGTTCGGTGCCGACCGCGGTGCCGCCCTGACCCCGCGATAGAGCGGATAAGGATGTGGTGAGTTGGCCCTTCGTGCGCCGCGTCCTCCCGATGCGCAAGCTCTGGCCCCTCGAGAGCGGATCAGCGTTTCGGAAGGTATCCCTTCGCGCCCAGGTTCTTCTCGATGCGCGAGCGCACGTCGCCCACCGCGAGCGGCAGCGGTTTCCCGGTGATCTGCTCGTAGGCCGCGAGATACTTCTCCGCGAGATCGATCCGCACCGCGTCGGGAATGGGGGGCGGTGTTCCCGAGCCGGAAAATCCGCGCTCGCGGATCAGCCATTGACGGATGTTCTCCTTGTCGAGCATCTTCTGATCGTCGCCTCGCTGGAAGCGCGCGTCATACTCATCGGCGATCCAATATCGGCTCGAGTCGGGGGTGTGGATCTCGTCGATGAGAACGATCTCTTCGCCGTCTTTTCCGAACTCATACTTGGTATCGACGAGGATCAACCCGCGGCTTCGCGCCCAGCGTTGCCCTTCCAGGAAAAGCGCCATCGCCAGCTCCGAGGTGCGCTCCCAGTTGCGGCGGCCGATCAACCCCCGCGCGAGGAGCTCCTTCTCGGAGATCGGCTCGTCGTGCTGGCCGTATTCCGCCTTGGTCGAGGGAGTGTTGATCGGGCGGTCGAATTTTTGGTCCCTCTTGAGCCCTCGCGGCAGCGCGATCCCGTAGGCGGTGTGCTTGCCCTCCTGATAGTCGCGCCAAAGGCTCCCGGTGATGTAGCCGCGGATGACGAATTCGACCGGAAAAGGCTCGCACCGGCGCGCCACCGCGACGTTCGGATCGGGCACGTCGCGCAAGTGATTGGGGACGATGTGGCGCGTCTTTTCGAACCAGAATACCGCCAACTGGTTGAGCACCTCGCCCTTGAAGGGAATCGTGGTCAGCACGTGGTCGAAGGCGGAAAGCCGATCCGTCGTTACCAGGATCAGTTGATCGCCCTTGCGGTAGACGTCGCGAACCTTCCCCTGATAACGCTCGCCGAGCGAGTCGAAGTGCGTGTCCTTGAGTGCAAACGGCAGCTGCGAAGCGATCAGTGAATTGGTCATCAGGCCTCCGGTTATACCGAAGGCGCGGACTCTACTGAACCTCGGCCGGGTGTGAAGCGATTCCGCTGGCCGCCGCAGCCATGTAGAGGAACGCGGGGTTCAGCCGAAGCCTGTCGTCCTCGGTATACGCGGCGGCGAAGGAGGCGTTCGGCGCGCGGACCACCTGAACGCTGCCGCTTTGAATGCCCCAGAGCGAAAGGAGCGAGCGCGCCACCTGCTCGGCAGCCTCTCGTTCGGACAGCCCACCCAGTCCCGGCCGCCGATCTTCCGGCCACCGGTCCTCGCCTCGATCTCCGAACGTCAGCTGCAGGGGCTGTCCCGCGTCCGGCGGTTGGAGAAGGTCGGTATGGGCGTCGAAGCCCGGGGCGGCGAGGGAACGACCGTCTTGAATGATCAGAAAAGGCGCGGTGTGCTTCTGCCCCGGACCTGCTTCCAGCTTCGACACGCGGGAAGCTTCGTTGAAGAGGTCGATCAGCAGCGGCTGAGAGGCGAACTCCAATCGCTCGGCATCGTTGGTCAGCGCCCAGCGTAGGGTCGGCGCACGAGACTGTGTCGGCCCACCGCCGCAAGCGGCGAGCAAAGCTGCGCTCCCTAAAATGGTGACGATGCCAATCCCTCTCATTTGGCCGCCCAATATACCGATCCACACCCCGAACGGCCAGCTAAAGTCCGCCCGTGGCGTATCTCCCCGAGAATGTGACCATCGTTGTGCACCAAATCCGCTCACCTGACAACCTGGGCGCACTTGCGCGTCTGATGGCGAACTTTGGATACCACCGGCTCGTCCTTTCACAGCCCCGTACCTACACCTTCCGCGCCGCCGAAAAACTGGCGGTCCACGCCGAATGGCACCTCGAGGGGGTCGAGATCGCCCCGGATCTGCCGAGCGCCCTTGAGAATTGCGTCTTCGCTTGCGGGACCACCTCTCGCCTGGAAATCAAGGGGCGCAAGGTCCTCTGGCCCGAGGAGGGGATCCGCAAGCTCCGCGAGGCCGCTCGGGCAGGCCAGGTGGCGCTCGTACTTGGAGGCGAGAAGCGGGGCCTCTCCGACGCCGACCTCGCCGTCTGTCAGGAAGTGCTCGCGATTCCGACCCAGCCCGCGCAACCTTCGATGAATCTCGCCCAGGCGGCCGCGGTGCTTTTGTACCTGGCCTCGCGCGAGGAGCAGGCGCCGACGGAGCCTCGCGATCCGCAAGGCGCGCCGCTGGCCACGGTCCACGCCCTGGAAGATGTCCTGCGCGACGTGATGCTGAAGTCGGGCTTTCTCAATCCCCAGGCGCCGGATCGCGTTCTTTACGAGCTTTCGCGTTCCCTGGTGCGCGGGCAGCTGGCGAAGCGCGAGGCGGAGATGTGGCTCTCCGCATTCGAGCACGTCCGCAGGGCCCTGAAGCCCTGAGCTGCAAAAAAATGGAGTGAAGCTTGAAGCTTCAGCTCGCGGGGGGAGTTTCTTCCGCGGGGGGCTTAGCCGCGGGAGCCTTGGCCGCAGGCGCCTTCTCCGGGGGAGGAGCCTTGGCGGCGGGAGCAGTCGACGCGTCTGCCGCTGCGACCGGGGCAGCCTTGTAGGTTTCGTCGTAGTGTTTTTCGCACAGGCCGCCGCGCGCCGTCTTGAGGCGGCACTCCGGTTTGGAACAGACCCGGTAGCGGGTATGGGGCAGATCGCCCTGCCGCCACTTCTTGAAGTGGAAAAAGCAGTAGCCTTTGGCGCGGTAGGGCCGCTTGCATTCCGCCACTGTGCACGCCTTCTTGCCGCCCGCCTTCGCCCGTCGCGGCCAGCCCTTTTTAACCGTTGCTTCCGTTGCCTTCGCTTCAGCCAATTGCAGTCCTCGCCTTCCGAAAGCCCGAGTACATAGCGCCCCGGTGCGCCCGTCGCAAGCAGGCCAGGGGAAACGACCGATCCGCATGATGAAGTGGCTGGCCCCGTTCCTAACGAGGTGGTGATATTCACCCCTCACTCACAATCACACGCGCTCAGAGGCGCAAGGAAAGGGGACCAGCCATGGAGCATATTGCTCCCGAACTGGGCGGAAAGAAATCCCCGATCTGCGTTGGGGATGCCCAGCGAACAATTGTTACTGGTGAGATGGGACTTGTTGCTCCGCGGGCACGGCGTGGAGGGTGGAATCTTCCCCATCGTCAGGCTGGCTCGAGTAGGCGTCATCCTCGACCTCGGGAGGCGTCTCCGCGAGCTTGACCAGAAAATGCAGCGGCTTGCCTCGCCTGCGCACGGTCAGGTCCATCAATTTGCCCACCTGCCCGAGAGCCACCTTCCACCGCAGCGCATCGGCTCGCCGAATCGCGGTGCTGCCCACCCTGAGGATGACATCGCCCGCTTTCAGTCCGGCCTCCGAAGCGGGTCCACCGCTCAGGACGTTCGACACCACGACGCCTTCGGCCGACTCCGGCTCCTCCGAATCTGCGTGGTCTCGAACCGAGATTCCCATCCAGGAGCGCCGGACCGAGCCCTGCGTGCTGAGCTGCGGAAGAACCGCCTTTGCGACTTCGATCGGAAGGGCAAAGCCAATCCCCTGCGCGCTGACGTTGATCGCGCTCGCGATGGCGACCACCGTCCCATTCAAATCGAGCACCGGCCCGCCGGAATTCCCAGGGTTGATCGACGCGTCCGTCTGTAGGTAATCGAAGTAACCGTCCTTGCCGTTCGGCGCGATTCCGGTGCGGCCCTTGTAGCTGACGACGCCCACGGTCACCGAATTGGCCATGCCATAGGGATTGCCGATCACCACCACCCAATCGGCCACGTCCACCAACTCGGTATTGCCGAGCGGGAGCACGGGAAACTTGCGCGGCGAATCTATTTTCAACAGCGCCACGTCGGTGAGCTCGTCCTTGCCGATCAAGGTCGCCGGGTAGGTTTGCGCTCCAGCATCCTCGGGGGAGTGACGGGAGACCCGGATTTCACCGCCGTCCTCGACCACGTGGTAGCTGGTGAGGATGTACCCGTCCGGATGAATGAAGAAGCCGGATCCGAGCGCCCGTTGAGGTATGGCCGGGGCTCCGTCCAACTTCTCCCTCCGGTTCGACGGCTCGTAGGCGGTGATTGAAACGACGGCGGGAAGCGCGGATCGGGCGACCTTTGCAAGCTCGGAGCGCTCCCGCTGAACCTTCTGGTTCTTGGATTCGAGCCACAGATCCCCGGTTACCTGCTCGCGCTGCGCTCCGGCCAGCAACAGCGCGAGCATTAAATGCCATCCCAATTCGCCACCCCCGACCTTGAGGCCTCGAGAGATCTAGGGTGGGTCCCGTCCCGAAGGAAGGCCCATCGCTCAGCAATGGACACTCACCGGCCGCCGTCGGAATCCGGTTCCGGGTGGCTCGCGGGAATGCTGCCTCCGTCGAGCGCCCGGTTCGTCGCCGAGACTGCCTCGATGACCTCCCGGGCATCGTTGTTCAGGGGATGCACGGATTTGCGAACCAGATCGACCTCGAATTGGTAGGTCCGACCATCATCCGTTCCGTCGCAAGTGACTTCCACCGTGCCTTTGAACGAAGAGACGAGCCTTGGGCGGCAGTCCGGCGGGCCTCGTTTCGACCGCGCCAACAGCTCCTGAGCGATGGACCACCTCGATCCGGGTTGCCTCGCGGCGAACAACTCCAGGGCGCGCCGATA
>WNFD01006738.1_pt1 | contig 11455 bp, 9 predicted proteins | sample 5400491 | NCBI WGS metagenome assembly WNFD01 (sample SAMN13153343, study PRJNA577476) | soil metagenome | isolation source: 120 cm saprolite under Douglas fir tree site 2 hole 2 replicate 2 | place: USA:California | collected 2015-04-18 | reverse complement strand
ATTGATGCCGCCCCCGGCTCGTTGCCGCGTTGTCAGCGAACGATCCCGCCCGGTAGAGCAAAATCGACTGACTGTCTTGTGACAATCGCAATAGCATTTTTCCCTCAATGGCGTACCGATGGCGGCGTCGGCCCGCCCGGATATGCCCAAGGAGCAGCGGGGTGCAACAATCGAACGGCGCCGCGGAGGCGGGCGCCGCCCTTAAGACGACAAGCGAGCACCCTCCCCGTCCTTCCCCGCGTACGGGGGAGCGTAGGGAGAGGTCAGAACGAATCCCGCTGGGCATCGCCTACATGCTCGTCGCGACGATCCTGTTCGCGGGCTCGAGCGCCCTTTCCAAGTGGCTCGTGGCCACCTACCCGATCGGCGAGATGCTGTTTGTGCGGGCCGCGGCGGCGCTGGTCGGCTCGAGCCTCGTGATCCTGCCCGCCACCGGGCTTGGGGTATTTCGCACCAAGCGGCTGCGCGACCACATGCTGCGCGGCATCTCCCAGTCGTGCGCGCAGACCTTTCTCGTCATCGCGTTCAGCCTGATGCCGCTCGCCAGCGCGGTCGCGATCAACTTTTCGGCGCCGCTTTTTGCGACCGTCGCGGCGATCGTGTTTCTCAAGGAAACCGTCGGCCCCGTGCGCTGGGGTGCGCTGATCGCCGGGTTTCTGGGCGTATTGCTGGTCACCTCCCCGGGCGTCGACACCTTCCAGGCCGGATCGCTGTTCGCGCTCGCCAATGCGATCCTGTTCGGCACCGTCACGGTCGGCGTGCGCGGCATGACGGCGACCGAGTCGGCCGAAACGTTGACCATGTACCAGATGGTGTTCCTCACCGCCTTCTTTACTGCGGCTTTGCCGTTCGGCTGGGTGACGCCGACCCTCCAGGACTGGGGCGCCATGGTGGTGAACGGCCTCGGCAACGCCCTCGGCCAATACCTGTGGACGCGCGCGCTCCACCTCGCTCCCACGTCGGCGGTGGTGCCGTTCAATTACTTCTCGCTCGTGTGGGCGATCATAATGGGATTTCTGGTGTGGGGCGACCTCCCGTCGGCCGCGCTGCTGGCCGGTTCCGCGATCGTAGTAGGGTCGGGGATGTTTCTGCTGTGGCACGAGGCGCGCGGGCGGTAGGGCCCGGAGTACGCGTCCAGGGACCGCGGGCGTCCCGCCCGCATGTTGGAACTAAAGAGCGGCGTGTCCGTGTCCCACTCGCCGCTTCGTTTGGCCAGTTAACGAAGTTGGCGCAAACCGGCATGCGATCAGCCGATATGGCGGAAAAAACACGGCTGCGCCCAAATCGTCGAACATGTCGACGCCGGCGCTTGAAATGTGCATTGCAATGGCGGACAAGTTTGCCAAATCTAGCATTTCGCAGGAGCTTTCTCCCATGCGCTGGATGCTTGCAGTTGCCCTGGTTCTGAACGCGTTTGCCACGTCTGCGGGCTTTGCCGGGCCCGGGCCCGGCCTCACTGGAAACGACACCGGCGGCATCATTCAGTGGACGCCGGACGTCGACCTGACCTATCGCGATATCGCGGCCGCACATTGCGCCCGCTGGAACCGCTTGGCCGGCATCACCAGCGTGCACCGCACATATGGCGACTACATCGGCTTTCAATGTATCTACGATCGCCGGTTTGATCCCCGCAAGGCTGGGCTTCCCTGGAACTATTAGGCATTATTAGGTTCACCCTGCCTAATGCTGTCATCGCCCGGCTTGACCGGGCGATCTAGTAACCACAGACCTGGGATACTGGATTGCATCGAAATCGGATGTTTCCGATTTCGACAATTTAATGCCGAAGTCGGGCAGGCCCGACTTCGAGTCAAGCCGGGCAACGACACGGCTGTGCGACGGCACGCCCGCGTTCAGCGTGACGAGGGCGACGGCACCGTGATCGGCGCACAGTTGCGCCGACCGGACGCGACACAGTCATCCAGCCGACGGGTCTCAACCAGTGCGTTACCCAACCACAGCGCGGCGCCCAATACGAACAAAATGAAGCCGGCGAACAGTAAGTTGGCCAACCGACGTTCGCCCGCAGTTTCACGCTGGCTCTCGTGATCCGGCGTCGGACGCCTTGACGGTCGATCGGTCGACGGCCGGACGCTTGGCGTTCGCTCGGTTGAATTCGTTCCCCGGCTCACTTGCCCATCGTTTCCTTCACCGCCCCGACGAGTTGCTTGAGGGTAAACGGCTTGGCGAGAAAATTATACTTGTATTCCTCGCCTTCCGGGAGGTTCTTCTCGAATGCCTCCTCGGCATAGCCGGACACGAAGACAATCTTGACGCCGGGATCGCGGCTGCGCAGCTTGGTCAGCAGGGTCGGCCCGTCCATCTCGGGCATCACCACGTCGGACACGACGAGATCGATCTTGCCGAAGTAGCTGTCGAACGCCTCGACCGCCTCGAAGCCGTTCGCTGCCTGAAGTACGGTATAGCCTCGGGAGGTCAGGCCGCGCGCATTAAGGCCGCGCAAGCCCTCTTCGTCTTCGACCAAGAGGATTGTGCCCTGCCCGGTGTCATCCGCGGGTTTCGCCGCCACCTTGCCGGCGCGGGCGGCAGCGCCCTGCTCCGCGGCGGCAGGCGCCGTCTCATCGGCCGTCGGCAAATGGCGAGGCAGAAAGATACGGAACGTCGTGCCCTTCCCGATTGTCGATTCCGGATAGATGAAGCCGCCGGTCTGCTTCACGATCCCGTAAACCGTCGAGAGTCCGAGCCCGGTGCCCTTGCCGACGTCCTTGGTGGTCACGAATGGCTCGAAGATGTGATCAATGATGTCGGGCGGAATGCCGGTCCCCGAATCGATGACTTCCACCAGCACATATTCACCCGGCGGCACGCCCTTGAGGGCGAACTGCTGGCATTCTGCAGCAGCGACATTTGACGTTCGCAGGGTCAGCTTTCCGCCCTCCGGCATGGCGTCGCGGGCGTTGACCGCAAGATTGATGATCACCTGCTCGAACTGCGATTGGTCGGCCTTGACAGCCCACAGGTCGCGAGGGGCATCGACTGGGTCGAGCGCAATCCGCTCGCCGATCAGCCGACTCAGCAGCATGGAAAGATCCGACAGCGCCTCTCCGAGATCAAGCACCTGAAGATGCTGTGGTTGCCGGCGCGAGAACGCCAACAGATGGCGCACCAGGCTCGCGGCCCGGTTGGCGTCCTGCTTGATCTGCATGATATCCCGGAACGAGGGGTCGGACGCCTTGTGAGCGTTGAGCAGGAAGTCGGTCGCCATCATGATGGAGGTGAGCACGTTGTTGAAATCGTGCGCGATGCCGCCGGCGAGCTTGCCGACCGAATCCATCTTCTGCGTGTGATCGGCCTGGTCTTGCAGCACGCGCTGTTGGGTGGTCTCGATCGCGTAGACGATCGCGGCCTCGCAATCGCGCTCGGCGTCCTCGACCGGCGTCACATAGAATCGCGCCCAGCGCTTGGCCTCGCCGGCGAGCGTCGCGTCGATCGGCGCGATATCGCCTTGACCGCGGGCTGCCGCCGCCAGCGCCTTGTCGAGCCCGGCACGATCGCTGTCGGCCACCACGCTGCGGATGGTGCCCCCCTGCGGCGCCGCCTCACCCTTCAGCACGTTCTGAAACAGGTGCGCGAACAAGGCGTTGTTGCGGGCGATGCGGCCGCTGCGATCCACCGTCGCTATCGCCATCGGGGTGTTATTGAAGAAGCGCATGAAACGAACTTCGGCATCGCGCAACGGGTCGGTGCCGCCGCCGCCGCGGTTGAGCACGAGCGTGCGCGACGCACCCGGGGCGGCGTCAGCTGCGAACGCGATCTTGTGGTAGAGCCGCACCGGTAAAGTGCGACCGTCGCGGCGACGCAGGTCGAGATCGAAAATTTCGGTCTTCACCTCGCCCGGATGCCCCGACAGTGTCGTCAGAAGCGCCACACTGTCGCGGGGCAGAAGATCGGCCAGCCGGAGCCCCCCGGCGCCGATCTGGGCGAGATCGTGATCGAGCCAGCCCGCGAGCGTGGCATTGATGTAGCCGACGTCGCCGTTGCCATCGACCGAGAAAAAGCCGGCAGGCGCATGATCCAGATAGTCGATCGCGTGCTGCAACTCCTGGAACACGTTCTCCTGGCGCTCGCGGTCGCGGGTCACATCGGCGACGGTCCATACCGAGGCGTTCCTGGTCGCACCGGCGTCAACCGCCGCCCCGAGCGGACGGACCCGCAGGCGGATCCATCGCGCGGGCTCCCCGCGCGGTGCCGGGATCCGCACCTCCTCTTGAAGCCGCCTGCCATCCCGGCTTGCCTTGAGCAGGCGATAGAGCGTCTCGGAGACATCCGGATCGCCGACGAACACGCGCTCGATCGGGCGCACGTCACGCATTCCGGTTGCGCCCGAGAACGCCCGGTAGGCCGCATTGGCGCAGAGGACGCGCCCGTTGGCGTCAGTCACCACGATGCCTTCGTGGGCATGTTCGAACACCTGCTCGAGTACCCAGCCGGACGCCTCCCGGCCGGAAATGCGCAACACCCCGGCCGCGAGCGCAAACAGAGAGAAAACCCCGATCATGCCGAGAACGGCCAGCAGGAACATCACGTAGGAACCGGCCTGATTGCGGCCGACCAACATGAGACCCGCGGCAGCGGCGATCAGGCCGGCGGCGACCAGTAGCACCAGCGCAATGCTGCCCCGGCGTTCGTTGCGCTCTCCCATGGTCGGGCTCAGGCCCTGCATTGCCATGACGGACCTCGTATCAAACGGCCCTCGCGCGCGACGGCCTCGTGTTTCCCCTTGCCCCCTCCCTACCCTCCCCCGCATGCGGGGGAGGGTAGGGAGGGGGGCGGCCGGCGCAAGAGCGCGTCCCGGCCCGAACCTTCAGTGATTCTTCTTAAATGATTCTCTCCGGCTGCGGGACTCGAGTAGAGCAGTAGGCCGGATTGAGCGCGAACGAAATCCGCGACCCGTCCTCGCATGCGGCAACGCCCTCCCAGGTTACCCGGGCTACCGGGCGCTAAGATCAAGGCAGGAGATCTTGCCGGGCCGGAAATGACTACTATGACTATAGTGGATTCCGGAGAGCAACGGCCATGAGCACGCAAACATGGACAGTCGCTGAGGCCAAAGCGAAGTTCAGGCGAAATTGTCGAAAAGGCCCGCGTCAGCGGCCCGCAAGCCGTTACCAAGAACGGTCGCACTGCCGTCGTGGTGGTGTCGGCGGAGGAGTGGGAGCGTAAGACCCACCGTCCCGGAAATCTCGCTGCGTTCTTTGCCGAATCGCCTTTGCGCGGGTCCGGTCTCAAAGCCGCCCGCAAAAAGTAAGGGCTGCACGCGATCGAGCTGTGAACTTCAACCCGTGGAGCAAGAGTTGAGACCGAGCACGGAGCTTGCGGCCGTGTTGCCGCGACGGGTTCAGGTCAAGGCTTGGGCTGAGGCTTAGACTCACGCCCCGATTTCTGTTGCGCCCGCCATTGCAAATATTCGCGATAGAGCGTCTGCGTCTGGGCCGTCAGCTGGGGACGTTTTGCGTAGAACGTCCCCTCAATTTCGACGATGTCGTCCTGGTTGAGCCGAAAAACCTCGACGATGGTGCGTGGAGGATAGGGTCCCTGGCCCCACAGCTCGGACTGAACTTTATTCACGAGCGGGCGGAAGCGAAACATGTCGGTGACGTACACGACAAGCCGGACGGCATCACGCAAGCTCGCCCCTTCCGACTCGGCGATCAGCTTCATGTTCAAGAACGCCTGACGAACTCGCGCCTCGTCGCCCTCGACCAACGCGTCGGTCCGCGGATCGATGCCGCGCATTCCTGCGATATAGATGAAGTCGCCCGCGCGCGTTCCGAGGTTCCACGTGCCAGTTGGCTTGATCGCTCCCGCCGGCGCCAGCGTTTTGACGGTAGCTGGTGGATTGATCGTAGCTGGTGGAGGCTTTTGCGCAGAAGCTGAACTGATCGTCGACGCCGTGGTCACGGCGATAACCAACGCCAACCTGAACATTATTCGCTCCCGGATCCCACGCTGTCCAAATCGATCAACCCGAGCCTGTCCGCCGCAATAGCGAAAGCCTTCGCCTGCGGCCGCGTAATGAGTACCCTCCTTGCCGCCTATCTCTTCACTTGGCCCCAGCGTTAGCCCTTGTGCTCGCTGGTTTGCTCGCCGGCGCAAAGAAAGTTCCCTCAACTTCGACGATGTCGTCTTGATTGAGACGGTGGACTTCGATGATGGTGCGTGGCGGATAGGGCCCCTCGCCCCACAACTCGGACTGAATTTTATTCACGAGCGGGCGGAAGCGGAACATGTCGGTGACGTACACCACAAGCCGCGCAGCATCACGCAAGGTCGCCCCTTCCGACTCGGCGATCAGCTTCATGTTCAAGAACGCTTGCCGGACCCGTGCCTCCTCGCCCTGCATCAGCGTATCGGTTTTGGGATCGATGCCGCGCATTCCCGCGATATAGATGTAATCGCCGGCGCGGGTTCCGAGGTTCCAGGTGCCGGTCGGCTTGATCGCTCCCGCCGGCGCCAACGTCTTGACCAGAGTGGGCGAGGCCGGCTGGGCGGCGACCTTGGCGGCTGGCGCGTAGAACGTCCCTTCGATCTCGACGATGTCGTCTTGATTGAGACGGTGGACTTCGAGGATGGTGCGCGGAGGATAGGGCCCCTGCCCCCACAATTCGGCTTGGATTTTGTTCACCAGCGGGCGGAAGCGAAACATGTCGGTGACGTACACCACCAGCCGGACAGCATCGCGCAACGTCGTCCCTTCCGACTCGGCGATCAGCTTCATGTTCAAGAACGCCTGCCGCACCCGCGCTTCCTCGCCCTCGACCAGGGTGTCGGTCTTGGGGTCAATGCCGCGCATTCCCGCGATGTAGACGAAGTCGCCCGCGCGCGTTCCCAGGTTCCAGGTGCCAGTCGGCTTGATCGCTCCCGGCGGCGCCAATGTCTTGACCCCACTTGGCGAAACCTGCTGGGCGGAGGCGGAACCGACAACGGCCATCATCACCCCGGCGAAAAGCGCCAGTCTTTTCATCTCCCCCTCCCTGGATGATGATCGCTTGACGTGTGCGCCGATGATCTACACCAAAGATGGGAGAAAGAGCAAGCGGGAGGTCCGCACGCGGGGACTCAACCCCTGCGCCGTATCGGATTTCCGACCTCAGCGCTGACGCCGCCGGGCGCTTTGCTTGAGCAGGGCGCCTCCTCATGCTCTCCATGCAGGTCCGCCGCATGGAAAAAACTCCAATATCGGGTATCGTCATAGGGCTGGGGCAGCGAGACCCGCTGACGGGCTTGCCGGCGTTCGTCCGATGGGTAGACCTTGCCGAGCGCATTGGTTAATGAACGTTAAACGGGTCAGCGCTTCGCTGCGTCCCAGAATGCATTCGCGGACCGGGGCGGAAAATCCTGGATTTTGGGGGTATTCGTCGTCCGAATCGGCTATCCGGGAAATCCGCTCAGGGAGTCCGGCCGGCAAAATAGCCCTGTGCCATTAACCCGGCCCAATTGAGGTCGAACTTCATTCACCGCGTTTGCGGGACACGGAGTTACGTCAATGGAACTAATGTTTGGCGGCATGCCGGACGCGGGGAGATTCGTCGTTGCATTCGTGCTGGTGCTGGGCCTCATCGGCGCAGGCACCCTGCTCTGGCGCAGGTTCTTCGGCACCGGACCGCTGAGCCCTGTCGGCCCGCGTGGCCGGCAACCACGGCTCGCCGTGATCGACGCGGCTTCGGTGGACGCTCGCCGCCGGCTCATTCTGATCAAGCGTGACAATGTCGAGCATCTGCTCATGATCGGCGGTCCGACCGATATCGTGGTTGAGTCCAACATTGGTCGCGCCGGTCCGGTCGCGGTCTCTCGCGACCCGCGTCCAATTCCGGAGAGTACGCCTCGCCACTCGATATTGACCGATGGTCCGGATTGGACGCTGCCGTTGGAACCAACGGCGCGTCCCTTGCGAGCCCACAGTGACCTCGATGCGGGGCTCGTCGAACCGCCGCTGCGCAGCGCCAGGGAAGCCATGGTGGAGTCCATGCGGGCGGTGCGATCCGGGCAGGTGGCCCGGCGAAGTGCCAACGCCGAACCCGACACGCCGCCCGACGAGGAAATCGCCGCTCCCGCCCTGACGCCCCCGCCCTCAGCGGCGGAGGCGAATAGCCGTGCGCCTGCAGTAACGGAGCCACGGCGCGCCACGGCGCCGCCGGAGGCGCAACGACCGCAGCTGGCGCCGGAACCTCCCCCACCCTACCCTCCCCCGCAGGCGGGGGAGGGTAGGGTGGGGGGCGACGCCACTGAGGCGAAGCGCCCGGCTGCCCCGACGCCGCGTGCAGTTCAGTCCGAAGAGAAGAGCCTTGCCGAAATGGCCCAGCGCCTCGAAGCGGCATTGCGGCGTCCGCCAAAGCCGATCGAACCTCCGGCCGCGCCCCCGGCAGCAGCGCGCTCATCCATCCGTCCGGAATCGCCTCCACTGCGCAAAGCCCTTCTCGATGCCATCAATGCATCAAAAGCGAGCGTCCGGTTGCCCGAGCCGCCCTCGTCGCCGCCGCCGGATCTCAAAGTCTTGCCGGGAAAGGCAAAGGCCGAGCCACCTCCTGAGAGTCTTGAGGACGAGATGGCAAAGATGCTCGGACGGTCGCCCGGGAAGTCGTGACGAAGCCGCGACGTACAACCGCGTCCGCGCTGGAGGTGCCGCCCTCCCACCCTCCCCCCGCGCCCCCTCCCGCCGAACCGTCCCCCGCAAGCGGGGGAGGGAAGGGTGGAAAGGGGGAGGGTAGGGCGGAAGGGCCGGCCAAGATGGCAAAGACCAAGGCCAACACCCGCATTCACGGCGCAGAGCCACGGGCGTGGCAGCGGATGTTGTCGGGCCGCAGGCTCGATCTCCTCGATCCGTCGCCGCTCGACATCGAGATCGAAGATATTGCTCACGGCCTCGCCCGCGTGGCGCGCTGGAACGGACAGACCCACGGGGATCACATCTTCTCGGTGGCGCAACATACCCTACTGACGGAGGAGATCGCGCGGCGTCGCAACGGCGGAAGCGATCGCAGGCTTGGGCTTGCATTGCTGCTCCATGATGCGCCCGAATACGTGATCGGCGACATGATCTCGCCGTTCAAGGTTGTGATCGGCGGCGCCTACAAGGCCGTCGAACACCGCCTGCTCGAGGCGATTCATCTCCGTTTCGGACTGCCGCGCGATCTGCCGGCTGAGGTCGTGGCCACCATCAAGGCAGCCGACCGCGGCGCCGCATTCCTGGAGGCGACGACGCTCGCGGGCTTCAGTGCGGGTGAGGCGCGGCGATTTTTCGGCCCGCGCCCGACCTTGCCGGCCGCGGTCGAGAAGGATTATCTCACGCCATGGCCCGCAGAGACGGCCAAGCGGAGATTTCTTCAACATTTCAACGAATTGCAAGAAGGTTGAGTAAGAGGGGCAAAACTCGTGGCGGTTTCTACTTGGTCATGGCCGGCTTGTTCCAGCCATCTCGGTAATCGGCGCGCCGCGCCTTTCCGTATATGACTTTATTCCTATTGAACTCTAAGTCAGGTTCTCGCCTCGGCCAGCGCCATTTGAGCAAAACGAAATACCCCTAAAAAATAGCGTCGAATCAAGGGATTGTGCGCACCCCAAAGTAACAGGGGCAAAACTCGTTGCGGTTTCTACTTGGTCACCGCTGGGCTTGTCCCGGCCATGACGAAGTGGGGGCGGAGGAGGCCGGGGCCAAGCGATGACGAATCGGTCGCCACGGGTCTTGCCGTCTGTTACAGGATCAACCAGCGCGGGCTGCGGGGCGCGCGCGAGAAAGGAAGGTGTAATGATTCACGTATGTTCGTTGGCGCGGCTCGATGAGACCATCGCGACAACCGGAGCCCTCCACGTCGTTTCGCTGCTGGCGCACGACGCCAATTTGGCGCGTCCAGCCACGATCGCGCCTGAAAATCATTTGTGGTTGCAGTTGCACGACATCAGCGCTCCCCAGGACGGCTACGTAGCGCCGCAAACCGACCATGTGGAACAGCTCATCGCCTTTGTGCAGCGTTGGCCGCGCGAGACGGCGCTGGTCATACATTGCTACGCAGGCGTCAGCCGCTCGTCGGCCGCGGCGTTCGTATCGGTATGCGCACTGAGCCCCGCGAGCGACGAACGGGCCATCGCCATCGCGCTGCGGCGCGCCTCTCCGACCGCCACACCGAATATCCGCATCGTCGCCATCGCCGACGATCTGTTGGCACGACAAGGCCGCATGATCAGGGCGGTCGAAGCCATCGGAGCCGGCATGATGGCACCCGAGGCGCGGCCGTTTCGGCTCGGTCTTTCCGGCCATTAACGCGTTATCAAGCATAGTCGGTCATAACCCCCTGAAAGCGTAGTCCGGCCGTCTGAGCCGTTTCCTCAGTCATCGCCGGTGTCGGGGATTTGTCGCGTTGCGTCCGCGTCAGCATCAGGCCGTGCGTTGCAGGCCGAAGGGGCGTGCAGCCCACTTCGCCATCGCGGTCGTCGTCCTGACGATGCCGCCAGTCCGGGCGGGCCCCCCAGCCTATCCTCCCCCGCCAGCGGGGGAGGATATTTCGATTTACCCTCCCCGGCTCGCGGGGGAGGGTAAAGTGGGGGTGATCGCTGGACCGCCGGTGGTCGGGGAGAGCTTCCGCGCGCATCTCATCGCCTCCCCGTTTGGCACGATTCATCTCGCGACCTTCAGTTTTCCGCAGCCGGTCGGCACCGGCCTTCATAGGGCGGCGTACATACCTAGCAGCGACGCCACCGCCGCCCGCGCCGGTTCGCTGCCTGCCCACCCTCCCTACCCTCAAGCGGGGGAGGGTAAATCAATTAACCCTCCCCCGCTTGAGGTGGAGGGTAGGGAAGGGGATTGGGATCGGGAATTCCCAGAAATCAACCGCACCCTGAAGGGACCGCGCCTCGTCCCGCGGGTCCGACCGGACTTCTCTTCTTCGCAACCCTCGACCATCGAGGGACCGGGTCTTTCTTCAGGGCCGCAGTCCATTGCCCTGCCGGCGCCGACGTCCGGCGCAAGCGAAGAGCCAGCCCCGGACCGCGCTCAACCGGCGAACGCCAAGGAGACGCCGGATGATGCGGACTTCACGTATCTCGACCCCGAAACCACGGAGCCCTGGCTGATTGACGGCGAGGACGCGCCGCTCCATGCGGCGCGAATTTATTTCGGGACCGCTTCGCTGGGCGGCACGCCGGCGCCGATAGAACCTTGGGGGCCCGGACAGGCGCCGATATTCGAGCCGCCAGAGCCGGAAGCCACAGTCCCAGCGCCGAACGTGGCGACGCGGCTAGAACCGCCGCGCAACGAGACCATCGCGCCGAAAGGCGAGCTAACCGGCGAGGAACGTCGGCCGCAGAGCCCGGCAGAACGCTTGGGGCTAATCGGCGCGGCCCGCGCCAGGCACGAGAAATGCCTTGCCGACGCGATTTATTTCGAAGCCCGAGGGGAATCTGTCCGCGGTCAGATGGCGGTCGCCCAGGTGGTCAT
>WNFD01006737.1_pt1 | contig 11456 bp, 8 predicted proteins | sample 5400491 | NCBI WGS metagenome assembly WNFD01 (sample SAMN13153343, study PRJNA577476) | soil metagenome | isolation source: 120 cm saprolite under Douglas fir tree site 2 hole 2 replicate 2 | place: USA:California | collected 2015-04-18 | reverse complement strand
CGCTGGGCATGAAAGAGACGCGGTATCTGCCTCCGCCGTCGTGGCTGGCTCGCATTGCTCCAACCGAAGAGGATGAGAATCATCACCTGCTGCGCGGCATGGTGCACGATCCTACCGCTCGCCGGATGGGCGGAGTAGCAGGGCATGCGGGAGTGTTTTCTAGCGCGGACGATCTGGCGATTTTTGCGCAGGCCCTGCTGGATGGCGGGCGAGGTGTGCTGACTCCGCCAACGGTTGCGAAGATGACTTCTCCGCAGCAGCCCGTGAATGGTACGGCGCTACGTGGATTTGGGTGGGACATTGATTCTCCCTTTTCAACCAACCGCGGGGAACTGTTGCCCGTGGGGGGTTACGGGCATACGGGATTCACCGGGACTTCGCTATGGATTGATCCGGCGACAAAGACTTACATCGTGCTCCTGACGAACGCGGTGCACATGAACGCGACACCGGCGAAGGAGAAGGGAAGCGCCATATCGCTTCGGACGAAGGTCGCGACAGCGGTGGCCGCGACGCTCGCTCTCGATCCAGCCGAAGCGGAGAAGATGCGGGCGGCAACCATCACCGGCTACAACGAAATGCAGAGCGCGGCGCGCAAGCTGGCGGTGCGGAATGGAACGGTGAAAACGGGAATCGACGTGCTCGAGGAGACAAAGTTCGCGGCACTGCATCCGGCCAGGGGCGGGGCTCCACGAAGCATTGGCCTGCTGACGAATCAGACTGGAGTGGACTCGGCAGGGCGGCGGACGATTGACGTGCTGGCGAGAGTACCGGGGATTTCGCTGGAGGCGATTTTCAGTCCCGAACATGGCGTGTCGGGTGCGTTGGACACGACAGACGTCAAGAATACGAAGGACGCGGCGACTGGAATTGTGGTCTACAGCGTGTACGGGGCGAGCGATGCGGCGCGGCGTCCGCCCATGGACGTGCTGAAGCGGCTGGATGCGGTGGTGATCGATCTGGCGGATGCGGGCGCGCGGTTTTACACCTACGAGACGACAACGGGATTTTTTCTGGAAGCGGCCGCCAAGGCCGGAATTGAAGTTGTCATTCTGGATCGGCCGAATCCGATTACGGGGTCGTTCGTGCAGGGTCCGGTTTCCGATTCCGATGACGGGCGCCAGAATTTTACGAACTACTTTCCCGAGCCGCCACGCCACGGAATGACTATGGGTGAACTCGGGAAAATGTTTAATGCGGAGCGCCATATTGGCGCGCGGCTCGATGTGGTTGCGATGCAAGGTTGGCAGCCGGGGGACTGGTTCGATTCGACTGGCCTCGGCTGGGTGAATCCCTCGCCCAATTTGCGGAGCGTGACCGAGGCGACGCTTTATCCGGGGGTGGGGCTGATTGAAGGGGCGAATGTCTCGGTCGGCCGTGGGACGGATACACCGTTCGAGGTGGTGGGCGCGCCTTGGATCAAGAGCCGCGAATTGGCGGCTTACTTAAATGCGCGCAGTATTCAGAGTGTGCGTTTCGTGCCGATTGCTTTTACTCCGTCATCGAGTAACTATGCCGGGGAACGCTGTGAAGGTGTGAACCTGATCGTTCTGGATCGGAATACTCTGGACTCGCCGGAATTGGGGATCGAGCTGGCGTCGGCGCTGCATAATCTTTATCCGAACGATTTCAAACTGGAGCGGATGACGGATCTGCTGGTGAATCAGGCGGTGTTCGAGGCCATCGGGGCGGGAGAGGATCCGAGAAGGATCGCCGAGGACTGGCAGGAGCGGCTGGATGCGTTCGTGCGCCTGCGGGAAAAGTATTTGTTGTACAAATAGCGGGCGCGGGACTCGACCCTCAGTTACAATTCCACCGATAGCTCAGCTAACTCGGCACTCCGGTGGGCGCATCTGAGATTGCAAGTGTGCCGCTAAACTATCTTGAAAGGTGGGCCTTCGATGAGGATCCGTGCTGCTTCCATTTTGGTTATGCTGCTGGCGGGGGTCGCGGCGGCACAGACGTCTTTGACCCCGAACCCGGCCACGCCTTCGGTGGAGTCTGCGAAGCCGACGCTGACTATTCCGGCGGGAACGAGGGTTCCACTATCCCTGAAGCAGGCGATTTCGACGAAGACCGCCAAGGACGGAGACCCGGTCTACGCGGAGACTGCCTTTCCGTTTGTGGTCAACGACCGGGTTGTGATTCCGGCGGGGACTTACATCCAGGGAAAGATCGAGCGCGTGCAGCGCGGTGGGCACGTAAAGGGGCGCGCTGAGTTGCTCATCCACTTCACCTCGATGATTTATCCGAGCGGCTACACGGTGATGCTGGGCGGCTCGGTGGAGAACACGCCCGGAGCCGAGAAGACCACGATGAAGGATAAGGAGGGGACGATCCGCCAGGATAGCGAAACCGGGAGAAAAGCTAAATCCGCCGCGGAAGGGGCAGGCACGGGCGCGGTGATCGGTGCGGTAACCAATGGGGGCAAGGGCGCCGGGATCGGAGCGGGAGTTGGCGGAGTCGCTGGGCTGGCGATCGGTATGCTCTCGCGCGGCGCCGACGTGAGGCTGCAGCCGGGTACGTCGATCGAGATGGAGATCCAGCGGGACGTGACAGTGGATCCGAGCCGGATTTCCTCAAGACGTGAGGTCATTGTCCGCGATTAGCGGCTAGCAGTGATCGCGTGAGGAGTTATACAGTGGAGCGACGGGCGTCTCGCCCGTCCTGCCGGGCGGGGACGCCCGGCGCTCCATCCGGCATCTACTTCAATACAAACATAGCGTTTACATGAGCGGTCACCGTCACCTTCTGGGGCGAGAACTCCTCGGTCGGGGTGGGGCCTTGTGCCGCCATCGCCATGGCACGGCCGCGCGGCATGGGCGCGATCACGCGAATGTTCTCTGAGGTATCGACGGACGCATAGGAGAGCTCGCCGAGCGTGCGCCCGCTGGCAGCGGCGAGGGACTGCGCCGACGCGTGGGCGCGCCGGTAGGCGTCGGCGACAGCTTTGCTCTTGGCCTCATCAGTCGAGTCGAGCGTGTAACTGAGCGACTGGCTTTCACTGACGCTGGCGTCGGCAAGCTGCTGCGTGACTGGGCCGACTTTCGAAAAATCCTTGAGCTTCAAGCTGACGCTGGTCGTGACCTGGTACCCGATGACTCTATGCTTCGGGTTTTTCCAGTCGTATTGGGGATTCACCGAGAAGAAGCCGATTTCCGCGGACTTGGGATCGATCCCGTTTGCGCGCAGAACCTGGCGCGTGGCCTCGGCTTGTTTGGCGGCCTGGTCATACGCGTCTTTGGCGTTGTCGGCTTGGGTTGAGATGTTGAACTGAATGAGCGCGGTATCGGGCGCGGTTTCAAACTTGCCATCGGCACCGACGAAAACGGTGTTGGGCTCGGGGCTGAACGTGGGACTCTGCCCGATCGAGAGAGCACTCAAAACGAGAACGGCGCAGAGAGCGGCAATGGCGGTTTTCATCGGATCTCTCCTGGATCTTGATAGATCTCTAAAACTGATCCAAAGGTTTCGTTATACACCTCTGCGGCTAGAACGCCGCGATGTTCCCGAATTGCAAGTTAAAGAAGTGAAACGGGAAAAAGCGCCGAGCTAAGGGGGCCGTTGGAGATGCGCCCGGCCGCGTTCTCTGCGGGAGTGGGAGCAGCGCAGTAGAGCCTCTGCCCGCCAGATGCGAACAGGCACATTCTGGCGGGCAGAGGTTGTTCACCCAGAACGGCAGGACACCACCGCAGTGGGGGCCGTTTGGATCGACTTCACTGGGAAGGTTGGATGAGTCGATGAGGGTAAACGATGCCTGACAGATTGGCAGGAGTGCTGGTCAGCGTGCGCGGTTGGCGTCGCAAGCTCAGGCCGATGTCCGTGGTTACACCTTGGGGAAAGTTGGACTTGGGCCACTGATATCTTTCCGCAGGTCTTCCCAGATATTGTCGGGCATTTCGAGGAACACCTTGACGAGCTTGGGGTCGAACTGGCGGCCGGACCAGAGTTCGATTTCCTTGCGGGCAGCCAGAAATGTTTGTGCCGGGCGGTAGGGGCGGTCGGAGGTCATGGCGTCGAGGGTGTCGGCGATAGAGAACATGCGCGCGCCAAGGGGGATCTCGTCGCCCTTCAGGCCGCGGGGATAGCCTAGTCCGTCGTAACGCTCCTGGTGGGCGTAAACGATTTCGGCCGCCTCAGCCAGAAAGGGGATTCGGGAGATGATCTTATAGCCCCGGTAGCAGTGCTCGCGCATGATGGCCATTTCGTCGTCAGTGAGCTTGCCCGGCTTGCGCAGGATGTCGTCGGGAATGGCCATCTTGCCGATGTCGTGCAGGAAGGCTCCGCGGGCGATCACGTTGATTTCTTCTTTCGGCAGGCCCATTTTGCGCGCGATGGCGATGGTGAATGCCGTGACGCGTCTGGAATGGCCTTCGGTCTCGGCATCCTTGAGGTCGAGCGCATCGCCCAGGGCTTCGAGCGTGATGTCATAGGACTTCTCGAGGTTGGAAAGGGCGGATTTCCATTGCTGGGTGCGGGCGGCAACGAGCGCCTCGAGATTGGTGCGATAGGCATCATTCTCTTTCTTGAGGCGGCGATTCTCCAGCGCACGGCGGACCGTGGCCAGTAGTTGCTCGCGCTCGAAAGGCTTGAGCAGGTAGTCGTACGCCCCATTGCGCAGCGCCTGCAGAGCGACCGAAATGTCGTGGACGGCCGTGACCATGACAATCGGCATGTCAGGGTAGCGTTCCTTGGCACGTTCCAAGAGGGCAATGCCATCCATTTCGGCCATCATCAGGTCGGAGAGGACAAGATCGAACTCGTCACCCGATTCGAGGATCGCAAGGGCTTCGATGCCACTGGCGGCCTGGCGAGTCTGAAAATGGGCGCCGCCGAGCATGGAGGAAACAATCTCGCGGATTGTTTCCTCGTCGTCAACCACGAGGATACGGTCATTAGCCATGGCGCTGAGTGAATGTATCGCTCATATTAGGCTACGACTGCACATTCCGAAAGTAACCAAGTGGACACGGAAATCCGGCAACGATGGGGAGGGACCATGGTATTTAAAAGGTTGGTGTCTGTGCGTTTACCGTGCGCTTATCTATGAATCCTGCCTGGACATTTGGGAATTCGGTTGGCGCGCTGACCGTCCCCTGGTTGACGGCGCGGGAAACCGCCGCCCTGATCGTGGTGGTGGTCAGTCTGCTTTTCTTCCGGGCATTTCGGGAACGATATCTGCTGACGTGGGGAGCGGGCTGGGTCGCCTATGGGGCGTTTCTGTGGGCAGCGAAGGCGGGCGAATCGCACGCCGCTTCGAAGTCGATGGCGGCAATCGCGCCGGCCGGCTTTGTGCTGGCGATGGCGTTGTTTGCGGCCGCAGCACTGATGTCGGCACAGGCGCGGCGGGCGCTGACGGCGCTAGTGGCGGTATCGTGGGTACTGATGGTCTGCGCCGCCATGCGGCCGCTCTATTTTCCGGATTCGAAGGCCCTAGGGCTGGGGTTGGAAGTAGCATGCCGGCTGATTGCAGCCGGGGCAGCCGTCGAACTGCTGCGGTGCCGGTTCGGGCGCATTGGACTGGGGCCATTCCTGTTCGGGGCCGGGCTGCTCACGTTGAATCTGAACTGGCCTCCATTCACTAGCCATATTCCGAGTGAAGGTTACCTGTTGGCGGAAGTGCTGTTCGGTTCGAGCATCTTGCTGGTGGTGCTGGACGACTCGCGCCTGCGCACGCGCCGGCTGGCGGCGCTGAACGAGTTAACGGTCGCCATTGCGCGCGGCCAGAATCACGCCACCATGATCCAGACTGCGCTGGAGAACCTGAAAGCCGTGGTGAGGGCGAAAGCAGCGTGGTTCCAATCGATGGAGGGCGACCATCTCGTGCCAACGCAACACGCGGGTCTGTCGCCGGAATTTCTGCGAGCCATCGGGCAAGTCGGGACGGGCGAAACGCAGGCCTGCGTTCTCCAGAGCCGGAACAACGAAAACCGCGCGGCGGTCATGAAACTCTCGGAGATGTCGGAGCCGGAGCGGGAACAACTGCGGAAGCACGGCATTCATCACGTGGTGCTGGTGCCGGTGCTGGGTAAGAAGTCGGTGATCGGGATGCTGTCGCTCGGCTCCTCCGGCAGCAGCCGCCGCCACACCCGGGAGGAACTGGAGTTTCTGGAAACGGCGGCGCAGACGGTGGGTATTGCGGTAGAGAATCTGCGTTTGCTGGAGCAGGTGCTGCGCTCGCAGCGGCAGTGGATGAATACCTTCGATTCCATCCAGGATCTGATTCTGGCGCACGACGCGGACTTCCGAATCCTCAAGACAAATCAAGCCTTGCTGCAGCGCCTGGAAAAGGCGCCCGCCGATGTATTGGGCAATCTGTGTGCCGAGGTTCTACCGCAAAACCGCGGCTGGAGCGGATGCCCGTATTGCGAACGCGGCTCGGGGCTGGCGGAAGGAATGGATCCGTGTTTCGGCGGGCAGTCGGTGGTTTCGACCTCATCGTATGCCGAGCAGGGAAGCCAGCAGAAGGGCACCATCCATGTGGTGCACGATACGACGGAACGTCAAGTGGCGGAAGAAAAATACCGCATGCTGTTTGAGCAAGCGCAGGAGGGCGTGTTCGTAGCGACGCCGGATGGCGAGTTGCTCGACTGCAACGACGCTTTTGTCACCATGCTCGGTTACGCCAGCCGGGACGAGTTGATGGCGCTCGACATGGGTAGCGTGCTGCATTCGGTTGCCGAGGAGCAAGAGGCGTTTCGCAAGGAAATCGAGGCGCACAACTATGTGCGCAACTTTGAAATTACCGTGCGGCGCAAGGATGGCACGCTGCTGGCGGTGGCGCAGAGCTGCTTTGCAACGCGCGATCCGAACGGGCACATCGAGCGCTATCAGGGCTTCGTTCTAGACATCACGGAGAAAAAACGCTCGGAAGACGAGATGCGCCGGCGCAATCGCGAGTTGAACGCGCTCAACGCGATGGCGGTCATCGCTACGCAGTCGTTCGATCTGGATGAAATTCTAAACCTGACGTTACGCCAGGTGATCTCGCTGTTTGGCGCGGAGACAGGCTCGGTCTATCTGGCGGCGGAACCGGATGGCACCTACCGGCGGCGCGCGGGTTGGGGCCCGCGCAGCGAGGCGCGCGTGCGCATGGCCGAGGTCGTCTTTCCCGAAGGTCTGGGCGACCTGGTGATGCGCTCGCGAGCGGAAGTGGTGACGCAGGATTTTCTGCCGCACCTGCCACCGGCGGTGGTGGAGTTTGCGTGTGCCGACCGCTTGCCCTTCTGGATATGGGTTGTTCTCTGGAGCAAGGACAAACCCATCGGCATCATGGGCATTGCCAGCAAGGAAGACCGGCACTATTCGAGTAACGACGAGAATCTGCTGGTCGCCATCAGCCGTCAACTGGCCACTACGATCGAAAAGGTGCAGCTCTACGAGGAGACTTGCCGCGCCTACGAAGACTTGCGGCGGACGCAGGAGCAACTGCTGCAGAGCGAGAAGATGTCGGCCGTGGGCCAATTGATTTCCGGTGTGGCGCACGAGTTGAACAATCCACTGACCGCAATCCTGGGCTACGCGCAACTGCTGGAAGGCGCCGGCCTGGATCACCGTTCCGCCGACTATGTGCGCAAGCTGTTCAAGCAGGCCCAGCGCACGCATCGCGTGGTACAGAATCTGCTTTCCTTTGCCCGCCAGCGCAAGCCGCAGAAACAGGAAGTGGACTTGCGCAAGGTCCTGGAAGAGTCCCTCACGCTCCGCGAATACGACTTGAAGGTCAACAACGTCTCGCTGGAACGCGAAATCCCCGACGACCTGCCTTCCGTCGTGGCCGATCCGCATCAGTTGGAGCAGGTCTTCCTGAACGTTATCAACAACGCGCTCGATGCCATGGTGGAGGGCAGCGCCAGCGGCGTGTTGAAAGTGCGCGTGTTCCGGAAAGACGCCTACGTGTGCGTGGAGTTCGACGACAGTGGTCCGGGAATCAAGGACCCGAGCCGGATTTTCGATCCCTTCTATACCACCAAGTCGGTGGGCAAGGGAACCGGCCTGGGTTTGAGCATCTGCTACGGGATCGTCAAGGAACATGGCGGGGAAATCGTGGCGCGCAACCGGGAAGAAGGCGGAGCGACGATTGCAGTCCGTTTGCTGGCCAGCGAGAAACCGGCGCTGCCGGAGACCGTGGTGTCCGCGCGGCGCGAGGCGCTGCTGGCAGGGCGCGTGATGCTCGTCGAAGACGAAGAAGCCGTGCTGGAATTTGAACGAGACGTGTTGGTCGGCGCGGGAGCCGAAGTCACGACATCCATGAGCGTGGACGATACGCGGGAGCGGCTCACTCGCGGCTCTTTCGATGTGATCGTCATGAACGGCCGGATGCCGGGCGGCTGCAGCGCAAAGGAAATGTACGACTGGATCGCGCAAAACTGCCCCGGTCTGGAGAAAGGGCTGCTGCTGACGTTTTCCACTGTGACCGACCCGCAGACTCGAACTTTCCTTCAGGAACATGGCGTCCCGTCGCTGGCTAAGCCGTTTGAGGTAGCGGACCTGATCTCGCAGGTGCGCGGGCTGATCCAGAGGGAAGGGAACCCTGCGATGAAGGCGAAGGAGAAGAACGAAGAAAAAACCTCCGTGGCGAGCGCCGGAGCATAGCCGCAGCCGAATCGCCTAAAGTTGTCCCTTCTAAAGTTGTCCCTTCAGGCCGCGCATCATTTCTGTAATCAATTTTTCGTTGCGCCGGTACCAGCGCCAGTGTCCCTCTCTCTTGGCCTCCACCAGGCTGGCCCTTTCCAGGATTCGCATGTGATGCGAAACGGTAGGCTGCGCCAGCTTTACACGCTGCTCGATATCGAAGCCGCAGAGCCCGGTTTCCTTGTCGAGGGAGCATCCACCTTTTTCTTTGAGCGCGCGCAGAATTCGGCGGCGAGTGGGATCGGCAATGGCGTGCAGAAAGCGATCAAGATTGGGATCGGCGTGAGCCATGATTATTTGTGATTTGTAATTTGCAATTTAAAACCGATCCCACGCTCGCTGATCTCAGGTTCTCAAAGTGCAAATTACAAATTACCAATTACAAATTCGTTCCTACTTTTTCACAATCGGATTGTACCCATCGCCGATGAGGCGCGCGCGCATGGCCTCGGCATCCTTCAGTTCGGCGTAGGGTCCGACCTGAACGTGATAGAACTTGTCGGTGGAAGCATTGTTCGCACTGAAGGCCGGATACTGCTTCTTCTTCAAAGCCTCAACCAGCGATTCGGCGTCTTCCTGCCGGCTGACGGCGGCGACCTGCACATAGTAGCCGCCGCTCGATGCCGCGGCGGTTCCGGCGTCGGTGGCGGTCCTTGGCGGCGCCTCCCCGGTTGAGGGCGCCTTCGAATCCGGAGGCGTGAGCGCGGCGTCGGCATTCTTCGCGCCTACGGCCTTGTAAAAGCTAAAATCGCCCGACTGTGGCGTTGGCTGTGCGCCGTTCTTTGCGGCCGAAGGCCGAACGATGCTCGCCGGAGTTCCCGTGGCGCCACTCACCGCGTTCACCGCGCCCGCGATCGTGGTTCTTCTGCCGAGCGAAAAGCCGATGGCAAAGAAAAACGCGCACACCAGGACAAACGCAAAAAAAATGGCCAGCATGCGGCCGGTGCCAAGCGTGATCTCCGTATCCTGCGGCGCCGTGGTCATGGGAAGGACTGTTGACCTCTAGCAGTCTGCTGAAAAACTCTAGTTTTGTATCAGGGTATCGCTTTAGCGATACCGCAAATTCTTCCAAGTCAGACACCCTTTTAGGGGCTCGGCATCGAATGTCGAATATCGACTCCTCCGCGCCTGCTAGCCTCCTGCCGGGCCGGCGGGTTTAGGCGTGCCCCCAAGCAACTTCTGCATGCCGGAGAAGAAATCGATCGGCACCGGGAACACGACAGTCGTGTTTTTCTCGACCCCGATTTCGGTGAGCGTCTGCAGATACCGCAACTGGATGCTGGCCGGTTCGCTGGACAACAGGTGCGCAGCGTCCACCAGTCGCTGGGCAGCCGAGAACTCGCCCTCGGCGTGGATGATCTTCGAACGTTTTTCGCGTTCCGCTTCGGCCTGCTTGGCCATGGCGCGCAACATGGACTCGGGCATATCCACCTGCTTGACCTCGACGTTTGCGACCTTCACGCCCCAAGGCGCGGTGTGCGTGTCGAGGATGCTCTGCAGGCGCAGGTTAATCTTGTCGCGATGAGCCAGCAATTCGTCCAGTTCCTGTTCGCCAAGCACCGAGCGCAAAGTAGTCTGCGCGAACTGCGAGGTCTGGTAGGCGTAATTCGAGACTTCGACCACGGCCTTGTTGGGATCGATCACGCGCAGAAAAATGACCGCGTTCACTTTCAACGTGACGTTGTCGCGCGTGATGATGTCCTGCGGCGGAACCTCGAGCGCTTCCTGCCGAAGCGAAATGCGCACCATGCGGTCGATCGGGCTGAAGACCAGAATCACGCCCGGTCCCTTCGCCGTACCCAACAGGCGGCCGAGGCGGAAGATGACGCCGCGCTCATATTCGGCCAGGATCTTGATGGAACTCAGGATGTAGATGACGACGATGACACCACCAACGGCGAACACGGGAAACCCGAGCTCCATATATGCCTCCAGGCAACTTGCTATTCGTTATTCACAAAATTCAGTATTCACAAAGTTCAGTGAGAATTCAGTGTATGAGCGGATTGTAGCGCAAGCGAGCGGTTATCGGCGGTGAGGACTTGCCCGCGCAGTTGCTGAGAAAGATTCGGGCGAGCGGAACCAGCCCATCGCAAGTGCGCGATCAGGCCTCCGAGAACCAGGCTTCCGAAAACCAGGAAAATTTGCTTCGTAGCCTTCAACCAATTTGAGAGTAGGATTAGTCCGCCTTTTCAAGGAGGCCTCCATGGCACAGAAAACTCCGGTCGACATCGTACGTCAGGCTTCGACTTTATCCATCCTGTGGGGCGTTTTGCTGATCGTCTTCGGCATGGTGGCGATTGGTTCGCCACTTCTTGCCGCTGTGGCGGTCAACGTGGTCATTGCATGGCTCATCGTCTTAGCAGGCGTGGTCCACCTCATGCTCGCCTTTCGCGCTCATGGAGCGAGCAGCATGATCTGGAAGCTTCTGGTTGGTCTCGCATATGTCTTCTTCGGTGCGTACATGATCCTGCATCCGCTGCTGGGAGTCGCATCGCTTACGTTAGTACTGGCATCGCTCTTCCTGATTGAGGGCGTCCTGGACATCATTCTGTTTTTCAAGATGCGTCCGGCGGGAGGAACGAACTGGGTGCTGGTTGACGGGATCATTACCCTGTTGTTGGGGCTGATGATCTACATGCAATGGCCGTCGAGTTCCGCCTGGGCGATAGGCGTCCTGGTCGGCGTGAGCATGATCATCAGCGGTGTTACGCGCGTGATGCTGTCGTTGGCGGTGCGCAAGTTGACGACTGCGGTGCCATAGTTTCCATTGTTCGACGATTCGGCGCTCCTTTGCTCGACACTCCAGAGAGCGCCGGCCGGGT
>WNFD01006735.1_pt1 | contig 11456 bp, 6 predicted proteins | sample 5400491 | NCBI WGS metagenome assembly WNFD01 (sample SAMN13153343, study PRJNA577476) | soil metagenome | isolation source: 120 cm saprolite under Douglas fir tree site 2 hole 2 replicate 2 | place: USA:California | collected 2015-04-18 | reverse complement strand
GCAGCAAAATCTGCCTTTGGAAATCATCGGATCGCGTCGGCCCGTTCCAGTACACTCTAAATCCGCTCCCCCGCGCCGCGTTCATGGCTCCCTTATGTGCCGGCTCCCAAAGATCATCCGCAGTGTCCCGGGGGAGAAACGCAATTGTCCGAAGTTGCTGTGCACAGCCGGCAGAGAAGAGCAGAAGGAGAAGCAGAAAGAGACACACAGCTCGTTGGCTGCTACACGGAGGGTGGTGATTTCCCACCATGCTGCTAGGCAGGCGCAAGGTGTGTAGCTTCATCGAAGATGGAGGCGCTCCGAGATTATCCGAGGGAAACAGATAGCCACGAGACCGGCTCCAGTCACTCCAGCTGAATGATTCCATTCTTAAATGCTACTGTTACTGCCTCTGTTCGGTCAGATACTTTCAATTTTTCAGTAATGCTAGCTACGTGGCATCGAACGGTGTGACTGCTTATGAAGAGTGCTTTAGCTATCTGGTTGTTAGTTAGTCCTTTGGATAGCATCTCTAGTACTTCCAGCTCTCGACGCGAAAGGCTGGATCGCTGAAGTCGGTCGGCAAGTCGCGACGCGATGTGCGGGGGAAAGTAACGACCGCCAGCATAAACGGCAAAGATTGCATCGAGCAATTCTTGCTCCGGCGCGTCTTTCAAAAGGTATCCCTGCACACCAGCGCGGACGGCAGTGTAGATATCCTCGTCAGTCTCATAGCTCGTGAGGACGATCATGTTGACGGCAGGATACCGCTGCCGTACTTCTTGAATCAGACTGAACCCGCTCATACCGTGCATTCGAAGATCGACCAGGATGATGTCAGGAATGCCGGCAGCGAGGCTCGCAAGAGCGTCAAAGCCGCTTGCTGCTGCTCCCATCACTTCGATACCACCTTGGGCTTCAAGCATGCTTCTTAGGCCAACGCGTATCGCCACGTGGTCATCAACGATTAGCACGCGGATCAGTCTGCTGGGCTCCACTCTCATTGCTGGCTCGCGAGGCAGATTATACTCCGCGTGAGAATAAGCGAAGAAAACATTTACGCAAGATCCCGAATCTGTCGCTTACGCGCTCTTTGTCCGGCTTGCATCCGAAGTCAAACGCAGGTCGTCAAGGTGTGGGTCACATAAGGCGGAGCAACCGGAGAGTGTCGGGTTCCAACGACTAGCACAACTGTACTATTACAAAACAGGAAACGTGATGGATTGTACGTTGAGGCATTCAACAGCAGGCTGAATCTGACAGTCGTCTTCAGATGGTAAGCAAATTTGAGAAGAAATTGCCGGTACGACCTCGTCGCCAGAGCGTGCGTCCTACAGGTGTAGATAAAGCATGGGGATTCGGGAGGTTGCCAAGAGAGCGTCTGTTTCCACCGCGACCGTGTCGCGGGTGATCACTGGTGCCGCGAAAGTATCTCCCTCCACTACAACTCGAGTTCTCCGCGCAATCCGAGCTCTTGATTTCCAGGCCAATGAGGCCGCTCGCGCCCTCGCTGTTCAGAAAAAGCTCAAACGCAGCCTTCGGAAAAAGCTCAAACGCAGCGACGGCGGATGATCAACGTGGCCAAAGTTCATGTCTCATCCCTGGATCTCCCACGCGCAAGAGGATTCTGACGCACGAACTACTATTGATCGCGGGCGGCGGGGCGTACTACAAGTGAGAACAGATCTAAGTAACGCACTAACGAGATTGCATCCACAATTCACTCCCAGCTCAGGAACGTCAGTTCTGCGATATCACCCACTTAACTTCCGGCGCCATCACCGTCCTCTCGGAAAGTCTATCTAGTACAAATGTATTACCTCAGAAGAGTGGAAACGACGGATTGCACACTTGACCTAGGGCGAATATAAGGGTCACGACGTTTGTAATCGATTACATAGCTGGCGATATAGGAAACGGTGGCCAGAGGAATTGTCGCGCAAAGCTGTCGGGCGGGGAGTGTGGCTTCCCCCACAAGTTCTGCCACGGTGACCCCAAGACGGGAGGCCGTAAAATGAAGCATCGTTCGGTGTTTTCCTCGTGTGTCTTGACAGGTGTTTCCCTTTTAGCGCTTGCAGGTTTACTTTTCGGCCAGGGCCAGGACAGAGGCTTAATCACTGGGCTTGTAGCCGACAAGACGGGTGGCGCTGTTGCACAGGCGACGGTCACCGTCACCAGTCTGGCTACCGGCGACAAAATCGTTGTCGACACCTCGTCGGCGGGCAATTTCACTACCCCGCCACTCATTCTCGGCAACTACAAGGTGCAGGTGGAGAAGGCCGGCTTTAAGATGTTCGTCGCCCCCACCGTGATGGTTGCCAGCGGGACAGTTCGCCTGGATGCCACGCTGGACGTGGGTCAGGTAACGGAAACGGTTGAGGTACTGGCAACGAACGTAGAAATTAATGTATCAAACGCCGAACGTACGCAGGTCTTGGGAGAGAAGTACTACCGCGACCTGCCGGTCGTGATGGGTGCGGATATCCGTCTGGCTGAATCCCTGCTGGCCGCGCAGCCCGGCTACGTCCCGATGCGGCCGAACGGCTGCCCTATATTCCGCGGGAGCCAGTTCCAGTCGCGTATGAACGGCGGCCAGACCATGGCGATGGAGAATTACCTCGACGGAGCTTCCTTTGGCAGCGCCATCGACCATAACAACACGCAGGAGCGCTCTGTCCCGTTTGATTCGGTCAAGGAGACGAAGATCGTCACAGACAATTTCTCCGCGCAGTACGGGCGCACCAGCGGCGGCTTCGTCGCATATACGACCAAGTCGGGCACCTCTGCCTTCCACGGAAGTGGTTACAACTACTATAACTATCAAGGCCTGAATGCCACGGGAGAGCTTATTAAGCAAAAGACTCCCACGCGCAACGAGAACTGGGGATTTACCATCGGCGGACCGGTTGTGATACCCAAAGTGTACGACGGGCGGAAGCATCAGACTTTTTTCTTCGCCAACCTGGATGACCTTCACTTTAACCAAGGCACCTTGCCCAGTTTTGTCAACACTGTCCCTACTCCTGCCTTCCTGCAGGGGGATTTTTCAAATCCTCTCTTTCTGAATACCGCCACGCCGACCGCAACCGATGTTCTTGGACGGCCGATCTACGCTGGCGAGATTTTCAACCCGGCCACCACCAGGACGGTGAACGGCGTTCCAGTGCGGGACGGCTACGGCTTTGATCCGACGACAGGATTCCCTATCCCAGGGCAGGCGAATATCATCCCCGCCAATGATCCTCTGCGCAGCCAGATCGCTGCCAAGCTTGCAGCCTTGATCCCGCCTCCCGACCGGCCGGGTCTGATTGACAACGCGTTTGAACCCTCAGGCAACCAATACATCACCCCGAAGACACTGTTCGTCAGGGTTGACCAGGCCTTTGGAAATAATTTCAATATGTCCACTTCCGTAAATGCCAACACACGGCCCTCCTTGAGGCAGTGCGCTAGCTTTAACCGAGGCTGCAATTTCACGAGCCCTTCGACTTACTTCGGAGAGGGGTTTTATCAGGACATCACCACGCGGACGGTCCATCAGCAGTTCAACTGGATCATCAAGACTAACCTCTTCAACCACACGACTCTTTCTTTTGATCGCTGGGTTCTTCCCGCGAACCCGGTCTCCGCGGGCCAGCACTGGGTGTCGCGCCTGGGGCTTGTAGGGCCCATTGTTGACACGGGCGGAGCGCCGAGGGTTGATTTCAGCAGCAACGGCCCCAATGGCGGCAGCGGTACTAGCCCCATAATTCCTTATACGCACTATGGCGAGTCCGATACCGTTGCCGAGGGTTGTATCGCTAACCGCTGGCAATTCCTTGACGACGTTACCTGGGTTAAGGGCAAGCACACGCTGAAAGCTGGCTTCGAATACCGGCACCATCAATTTCCAACAATTGGTAACTCAAATACTACAGGCACCTATAACTTCAGCAATGCCGAGACCGCGGGCTGGGACTCGACCGGCAACCAGTTGACTTCAACCGGAGATCCGGTCGCCTCATTCCTGGTCGGACAGGTCCACAACGCTAATTTCAATGTCAATTTTCGCCATTTGGAGAACGAGCAATACTTTTCTCCTTGGTTCACGGACGAGTTCAAAGCCACCAAGAACCTTACCCTGACCCTCGGATTGCGCTTTGATTACCAGGGCTGTCTGTCGGAGGCGCACGGTAGCCAGTCAACCTTCGATCCCAACACTCCGAACCCGGGCGCTGGCGGTCACCTGGGGGCAGTCATCTTTGCTGGCAATGGGCCGGGTCGTACTGGGAAGAAATGCTTTGAGAAGCCTCCGACGGACGCTTTTGGACCGCGTCTTGGCTTCGCCTATCGCATCAACAATCAAACCTCCATCCGCGGTGGATACGGAATTTATTACGGAGGCCTCCCAGCCAACCAGTTTGCAGGCACCGCCGAACTCGGCTTCTCCACTAACCCAACCGTTCCGAATGTCACCAATGGCTTCTCTCCCGCTTTCTACTGGGACACTGGCTTTCCCCAGTCCGCGATCAACCTTCCGCCAGACACTAGTCCCACGGTGGCTAATGGCGGGAGTCCAACCTGGATCACAAGCAATAGAAATGATCTACCGAGATATCAGAACTACTCTCTGACGCTGGAACGTCAAATTGGCAGCAGTCTGCTGCTAAGAGCCTCTTATACGGGCAATCACGGGACCCGGCTGCCTGCCAATGCCGCCGGATTGGGGCTGCTCGACAACATGAACAATCCTTCCGTGCTGAAATTGGGTGCTGCACTTCTCGGGTCTGACATCAATTCACCGGCGGCGATCGCTGCGGGAATTCAATTGCCGTACGCTGGGTTTACGGGAGACGTGGCCCAGGCTCTGCGCCCGTGGCCTCAATACCAGAATCTCAACGTCCTGAGTGTTCCGTACGGATACAGCACGTATAATGCTTTCACGGCCCAAGTCGACAAGAGATTCACTGGCGGACTTTTCGGACGCATCGCTTACACCAATTCCAAGCTCATCAATAGTGGCGCGGAAGACGTGCTCTCGGGAGATGACCCTGGGATTCAAAATCCGCTTCGCGGAGCTTCGGACGACCGGGCGTTGAGCCGGGACGATGTTCCTCAGTCTCTAATCCTCGCATGGTCGTACGAGCTGCCATTCGGAAAGGGGAAGCGGTTCGCCTTTACCGGAGTTGCGGACAAACTCGTCGGCGGTTGGACGATGTCGGCCACACAACGCTACGACGAGGGGCGTCCTCTTAGCGTTACCATGGCGTGCGACTTTTGCGGCTTTCTTTTCAATGGCTCTAACGGCCTGAAACGGCCAAATAGGGTGCAGGGGGTGTCTGGCTACGGAAAAACTTCCGGTGTTAGACCCGGCGAGCAGTACCTGGTAAAAGCCGGCTGGTCGGATCCTGGTGCGCTTCAATTTGGAGACGCCTCGCAAAACGACCCAACGGTTCGCAGTCCCCACTACTTCAACGAGGACTTCGCTGTCGCCAAGAACATCCCGATAACCGAACGGGTCGGTGCGCGCTTCGAGACCAATATAGGTAACTTATTCAATCGCCACCTGTGGTGCAATCCCGACACCAACTGGAGCGACCCGAACTTTGGACAAGTATCTGGGCAGTGCAATACGCCACGGAGTATCCAGTTCGGATTGAGATTGGAGTTTTAGTTCCGGTTTCACGGAAGCATCTCTCGCGCGGCGGCAGGATCCCGAGGGCCCCTGCCGCTATTTTTCTGCTGAAGACATGACTTCTCGTGACGCGGCTCGTTGCACGAGAATTCCTGGACCGACTGTCATCAAGGGCTGGGCCTATTCCGAACACCACACAAGATCGTAAGGTGCTCACAAGGCTTGGAGTTGCTGTCTTATTGGCCGGAATCCTCGTTTGCCCTCTGGTAGCACTTTCTCCTCATCCTCAATCGAATCAATCTGCTCCCACCGCTCAATCTTCCTCTTCTCCGTTGACGCTGGATGAGGTCATACGACTGATTAAAGAGAGAAAGAGCGATCCGCAGTCGGCGGCGTCCGCTATTGTTGAACGAGGCGTTGACTTTGAACTGGAGGAAAAAGCCGAGAAAAAGCTGCGAAAGGCGGGAGCGGATGATGACCTACTCGCTGATATTTGGAAGGTCACACCGAGCGGCAAGGCGCATATGCGAGCGCTCCTGACCACTCCAACCGGCACTGATGTGCAAGCCTCAGCCGGGGAGGCCATGGCCTTGCAGGAGATTCAAAACGAAGGTGCACCCGACCGCCGCCTTCGAATGGTGGATGCATTTGAGAAGAAGTACCCGAATAGTCCAGTCCTTTCTTATGTCTACACCGAAGCGGCAAAGGCTCTGCAACAGAACGGTGCTTTTGACGAAGCCGTCCAATATTGCCGGAAGAGCCTGAAGCTCGACCCTGACAACACCTTTTCCTTGATCATTATGGCGTTGGTCCTGCCGCAACCCAAGTTGCTGAAGGGAAGCCCGAAAGAAGTGGCAGGACGCTTGTCGGAGGCGGCGGCGGATGCCAATCGGGCACTGGCACTGCTTGAGAAATTGCAGAAGCGGCCGGACGAAACTGACGAGCAATTCCAGGCGCGGAAGGGATCTCTGACTGCGGATGCCCACTTCGCCCTGGGTATGGAGGAAATGCAGGAAGATGAATTTGACAAGGCCGTAGCAGAGTACCAAGCCGCTATTTCCTCAACCAGTAAGCCTACCTTCCAGTACTACTATCGCTTGGCGGAAGCCTATGCCAGCGAGGGGCATGTCTCCGAGGCGATCCAAAGTCTCCAGAAAGCATCGGAATTGGGCCGTGGCACTCCGATGCAGAAATACGCCGACGACTTCATCTCGGAACTACAGCAAAAAGCTCATTGATAGAGGTTGAAGGGTTCGCTGCGACTGCCTTTGATAACTCAGTGCGGAGTCAGGATGCGTAGGCGCATGCCTGATCTTTTTTCTTCATCGGCATTGAGCTGGTGGACGATGCCGAACTCCTTGTTCGCATCGTCCTGCTTGCCAGTGCGACCCAACAGGATCCCGAGTTGATAGTGGGCCTTGACTGAATTCGGATTGAGAAGAACTGCCTTCTCGAGTGCCTGTTTCGCCTCCGGGTACTTCTGTTCTTTTAAGAGGATCCCGCCCAGGGCTTCGTACGCCGGGCCGTAGTCAGGCGCGCGCCGCAACACGTCCTGTAAGATGGCGATCGCCTGAGCGTTTTCGCCCTTTCCTTCGGCGATCAGGCCGAGGTAGTAGTAAGCGGCGCTTTGATCCGGCTGAAGTTCGATGCTCCGGTGGAGATACGTCGCTGCCTCATCGAGTCTTACTTCAAGGAAGAGGAGGGAGCCCATCGCATAATTCAGGACGAAATCGTCCGGGTGCTTCGTCAGCAACGCCTGGAAACGCTTGCCAGCGATCTCATATTGCTTTTTGGATACGTTAGCAGACGCCAGTACATATGAGTACGAATCGTTATTGGGCTGCAAGCGTGCCGCCTTTTGGAGGGCGGAGATTGCGTCGTCCGGCAGGTCCAACTCAAGGCAAGTTCTTCCGAACTCGAAGAGTATTTCGGCGTTGTCGGGCTGCTCGTTTTTCGCTTTAATCAAGTAAGCAAGAGCCTTTTCTGGATCCTTTTGCTGGGCGGCTATCTTGGCGAGCCGTAGTAAGCAGTCGATACAACCGGGACTCAGGCTGAGTGCAGCTTCGTAACTTGCAAAGGCCCGGCTCAGATCACCATTTGAGAAGTACCGATTGCCGAGCGCCAGGGCCAAGTCATAGGAAACCTGGCCACTATTTTTCGCCTTCTCAAGAACGTCAAGGCCTTTCTGATCCAGGCCGGACTTTACAAGTAATGATGCAAACGCTGTGCTGGAGTTCGCTGAAGTCTCTGGCAAACCGTCCCAGTCGCGGACGAGGGCAAGGAGGGTGTCTTTCTGTTTGAGGCCAGCGTAGTCTTGAGCGAGGAGCAGAATGCCATCAGGGGAACGACGGAGTTCCGCGAGAATAGGTTCGGCTGCGCTCAAAGAAGTGCTGAAGTTGCCGTTCGCACTCTCGAGCTGTGCCAGAGCAAAGCGCGCTTCGCGGTTGTCCGGATCGGTACGAAGGACCTCCCTGAATAATTCTCGCGCATGAACCGCTTTTCCTGTGTGGGCGTAGACTTCGCCCAGGTTAACGCGGGCGCCCACCAAACCGGGGTTGAGCCGTAGGGCTGCACTCAGAAACTCGGCCGCTTCCGCATAGTGCTCCTGACGAATCCGGATGGCGCCTAATGTGGCCCAGGCCATGGGCCGGGTGGAAGAGTCGCGAAGGGCCGATTTTGCTTCTTTTTCCGCCCCCTCCAGATCTCCTACGCTCATCAATGCCGCTGATTGTTGAAGATGATCCGAAACCGGCGGGGCTGTACTTAAAGCGTTTGCGGCCACCAGGAGGAGGCAAATCAAGAGCGTAAGCTGTCGACAGGCTCTTCGACCGGGGAACCTTCGCAGCGTAAGGCATGGGTCTGATTCACTCATAAGGTGGCACAATGAAAACGGTTTCCCGTATGAGCCCCGAGACAATCTTTCAATCCACTGGAGGGGCCACCGTTTGATCTTGACCACCAGGTTCAGATTTCAGTGATCTCAACTGATCGAACATAGTAGCCGGCATCCAACCGCCTTGATGGAACTGAAATACCCTTGATTCTGAGCTGGATAAAATAAATTTCTGGCTTTACCGGCGTCCAAGGATGTGTCCAGAAACTCCAGGGGTCGTTGGCGGTCTGCTCAAAGTCATCTGCCGGGACGAAATCCTCCCCTGAATTGAATCGTATTTCCATGCCACTCACAGGCCGGGAGCCACCCCATGCGATGCCGATAACACGGTATTTAATTTTTCGGTCGACTAGCCATTTCTCGATCCGGATTGGCATCGCAGCCTGTTCAATGAAAGGCGGGCGGTAGTCTTTCACCAGTTCAGGCACGCCCTGCTGCATGGTTCGGCTTGCAAATTCCCGCATCTGAGAAGTCGTAGCAGAACCCTCGCCCAATAGCTTGATTTCATCGACCCATTTGATGCATGTGCACCCATACCAGTTGGGTACAACGAGGCGAACGGGAGCGCCATGGTCTTTCGGCAAGGGAGATCCATTCATATGGGTCGCGAAAAAAGCCTTTGACGACTTGAGTTCGTCGACGGTGAATATCCAACTTGCACCCGGCGAGGATGACGAGGAAGCAATCGGGTAACGATCGAAGCCAGAGATCAATACGTGACTCGCGGCTTTTTCCATTTTCACCAAGTCGAGAATTTCAGACACTTGCGCACCCGTCCAATCGGCAACGCTGAGCATTCCGAAATGCGCGTAACGTACATTGCCGGAACACTCCATCAGATGCAAACCGACGGGTCTCGACATCCTCTCTAGTTCCCGCATGTTGATTTCCATTGGTCGCTTGAGGAGTCCCGTCACCTTGATCACCCAAGGCTTACCCTCTTCTAGAAGCTCAGAAGCCCGTGTGCGCAGATAAAACTTCTCGTTCGGAGTAATCGGACTATCCAGCGCAATGGCGGACAGGTCTGTATATAGACGTCCATCGAGACCGGTCCCCATGGGGGTTTCCATTGGCACCAGACCTTCTCCCACAAATTCGATCAACTTGAGGTATTGGCCTCCCTGGAAGACATCCTTTTTTGCTTCTCTGCTGAAGTCGGGCAACCGCATATCATTAAAGCCGACAAGCGCAGCGCCGCTGGCTATCAGAGAGGTCTTTAGCATCTCCCTGCGGGTCAAGTTTGCTTTCCCCTTATTTGTCATGCTGGCGCTAGAGCTTGCTTCCACTTGCTCACTTCTTGGCATCAGAAATTATGCAGATTGAGTTGCTGCAGATCACCCTTCCACGCAACCCCTAACTCAGCCCTCACCAATCCTGCGTCACGAGATCTCCCGCGAGACCGTAACACGTCCAGGAGCCCGAACAGCGAGCGCGGATTCCGCGGATTCCGCTGCAAGTCTTCACGAAAGATCTGTTCCGCTTCGGAGATTTGTCCGTCCAGAAACAACGCCGCGCCCAGTGACTCGCGGACAGGATAAAACCAGCTTGGCGGCTCGCTATATTTCAGACTGTCCTGAATAGCGACAGCATCCTGCAATTGGGCAATAGCCTGACGCCTTTCATTTCTGGCCGTTGCCAATTTGGCCGCCAGCACATCAGACGCGATCTTCAGAATGTCGCGGGCTTTATTGTTGGGCGACATGGCAAGAACTTCCTCCGGAGCGGTATTCTCCCAACTGTCAGTTACGGCTTGATGCTCTGCTTCAGCTTCCACAAGCCTCTCGGTGGCGGCGAATGCCATGCCGCGGGCAAAGTGCCACATTGTGGTCGCGACCTTCAGATTTGCATTTGGCGGGGGCAGTTTCAAAATATCGTCCCAACGATAGAAGCGTACCAACACTGCAGTCTGGGCGGTGAGAAACGCCTGCAGATGCGGCATTTCCTTTAAATTTGGGCCCACCCGGGCCGCCAGTTGGTTCGCCGCCTCCTGGGCTGTTGAATAATGGCCATCCATACTTGCGGCGGCGACGAGGAAGTACAGATCATGGAGGTACGACAACACCGTAAACATATCTGGCTTGAGAGAGTCCCGAATGCGGTTCTCATCCACGTGGGTAGCTTTCACACAAGCATTTTCAGCCAAGAGGTAATCTCCGGTGCGGATGTAAATGTGCGCGGGCATGTGCACCACGTGTCCGATGGACGGAGCAAGCGACGGCAACACCCTCGCATACGCAAGTGCACGCTCCGGATGGGGCGATGCCTCGACGGCATGGATGTAATAGTGGATCGCTCCGATGTGACGCGGGTCGCGCTTCAGCACCGATTCCAAAACTGAAAGAATCTCCGGCGTTTCTTCCCAGGGCGTGCCATCGGAGTTCCACAGTCCCGCGGGGTTCAGATTCATAATAGTTTGCGCGTAAAGAGTCGCTGCATCGAGGTCATCGGGATAGCTTTGCGTCAGATCGTGCATTGCGTTCTTGAATTCGATTGCTTGTTGCTGGCGGTTTGGATTCGGGCAGTTACAATACCTCTTGCCGAGTGCAGTGATATAGGCATGCTCAATGTCGGGACCGTGCGCCGATAACGCCACGGCATGCCGCAGTGCTTCATTGGCGTCAAGCTCCCGCACTGGGTCCCCGGGCGTAGAATAGTAGTAATCTGAGCCCATCGCGTACGCGATACCCCAAAAAGCCATTGCCATTTGTGGGTCAAGCTTGGCTGCGCGGTGGAAGGAGGTCCCCGCTCCGCTGTAATCGAGGGCGTAAATCAACCCTAAGCCCTGGTCAAACTGACGTTGGGCTTCTATGCTCTTGGTGCTCACTGGGTGGTGGTGGCCGTAAAAGCCATTCCTAACGTCTATTGCTGGCGTATTTCTCGGGTGGTCCAGTCGCTGGGCTAAGCCAACCACCGCGAAGATGACGACGAGAACAGAGGTCAAGCACGCAGTTCTCATCGAAGTATGGACTG
>WNFD01006734.1_pt1 | contig 11456 bp, 10 predicted proteins | sample 5400491 | NCBI WGS metagenome assembly WNFD01 (sample SAMN13153343, study PRJNA577476) | soil metagenome | isolation source: 120 cm saprolite under Douglas fir tree site 2 hole 2 replicate 2 | place: USA:California | collected 2015-04-18 | reverse complement strand
AACACGATCTCGCCGGCGAAGTGCTCGGCCGCTCCGATCGCCGACAATCCCATCGCGACGCCGAGCATGCCGGCGATCTGCGCGTTATGGCCGCAGCTATGCGCTGCCCCGGTATGCGGGTCGGCGAGCGGGTGGTCCGAGGTGCGCAAGCTGTCGAGCTCGCCGATCAGGGCGAGGCGGGGCCCGGGCATGCGGCCGCGGATCCGGCCCTTGACCCCGGTCAGCGCCAGACCGGTTTGCGGCATGAGGCCGAGCGCCGCCATGCGCTCGGCGACCAGCGCCGAGGTCCTCGTTTCGTTGAATCCGGTTTCGGGATGATGGAGGATCCGCTCGCCGAGCTCGATGATCTCGTTGCCGTGGCGATCGATCGCCTCGCACACGGCCTGCTTCAGGTTTTGCTTGTTCATTGCCGCCCCCGAACCCAGCCGCGGAAACCGCGGCGCCGCCTCACACAAATCGCGCGATCATACAGACAACCGGAGGCGATTCGCTATGAACTCGCCGGCACGCGATCTGGGAATGGCTGCTATGTATGGCTTCGATCGGCAGCAGCTCCTTACCGCCGTGATTCTGCTCGTGACGGCGCTCTTTGTGTCGAGCGGCGTCGCTTCCGCCGCACCCTGGCGTCGGCCGCTGAGGCTCGCCGCGACTGGCGCATTTGTTATCGCCGTGGTGCTGGCATTGGCCGAAATTGTCTATTGGTGGGCCGGCTTAGACCATTAAACACTACTTATGCGGAGCGGATTATGGTTAACAAATGGTTACCTCAATAGGACCGGGACTTGCTGAGCATTTTAGGCGATTCTTGACTCGATTGGCCGAATCTTGTATCAATTTGTAATAGTTCGTTAACCAAGACTGGTCGGCTCACCCCATGCCGCTCGATTTTATGAACATCGTTCCCGAAAACAATCTTCGCCTACCGGATGCGCTGACGATCAAATATGGTCCGGCGGCGCTGCTGGGCCGTTTCGTGATCGCGGCGGACCGGGCGGCGCGGCGAAAGGGCGTCCTCTTACGGGTGCGCCACGATTTTGACGAACTGGTCGAGCTCAACAAATTCTATGTCAAGCGTGACCTGTGGTACCCGATCCTCGATGCCTTCAATCCGCGCTGCGCCGAGTTGACGCCGGAAAACGCCTATTGGATTTCCGGGGAGAACGAAGACGGCGAGATCGTCATGACCAATGCATGCCGCGTCCTGGACTGGACCGGCACCAGCCTGGCCGAGCAGGCCTGCAGCCTGTGGTACGGGCGCGATATAGGCCAGCGCTGTGTGGTGACGGCCGACATGGCGCACCAGATCACCGGCGTGGTCGCGTGGGGGGGAGCGTCCTGGGTGCGGCCCGATTTTCGCGGCCGGCAGCTTTCTTATCTTACCCCGCGGATCCTCAAGGCTTACGCGTGCGCGCGGTGGCCGATCGATTGGTCGATCTGCTATATCGGCATCGAGAACGTGAGGCGGGGTCTCGCCGCGACGTACGGGCACCAGAATTTAAGCTACAGCATCGAGTATCCCGACTCGCCGCATGGCGAGCAGGTCCTCGGCTATAGCTCGACCGCCGAGTTCTACGCCGATATCGCCAAATTCATGGATCGCGGTGCGGTGCTGGAGGCGGACGATTTCGACCTTTTGGACGCGCCGACCGGCTTCGAGCACATCGTCACGAACACCTCGCCAGAGGGCGTCCTCCACGGCAGCATCAGCCGCTCGTAACGGTGCTGCCGGCGGGGCCGACCGTCTTCGTCCTCGTATTGAATTGATCCGGTAATAAGGTCGTAACGCGGCTGGCCGGATGCGGCCACCGACTTGTAGTACTCGGTGGCCCACGTGCCGTAGTCCTTATCGGGCATGTTTTCGACTTTTTCCCCGATCCCCTGAAGCTGATATTGGTTGCCGATCCAGCGGTGCCCGTTGCCGATGAAACGCCACATCGGCTCGCTTTGATGCGGCTTGATGCCGGCGATCATCAGCCGTGGCAGCAACCGGTGCGTAACTGCCAAAGAGATCACGCTCGGGTCGAACTGCGCGAAGGAAACCCGCCATTTCTGCGCCAGCGGTCGCAAGACTTTCTCTTCGTCGCCGAACAATATCGACAGATCCTGTGCCTCAACCGAGAAGCGATCCATTGTCGGCGGAGTAAAGATCGGTGCGCACAATTCCGAGAGGCGCGAGACGACATGCTCTGGCGACGATGAAATTTCGGAATGCCATTCGGTGTCGAAGAATTTCAAGCGAAACAAGCTGACTTGTGATCTGAGAATCTCTTGTTGAACGGCGAGGAGTGCCGGTAGCTCGACATTCCGCGGGTGGAGCTCGACCTCGACAATCGAGCGTTCCAGCACCTGATACCTGATGAAACCGAGATTTTTGACAGCGAAGGCGCTACTGTCGTAATCCGGATCGGGATCGCCCAGCGCCTCGAAGAATTCGGGCGTATCGGGTAAAACCCATTGGGCATCTGAGGTGACCAACATCGTCAGCCGTTGCAAGGTTCGCCTCCGTCTCATCGCGGCGCCATCGGAAGGTCGGAGCCGGCGCCCGTATTAAGTCACCCCAAGGTAAAGAGACGATGAATCGATTCGCGCTTTTTCAGCCAGGTGCGCCGAGGCGGTGGCCCGCCGGTGCCTGATACTTCTGAGGTAGACGAGAAGGTGTCGGCGCTGGATGCGCAGCTTCCGGCGCGCCCCGATCGGCTGATCGCGACCTGCGGGTTGATGGTGGCCACGGCCATCCAGGCCGCCGATGCCCTGATCGTCAATGTCGCCCTACCGCAATTGCAACAGGATCTCGGCGGCGGCATCGGACTCGGGACCTGGGTGATTACCGGATATCTGTGCGCGACCGCCGTCATGGCGCCGCTCACCGGATGGCTGCGCCGCCGCTACGGGGCACGGCGCCTGTTTCCCGGGGCGGTGGGCGCTTTCATCCTCGCCTCGCTCTGCTGTGCGTTCGCTCCGTCCTTTGGCGCCATTGTTCTGTTTCGCATCTTGCAAGGCGCGGCCGGTGGCGTGATCCATCCGCTGGCCCAAGCCATTCTGCTCGACATCTATCCTCAGGCGCGACACGCACGGATGCTGTCAATCCTCGGAGCCGGGGTCATGGCCGGCCCGATATTGGGGCCGGTGATCGGTGGGCTGATCACCGATCTGGCATCCTGGCGATGGGTTTTCATCATCAATCTTCCGCTCGGCCTGTTCTCGATCGGATGCGTTTGGCGCTTGCGCTCGGCGGTCGAAACGGAGCGCGATCTGAGGATCGATGCGCTCGGCGTCCCGTTGTTGATGCTGGGTGTCGGTGCGTTGCAGATCTTCTTGGAGAGGGGGGTGGAGCGATCCTGGTTTGATTCGCCCGAGATACTCGGGGAAGCAATGATAACCGTCGCCGCGTTCGCCTTGTTGGCCCTGCGGGCACATCGCTCCGGCCTCACGGCATTCCGGCCCGAGGTGTTCAAAGACCTGAATTTTGTCACCGCGGCGTTCTACAATTTTATGTTGAGCGCCATGCTGTTCGTGACGATCCTGTTTCTACCGTCGCTCGGCGAGGGGCCCCTCGGGTTTTCGGCGGCCTTGGCCGGCGGCATGATCGTGCCGCGGGCGGTCTTGATGACATTGGTCATCCTCTTGGTCGGACGATCGATCGAAACAATCGGCTACCGTTTTCTCTTGGTCGGGGGCTGGCTGGTTATGGCAGCCGGTCTGATCGTCCTGTCCGACATTCGGCCGGCACAGGCGCTCACCTGGATCATCGCCGGCAGCGCGATCCAGGCGATGGGCGCCGGGATGCTCTATACCCCGCTGACCACGCTCGCCTTCTCGACGCTTGCTCCGGAAATTCGCACCGATGCGACGGGCTTATACAGCCTGTTGCGGCAGCTCGGTTACGCTTCCGGCGTTGCCCTGATGAGCGCCGTCCTGCAGGCTAAGATTTCGATGCATTTGGCCGATCTATCGAGCGGCCTGGCCGCCGGTACGGCGCAGCCGGCGCAGCTAGCCGACGCTGCCGCGCTGCAAGGCTATGCCGATTGCTTCACCATGATGGCGATCGCGGCCGCCGTGATAATCCCCGGGATATTTCTCTTTCGCATCGGAGGCAGCGAGACGGGTGGGCATCACATCGTCTCGGGGCCTTGAGCGCGCCGCCGATTTGACCGCCCTTGTCGGCTACGCGAGAGAAATTTAGGCCACCGCGCGCTCGGTGCCGGATGGGTTGACGATGCTTGCGAACACGTCAAACGCGGCATCGGGCGATCCTGATTGCTGCGGCAGCAGGATGCGGACCAGGGTGCCTTGCCTTGGGGTACTTTCGACGACCAGCTTGCCGCCATGGGCGTCGGTCAGGCCCTTGGCGATCGGCAACCCGAGCCCCGTGCCGCCATGGGTCTTGGTCACTGCCGGCTTCGCCTGTCCGAATGGCTCCAACGCGCGATCGATCTCGTTAGCGGCCATGCCGATACCGTAATCCTCGACTTCGACCACCAAGTCTCCAGCATCGTCGAGCCAAGCGCGGATGTCGATCCGTCCCCCTTCATGCGAAAACTTAACCGCGTTCGACAATAGGTTGAGCATGATCTGCTTGATCGCTCGTTCGTCGCCCCAGACCGAGATCTCTTCTTCGGGCACCGTGGCGACCAGGGCGAGGTGGCGGCTGCGCGCCCGCTCGCTGACCATGCGAACCGCTTCCTTGATCAGCGGCTGCACGGGAACGGTCTCGCGCGCCAATTCCAGCTTGCCGGCTTCGATTTTCGACATGTCGAGAACATCGTTGATGATCGATAAGAGGAGCAGCCCGCTCGAATGGATGTCCTTGATGTATTCAAGTTGCTTCTTGTCGACGACCGGCCCGAGAAGCTCGCTCGACACAGCCTCTGCGAAGCCGATGATGGCGTTCAATGGCGTGCGCAGCTCGTGACTCATGTTGGCAAGAAAATCGCTTTTGGCGCGATTGGCGAGCTCGGCCTGGGAAAGGGCCTTCACCATCGTTTCTTCGCTCGCCTTGCGCTCGGTAATATCCGAATAGAGCGAGACGACGGCGCCGTCGGGCATGGCGCGGCGGTGGATCTGCAACACGCGCCCGCTCATCGTCGTGCGCTCTTTGATGATCGGCACGTCGCGATAGAAAGAGAGGGCGCGCTCGCGAGCCTCGGGCACCGGGTCCACCGGGCCGAAATCACCCCGCTGTGCCTGCTGCAGCAGGACATCGTACAGCGAGGCGCTCGTCAGATCGATCGGCAGCGCCAACAGTTTGGCGAACCGCGCATTCCAGGCGATCAGCCGCCCGTCGCGATCGAAAACGTTGAGACCCTCGCCCATGTTTTCGAGCGTGCTCTGCAATAGCGCGCTTTGCTCCGCGAGCTGTTGCTCGCGCGCGCGCAGCTCGTTGACTGCTCGCTGCTGGCGGCTCAGCGAGGCGAGCATGAGCCACCCGAGGCTGCCGGAGATCACGGCGATCAGCAGCTCGCGGTGGTTGCGCGCCATCGGCACAAACGCACTCGTGCTGTAGGCGATCACTGCAAATGTGCAGACCGCGGCCGTTACGTGCTGCAAGGGCATCGAATTGAGCAGGCACCCGAACCACCGCGACGGTGCGCGATCCCGCGCGCCGCGCGGGGCCTCCGGACGCAACCTGCCGTACCGAAGGAGCACTTCCCGGTCCTCGCCAATTCAGAAGCTGATCTTTTAGGAGGCCAGCGTTAATTTTTCGTTAGGCCACTGCCGGCGCGACAGACGCATCTCGGCGAGGTGCTTACCACGTACCTTCAGCCTGCGCTCGCCAGCGCCATTCCGAGCCCGATATAGGCCACGGTCCCCAGTAGGATGAGTGCGGCCCTAAGAATTATCCCTTTCATACCGGCGGCGCCCCTCTCCATTCTCCGACACGCGGACCCGTTGCGTTCAACTAACGAGCACAGCAGAGGGGAGGTTCCGGGCCGCGGCGCGCGATATCATCGCCCCGCTCTTGACATCAGTGCATATACGCCTAAATCGGCGCCTACGCGCTGAATTCGAGCGAGCATCGCGCAAAATCTCAGGAGGTGATCGTGGCCGATATTCCTTATCGCGTTGCCCTGATCGTCGGGGCGGGTTCGGGCATCAGCGCGTCGGTGGCGCGCGGTTTGGCGGCGTCCGGCCTCAAGGTCGGGCTGGCGGCGCGCAACATCGAGAAACTGGCGCCGCTCGCCGCCGAGACCGGCGCCGAAACCTTCGCCGTCGATGCGTCGGACCCGGCCGGGGTCGCCCGCTTGTTCGCGGAGGCCGATCGCCGGCTCGGGGAACCCGATATGGTGCTCTACAACGCCAGCGCCCGCGCGCACGGCCCGATCGCCGAGCTCGACCCGGAAGCCGTCCGGAAGGCGGTCGAGATCTCGGCCTTTGGCGGTTTCCTCGTCATCCAGCAGGCGGCGCGGCGCATGATCCCGCACGGGCACGGCGCGATCCTCCTGACCGGCGCCAGCGCCAGCGTCAAGGGGTACCCGCTCTCCGCGGCCTTCGCGATGGGCAAATTTGCCTTGCGTGGCCTGGCGCAAAGCACCGCGCGCGAGCTCGGGCCGCACGGCATCCATGTCGCCCAATTTCGTGATCGATGGCGGGGTGCGCAGCGCGCGGCGGCCGGACCCGAACGACCGGCCGGACAGCACGCTCGATCCCGACGGGATCGCCCAGACCTATATCGAGGTGCTGCGCCAGCCGCGCAGCGCCTGGTCCCTGGAGGTCGAACTGCGGCCCTGGGTCGAGAAATTCTGAGCGGGCCAAGCGGTGGGGCGAAAAAGCGCAGCACCTTCCGCCACGTATCGCTGCGACCGTCAATAATGGAGATGCACATGAGTAATGCGCCCTCGAAGGGCACTGCCCTCGTCACCGGTGCCTCGACCGGCATCGGGGCCGTCTATGCCGACCGTCTCGCAAAGCGCGGCTACGATCTGATCCTGGTGGCCCGCAACGAGGCGAACCTGACGGCGCTGTCCACCCGCCTGACCCAGGAGACCGGACGGTCGATCAAGGTCCTGCCCGCCGACCTCAACAACAAGGCGGACCTTGCCAAGGTCGAGGGCACGCTGCGGGACGACCCGAGCATCACGATGCTCGTCAACAACGCCGGAATCGCCTCGGTCGCGCCGCTGTTGGATGCCGACATCGAGAAGATGGCGGGGATGATCGATCTCAACATCACCGCGCTGACCCGCCTGACCTATGCCGCCGCGCCGGCCTTCGTCGCGCGCGGCCTGGGCACGATCATCAACATCGCATCCGTCGTGGGGATCTCGCCCGAAGCCCTCAACGGCGTCTACGGCGCGAGCAAAGCCTACGTCCTCGCGTTCAGCCACTCGCTGCACCACGAACTTGCCGGCAAAGGCATCCGCATCCAGGCAGTTTTGCCGGGCGCCACCGCGACCGAGCTTTGGGAAAAGGCGGGTCTCCACTACCGCAACCTGCCGGCGGAAATCGTCATGTCGGTGGACGACATGGTCGACGCGGCGCTGGCCGGGCTCGACCAGGGCGAGCGTGTAACAATTCCGCCGCTTCAAGACGGCGAGGAATGGAACCGCTTCGAGGCCGCGCGCCGCGCTCTCTCGCAGCATCTTGGCAATTCTGTGCCGGCATCCCGGTACCGGACCGGCACAGAAGCTCGGCAGCGGGCGTGACGCCGATGCCGGACCAAATCCCGCACACACATTTCGGCGTTGTCGACCGCGATCTCGCGATCAGCGAGACCGGGCACGCCTTCCTGTTGAAGCTGCTTGACGGCACTCACCCTGCGCCGTCCTTCGCCGAGGTTTGCGATATCTGGCCGATCGAGATCGAAGCGGGGCGGATCGTCTTCGAGGCGTGCCCGTCGGCCCAGTTCTACAACCCGATGGGCACGGTTCATGGCGGGTGGATTTCGACCGTCCTCGATTCGGCGATGGGCTGCGCCGTGCACTCCCTGCTGAAGCCTGGTCAAGTGTGTACAACCGTAGAATTGAAAGTGAATTTCGTGCGGCCCCTGCTCGAACAGACCGGCAAACTGCGGTGCGAGGGAAAAATAATCCATTTCGGCGGTCGGCTGGCAACCTCCGAAGGCCGGCTGACCGACCTGTCCGGCAACCTGATTGCCCACGGCTCCGAAACCTGCATGATTTTGAACGTTCAGCAACCGTAGGGCGGAATGCGAGCGCGACCGCCCGGTCAGCTTTTGCGCAGGTGATCCTCGAAGCTCTTGGCCTCGACAAAGACGCGGGCGACTTCAGGGAACTGCGCCTTGATGGCGCGCTCGATATAAGCGACGGCGGCCTCGATCTGCGCCGCTGAGATCGTGTCGTCGAAATCGAGACTGAGGGCGACCAGAACCTCCCGCGGCCCGAAATGCATGGTCAGGACCTGATTTATCCCGACGACGCCCGGTGCCGCGGCGGCGATCCGCTCGATCCCGCCGCGCACTTCGGGGAAAACCGCCTCGCCGGTCAGGAGGCTCTGGCTCTCATAGGCGAGAAACCCCGCCGTCGCCACCAGCACAAGCGCGATGCCGAGCGAGGCGACGCCGTCGAGGATCGGCAGGTTCAGCACATCGGCCAAGCCGATGCCGATCACCGCCATGACCAGCCCAATGAGGGCTGCGGTATCCTCCAAGAGGACGGCGAAGACCGTCGGATCCTTGCTGCGGCGCGCCGAGGCAAACCAGCCCGGTGTTTCCTGCTGCCGGCGGAATTCGCGAAAGGCCACGGTCCAAGAGCCGATCTCGAACACGATCGACAGACCGAGCACGACATAGTTGACGACGACGTGCTTGACCGGCTCGGGCTCGATGAGCTTGTGGACCCCCTGGATCGCGGAGACCACAGCGCCGAGCCCAAAAATCAGCACGGCAACGACGAACACCCAGAAATAGAGCTCCAGCCCATGGCCGAACGGATGCTCGGAATCCGCCGGTCGGGCAGCGCGGCGCAGCCCGTACAGCAACAGCAGCTCGTTGCCGCTATCGACCGCGGAATGAACGGCTTCGCTGAACATCGCGGCGCTGCCGGTGACCGCCGCCGCGATGGATTTGCACAAGGCGATCGCGAGGTTGCCGGCCAGGGCGGCGATGATGACTTTGAACGATGATGCGTGGGGATCCATCGCCCTTTATCAAACAATTGCGCCCGATCTGCTATACCGTTGGGGGTTGCGCGGAGCAGACGCCATGGCTGATCCGATGAAGCTCTACCGCGGCGGGCGCAGCCTCGACGGGGCGGTGGTGACCGTCGACGGCAAGCCGCTCGACCCCCGCTATGATCTGCGGCAGCTCTCGGCGACCGGTTTCGAATGGACCTATGAGGGCGCCGGGCCGGCGCAGCTCGCCCTCGCGCTGTTGGCCGACCATCTCGGCGATGATGCACAGGCGCTGGCGATCTACGAGCCCTTCATGCGCCACCTCGTCGCCGAACTCGACAATTCCTGGGAATTGACCTCGGTCGATATCGACGCGGCGCTCGCCGAGTTGCCCTCATGAAACGGCCGGTCGCGAGGCCCGGCCGTCTCGGTGAAAGGCCCGTGCTCGGATGGCTACTCGGCAGGCGCCCGAGCCCCCGATGCGGCCACTGCCCTAGGCGCGTCGTGCACGGCGTCGATCTCCTCGAAGGTGCGGCCCTTGGTTTCGAACCCGAACACCCAGAAGCCGATCAGGCCGAGGACGTACCAGGAGGCGAAATAGGCGAAGGCCGGCCCGAGCATCACGAGGTTCGGCGCGGCCGGTTTGATGACGTCGCCGCCGCCCATGATCAGCGCCAGCCCGAGCGGCCCGAGGAACTTGCCGCAATTGCCGACGCCATAGCTGAGGCCCATGCCGCTGGCCCGCAATCGGGCCGGCCAGATCTCCGCCATATAGGGCCCGACGACCGTGTAGTTGGCGCTGCCGAAGAAGGTCTGCGCGACCAAGAGGACGTAAAACAACGACACGGTGCCGATATAGACGTCGTGCAGATACCCCGCCAGAACCATGATCGTACCGCCGGCCACCATGCACAGGGTCGCTGAGCCGCGGCGCCCCAGCGGCTCGATCAGCGCGGTGATGCAGAAACGGCCGACGATCGCAGCCAAATTATAGAAGATCCACAAGAACGCTGCTTGCTCGGCGGTGATCTTGGGCACCAGGACCAGCACCAGCAAAGTCGGCCCCCACAGGCCGAGCGAGGCCCCACCGGTCTGGGTCAGGCCGGTGAGACACCCGGCAGCAACCAGCTTCGGATACTTGAAGAGTTCAATCCAGCGCGTCTTCTCGACCTCGGCCAGCGCGGCGGGCAAGGCGATCTCTTTTGGATCGATCATCAACGCCCAGGCGAGCGATTTGCGTGCGTCCTCCATGCGGCCCATGCGCATCAGCCAGCGCGGTGACTCGGGCACCCAGTAGCGGATCATGAACACCAGCACGATCGGCACCAGCCCAACGAGGAAGAGGCCGCGCCAGCCGACCAACGGCAGCAACAGCCATGCCGCCACTCCGGCTAGCATGCCGCCGGCCGGCAGCATCGTCGTGACCAGCGCGCTGACCCAGCCGCGCTTGTAGGCCGGGATGAATTCCTGCACCAGCGGCAGGTCGATCGTATAGATGCCGGCATTGCCGACCCCGACGAAGAAGCGGAAGAACATTAGGAACAGCCAGCCCGGGACGATCCAGCCGGGCTCCGGCGTGAAATACATGACACCGGTGGCCAGCGAGATCGTGATCGCGGACCAGATGAACACTGTCCGTCGGCCGACGAGATCCCCCAGCCAGCCCCAGAAGAAGGCACCCGGAACCGCGCCCAGACCAGACGCCAGCAGGATCCCGCCGCCTTCCCAGTAAGTCAGCGACCACTGCTTGGTCAGCGCCGCGGTGACGTAGCCGATCAGAAAGAAATCGAAGAAATCGAGCAAATCGGCGAGGTTGGCCGTACAGATCAGCTTCCACTGATTGCTGGTCAGCCGCTTTTGTTGCTCCAGGCGCTCAATCATTACGTCTTTCTCCGTATGACAACGTGCGCGACCCAGGTCGAGTTGGCCACTTCCTCCGCCGATAACGGAGACGGGTCCAACCCGCCTCCTTTATTCCCCCATACGCTTAGCGAGCGCCGCCGCTCGTGTCAAACAGCCGCAAGGTCGGGTTCCGCCATCAAGAAGATTACGTACCGAAAAAGGCCGGGCGCGAAGCCCGGCCATTTGCTGCAAGGTATTTTGCCGGTGTGGCTAGGTCGCCGTGACCCTGGCGGGAGATGGCGCCGGTGCCGCCGCGTCGAGTGCGCTGTCCATCTCCTCAAAGGAGCGGCCCTTGGTCTCGAAGCCGATGAACCAGAACCCGATGATTCCGAGGACCCACCACGACGCGAAATAGAGGAAGGCCGGGCCGAGCAGATCGAGGTTCGGCGCCGACGGCTTGATCGGATCGCTGGCACCGAGGATCAGCGCCAATCCGAGCGGTCCCAGGATCTTGTCGCTATTGCCGACCCCATAGGCCAGTCCCA
>WNFD01024887.1_pt1 | contig 11459 bp, 13 predicted proteins | sample 5400491 | NCBI WGS metagenome assembly WNFD01 (sample SAMN13153343, study PRJNA577476) | soil metagenome | isolation source: 120 cm saprolite under Douglas fir tree site 2 hole 2 replicate 2 | place: USA:California | collected 2015-04-18 | reverse complement strand
TGATTCGAATTTCGGTCCGCGAATCTTCCGGTCATCCGGTCACATCGAACGAGCCGATGGCTTCCGGATGAAATCCGCAACTCCGCCTGCAGAGTAGACCACCGCCCTGGTCGCATGGTTGCCTTCAGACGGCGCATTTCGACCCGCCGGCAGACGAGAATTCGAAACCGACCCCATATTACGCAAGGGACCTTCCGCCCGAGTGATCCATTTTGATCAGAACCCAAATGAAAAAACTTTTATCCTCGCTGCCACTGGGATTTCCGCCGCCTGAGGCCGACCCCTTCAGACGAATGGAAAACAGCGCGGCGCGCAAGCGATCCGATTCCACGAAACAGAGCCACGCTCCGACGCCGCAAGTTGCAGACGCTCTGCGATGCGCGCGGGCAGCCACTCTCCTGAGCTGTCCGCAGCGTCGCGGAGGCAAACTCAGATCTGACTTCCCAGCATTTGATCGAGATTCCAGGCTGCGCTGATTAAAGCGAGGTGTGTAAATGCCTGAGGGAAATTGCCCAGCGCTTCACCCTGCGGACCAATTTGCTCTGAATAAAGCCCCAGATGATTCGCATAGCCAATCACGCGCTCGAACAACAGCCGGGCTTGTTCCAGCTTTTCCGGGGCGACCATGCTCGCCCGCGTCAGCGCTTCGACCAGCCAGAATGAGCACATCGTGAACGTGCCTTCCTCGCCGGGCAGGCCGTCAATGCGCGGCTCCGGCGGATAGCGATACACGCTGCTGTCGCTGAGCAAGCCGCCGTTGCGCGGATGCTCAAGGATCGCGTTGATGGTGCCCACAATGCGCGGATCGCTGGGCGCCATGAAGAACACCAGCGGCATGATCAGCAGCGAAGCATCGAGATCGTCGCTTCCATAGAACTGGGTGAAAGCGCCGCGTTTCGCATTCCAGCCGAGGCTCATCACTTCCTCGTAGATTTTGTCCCTTTCCAATATCCACCGGTCGCGATTGGCGGGCAGCGCGCGCTTTTCGGCCAGCCGCAGGCCGCGATCGAGAGCCACCCAGTTCATGACTTTCGAGTAGACGAAATGCTCCTGGCGATTGCGCATCTCCCAGATGCCGGCGTCGGGCCGCTGCCAGTTGTCACAGATCCAATCGAGCCGCCGTCGAATTTTGACCCAGATATCGTAGGAGGTCGGGCTGACATATTTATTGGCCAGGTAAAACGCATCCATCAGTTCGCCGTAGATATCTCCCTGGAACTGCGTGACCGCCGCGTTGCCGATGCGCACAGGGCCCGAACCTCGATACCCTTCCCAGTGATCGAGCGTCTGCTCGGGAAGGTTGTTGTCACCGTCGATGGTGTAGACCACCGCTCCGGGCGAATTCGGGCGGGCGTGTTTGGAGGCATAGTCTTCAAGCCAGCCCATGAAGGCGGCCGCCTCGCCTTTGAATCCGATGCGCAGGAACCCATACACGGTGAAGGCCGCGTCGCGAATCCAGGTGTAACGGTAATCCCAGTTGCGGGCGCCTCCGATGACTTCCGGAAGGCTGGCGGTGGCCGCCGCAATGATCGCACCGGTGGGCTGAAAGGTCAGAAGCTTGAGCGCCAGCGCCGATCTGTGCACCTGCTCGCGCCAGCGCCCGTGATACGTACAGTTCGACAGCCAGTCATGCCAGAACTTCACGGTGTCATGCAGCAGCGTCTCGACTTCTTTTTGCGACGGAACACAGGGCGAGTCGTCGGGCGAGTCGTGGGCGCAATCGTCCCTGCGAATATCGCGAAGAATAAAGACCCGGGACTCGCCTTCGTTCAGAACAAACTCCGCGGAAACGCCGCCTTCGCCATCATCGTTCAGCGGCACATCGGTCGAAAGACCCAGCGTCAGGATGTCGGACTTGAAGACCGCGCCGGTGGCTGTAATCGCCGTCTCATGCGACCGCCTTCCGTAATCGAAAGCCGGGCGGCAAACGGCGGAAATCCGCGCTGTCCCGCGAACGCAGCGGATACGCCGAAAGAGATGATGGTACCCGGGCGAATCAGAGGGCAGGCCCGCGGGCATGAAGTCTTCCATTTCGGCGAGGCCATCCGTCAGCAGAAAGCGCGTCACCAGCACATTGGTGGAAGGCCAGTAAAACTGCTTAAGCCTTACGCCGTCGGCAGAGGCTGAAATCTGAAATCGCCCTCCCTTTTTGTCGTCGAGGATGGCCCCGAAAACGCTGGGCGAGTCGAACTGCGGATAGCAGTACCAGTCGATGGAACCGTTCTTCCCCACCAACGCAATGGTGCACATGTTGCCGATGATGCCGTAGTCTTCGATCGGTTGATAGGCCATTGATGGAATGATAGCAAATGGCAATTAGCAATTGGCAATTGGCAAAGCCCGATTCCTGCCTCTTCGTAATTCTTCAAGGACAATTCGGTTCTGGCTAATTGCCAATTGCTAGTTGCTGATTCGCTAACTCCGCCTGCTCGCAATCTGCTTCTTCAGAAAATAATCCACCAGTTCGCTGGAGGAGTTGTTCATCTCCACGTCAAACGCTTTGATCCGGTTGGTGAAGTAGTTGAACATCATCACCGCCGGAATGGCGACGAACAAACCGAGAGCGGTGGTCATGAGCGCCTCGGAGATGCCTCCAGCGACCGCGCTGAGGCCGGTGGTCTGGTTTTTCTGCATACTCGCAAAGGCATCGATGATGCCCACGACGGTCCCCAGCAGCCCGACGAAAGGCGCGCTGGAGCCGATGCTGGCCAGCATACCGAGCCCGCGCTCCAACTCGGCGTGGACGATCAGTTCTGTCCGCTCCAGGGCGCGGCGGCTGACTTCAATTTTCTCTTCGGGCGTGGCCGCGGAATCGCCATGCCGCAGAAATTCCTGCAAGCCCGAAGTCACAACCCTCGCCAGGTGGCTCTTCCTGTTGCTCTCAGCGGCGCGAATGGCCTCGGCCAGCCTGCCCTCACGCAGGGCCCCGGCCGCCGCCGGCGCAAACTGGCGAGAATGCCGGCGCGCCAGACGAAAGGCGAACCAGCGATCGAGCATCACGCCGATCGACCAGGCGGACATCACGAGCAGAGCGATGGCGATGGCGCGCGCCGGCCAGCGCATGTGGAGCCACATCGTCCATGGATCGACGGCCAGCTGGTCTTCAAAAAACCATGCCGCAGCCTGCATTTTTACGAACGCATGACTACCGAAGTGTGCGGAGAGCATAGGTCCCGATCCTCCAGGCGCTCGTTTTGAATGTTGAGCGATACATCTTTGACACCGGGAGAAGGTAGTTTGATCCCGCAAAGAGTATTGGCCGCGAATCAACGCGAATGAACGCGAATAAAACCAAAAGCAGAACCTGAAACGCAGAGGAAGCGGAGGAAGCAGAGGTTTTTTGGGTTGTAACGAGGATCGAACTTCTTCATGAGCCTGAGAGATTGTCACCGATTCCGCGTTACAACCCTGAAAACCTCTGCTTCCTCCGCTTCCTCTGCGTTTTCAGGTTCTGCTTTTGGTTTTTAATTCGCGTTCATTCGCGGCTGATTTGGCTTCCCCATTTTTGAATGTAATCCTGAAACCCGGCGGCGGTGCGGGCCGCGCCCTCGCGCATGGAGTTCGTAACCTCGAAGAGCACCGTCGGAGAAGCCTCCGACGGATCGCCGTCGCGGAAGGGCGGGTCGGGCGCGTATTGCATCGTTAGCTGTCCGGTGCGCGCCGTCTGCTCGCCCAGCAGCAGGGCCACGATGGCCATGGCTTCATCCAGACCGGACGAAATGCCCGCGCCGGTGATCCGGTTGGCGTCGATCACAAACCGGGGATAGTCGTCGGCTACGGTAACGCCGGGAAACAAGGCGAGGATGGATTTGTAGTTCCAGTGCGTGGTCGCGCGAAATCCCTGAAGAAGTCCGGAGGCCGCCAGAAAGAGAGCGCCGGTGCAAACGGAGGTGATCAGCATGGGTCCGGCTTCTTTGCCCGGGCCGCCGATGCGGCGAATGAATGCCAGCAGCGGATTGTCATCGGGCGCATCCGTGCCCAGAATGTCTTCCAGCAGGATGCCGCCCGGAACGAAAAGCACGTCGAGAGATTTCGTGTCATCGAAAGTGCAATGCGGCTTGATCTCCACGCCCTCGTAGGAGCGAACGGGAGACAGGCTTTCCGCCAACAGCTTTGGCTCAAGGCGGCCGCCGGTCATGATAAAGGTCTGAAAGGGACCGAGCACGTCGAGAGAGTCGAAGTTGGTATAAAGAGGAATTCCGACGACTTTCCGCTCCGAGTCTTTGACTGGAACGGATTTTAGAAAACCGCGGGTCAGTGGCATGCGCAGCCCCTTCTGAAATGCGGATTCACCATATCACGCGGGCAAACAAAATCAAAAGCTTCACCCACGGAGGCACAGCGCGACGTAGCCGCAACCAAAGACAAGACCTTTGCACCACGGAGGCACTGAGGCACGGAGAAACCCAAAAGATAGATGAATTGTTTTGGCCCTCCGGCACCCTCGGTCTCTTTCAGGGCGCGGTGTCGCTGTTTCAAACTTCATCTCACCAGCAGAAAGCTGAGGACTCACCATCCATCAGCGAGGACACGGAAGGGTGCTCCTCGTCCCCGCAAGGAGTTTCAGGGATCGAATTTTGGTTGCGGCTATTTCTTTTCCGCCGGCGGCGCGGTGGGAGGCAAGAGTCCATTGAGACGGAGATACATAGCCGCCATCCCGTAGTGATCCGCCCAACTGCTGGAAAGGACCATGAAGGCCCAGGCCCGCGCCCGAGGTTTGCCATCGAGCCAGGTGATGTTCTCATTCATTTTGGAATCATCGGCGGTGGCCAGAGCCGTATGGCAGAACTCAAATGACGCTTTCATGGCGGCCACCAGGGCGGCTTTGTCCTCGGTTCCCTTCAGTTCATCCTTCTTCGGCTGGGCAACCGCGCCCGCGTTGGAGCAGAAGTAGTAATTGCTGGAAACGATATGGGCCGCCAGATGACCGAATGTCATCTGCTCAGGTGTCGGCTTATAGCCGAACTTATCGGCGGGCATCGCCTCAAAGGCCGCAACCGTGTTTTTCTCGCGGCCCCCGAGCATCTGCCGCAGAACGTCGGAGACGGGAGATTTTGCCTGTTGTGCTGAAGCGACGATGGAAAGAAGAACGATGCAACCCACAATCATGCGTTTCATGGATCCTCCAATTATTTCTCCCCAAGGATAAACCGGACGGCAGAGCAAGTCCATCTGTGAAAACACAGCTAAGTTCAATGCAGTTCACTTAAGGAAATCGAACCTGCTGAGTCTGCGTTGAACCAGCGCCGGAGGGCGCGAACGGCCACTTCAGCCGATTTACGACGGACAAGCTGCTCGATTTTCTCAAACGGCTTGACCGGAAGGTGCGGATCGAAGTCAGCCGTCACCATAAGGGCCAGCCTTATCAGCAGGTGACTTTCGCTCCGTAAATCGTTGCCCTTAACGCGTCGATATTCCGATGTCATCATGGGAGTCTCCCGGAGACGACTGAAAAACCAACGGGATTTCAATGCCTCGGCGAATCGTTTTTGACACCGTCTTTTGCCCGCTGTTACTATCAATGAGCACGATTCTTCCAAGCGTCCCCGTCGTCTAGCCCGGCCTAGGACACCCACGCCCGCATCACGGCTCAACTTTCACGGCGATAACACGGGTTCGAATCCCGTCGGGGACGCCATTCACTTCAGCTCCTTCGCCCAAAAACCGGGCTCAGGATTTCGCCTGCGGACTCCCGCTCGGCTTTCGCCTCACTCACGCCCGCATCACGGCTCAACTTTCACGGCGATAACACGGGTTCGAATCCCGTCGGGGACGCCAATATCTACTTGAGATACTTCTCCGAAAACCCGCTCAGGATTTCACCTACCGGCCCTGCCCCTTATGTGATTGGTTTTAATTGCCTGGCTGACTCAGTTATTCTGGTTGGAAATGGAAGATACAGGGAATACCGCTCCAGGCTTGCGCATGCACACACACGTTGAATTTCGTTCAGACAGGTTTCCCGCTGTTGATGGTGAGCAGGAACTCATCAACCGCGGATTGTGGGGCAAACGTCTGGCTGACTTCCTCAGGGACGGCCTACGCGGCCACGGGTTTGAAACGAACGAGCCGATTGCCGAGGACTGGGGCTGGCTTGTGCCTGTGGTTAACAAGTCATTTTCGCTGTGGATTGGCTGTGGCCGTTATCAAGAGTACGACAATGGATTTCTCTGTTTCATCGAACCGCACACGCCTTTTGTCCGAAAATTCTTCAGAAAAATCGATTCACGAGAGCGCATTTTGTCCCTTCAGCAGGCTATGGACAAAGTTCTTGCGGAAGGCGAAGGTCTCAGGTCAAAGCGGTGGTGGACACATGAGGAGTTTAGCCAACAGTATGGAAAATAAGAGCTATCCGGCGATTTTGAAGTATCGATCGAGCGAGGAAATAAGAAAGGGTTGACCGGGTGCTTTTCCACGGAAACCCGGCTCAGGTCGGGTTGGCAGCATCTGATCCTACTGATCCGGAAGCGGCGTGGTATATCCAGGAGTTTGGCGGTGGCGTGTTGATTCTCGACCCGATGATGTCGGGCCGCATTTTCATCGTCAGAGATCAGCTTGATGAGTACGAAGATTTAGAAGTTGTTTCACGCACCTGATCAGGAGGGATTCGCCTCACGTTTGATACCTCATTAAGGACGCTCTCGCCCTTACAATTCGGTTCAAAATCTCCCGTCGGGAACGCCAGACTCCTTCCTTTGCTACGATGTTCAACAGCATGAGAGTTCGTCTCACCATTACCGAATCCAAAGGCGGCGGCGAAGCACCTGAGGCACTGATTTCCGAGCGGATCATTGAAACTGAGTCGCACAAGCGGCTCACGGGGAAGAGAGCAGCCCAGATACTGGCACGCGAACATCCGGAACTTGGAATTCTCGCGAGAGTCATGGTGAAAACGGCAAAGGGATGGAGCGTTTCCGTGAGCACCGAACCGATGCCCAATTGCAGGTATCATTACGTCTGGCGGCACTTCTGCGTTGCTGCCGACGAGAGCGAATCAGAGCCATAGCTTTTGCAGCATCGCCATTGCGCTCATTGACCGTGCGCTGCTTTATTTCCGCATCGCAAGAGCACCGCCCTCGCCAGTGTAATCCGGTTCAAAATCCTCTCGTCGGGGACGCCGAACTTGAGATTTCAGCCACAGTTTCGTTCAACAAGCTGTCTCGCCAGCTTCAGCGGCCAGGCGGATCACGTCGGCCCTTGTTCGCAGAAGACGTTCCATGTAGCGCTTGAGAAAAAGGATATCCGCCAGGCTGCCCAGCGGCCCGAGCGGCGACTTATAGTCGAACCGATCTTTCATGGTTGTGACGCCCTGATCGTGCTCAAAAAAATGGTCGTGATCAAAACTATGAAAGGCCCCGCGGACCATTGAGTCCCTGAAATGATACGGCGGGTTCCAGACAGTGATGCGGCTCGTGAGGCGCTGTCGGATGCACAGGTGGGTGGCCTCCCAGGTCACTTCATCGTTCAGGCCGAGCAATCCATGCGTGGTACACCCGACGACCTTCTCACGAGTCTTTTCAGTTGAGCGAAGGTGAATTTCGACGCTGCGGGCAAGGTCAAAGCAGCGGTCGATCGGCGCGCGCATTTGCGTTATGAGACAGATTATTGGCACGGTGAGCCAGGTAACGCCCTGAATTTTTGCCATGTCGGGGCGAGCGTTGCCAGCGGGTCAGCAATTGCGCTCACTTTGGCGGGCTCTCCACGCCCACTCCGCCGCCCTGGCGAATCGCAAGCTTGAAAACGTGTTGCGTTTCATTTCGGTCACCGACAGAGGCGGCAGCCGGTACAAAGGCAGGCGCGGAAGCAAACACGTCGTATACGGATGGAGCAAGCTCGAAGCTGATCCAGCCCTGGGCGTCAGTCGTGGCGATGCCGTCCTGAATCAGTCGACGCCTGCCGGCAACACGCCCGCCCCAGTGCTGGACCTGGACGGATGCTTCAGGAATGGGTCCCCCGCCAAGGTCCTCCACGACAAAAGTAAAACGGCTAAGGGATGGTTGCGCCAGCAACAACGAAGTGAAAATGACCGACACAACGACGAGAATAGCGTAAATGCGCATCTTGCCTCCTTTCCTGCAGGCTCAATCAAGCCCACCGTGACAGCGAGTGAACGAAATGAATTGTAATCCAGTCTCCCGCCTGGCATTCGCCTCGTCTTATCCGCAAAGCGGCTCACCATCGGCTCGATCGAGCAACCGGAAAACGAATGTCTGCCGGCCGGAAACCCTGGCAATCGCCGATTACTGACTGTGGTGGTGCGCGGTACAATCGAATGAATGAGATGGACATTCACAACGCCCGTTTTGCTGCTGAGCATCGGCCTGTCTCTTCCCGGCGGGCAGGCAACCACGTATCCCAACGAATTGCCCGGCTATCGTTTTCATGAAAGCGCGAAGTGGCACAGCCTGACGCCGTCGAGTTCAACAATTGCCGATGTCAGAAAACTGGTTGGCGATCCGGACGACGCGACGGATTTAGAGCGGGCTACCGCACCTTGTCCCGGCGATGCCAACGTCACGAGCGTTGTGTTCACATACTCCCGATTGATGCCCGACTGGGATGTGCTGATCTACATGGCAAAGTCATGCGGAGTTTCGCAAACGTTGGGGTTGTGCAGCGTCGACCTCGTGCCACAGAAACGCATTCCGTTTTTGCACATGACATTCTCGTCCGCCTTCATGAAGCGGCATGTAGATGCCGCAGACGCGGCATGGGATGAATATAGCGACTCCTCGGGATTGCGGTACGACGTCTACACGACCAAAACACCGTACGGAAAAACACTTCCTGGTGACCTGAATCGAATCTCTTATGGCAAACGTGACGCCACGCAATCTCCGGACTCGCGAACTCACTGACCCCATGTCGCCTTACGGCCCATTGAATTGCTATTTCATGGCTGAGGCTTTCGGCAGTCATTAGGACAATTTGAGAGGGTATTACCTTCTCGGTTGCGACGGCGGCGAGGTTGGTTGCCGGTCTTTGGTCGGAGCGATCACGAAAATCTGCACCGCCGTAGTGTGGGATGCGTTTAGGCAACCTCACAGGCCGGATCGGGACTACTCACGTTTTGGACCGTTCACTTTCGATGCACAGTAGTATGAGACCGCGGTGATTGAGATTTCGGCGCAGTTTGCCGGGCAATTTACCTTATCTTCCGAACCTCACGAAAAACGTTTTCGTCTTCGCGATTTGGTTCAAAGTCCTCACCTCGGGGCGCCAGACTCTTTCCTCTGATACGATGCTCAGAGCCATGAGAGTTCGTCTCACCGTTACGGAATCTAACTGTTGGAGCAGGGCCATTACACACATTGACCCGGCATTTGCCTTATCTTCCGCACCTCAGCGGGAAAGCTCTTGCCCTCACAATAAACCTTCGACAACCACCTTCTTCATGCCCTCACATGACTGACCCAAACGCTTATATCTGTGGCGGGTACTTCCTGGTCAAGCGCATCCCCCGTCCGAAGGACATCAGCGATCTTATCCCCGAAACCATCCTCACGCTTTCGGAATGCTTCACCGACATTGCACCCGACATATGGGCTTTCGAAGGATACAACGTTGACGACGAAGAGCGATCCGAGGAGGCGCTCAAATTCGGCATCACCGGCCCGGCTGTGGGCGAGATGGTAAGTCTGTTGACTCGCGAGAATGGGGCGCTCCCCGCGAACGCTTTTCCTCATCTTTCAGTCGCTCAGGAGTTTTACCGTCATTCCGCCCCCGAGGCCGATATCGCGCTTCTCGGTATCGGACTTGAACCCTCCCTCTTGCCATCGCTCTATGCGCAACGCGACGATGACGTTAATCGTGGCTACGGCTTGATCGAGCGGCTGGAGTTGATGCATCCGCTTCAGATCGGTGGGGAGCCTTTGGGTCATGAACCACTGGGGTTCGAGGCGACGAAGTTTCATTCATGGCTTTGTCATGACGAGCCACCGGAGGCATTGAAACGATTTGGGGTTCGGCCCAATCGCCATGGGTTCATCGAGTCCCTGGCAGATGCGGCTCGGGTGACAAAACACCTGAAATCCGCGGGAGCCACCCCGGCCATTTGGGAGCCGTGGCTTATCGTGCAATACGCTGCCGCTTAGATCGGGGCGGATCGCCTTACCCTTGACACCCCATTAAGAACCCTCTGGCCATGCAAATTCTTCTGTCGGGGACGCCAGCACTACTAAATCCTCCGGAGAGAACAATCAGGAAGCTGAAGACAGCCTCTTTCGCGCTGAACAAATGATTCCTGCCAGCATTCCTCCGACGCTGCTCGGAGCAGCCAACGTGTATGCGAACCCCGCACTTCCGGCAGATGCCTCGAAACCTGGTTTCGCAACGAACACCCAGGTTAGTATGAGCACGCTCGGCAAGAGGCCGCATAGTAGTCCCAAAATTGCGCCACCGAGTCTGCCGAAGCGACGAGACAAGAGCGCTATGATGGCGACGACCACCAAGCCCCAGATTGCCAATCCCGTGATCCACACAAGATCGGTCCTGCTCCAGATGTGAGTTCCAGATAACGCGAGGGCAGTGAGGAATGATCCGACGACACTCAACTCCCAGGCGCATACAGCAATGAGGAGACTCCTGCTGAATAAAGGCATAATCGTGCAATTGTATGGTCGGGCTAACGCCTGATTGGCGATAAATCGTCATTACACGCATTGAGAGATTGCGGAAAAATGCCCAAGCAACTGTAGCAGAGGGCGGCTGAAGCTTGCTCCAACGACCGCAAAAATAAAACCGAATTCAATTTTCAGGGGGAGACGGGGCACTAAAGTGCGCAGGGCCTAAAGGCCAATTGTTATCGGCATCTGACGGCACGGCTAAAGCCGAGCCCTGATACCTGCAGCGGCTAAAGCCCAAAAGTAAATGACATTAGGCTGAAGCCCGGAAGCAGGATCGCGTTCGTCGGGCGGCTGAAGCCGCCCTCTACTACAGTTGTTCAGGCATTTTTCCGCAAGCTCTTGCCCCGTGTCGCTTGCGTTCCGCATCTCAGCAGTGCCGCCCTGGCTCTGGCAATGTGGTTCAAATTCTCCCGTCGCGGACGCCAATGATCCAAAGGGGTCCGCTTCCGTCCTCCGTTCCCAGCCGCCCGATCGTGAGTGAGAATCGCCTCTTAACGTCAACTGCTGCCTGCCCACCGGCCTAACGTACAATCAATGGGATGCTCACGGTTGGATCAGAAGGTCTCTACGAATGGTTGGTCACGGACCAGTCAATTGATCTCTTGCATGTCTGCCCGGAAGTCGTCCTCAAAAAATATGTGGCCATCACGTCTTTTGACAGTGGCCTGCTTATACCAACTGACGAAGAGACGGCGGCAGGTTGGGAGACGCGGGGGGAAATTGTGTACAGCCCCAAAATTCAAAATATCAAGGATTTACCGCGTGCCGGCTGGGACGAATGGTACATCTTCGACAATCCCGCCGACCTCGGCACGAGCCATCTTGCAGAGAATG
>WNFD01011816.1_pt1 | contig 11460 bp, 11 predicted proteins | sample 5400491 | NCBI WGS metagenome assembly WNFD01 (sample SAMN13153343, study PRJNA577476) | soil metagenome | isolation source: 120 cm saprolite under Douglas fir tree site 2 hole 2 replicate 2 | place: USA:California | collected 2015-04-18 | reverse complement strand
GCGAGATCGAAGCCCGTCAACGCGCCGAGCGCCAGCTCGATAATCACGCAGACGATGCCCGCAATCACCAGCAGCCAGTTGACCCAATTGCCCACAGAGACTCCTTCCACTTCACGCACCGCGGACGATAGCATCCGTTCGGTTGGTATTCAATGATTCAAGTTGTAGTCGGAAGAATTGCGTGGCGCTGCTTCAATGCAACCAGACGAAAAGCCGGAATTCGTTCGCGTTCTTACTTGCGCCTTTTCGAGGTTCGTCGGGACTTTCTTTTCGAAGTTCTCTTTGGTTTTTCGACGGTCGCTAGTTCGCGGCGTTTCTTGGCGGCCCAGCCAGGTTTATTGACCTGGCGGCCGCGGGCAATTCCCAATCCATCCGAAGGCACATTTTCTGTGATGGTCGAACCCGCGGCGATGTAAGCGCCGTCGCCCACGCGCACGGGCGCCACCAACGCCGTATCGCTGCCAATGAAGACTTTGTTCCCGATCGAAGTGGGATACTTGTGAAACCCGTCGTAATTGCAGGTGATCGTGCCTGCGCCGATGTTGCTCTTGGTTCCAATTTTCGCGTCACCAAGGTAGGAGAGGTGCATCGCTTTGGCGCCCTCCCCGATGGTGCTCTTCTTGAGTTCGACGAAATTGCCTATGCGCGCGCCGGCTTTCAGGTGATTGTTCGGACGAAGCCGCGCGAAGGGGCCAATGATGACGCCGTCGTCCAGGCGGCTCTCCGCTACCACGCAATGTGCTTCGACGGTCACTTCGTCGCCGAGAACGGCGTCGGTGAGGACGCTTCCCGTTCGAATGGTGCAGCGCGCGCCAATTTTCGTCTTGCCGAGCAAGTGCACGCCGGGCTCGATGATGGTGTCTTCGCCGACGGCGACGTCGGGATCAATCAAGACAGTTTCTGGAAGCTGAATGGTTACACCCGCGTCCATCAATGCGTTCCGCTTCCACTCCCGGAAAACGCGGTCGACGTCAGCCAAATCCGCGCGGGTATTGCACCCCAGAACTTCGCGCGAATCGGCAGCGACTTGCGCGAGCACGGTTTCACCCTTGGCGCTGAGCGCGGCGATGGCGTCCGTCAAATAGAGTTCGCGGTGCTTGTTGTTGGGCTTAACGTGCGCCAAGGCGGGCCAAAGTTTTTCCAGCGTGAAGCAGTAGATGGCGGAGTTGATTTCATTGATGTCGCGCTGTTCGTCGGTGAGCTGCGATTCTTCCACAATGGCGGAGACCGCCGTTTCGGATTTGCGGACCACGCGGCCGTAACCGGAAGGATCGGCGAGCACCGCGGAAAGAATCGTTGCCGCGGCGTTTCCGTTACGATGGGCAGTAATGAGCGCTTTCAAGGTTTCCGTGCGCACCAGCGGAGCGTCTCCTGGGAGCACCACCGCAAGCTTCGCACGGCCGAGCAAGCGCTTGGCCACCAGCATGGCATGGCCGGTTCCATTCTGCGGGTGTTGCAAGACTGTGACGGCTTCGAGGGGTTCGACTATGGCGGCGACTTGCTCCGCCTGGTGACCAACGACCACAACGGTTTCGCGTCCTTTTAGCGGTCCGCAAGCGCGGACGATATGCTCCACCAACGTGCGTCCACCGGCACGGTGCAATACCTTGGCAAGGCTGGACTTCAGCCGAGTGCCCTTGCCTGCAGCCAGGATCACGTTGGTTAGATCGTTGTTGGACATGGTTTGTGCCATTCTGCGGGAGGAGCGGCTATTTCGCAACGGAGGGTTATTTGCGAGGTCGCGAATGGCTAATCAGCAGCGGGGGCGGGGGAAAGGGCGGTCAAGTAAACGTCACTCTCTCGGCGGACGGCCTCCCCGGTCGTGATGGTCCAAAGCGAGGGGTCGGCGAGCAGCCGGCTAACGAGCTGGGTATGCAGGGCGTGGCCGGCTTTATGGGCTTCGACGCGCGCAAGAAGGGGCAAACCGGCAAGCGCCAGATCGCCAATCAGATCCAGAGCTTTGTGACGGCCAAATTCATCAGGAAAGCGCAGCGGCCCGTTCATGACGCCGTTGTTGGTGAGAACGATGGCGTTCTCAAGCGAGCCGCCGCGAATAAGCCCCATAGCCTTGAGCGGCTCGATGTCGCGCTCGAAACAGAAAGTCCTGGCACGCGCCAGCAGATGGCGGAAAGTATCCGGCCCGACTATCATCTCGACTTCCTGCTGGCCTACCAGCGGGTGGGGAAAATCCACATAGCAGCGCACGCGAAACTCATTGGCGGGATAAATTCCGATCCGGCGGTCACCTTCGGTGACTTCCAAGGGCTTCAATATTTTCAGATATCGCCGCTTGCGGCGAAGTTTGCGAACTCCCGAGCGCTCCAGCATTTGCATGAACGGCTCGGCCGAGCCGTCCAGAATTGGGACTTCGATCGAGTCAATATCGATGTAAATGTTGTCGATACCACAGGAATAGATGGCTGCAAGCAAATGCTCGGTCGTGGAGAGCAGCACACCTTGTTTCATGAGGCTGGTGGCATAACTCACGCGAGCGACGTTGTGCCCCTGCGCTTCGATGGGAAAGTTGTCCAGGTCAACGCGGCGAAAGACGATGCCAGTTTCGGCCGGGGCGGGAACCAGTCGGACATGCCCGTACACACCGGTGTGGAGGCCCACACCGTCGGCACTCGAAACTCGAACGATGGTAGTTTGGAACATCCCCCAGTCATTCTAGCATGTTGTCTGCCAAGGTATTTCTAGTTTGTGCTTTATTTTCAACAGGTTAGAAGAGAGCTAAAGGAATTATGACGGATAGGTGTGGTATTTTGACAGCATTTGGCGATTTTCGCGTGTCTCATTAGCTGTGACGCGTGGGAAGCGTCCGCCAGCACTTGCGTCGGACGGTCATTGCGTGGCGGATTCTCTTAGCCACCAGTTGCCGGGAGGTTCAGAATCGATCACATCAGCGTCGATTAGGAGAGAAACGCCGCTGCGGGAGTTGCGTTTGAAGACCTGCTGCGCGTCATCGAAGTACCCGCGCACGGTACCGCCATAAAGGACAGCAATCCCGGATTCTTCCTTGCGTAAGGTAATAGTCGGATGATAGACATCCTGAATATCCAGCAAGAAAGCCTTCCATTGACCACCTTGTTTGCGAGCAAATAACCCGGTCGAAAATGGCTCCGTAATTACGGCGTTCTTTCGTTGCCAAACCTGAAAATCGTAGTCTCCTATATGGTTGCTAGTGAGGTGCACGGCGTGTCCTGCGGGCATCCAAGGCTGAAACTTCCAGGCAATCCAAAGTAAGACGACGAGAAACAACATACCAAGCAACCCAAGCACCTTCTTGATCGGGTTGGTCGCTGTCTTCGACTTCGGACGCCAAAACGTCCAAACGCTCCAGATTAGGAGAACAAGGATTGCACCCCACACTCCCAAAATCACGAGGGTGTTAGGTACTCTTGCGATGGTCATCTCGGTTCACCATTTCCCCAACTATACCCTGGACGGGATTGGTATTGGTGTTTGGTCGTCCACGATCGTCCGGTATGCCTGTATTGTGCGTCTTGGGGCTTCCTTTTCGATTGGGGACGCGTCCCAATGCTTGACGGTGGTATAATGATATTCGCAGTTTTTTTGGAAGGGTGAGAAATGAATCGAGCGGCTCGCATTGGAATTCTTTGCGTATCGGTGGCGATCTTTGGTTACGCAGGCATAGGTCACGTTCTTGGCCGCACAACTGACGACAAAGCCTACAAGTCGCTCGGCGTGTACGCGGAAGTGCTGCAGAAAGTACAGCAGGATTACGTTGACGATCCCAATATGCGTACGGTGACGGCTGGTTCCTTGCACGGCATGCTGGAATCCCTCGACCCTCAATCCAGCTACCTCACGCCACGCGAGTACGACGAATACAAGAAGAAGCTCGCCAATGCCGGCACTGCCGAAACCGGTCTGACGCTCAGCAAGCGGTACGGCTACATCATCGTTCTCTCCGTGCTGCCGGATAGCCCAGGCACAAAGGCAGGGATTCGCAGCGGCGACATTCTCGAGTCCATCGGTGGATTTACGACTCGCGATATGTCCGTTGGCCAGGGTTTGAATCTTCTCAATGGCCAACCGGGTTCGGGTGTCAAGGTTGGGGTGATCCGGCGGGGCAAGGCCACGCCCGAAGAAGTAGATCTGGTACGCGAGAAGCTGGCTACGCCGAAGATCGTCGCCCAGAAGGCGGATCCCGACATTCTCGTTTTGCGCATCCCATCGCTCGATGCCGGACGCGCCGATGAAGTTCGCAATCGCCTTCTCGATGCGGAAAAACAGGGGATACGCAAGGTCATTCTGGATGTGCGGGAATGCGGCCGCGGGCAGGTTTCCGAGGCCATTTCGATCGCCCGGCTTTTCGTTCCTTCGGGGATGCTGACGACCCTTCGCGGCCAGACCGTCTCCGCACAAGTTTTTTCCGCCGAGCCGAAACAGGTCATATGGAAGAGCCCCGTCTCCGTCTTGATTGATGCCACGACGTCTGGCGCCGCGGAAGTTCTTGCCTCCGCCATCGTTGCGAATCATCGCGGTGATGTCGTGGGAGAGCGTACCTTCGGTCTGGCGTCCGAACAGAAGCTCATCACGCTGGATGATGGCGCGGCGCTGATCCTCACGGTCGCGCACTATTACAATCCCGGCGGCAAATCCATCATGGAAGAAGGCGTCACGCCCACGGAAGTGGTGCGCGCCATTCCGGAAGATGAATCGGATTCAGCCGAGGAAGGACCAGCGCAAGCGCCTGAAGCCCAGAAGGAACCCGGTCTCGGGCCGCGCCCGCTTTCTCCCGAAGACCCCATCTTCCACCGCGCAATCGACTTGTTGAAGGCGCCCACGAAAAAGGCTGCTTAGTTTTCCGTGCTCGGCGAGCCCGACTCGGTTCAAGCAAGCCTGCCTTACTTTCGGTTCAAGCTAAACAGTTCAATGCGTTTGGCATTGGTGGGAGTTTGTTTCCTTCTGGTTGGGTTCTTGAGTGGCTGCAGAAGAAAGGAAGAGAACCGGCTCACGCCAGCGCAAGTTCACCAAATCACGCGAGATTTGGCGGCCGCCGCCTCTTCGGCGGCACCTGAAGGGACCCCCATCAAGGTCCGCCAAGGAGCTTCCAGCCAGCAACCCGGAAGCACGGATTCCCTGCGCATCGTGTTGAAAAATGATTCGTTGCCAGACGCGAACCGTACCGCGGTTGCGAAGCTTATTCAGAGTCTCAATGCCGCCGCGACCCGGAATCATCTGACCCAGGATCCTCCGATTCAAACTGGAGACCTGCTTCATTTTCAACTTCGACGTTCTGGCCTGCCGGTGCTCGAAATCGAAATCGTGGCTCGCACGACACCCAAGCCCGGCAACGGATCGAAAGACTCCGGCGGAAGAGCTGCCGAGGCGCGGCTGGCGATCATTATCGACGATCTTGGCAGTGATCGCGCCACGGCCGAAGCGGTCTTCGCGCTGGGTTATCCTCTGACCGTTTCCGTTTTGCCCAATCACGAACACTCGGCGGACATCGCCAGGGAAGCGCATCGCCGTGGATTCCAGGTCTTGCTCCACCTGCCGATGCAATCGGTTGCGAACGAAACCCCTGAAGCGCGGGAATTGCGTCCGGGCATGCCGGCGGCCGAGGTTGCGGCGCTCATCGATCAATTCCTGCAAAATGTTCCGGACGTCGCCGGCGTCAACAATCATCAGGGATCGCAAGCGACTGCCGATGCCGCGCTGATGGATGAACTGATGCCCGTGCTGCGCGATCATCATCTCTTCTACGTCGACAGCCGCACAACCGCCGCGACGGTGGCTTACAATGCAGCGCAAGACTTTGGAGTTCCCTCTGCTTCACGCAACATCCCCTTTCTGGACGACGTTGCCGAAGTAGCCGCGGTCCACAAACAGCTCGAATTGGCACTGCGAGGCGCCCATGAAAAGGGCGAAGCTGTGGCCATCGGTCATCCGCACGCCGCGACGCTCCAAGCTCTCCGCGAAGTTCTGCCGCACGCGCAAGCGCAAGGGGTCCGCCTGGTGCCTGCATCCGAACTGGTCCACTGAAATTGAGCAGGTTTCACTTTGCTGGCGCGGGCTCTGCCTTCGTCGCGGGGAAAAGCACATGAATCGCGAGAGCAAGAATCCCCATGGTTAGAAAGCTGAAGACGCTGCCTTCGGGACCGACCGTGCCTCCGGTCAGCCAAGCCTTCCCGTTCAGGGAGGCATTTGAGAGGTGCCCTTCCAGGACAATCCCGCTATTCGGCACCGAGTAAAGAAATGTTTCTCCGAAATCGAAGCTCGCGTGCCATCCCACGGCCAGCCAGAGACTCCCCGTGCGTCGCAGGGCAAATGCGAAAACCAGCCCGATCATTACAACTCCAGCCGCCCCCACCCAGCCTTCACCCGGGTTTTCCAAATGCACGTAGCCGAACAATCCGGAAAGCAGGATGGCTGCCGGCCAGAAACCGATGCTCTCCGCGAGCGTATACTGCGTGTACCCGCGAAACAAGAATTCCTCAAACAGACCTACAAAAATAAAAAAGACCGCCCACACCATTCCCCAACGCAACAGCTCCTTGCCGTGCAGAGCCAATCCCCCAAAGGAATACCCGCCAAAGGCGGCGATCAAGCCAATCAAGACGGAAATTTCGACAAATCCGATGAGGCAGCCCTGCCAGAACAATTTCCCGAAGGCCCCTGTCAGCGGCAAACCATAAGCGCCGGACGAGCGGCCCTCGATTCGAGACATAATCAGCGCGGCGCCAAAAATGACCACGAAAGAAAACACTTCGTAGGTGAACGAATAGCCGAGAGAAAAAACACCGCGTGTGGCATGAATAAAATGCTGTAGGATGATTCCCCCAGCGACTCCGAGTGCGGCCACGAAAGCCGCATAAATCAACAGACGCCAGCCGCCGCGCAATCCTCTTTCGTTCAAAAAAATCTTCTTGAGAATTCCTTCGGGTGGCGGAGCCTGAAAAGGGGAAGGGGAAGAAGTGTCAGCTATAGGTTCGATGTCCAACAATCACCTCGAGAAAATATCCCGGCCTCGCATTGCTGTCTGACGTACTGAGCTCTTCGCCGTAAGCAGGCCTGATTCTGAGCTGAGACAGATTTTATCGCGCGAAAAACCTTCAGGTAAGATTAATTCTCATTTCGGCCGAACTTGATCGTACCCGAGATGGAGAGATTTTCGGAGGAGAACTGCCCCTTGCAGACAAAACTGAAACTGGAAGCCAACCGCTCTAAAATCTCATTGTCGGATGCGCGTCTCGGCGGCGCCTAGAATCCGCCGGCTCTTTTTTTCCTGCACCAAGAGTACCGCTCTCAGGTTCTCGCGCTTCCATTCTTTCTGGAGCGGAACCCTTGCATCTTCACTGAAGGAAGTTTCGGCATCAGCCTTTGCTTCGCCGATTTTGCGCATGGAGCGCACAACGGCAGCATGGTGCAGATCTTGGCCGGCGTTCTCGCCGCGTTTCACCGCGGAATGCAAGCCGGTTTCGGTAATGGCTAGCCACACTTCCGCCGCCTCACCTTTTGTTGTTCCTCCCAGTTTGCCGACCGTTACAGAAAAATCCCCCTTACCCGTTTCGTTTGTGCTCCCCAGAACCAGAGTCACCGGGATTTTTGTTTTGCCCGCCGCTTCCAGAATTGCCTGTCGAGCTTTCTGTGCATAACTGCCATTAAACTCCACCGTGCCGTCTACAACCATCTGCGGCGTATAGGGGTTGCGGTTCCCAAGGATTCCCGCATAAACGTTTTGCCGGGACGTCCAGTCGCGCGAAGAGAACGGGTCCGTCCAGCCCTGATTGTCCCAATAATCGACGTGCTCCTCCAGCGTGATCAGCTGTGCATTCTCGTAAAACTGTTGCTCGGTCAATCGAGTCAGCAACGCATCCGCTGGAGGACAACTCGAGCACCCTTCGGACGTAAACAGTTCAACGACCACGGGTGTATGCGCCGCTCCAGGCGAACTGGAAGATGTCTGCGCATTGGGTCGAACGAAGACCCCAGAGGTTAAGATCGCCAAGGAAATAAGCGCCAACCCCGCTAGGATTTGTTTCATCACAGCCGCCTCCCGTCACACAAACCTATCTGATCACTTTACTCGCAGAAAGTTACGGCCTGAAGGCCAAACAACACTTTTCTCAGCATAACCTTTATGTTAGCTTTAACTGGTTATTTTGTCTAAGGCCCTTCAAGCCTCCATGCCGTCATCGAGGCTCTTGCAATGTCTCTTTCTAACTCATCTGTGAACCTGCTTGGGGGAAGGCTCTCCATCGATTTTGTCAACGTTGCTCCCACAAATGCGGAATTCTCCTGGGAGCGGCTTATTCGCTTTCTGCAATCGACAGGCATTGTCTCGACTGAACGAGGCACCCACCTTCTGATTCTGCCACAATCCGACCCGCATCGCAGCCATGCTACGAAGGCAAAGGTTGGCCGGAGAATGGATTGAGCCGGTAAACGAAATCCTGCGCATCACCGAGGGGCACGATGAACTGGTCGCTCAGGAGGGCGACTGGAAGATCGAGTTCATCGCCCGGGAGGGCGGTTTGGACTGGTTGCTAGCTGCCATCGCCCGCTCCGGGGCTGAGATTATTGCCGAGGGAAGCCGAGCGCGCCTGCGGCTTTGCGCCAATCCTCATTGCGGCCTGTTCTTCTACGACAATTCCCGCACAAGGCAGCGCCGCTGGTGCTCAATGGCAGTTTGCGGCAACCGCAGCAAAGTAGCCGCCTTCGCCCGCAAGCACGCTTCGGCGCGCAACAGCTCCTAGAGAGCCGTCCCGATTTCATCTGGTATTCCTCTGGGGCTTTGTCCATTTCTACTTCACGTATTTCGGCGATTTCCCTTTTGACCAGGGATCGTAGCTGTGCGCGAACACCAAACGGTCCGCCAATGGTGGATGAGAGTAAAGCCAGAAGGTGATAAAAGGCGGCGGATTGGGATCCGACAGATCCAGTTCCCCGAGTACTTGAAACGCGTGCGCGGCAACCTCCTCCGAATTCGGAACTAACCCGTGGATTACTTCCAATCCATAAACGTCCGCGGCATGTTCCTGCATCCGGCTTAAACCGCTAATGACCGGCGAGGATACAAACAGAAGAACATGCAGAAGGAAGAGCAGCACCGCAAGCGAAGCCCAGTCCTCTTGCCCATACAGCTTCCAATCCCTGGCCCAGCGATCCAGCGCCCAGTGCAACCCGCGAAAAAGAAAATAGAGCGCCAGCATTAGCCCAGCCGATCCCAGGATAAAACCTTGGCGAACATGTCCGAGGACGTAGTGACCGAGCTCATGTCCCACAATGAATAGAGATTCATCATTGGAAGTCTTTTGAATCGTGGTATCCCAGATCACCACACGCTTCGACGCGCCCAGGCCCGTCACGTAGGCGTTGATGGCGTTCGTTTTCCGGCTCGCTATCATCAGAAACATGCGGTCTGGCGGAATAGGAACACCCGCGTGTTTTGTGAGTTTTTCGATGGAAGCGACCAGATCCGGATGTTCTTTGTTCAGCGGCTCAAATTGATTGAACAGCGGATCGATCACCAATGGGGTGACCACGATCAGCCCCAGGAGTATCAGCACCGCGGGAAACCAGAAATACAGCCACCACCGCCGCGGGCTGCGCCGCATCACAGCGAATAAGATCAAGACCAGAACGATTCCCATCGCGGTGTCTAAAAACTCTGCTTTGGTCCAATCCCAGAACCACGAGCCCCAGCCTTGAACGGATTGTTCGTAGTGCAAAGAAAGTGCGTGCCAATACAACCGCACGGGGAGTCTCAGAACGCCGATGGTTAGGAAAAGGAGCGGGACGAATACCAACCCTTGAATCCATTTCTTGTCGCTGGCGTTTTCGGCAATGTCCCGAAACTTCGCGGCAAAACCCAGGCAGAGGATCAGGAAAAGGAAGAGTCCACCAAGAAAATAAGAGACGAAATACAGCGTGTAGCCGGCCCGCGAATACGCTACGGCCTTTTCGCAGCGCTCGCGCGAAAGTATGTATTGCTTGGTCTTTTTCGTTTCAGCAGGACTCGCTTCCGAAGGTGAAGTCTGCGTGGAACCTGTTTGTGGCGTGGCGGCTTGAGCCTGCGGCGTCTCCGGATGGGCGGGCAGCGTGGGACTCGCGGAACCACGCGAAGCCAGTGCAAAGCATAGACTCGCGCAAAAAATCAGCGTGAAACCGTGAACCGGCGCCCACCGTGCCATAAGACCACCTGGCCTATTTCGCAGCACGTGTTTCCGGGTGGTTCCCGCCAAGGCCAGCATGGGGTACGCCGCACCGCTATTCGAGCTGCAAGATTTCATCTCATTGATTTAGACGGGAGAAACGAAACACCGTTTTCGCCTCGTGGGCGGCGCGCAAGCCTACGGAACACTCTTCGGATGCGCCGTTTTCAGACAATAGTTGCGCACGGCGCCGCTCGTGGTAAGCCCGAAGTGCACGATGGAGGTCCAACGCTCCAGTTTGTGATGGCCGTAGCGGTGGAACAAATACGACGCTCCGATTGAAACACCAGTTCCCGCCGCCTCGATTGCCGCAAACGCCGCGTGATTATCCACAATTTCATTGGTAAGCAGGATTTCCTGGTCGCCGCGCCGCCTTAGGTTTAGCGTTGAAAAATAGTCGAACGTGCGTGCCGCTCCAACTCCAGCAAACAACCAATCGTTCTTCTTGTCCCAGAAGCGGTGCTCCTGCATTGGTGCCGTCGTCTGATTCTGCCGGGCGGGCGGCGCTTCGACCGGTGCAGGTGCTGGTGCTTCAGGCGTCGGCGCCTGGGCGCAAACTTCGCTAGCCGCTGCGACTACTATCACGGCTAGTAGCGGAATCATCTTGAGGCTCAGCAATTCTTTTACTCCCGGGGTTTCCTCTTTGTTTTATTCCTCCATTCAGTATAATCGTGCTGGCTCTCCTTTGGGCCACACTCTCCGCGCAGGAGTCCTTCCATGACCCCCATCCGTCTCGTGCTCTCGTCGATTCTCGTTGCAGCTCTTGTCGCCCATGCGGGCCGCCCGACTGCGGTGGAATCGAGTGCGGGCGTGCCATCCCGCTCGTTCGAATTCAATTATCAAGTTCATGTTTCCGCTATTCCGGATTCGACGGGCCCCACGCATCTTTGGATTCCCTTGCCGCAGGCTGACGGCTACCAGGATGTTCGCGGCTTGCGCATTGACAGTCCTGTCGGCTACGCCCAGGGCAGCGATGCCGAATACGGAAACAAGTTTGCGGTCTTCACGCCGACGGCTCAGCAATCCGCCGCCGGCTTTGACGTGGTGTTGCGATTCACGGCTATTCGCCGCGAGCACAAAGTCGCCTTGGACTCCGCAGCACTCCAGAACGTCTCGGCATTAGCGTCTCACGACCCGAACCTGCAACGCTATCTCCAACCTGACAAGCTCGTTCCTCTCAACGGCACGATCGCCGAGCTAGCCAAAGAACATACAGCCGGCGAAACTACGGCCATCCAAAAGGCCCGTCACATTTACGATTATGTGCTCGCCA
>WNFD01017933.1_pt1 | contig 11461 bp, 10 predicted proteins | sample 5400491 | NCBI WGS metagenome assembly WNFD01 (sample SAMN13153343, study PRJNA577476) | soil metagenome | isolation source: 120 cm saprolite under Douglas fir tree site 2 hole 2 replicate 2 | place: USA:California | collected 2015-04-18 | reverse complement strand
CGCACGATGGCGCGTCCGAGCGCCACGCGCTGCCGCTGGCCGCCGGAGAGCTGTCGCGGCTTGCGCGCAAGCAGGCCCTGAATGCCGAGAATCTCCGCGGCGTCCTGCACTCTCTTGGCGATATCGGGCTTGGCGAATTTCCGCATTTTCAGCCCGAACGCCATGTTGTCGTAGACGCTCATGTGCGGGTAGAGCGCGTAATTCTGGAACACCATGGCGATGTCGCGGTCCATCGGTGCCAGCTCGTTGACCACCTTGTCCCCGATCAGAACATCCCCGCTGGTGATACTTTCGAGCCCCGCGACCATGCGCAGCGTGGTGGTCTTGCCGCAGCCCGAAGGTCCGACCAGGACCATGAATTCCTTGTCGCGAATTTGGAGATTCACGTCGTTGACGGCGTGCACGCCGTCGAACTTCTTGTTCAAATTCCTGATGACGACTTGCGCCATCCTATGCTCTCCAGCTCGCGCCAAGATTTACCGCGGAATCGGCCGCGTCCCGACGCTTCATCCTTTCACCGAGCCGGTCAGCCCCGCGACATAGTGCTCCACGAAGAACGAGTACACGATCGCGACCGGGATCGAGCCCAGCAATGCGCCCGCCATCAGCGGTCCCCAGAAGAACACGTCGCCGCGGATCAACTCCGAGGTAACGCCGACCGGCACGGTTTTTTGCTCGGGCGAGGACAGGAACACCAGGGCGTAGATGAACTCGTTCCAGGACAGCGTGAAGGCGAAGATCCCGGCGGAAAGGATGCCCGGCACCGCGATCGGGAAGATGATGTAGACCATGGCTTTCCAGCGCGTGGCGCCGTCGATGCGCGCACATTCCTCGAGTTCGCGCGGGATCGCCTTGAAATAGCCCATGAGCAGCCAGGTGCAGAACGGAATCAGGAAGGTCGGATAGGTGAGGATGAGCGCCCACGGCGTGTCGCCGAGATGATAATTGCGGATGATGTCGGCGAGCGGGATGAACAGCAGCGTCTGCGGCACCAGATAGGTCACGAAGATGCCGGTGCCGAGGCTGCCGGCGAACGGAAATTTCAGGCGCGACAGCGCATAGGCCGCGAGCAGCCCGCAGAACAGCGAGATCGCGGTAGAGGCGAGCGCGATGAACAGCGTGTTGACCATCCAGGTGCCGAACAGCGTCTCGGTGAACAGGTACCTGACGTGGTCCAAAGTGGGATGCGCGGTCCAGAACGGCGTGTAGTTCGGCGCCATCCACGGGCGATACAACTCGGCATCCGGCCGGAAGGTCGTTACCAGCATCCAGTAGAACGGGAACAGCAGCATGAAGACGAAAACGCCGAGCGGAAGGTAGAAATACACCCAGCGTCTCCACTTTGCGCCCTCGATCATGGCTCAATGGATCTCCACGCGGCGGATGTAGAGCAGCTGGACGATCACCACGACCAGCAGTGCCGGGAACATCGCGAGCGAGACGGCGGCGCCCTCGCTCAACAGCCCGGTCCCGACCCCGATCTGATAGGCATAGGTGGCGAACAGGTGCGTGGCATTGGCCGGTCCGCCGCCGGTGAGCACGTACACCAGCTGGAAGTCGGCGAAGGTCTGGATGACCGAGAACAACACCACCACCATGGTGACCGGCAGCAGCAGCGGCCAGGTCACGTGCCAGAAGCGCTGCCACGGCCGGGCGCCGTCGATGGCGGCGGCTTCCTGCAGTTCGGGACTGATGGTCTGCAGCCCGGCAAGCAGGCTGATCGCGTAGAACGGCACCCCGCGCCAGACGTTGACGATGATGATCGAGATCATGGCGAGCTGCGGGTCGCCGAGCCAGTTGATCCGCGAATCGATGATGGCGAGCTTGTAGAGCGTCCAGTTGATGACGCTGAATGTAGGATCGAACATCCACTTCCAGGCGAACGTCGAGAGCACCGTCGGGATGATGAACGGCAACAGGACGAAGGCCCGGGTCAGCGCCTTGCCTGGAAAATGCCGGTTGAGCAGCAGGGCAAGCCACAGGCCGAGTGCGAGCTTGAAGACGGTGGTTACGGCGGTGTAGAGGAACGTGTTCCATACCGCCTCGCGGAAGATGCTGTCGTGCGCGAGCGCGATGAAATTCTGCAGACCGATGAAGGTCCCCGGCACGCCCACCCTGGCGTCGGTCACGGAGAGCAGCACGCCCTTGACGAACGGGTAGGCGATGAACAGCGCGAGCAGGAACGCAGTCGGGAGCAACAGCAGGGCCCCGAGCCAGCGTTCGTCCTCCAATAGCCGCGTCACCGGACCCCGGCGCGGGACCCCCGCGTAAGCTCTTTCGCGGACGGCGTAGCTTATAGCCATCTTGTCTTCCTCTCGGCCCGATCCCGAGCCCTACCTAGGTCGGGTCCGGTCAGGCGCCGTAGATCTTGATCAGCTCGGCATGGGCCCATTTCACCGCGTCCTCCGGGGGCATGCCTTGCACCGCCTTGGCGTACATGTCGGTGAGGATGTACTTGGTCAACACTTCGGCGGCCTTCCTGCCGGACGGCCCCGCGTACCCGGCGAACCGTCCGGTGCGCGCCGCCGACCTGTACGGCAGCATGATCGGGTCGTCGCTCCACAGCTTGTGCTTCTCCCAGTCGGTGGTCGGGCCGACCGAGAAGCCCTTCTGCGTCGTGAACCATTTGTCGAAAACCGGCTTGGAGCTGATCCAGCGAAGAAATTCCTTGGCTCCCTTCTGGTTCTTCGAATAGCCCATCAACATGTTCGAGAACGGCACGTGGAAGCTGAACTGCCCACCCGGACCTTTGGGCAGCGGGGCGTGCAGAATGTCGTCCTTGAGCGGGGTGCCTTTTTCGGTCCGGTACGCATCGGGCTTGCGCAGCGCCTCGATGTAGATCGAGGCGCCGTTGTTGGTGGCGCAGCAGGTCCCCGAGAGAAACGCGCGATTGTTGCTCGAATCGTCCCAAGCCAGGCCGCCTTCGTCGAGAGCGTCCTTCCAGAAACCGACCATGAACTTCACGGATTCGAGCGTCTCCTTGCTGTTCAGCAGCACGGACTTGCCGTCGGCATCGACTTCCTTCGCGCCCCACGACCACAAATAGGGATAGGTGAAGGCCGGCGCGTCGCCGAAGGTGTGGCCGAGCGTCTGTCCGACCGGGCGGCCCATGGCCTTGAGCTTCTTGCCGGCCTCGCGCAGCGCCTCCCAGGTCTCCGGGAACTTGCCCCCGGAATAGCCCACTTCCTCGAACCAGGATTTGCGGTACGCGATCTGGAGGCCGACGATGCTCCAGGGGACCGCGATCCAGCGCTTGCCGTCGTTCGCCACGACTTTCGAGGTTTCGTAGAAGCCGCCCTGCGCCTTGCCCAGCTCCTCGGCGACGTCGGTCACATCGGCCAGACTTTCCCCGTAGAGCTGTGCCCAATTGTTGAGCGCGCAGACGATGTCAGGGCCGGATCCCGACTGGACCGAGGAGGTGATCCGCGCCTGGATGTCGTTGGCGTTGATCGTCTCGATGGTGAGCTTCATGCCCAGCGCCTTCTCGCACTCGGCCACGATCTCTCCCTTGAGCAGCTGGTCGGAAGCGGGCACGAAATCGGCCCAGCGCAGCCAATGGAGGCTCGTCGCCTGGGCATAGGCCGGTGCCCGGCCCGAGGCGAGAATCCCCGCCATGCCCCCAGTGGCAGCGAGCGCCCCGCTGCCGGAGAGCTTCAGGAAACTGCGCCGATCGAAGCGAGCCATGATGTCCTCCCCCTGTGGTCTTTACTTGTTATCAGAGGCGTTTCCTAGCGTAGTGACGAGATCTCGAAACGTGGGTGGAGTGAGGCGACATTACTCCACCCGGAACGTTCTCGCGATGCCCGGTCACGTGTGGATCTTCTTGACCTCCTCGTGCGCCCATTTCACCGCCTCCTCGGCGGGCATGCCCTGCGCCGCCTTGGCGTACATGTCGATGATGATGTACTTGCTCAGCACCTCGGCCGCCTTGCGGTCGGGCGGTCCGGCAAAGCCGGCAAAGCGCGCGTTGCGCGCGGCCGAGCGGTACGGCAGCATGACCGGATCCTTGCCCCACACCGGGTCTTTCTCCCAGACCGTCGTTGCGCCGATCGTATAGCCCTGCTGCGAGTTGAACCATATCTGAAAGACATCCTTCGAAGTGATCCAGCGCAGGAATTCCTTCGCCGCCTGCTGGTTCTTGGAATATCCCATCAGCATGTTCGACATCGGCAAGTGATAGCTGTACTGGCCGGCAATACCCTTGGGCAGCGGCGCATGCAGGATGTCCTGCCAGAGCGGCGTGCCCTTCTCGGTCTGATAGGCGTCGGGCTTGCGCTTGGCCTCGATGTAGATCGAGGCGCCGTTCAACGTGGAGCTGATCGTGCCCGAGAGGAACGCGCGGTTATTGTTGGTGTCGTCCCAGGCGAACCCGCCTTCGTCGTGAGCGTCTTTCCAGAACCCGGTCATGAATTTTACCGAGTCGACCGTGGCTTTGCTGTCCAGCACGACGGTCTTGCCGTCCGCTTCCACTTCCTTGCCGCCCCATGACCACAGATAAGGATAGGCATAGGTCGGCGCGTCGCCGAACGTATGGCCGAGCGTTTGGCCGATCGGACGGCCTTTCGCCTTCAGCTTCTTGCCGGCGTCGCGGTATTCCTCCCAGGTTTCCGGAAACTTGTTCAAGCCGATCTCCTCGAACCACGATTTGCGATAGGCGATCTGTGCGCCCACGATGCACCATGGCACCCCGATCCACTTCTTGCCGTCGCTGGCGACCGCCCGCGACACCGTGTAGAAGCCCTCCTGCGCCTTGCCGATCTCCTCGGCCAAGTCGCTGACGTCGACGACGCTCTCGGCATAGAGCTGCGGCCAGTTATTGACACCGCAGATGACGTCAGGGCCGGAGCCCGACTGGATCGCCGCGGTGGTGCGCGCCTGGATATCGTTGGCGTTGATCGTCTCGAATTTGAGCGTCATACCGAGCGCTTTCTGGCACTCCGGGACGATCTCCTTGCGCATCACCTCGTCGGAGGCCGGCACGAAATCGACCCAGCGCAGCCAGTGCACCGCGGACGACTGTGCAAAGGCCGGCGCCCGGCCGGAGGCGAGAATGGCCGCCATTCCCCCGGTTTTTGCCGCGACCGCGCCGCCGCCGGAGAGTTTCAGGAAATTGCGCCGGGTAAAACGTGCCATGGCATTCCTCCCTAACGTTTTCTGTAGCCGAGATTACCCGAATGCAGGGCTGGGACAACATTAGCCGCTCCGAGCGCATCCTGCCAGGGCAAACCAAATGGCCTCCTCCGCGACCTGGGGACGCTTGGCCCTGGCCTGCCGGCCCGCTGCGGCCGGTGGGGCCGCATGGCGGCGGTCGCGGACCACGGCACGCGGTAGACGGACGTGCCCGTTCTGCGCGATGATCGCTCGGGACGCCGCGTACGCATGGGCAAGACCCCGCGGCTGTCCGCAGGGGAGAAGCACGATGCGTTGGAAATGGATGATTCCGGTCGTCGCGGCGGCAAGTCTCGCCGCCACGCCGGCGCTTGCCGCGGAGCTCGCGGGCACGCTCAAGAAGATCAAGGACGCCGGGACGATCACGCTCGGGCACCGCGAATCCTCGGTGCCGTTCTCCTATTACGACGACAAGCAGCAGGTCGTCGGCTACGCCATGGACCTGTGCTACCGCATCGTCGACGCGGTGAAGAAAGAATTGAAGCTGGACAGCATCGAGGTGAGGCTGAACCCGGTCACTTCGGCGACCCGCATCCCGCTGATGGCGAACGGCACGATCGACCTGGAGTGCGGGTCCACCACCAACAATCTCGAGCGGGAGAAGCAGGTCTCGTTCACCATCACGCATTTCGTCACGGCCAATCGCTTCGTGTCGAAGAAGGCCGCCGATCTCAAGACCGTGGACGACCTCAGGAACAAGACGATCGTGTCGACCTCCGGAACGACCAACATCAAGCAGATCACCGAGATCGGCGCACAAAAGAATCTCGGCCTCAATATCCTTGCCGCCAAGGATCATGCCGAGGCGTTCCTGATGGTCGAGACCGATCGGGCGGCCGCCTTCGTGATGGACGACATCCTGCTCTACAGCCTGGTCGCCAGCTCGAAGTCGCCGCAGGATTACGTGATCTCCGCCGATGCGCTGTCGGTCGAGCCCTACGGCATCATGCTGCGCCGCGAGGATCCCGAGTTCAAGAAAGTCGTGGATGGGGCGATGGTGGGCATCTACAAGAGCGGGGAAATCAACGCGATCTACGAAAAGTGGTTCTTGAAACCGATCCCGCCCAGAGGCATCGTCCTCAACCTGCCGATGAACCCTGCGTTCAAGAAGGTGGTGGCCAGCCCGACCGACAGCGGCGATCCGGCGGTATATTGACGGCCGACTGGGTCCGGAAGCGAGGGAGAGGAACTCGCCGAAACCGCCGGTTTCGGCGAACGAGTTCGTGCGCTGGCTCATGCCGAAGAGCGCATGGACGGCAGCATTATGGTATCCAGGCCGCCGCGGCGCTTGGCGTCGTCGGCCCTCCCTGTCGAACTCCAGGGCCGATCCGCGGATTGGGACCTCATGGTAAACCTGCTTTTTCTCGATTTGCTGGGCGGTGTGGCCCTCCTGCTCTGGGGCCTCCACATGGTTCACAGCGGGGTCGTGCGTGCGTTCGGCTCGGACCTCCGCCACCTCCTCAACGTCGCGCTTCGTAATCGGTTTTCGGCATTCCTGGCCGGCATTCTCGTAACGGCGCTGCTGCAGAGCAGCACCGCTACCGGCCTGATGACCACGTCCTTTCCCGCAGGCGGCCTCGTCGCCCTGGTTCCGGCGCTGGCGATCATGCTGGGCGCGAACGTCGGTAGTCTCCGCTGTCGCACCCGTATTGCTTCTGGTCGGGATCATTGCGTTCAGGCGAGGAGGGCGCACTCGCACCAGGGACCTGGGGCGGGTCGCGATCGGCCTCGGCCTGATGCTTTTGGCCTTGCACATTCTCCTCGATACGCTGGCGCCGGCCGAGCAAGCACCGCAAGTTCACGAACTGTTTGCGGTGTTCACGAGTCAGCCGATTGTCTGTGTATTCCTCGCTGCAATTCTGACGTGGGCGGCACATTCAAGCGTGGCGGTCGTGCTCCTGGTCATGTCGCTTGCGTACTCGCACTTCATAACACCCGTTGGCGCCTTGGCGCTGGTCCTTGGAGCGAATCTCGGAAGTGCGATAAATCCCGTGCTCGAGGGCAGCAAGAGCGCCGATCCGGCAAGCCGGCGCGTTCCAATCGGCAATCTGTTGAATCGGCTCATAGGAGTAGCCGCAACATTGCCGTTGCTGCCCCAAATCGTTGAAATTTTCGGGCGCTTTCAACTTGACCCGGCGCGGATGACCGCCGAATTTCATCTGGCCTTCAACGTGGCGCTTGCACTGATCTTCATCGGGCTGCTGGATGGAATGGCTTGGCTGCTCATGCGGATTCTACCGGAACAGAAAAAACCCGCCGATCCGGCGGCCCCGTTGTATCTCGATGAAACCGCCATCGACACTCCCTCGGTGGCTCTTGCCTGTGCGGCACGAGAGACCCTGCACATGGGTGACATCGTGGAAACCATGCTGCGAGACTCGATCACCGCAGTGATGGCCGATGATCGAAAGCTCGTGGCCCAAATATCGCGAATGGACAACATCGTGGATCGTCTCGATGAGGCCATTAAGTTCTACGTGACCAAAATCACGCGGGAGAGCCTGGACGACCGCGATGGGCGACGCGCGATGGAGATCATTGCTTTTGCCATCAATCTTGAGCACATCGGCGACATCATAGACAAGAATTTGATGGAGCTAGCCGCCAAGAAGATCAAGCACCGATATCAATTTTCAAAAGAGGGCGCGGCCGAGCTCGTGGCCTTCCATCAGCGGACACTCGACAATCTGAAGCTCGCGTTCGGGGTGTTCATGTCCGGGGATATCAAAGTAGCGCGCAAGCTGCTGGCGGAAAAAGCCGCATTGCGGGAGGCCGAACTGAGTGCTGCGGAAAACCATCTGGCTCGCCTGCGGGAGGGGCGCCCCGAAAGCATCGAAACAAGCTCTTTGCACCTGGACATACTTCGTGATCTCAAGCGTATTCATTCTCACATCTGTTCGGTGGCATATCCCGTTTTGGAAACAGCCGGGGAACTCGAGCCGAGTCGGCTCAAAAGGACTGACGATGTACTTGCCCTTCCCGACACGCTGTCGGTCACCCAGAGCAGTCAACCCCCGACTGAACAGGCTTCGTAAAGGGCAGCGCAGCAGCGGCGCTGCTGATCGCGGACGGGCATTTTCCGGGCCCAGGGGAATAGGTACCGGTTCAGCGGTGCGGCCGTGCGTGCCGCATTGCGGCCCGGACCGGCGTCGAGAAATCGCGGACTTGGCATGAACTACCATTGGAACTGGGGCATCTTCTGGCAGATTTCCCCGGACGCGTCGCACACCTACCTGCAGACTCTCTTGCTCGGGACCGCGTGGACGTTGACCACTGCGTTCGCGGCTTGGGTGCTGGCGTTGACGTTCGGATCGCTCGTCGGCGTGATACGGACGACCCCGCACCCTTGGCTCGTGCGCGTCGGCAATGCCTATGTCGAGCTGTTCCGCAACGTCCCGCTGCTGGTGCAGATGTTCCTGTGGTATTTCGTGCTGCCCGAGCTGGTGCCGCGGGGCTTCGGCACCTGGCTCAAGCAGCTGCCCGATGCCTCGTTCTACACCGCCGTCGTCGCGCTCGGCTTCTACACCTCCGCGCGCGTCGCCGAGCAGGTGCGTGCCGGCATCACCAGCCTGGCGAGCGGCCAGCGCCTGGCCGCGCTCGCGCTCGGCCTCACCCTGCCGCAGGCCTATCGCTACGTGCTGTTGCCGATGGCCTACCGCATCGTGCTGCCGCCGTTGACCTCGGAATTCCTCAACGTCATCAAGAACAGCGCCGTTGCGCTCACCATCGGCCTCATGGAGCTCACCGCGCGGGCGCGATCGATGCAGGAATTCTCGTTCCAGGTGTTCGAGGCGTTCACCGCGGCGACCTTCATCTATATCGCGATCAACATCGTGGTGACCTTCGCCATGCGCCGCACCGAGCGCCGGGTGGCGGTGCCGGGTTATATCGGCATGGCGCCGCCCGCCACGGCGGAGTGAGCGGCATGTTCAGCAATTTCGATTTCGACATCATCGTGCGCTCGCTGCCGTACCTGTTCTACGACGGCATGACGTTCACGCTGACCCTCACCGCGCTGGCGACGCTCGGCGGCATCGTGTTCGGCACGGCGCTGGCGCTGATGCGGCTCTCGGGGCTTGCGCCGCTCTCGATCCTGGCCGCGGGCTACGTGAACCTGATGCGTTCGGTGCCGCTGGTGCTGATGATCTTCTGGTTCTATTTCCTCGTGCCCTATCTCGGCCAATGGCTCACCGCCTCGTCCCAACCGATCCGGGTCGGTCCGTTCACCTCCTCGCTCGTCACCTTCATGGTGTTCGAAGCCGCGTATTTCTGCGAGATCATGCGGGCCGGGATCCAATCGATCCCCCGCGGCCAGGTCTGGGCCGCGCAGGCGCTCGGCATGCGATACCCGACCACGATGCTCTACATCGTTCTGCCGCAGGCGTTCCGCAACATGGTCCCCGTGCTGCTGACGCAGACCATCATCCTGTTCCAGGACACCTCCTTGGTCTACGTGCTCTCCATCACCGATTTCCTGGGTGCGGCCTCGAAGATCGCACAGCGCGACGGGCGGCTGGTCGAAATGTATCTGTTCGCGGCGCTGGTCTATTTTGCGATCTCGCTGTTCGCCTCGCATTGCGTGCGCCTGCTGCAGCGGCGCGTCGCCATCGTACGGTGAATGTGGCGCCGATGATCAAGATCCGGGATCTGAGCAAATGGTACGGCGCGGTCCAGGTGCTCAAGGGCTGCTCGACCGAGGTCGCCAAAGGCGAGGTCGTGGTCGTGTGCGGCCCTTCCGGATCCGGCAAGTCGACGCTCATCAAGTGCGTCAACGGCCTCGAGCCGTTCGAGCAAGGCGAGATCGTCGTCGATGGAATCTCGGTCGGCGATCGCAGGACCGACCTGCCGAAGCTCAGGGCCCGGATCGGCATGGTGTTTCAGCATTTCGAGCTGTTCCCGCACCTGACCGTGATCCGCAATCTCACGCTGGCGCAGAGCAAGGTCCTCGGTCGCAGCCGGGAGGCCAGCCTCAAGAACGGCATGCGCTTGCTCGATCGCGTGGGCTTGCGCGAGCACGCGCACAAATTTCCGGGCCAGCTCTCCGGCGGGCAGCAGCAGCGGGTAGCGATCGCGCGCGCGCTGGCGATGGATCCGATCGCCATGCTGTTCGACGAGCCGACCTCGGCGCTCGACCCGGAGATGATCAAAGAGGTGCTCGACGTCATGGTGGCGCTGGCGCAGGACGGCATGACCATGATCGTCGTCACCCATGAGATGGGGTTCGCCCGCCAGGTCGCCCGGCGCGTCGTCTTCATGGACCAGGGCGAAATCGTCGAGGATGCGCCCACGGCCGACTTTTTCGGCAAGCCCCGCAGCCGTCGCGCGCAGACGTTTCTGTCGAAGATCCTGCAGCATTGAAATGGAAGGCCAATTCCTACCGAAAGCGCGATGCCTAGCGGGCAATGTGACAACGCAAACCAGACGTTGTAAAACAGTTGTGAACTCAATGGCGGCATAGCTTGGTTTTGACGTCACACGGAGCGGGCAGTTATGGACCTTTCAGACCCGAAGACTTGGACCGAAGGATTCCGCGTCGTGATTGGCGCGCCGTACATCGTTGTTCCGCTGTTGATTCTCGTAGGCGGAGCCGCCTGGTGGCTAAAGGACAAGATCGATGACGGCGAGATCAGGGGACTAAAAGCGAAGAACGACGCCCTGGACCAGCGCCTGCAATTAGCGGCTGACCGCGCGCAGATCGTGCAAGAGGCCCGCGACGAGTTAGAAAAGCAGGTTGAAGCGCTGAAGGCTCAAATAGCAGCCGGTGCCACCAGAGAAACACTTGCCCCCGCCGCTACCAAAATCGATGTCGCGCTTGGAAAGTTCGCACAGGCTAATACTGCGCTGCAGCAACTGATTAGCGCCCCGATTGATCAATCGGTGTCGGTCACGCCGAATGTCACCAGGGCGCCCAAACGCAACGAATGATCCCTACCGGATACCGCATGTCCATTCTGGCCCCTATCGTCGTCAGTATTTTTTGTAAGTACCGAATGTGGTACCTAGCGCGGCGCTGTCCACTTACGAAGTCATTAAGATAGCAGAGCAGGCTGCCCGTCAATCCGTCTCGGCACGGATCCAGTTCTCGAGCAACATGCGAAGCGCCGCCACGAAGGCGAGCGGCTGATCGAGCATCACATGGTGCTGCGCCTCGGGCACTTCGACAATCGGCGCCAGCGGCCCCATCAGCTGCGACATGTAGGCGGCGGTCTTGCGCGAGACGAGCGCGCTGCGCTCGCCGAAGACCAGGGCGGCGCGACAGCGCACCGCCCGCAGATATTCGCGAAGCGGCTCG
>WNFD01010901.1_pt1 | contig 11462 bp, 10 predicted proteins | sample 5400491 | NCBI WGS metagenome assembly WNFD01 (sample SAMN13153343, study PRJNA577476) | soil metagenome | isolation source: 120 cm saprolite under Douglas fir tree site 2 hole 2 replicate 2 | place: USA:California | collected 2015-04-18 | reverse complement strand
TCGCTCCGACCGAGGCACAGCGCTTGAGGCACAGTCGTTGATGCTGGAGCGATCTGCGTGAGAGCGGAGCGGAGAGATTTCGCGGGGTTGTTGGTGCCCAGGGGCGGAATCGAACCACCGACACGGGGATTTTCAGTCCCCTGCTCTACCAACTGAGCTACCTGGGCTTGCCGGGGCGGGTCTGTATGCCGCACAGGGCGCGGCGGGTCAAGGACTTCGGCCCGGGTGGCCAGCCCGCCGGCGGGGAGTTCAGGCTACTCTATGGAGCAGCGTGAACGGGTCCATCCGCACACTCCGGACGGTGCTCGCGGTGGTGTGCGTCATCGCCGTCGCGGTCGTCGGCCTGTTGGACTACGTCACCGGTCCCTGGATGTCGTTCGCGCTCTTCTACGTGGTGCCGGTGCTCGCGGCCGCGTGGTGGCTGGGGCGCGGGCCGGCGCTCGCGGCGGGGCTGGCGGCCGGCATCTTCTGGTTCGTGGCCGAGGCGTGGGGCCACCGCGGCGAGCCGACCCGCGTGCTGCTGTGGAACTCCATCAGCCGCCTGCTGATGCTGCTCGCCATGGGAGCCATGACGGCGCGCATCCGCGGCGACCAGCAGCGGCTGCGCGGGGCCAACCGGCGCCTGGCCGAGCTGCTCGGAGACGCCGAGCGCCTCGCGCGCACCGATGCGCTCACCGGCCTGGCCAACGCGCGCGCGTTCACCGAGCGCCTGCGGCAGGAGGTGGCGCGGGCGCAGCGCGACGGCACCCCGCTGTGCCTTGGCTACGTGGACGTGGACAATTTGAAGCGCATCAACGACGCCCAGGGGCACGCCGCCGGAGACGAGCTTCTCCGCGAGGTGGCGCGGGCCATCGGCCAGTCGGTGCGCGCGAGCGACGTGGCGGCGCGGCTTGGCGGCGACGAGTTCGCCATCCTGTTCGTGGGGATGCGGCAGGACGCCGCGGAGGCGGCGGCCCGCCGCCTGCTCGAGCGCATGAAGCAGCTCGACGAGCTGCACCCCGGCCTCCACCTGGGAGCGAGCATCGGAGTGGCGATGTACGGCGCTCCTCCGGAGACCGCGGAGGCGATGATCCGCGCGGCGGATGCGGCGATGTACGAGGCCAAGCAGCGCGGCAAAGGACGCATCGTGCTGTGGGAGGGGCCCCCACCGGACGCCGCGGCGCCGGCGCGGCACTGACGGACGATCCGTCTCGCGGTGAATGTCGACGGCACGGGGGAGGTCGACTATGCTGCGCCGCCCTCTGACGCCCGAGGGGGAGGACACAAGGCATGCCCGTTGCTCTTTCCCTGCTGCTCGCCCTCGCCGCCGCCCCGCAACGGAGCGCCCCGGCGAGGCCCGCCCCCGCCGGCGCGCCCGCCAAGGCGTTCCCGTTCCCGACCGAGACGCACACGCTGCCGAACGGGCTGCGGCTGGTGCTCATCCCGTACGACTCGCCGGGCCTGGTCGCCTACTACACGCTGATGCGCGTCGGCAGCCGCAACGAGCCCGAGGCGGGGCGCTCCGGCTACGCGCACTTCTTCGAGCACATGATGTTCCGCGGCACGAAGCAGCACCCCGCCGACGACTACAACGCCACCGTCACGCGGCTGGGCCTCGACACGAACGCGTACACGGACCTCGACCTCACCGTCTACCACCTCTACGGACCGGCCAAGGCGTTGCCCACCATCATCGACTACGAGTCCGACCGCTTCCAGAACCTCGACTACAGCGAGGCCCAGTTCAAGACCGAGGCGGGCGCCATCCTGGGCGAGTACGCGAAGAGCGCCTCGGACCCCGAGGAGAAGATGTCCGAGGTGATGCAGGACACCGCGTTCACCCGCCACACGTACAAGCACACCACGATCGGGTTCCTGCAGGACATCAAGGCGATGCCGAGCGGGTTCGAATACTCGCGCGAGTTCTTCCGCCGCTATTACACGCCGGACAACGCGACCATCGTCGTGGCGGGCGACTTCGACAAGGCGGACACGCTGGGGCGCCTCACGAAGGCGTACTCCGGCTGGAAGGGCAAGCTCGATCCGTCGCCCATCCCCCGCGAGCCGCGGCAGACCTCCAGCCGCCGGGCGACGGTGGCGTGGAAGGCGCCGACCGTGCCGCGGCTGTACATGGCCTGGCACGGGCGCGGAGCGGACGACCTGCACGCGGCCGCGGTGCAGGCCGTGCTCTCGCCTTACCTCTTCGGCGAGACCAGCGCCGTGTACCAGGACCTGGTGCTCAAGCGGCAGATCGTCGACAGCATCTCGGCGCAGGACGGCGTGAACCGCGACCCGTACCTGCTGGGCGCGCTGCTCCGCGTGAAGGAGGAGAAGAACCTGCGCCCGGCCGAGTTGGTGGTCCTGCGCGAGGTGTCCAACCTGGCGCGTGGCCGCGTCGACGCCTCGCGGCTCGCGGCGATCAAGTCCAACGTGCGCTACTCCATCATCGCCGTGCTCGACAAGCCCGACGCCATCGCCAACGCCCTGGTGCACTTCGCCTCGCTCACCGGCGACCTCGACTACCTGAATGCGCTCGCCCGCGAGATCGACGCGCTCACGCCCGCCATGCTGCAGGAATTCGCCAAGCGCGCCTTCCTCGACGCGAACCGGACGACGGTCACGCTGACCTCCCAGACGGCGCGCGCGCAGCGCAAGCCCGCGGCAAAGACCGCCAAGGGAGGTGGCCGGTGAGGCGCGCCGCCCTGGCGCTGGTCGCGGCGGCGCTCGCCTGCAGCCACGCGGAAGACCGGGTGAAGACCGCCTCGGGCTCGCAGGCATCGGGTTCGACCGAGGCTGCCCCGCAGGACCCGGCCGCGGCCGGCGGCAAGAGCGAGCGCTCCGGCGCCCTCACCGCCAAGCCCCGATCCAAGGTGGGCGGAGAGGGGACCGAGCACCCCCCGCCGGGCTCCCCGGCCGACGTGCGCACCGCAGCCGAGACGCCGGTCGCTGCGCCGAACGAGGTGCCCGTGCTCGCGCTACCAGCGAGCCAGAAGCCGATGGTCACCGTCGCCTTGCGCTTCACCACCGGCGCCGTGGATGACCCGAAGGGCCAGGCGGGCATCACTTCGCTCGCCGCGCGCGTGATGTCGGAAGGCGGGACGCAGTCCCTGGACGCCCGGTCGCTGCTCCTCGCCCTCTTCCCGATGGCCACGTCGATCGATGCGCGCGTGGACAAAGAGCTGACCACCTTCTCCGCGACGGTCCACCGCGACAACCTGGAGAAGCTCCTCCCCATCCTGCTGGACGTGGTGGCGCACCCGCGCTGGGACCCGCGCGAGTTCGCCCGCCTGCGCGACGCCGCCGTGATCGACGTCGAGAAGCGCTTGCGGCAGGGCGACGACGAGAACCTGGGGAAGGAAGCGCTGGGGGAGCTCCTGTACCGGGGCCACCCGTACGGGCGGCTCACCGAGGGCCACGTCGCCGATCTCAAGGCGCTGACCCTCGAGGACGTGAAGGCGCACGCCGCCAAGGTCTTCACCGCCGATCGGCTCACGGTGGGGATCGCCGGCGGCTACCCCCAGGGCCTGCCGGAGCGCGTGGCCGCGGCGCTCGCCGGGCTGCCCACGGCGGGGCCCGACCACGCCGCGATTCCGCAGCAGCAGCCGCACGGGCCGCGCTACCTCCTGATCGAGAAGCAGGGCGACGCGACTGCCATCTCCTGCGGGTTCCCCTGGCAGCTCTCGCACAAGGACCCCGACTGGGCCGCCCTGTCCGTCGCGCGCAGCGCGTTCGGCGAGCACCGGCAGTTCAACGGGCGGCTCATGCAGCGGCTGCGCGAGCAGCGCGGGCTCAACTACGGCGACTACGCATACATCGAGCATTTCCAGCAGCAGGGCGGCAACGCCGCCACCGCGCAGCTCGGGCGCGCGCGCCACCAGCAGGACTTCACCGTCTGGCTGCGGCCGATGCAGAACGAGAACCGGCTGTTCGCCCTGCGCGCCGCGCTCCACGAGCTGTCGCGCAGCCTCGACGCCGACCCCTTCGCCGACGACGAGGTCCGGCAGACGAAGGGATTCCTCGACGGTTATCTGCTCCTCTTCGACCAGACCGACGCGCGCAAGCTGGGGTACGCGCTGGATGGCGACTTCCTGGGCCAGCAGGACTTCCTGCAGAAGTGGCGCGCGGCCGTGCGCGAGGTGAGCGCGGCGGACGTGAACGCGGCCTGGAAGAAGTGGGTGAAGCCGGACGCCCTGGAATGCGTGCTGGTCGGTCCGGGGATGGACGAGGCGAAGCGCGCGCTGCTCTCGGATGCCGAGACCCCGATGCACTACCAGAAGGACGCGCAGGGGAACGTCCCGGAGAAGCCGGCCGCGCTGCTGGAGGCGGACCGCGCGGTGAACCGCACCCCGTTCGGAGCGCGCGGCGACCAGGACGTCGTGATCGTCCCGATCGAGAAGATCTTCGAGTAACCGTCGGCGGCTAGTTCAGCGCCGTCGTCGTCCGGTGGGTCACGCGGGCCTGCGCGACGGCGCGGCGATTGCGCACTTTCTCCTGCTGCTTCTTCTGCTGCGCCATGGCCAGCCGGTGGATCTCCTGGACGTGTTCGTCGGCGACCTGGCAGGCGATCTGCGAGGTCTGGCTGTGCCGCTGCTCCAACTCGCCGTAGACGGCCAGCTTGGACCCTTCGTCGTGCAGGTCGGCTTCCATCTGATCGAGCTTGGCGAGCATCCGCGCGGAGCGCTCCAGCGCCTCCGAAGTCCGCGGCGCGGCCGCCTCCTTCGCGCACGCTGCCAAGAGCAGCGTCATCCCCAACCCCAGCACCCGGCGCCCCATCGCCCCCTCCACGCCCGGTAGGGTGGGGAGCGGCCGTCGCCGCGGCAAGATGTGTGGAAAAAATTACTCACGTCCGGGGGATGGCCTTGAGCACGGCCTTGCCGCCCTTGATCACGACCTTGAACTCGATGTTGCGCGCCTTGTGCCGCGCCATCAGCTCGGGCACCTGGGCGCGGATGCGGCTGGCGATCGCATCGTAGGTGAGTCCGCTGGTCGACTCCCCCGTTCGCTGACGTGCCACCAGGTAGGTGTCGTACAGCTTGCGGATCATCTGATCCGAAAGCTGCGGCGAGGAGGGCGCCGCCTGGGCCGGCTTCTGCTCGCCGCCCCGGCGCGCATCGCGGAGTTTCGCCTTGAACACGTCCCTCTTGTAGGTGCCCTCTTCGATCTCGCGCAGGGTGCGGTCCCACATCCGCTCGAAGGAGATCAGCTTCGCGAAGAGGGTCTGGATGCGGAACTTGAGCGCGGTGTTCTTCACCTGCGTCGTCTTGAGCAGCCGCATCTTCTCGGACACCTGTCGGCGCTGCGCATCGGGCGGGCGGCGGTCGATGCCGAGGAAGTACTTCTCGTAGAGGACCTGCAGGCCGGTCATGGCCTCCTCGAGCTCGTCGAGGTCTTCCGCCAGCTTCTCCTGCGGAAGCTGCTGGGTCCCGGTGGCGGCAGGCACGGGCCGACTCTACCAACGAGCGGGGCGACTCTGCAGCGTGCGCGAAGGTGTTCCGTCAGGCGGCGGCAGGCTCCGCCCTCCCACCCGCGCGCCGGCCGAGGGTGACGTAGAGGACGACTCCGAGGGCGAAGATCGCCACGCTGATCAGCTCGCTGGTGGAGAGGTTCCACCAGGCGCCGCGGGCCAGCGGGCCGAGGAAGTTGAACACGCGCCCGCGCTCCTCGTCCCCGCGCATCGTCTCGATCAGCGCGCGCAGCGGCGCGTAGAGGACCAGGTAGAGGGCGAGCATCTCGCCGTGGAAGCGCTTGCGCGCGCGCCACAGCGTGAGCGCCACGAAGATGCCCAGCTCGCCGAGCGCCTCGTAGAGCTGCGTGGGATGGATGGGCAGCGTGCGCGCCGCGCCGAACTGGATGACGTGGTTCGCCAGCTGGCTCTGGTAGGCGAGCGACTCAGGCGGGAAGCGCGCCGCCCAGGGCAGGTGCGGATCGCACGCCGCGCCCCAGCAGCAGCCCGCCGCGAAGCATCCCAGCCGGCCGATGGCGTGGCCGATGGCGACCGAGGGGATGATCGCGTCCGCATAGGGGAAGAAGGACATCCGGTGGCGGCGCATGTACCAGATGGACACCAGCACCGCGCCGATGAAGCCTCCGTAGAAGACCAGCCCGCCCTTCCAGAAGGCGAAGATGCTGCCCGGGTCGTGCGCGTAGTCGTCCCAGTTGACGATGATGAACAGGACGCGCGAGCCCACCATCGCGGCGAGCAGTATCCAGAAGCAGAGATCCATCACGCGCTCGCGGTCCAGCCCCGCCCGTCGCGCGGCGCGCCCGGCGAGCTGCATGGCGACCAGGAACGCGGTCGCGATCAGCAAGCCATAGGTGTGCAGCGGGATCACCAGCGGGCGCGTCAGGTGGAGGAGGTCGTTGTTCCCCGCCTCGCCGAGCATCCGCACGGCGAGGAAGAGGACGACCGCCGTCCCGCCTGCCCAGAGGGCGCCGGTCTGGAGCGCTTTCTTCCAAGGGTCGCCGGCGACTCGCGCCCCGCGCGCCTGCCAGGCACCCGAGAGCAGGGCCAGAACCGCGGCGGCGAGCGGCGCCCACGAGGGTTGCAGCACCACGCTGAAAAGGACCGGCAGCATCGTCTCTTCCTAACCTGCCGTCACGCGGAAGGCTTCCCCGCGCCGCCCGCCGCCGGCTTCCTCGCGAACAGCATCTCGAGGACGAGCATCACCAGGCCGACGGTGATGGCGCTGTCGGCGACGTTGAAGGTGGGCCAGTGGAGCGAGGGCCTTTGCCAGAACGGATCGAACCAGTGCCAGTCGATGAAGTCGATGACGTACCCGCGCAGCACCCGGCAGATGGCGTTCCCCAGCGCGCCTCCCAGCACCAGCGCCAGCGAAAACTGAAGGTAGCGCTGCTCGGTGCCGAGCTTGCGGTAGTAGCTGAAGATGAAGATCACCGCCGCGATGCTGATCAGGTGGAAGAACGGCACGCGGAACTTCTCGCCCGATCGGGAGAGGAACCCCCAGGCCGCGCCGCGGTTCTGCGTGTACTGGAACTGCCAGAAGTTCCGGACGACCTGGATCTGGCGGCCGTCTGACAGGCCACGCTCGAGCAGGTCCTTCTGGGTGAGGAACGCCTTGACCTTGTCGGGCAGCGTGCGCGCCCGTGCGGCCTGGAAAGCGTAGGTCAGGTGCTCGACCGCGAGGTACTTGGTGACCTGGTCGGCGATCAGCACGGTGCCGGAGATCAGCGCGAGCAAGGTCCACTTGCCGAGAGGCTTGCTCACTGCGGCTCTCCCGAGGTGGCGCGCTTGCAGCGGCGGCACAGCGCCGGCGAGCCGGAGACCTCGGCCAGCGCGCGCCAGCAGCGCTCGCAGGAAGGGTGCGGGCTGCGCCTCACCTCCGCCGAGAGCGCCTCGCCGGCCTCGATCCGCACGGTCGCGCAGAGGAACAGGTCGCCGAGCTGCGCCTCATATTTCTGCGCCACCTCGCGCAGGACGGCCGGCTCGCGCGGCACGCGCAGCACGACGTCGGCCTCGGTGGCCTTGCCGATCTCCTTCGCCACCCGCTTCGCCTCGAGGGCCTCGTTGACCACGCGCCGGAAGGCGGCCAGGTGCCGGAACTCCTCCTCGAGCGCGTCGTCGGCAAGTTGCGGCTCGGGCGCGGGCAGGCCGGCGAGGAACACCGACCCGACCTTCTCGCCGGGCAGGTGGTGCCAGACCTCCTCGGTCGTGAAGGACGCGATCGGCGCGAGCAGCCGGCAGAGATCCCGGCAAGCGCGGTACAGCACCGCCTGCGCCGCACGCCGCGCCGGCCAGGCCGCCGCGGAGCAGTAGGTGCGGTCCTTCAGGACGTCGAAGTAGAAGGCGGACAGGTCGGTGGCGCACAGGTCCACGGTGGCGTGGTAGACGCGGTGGAACTCGTACTGCTCGTACGCGCGCGCGACACCGGCGCGGTAGCGCTCCAGCCGGGACAGCGCCCAGCGGTCGACCGGCTCCAGGAGGTCCAGCGCCCCCGCGTCGCGCGACGGATCGAAATCGTAGAGCTGCGAGAGGCAGTAGCGCAGCGTGTTGCGGATCTTGCGGTACCCCTCGCTGAGCGTCTCGAGGATCTTCTCCGAGAGGCGTACCTCGTCGCGGTAGTCGCTCGCCGCCACCCAGAGCCGGACGATCTCGGCGCCGTACTTCTTGATGGTGTGCTGCGGGTCGACGTAGTTGCCGAGCGACTTGCTCATCTTGCGCCCGTCCTCGCCCACGACGAACCCGTGGGTGACGCAGGCGCGGTACGGCGACTCGCCGCGGTTGGCGACGGCGATGGTGAGGGAGGAGTTGAACCAGCCGCGGTGCTGGTCGGAGCCTTCCAGGTAGAGATCGGCGGGGAAGCGCAGGTCGGGCCAGCGGCCGCTGGCGAGCACCGCCGCCCAAGAGGAGCCGGAGTCGAACCAGACGTCGAGGATGTCCGTCTCCTTCTCGAACTCCGTCCCCTCGCACTTCGCGCAGCGGGTGCCGCGCGGCAGCAGCTCGGAGAGCGCCTTGTCGAACCAGGCGTCGGCGCCGTGCTGCTCGAAGATGCGCGCGACGTGCTCCATCGCGTCCGGCGAGACCAGCGGCTCGCGGTCGTTGACGCAGTACGCGACCGGGATGGGCACGCCCCAGCTCCGCTGCCGGGACACGCACCAGTCGGGCCGGTTCTCCACCATGCCGCGGATGCGCTCCTTGCCCCAGGCGGGGATCCAGCCGCCCGCCGCTGCGATCCCGATCCACCACTGGTCGGTGGCGCGGAAGATGACCGGCTGCTTGCACCGCCAGCAGTGCGGGTAGCTGTGGCGGATCTCGAAGGCCAGCCCGCCCGCGTTGAGCAGCGCGCCCGCCTCTCGGAGCTTGTCGACGATGACGGGATTGGCGTCGACCGTGTCCCGGCGCGGTGTGCACCAGGCCGGTGCCCGCCTCGGTGGTGGCGTGCGAGCCCAGCACGACCCGGCCGACCCGCTCGATGAGCGGGTGGTGGTACGTCACGCCATCGAGGTCCTCTCCGGAGAAGTGCGCCAGCACCTTCCGCGGGTCCTTCAGCCGCGGGACGCGCGCCGCGCCCTGCGCCGCGCCCAGCAGCGTGTCCGGATTCCCGCCGCCCTGCTCTACCTCCTGCGGCGCGCAGGCAGCGAGGAACTGCGCCAGGAGGTCCTTGGCGACCACCACGGCGCGGTCGCCCAGATCGTAGGCGACGTACTCGATCTCCGGGTTGGCCGTGATGGCCATGTTGGCCGGCAGGGTCCACGGCGTGGTCGTCCAGATGGCCAGCGCTAGCGGATGTCCCTTGAGCGCGTGGGCCATCTTGTAGAGCTTGGTCCCATCCAGCACGCGGAAGGCCACGTAGATGGACGGGCTGGTCTTCTCCGCGTACTCGACCTCCGCCTCGGCCAGCGCCGTCCTGTCGCGCGGGCACCAGTGCACCGGCCGCTTTCGGCGGTAGAGGGCTCCTTTGCGCGCGATGGCGGCGAGCTGCCGGACGATCTCCGCCTCGTACGTGTACTGCATGGTCAGGTACGGATCGTCCCAGCGTGCCAGGATGCCGAGGCGCTGGAACTCGCGCCGCTGCACGTCGACCTGCTGCTCGGCGAACTTCCGGCAAGCGCGGCGGAAGTCGCTCGCGCTCATGTCCCGCTTCTTCGCCCCGAGCTGCTTGTCGACCTGCAGCTCGATGGGCAGGCCGTGGCAGTCCCACCCCGGCACGAAGTCCGAGAGCCTGCCGCTCATCGAGGCGTGCTTCACCACGATGTCCTTCAGAATCTTGTTGAGGAAGTGCCCCAGGTGGATCGAGCCGTTCGCGTACGGCGGCCCGTCGTGGAAGACGAACTTCTCGCGGCCGGCATTCCTGCGCAGGATCTGCTCGTAGACCTTGCCCTCGATCCACGCCTTCACCTGCGCGGGCTCGCGCTCGGCAAGCTGCGCGCGCATCGGGAAAGCCGTCCTGGGCAGGTTGACCGTGTCCTTGAGGTCCATGGCGGAAAGAGCGGACGAGTAGCAGCAAGGGGCCGGTCCTGCAACCGGATCGGGCGCCGTTCCACTCGACGCCGCGGCGCGTTGTCGCCTATGCTGCGCGCCCTTCCAAGGAGCGCTCGATGGCCGTTCCCGCTCGCCAGATCTCCGTCTCCGGCGTCGAGGTGCGCCCCGTCCAGGGCAAGAAGGACGTGGAGATCTTCCTGCGCGTGCCGTGGTCCCTGGGGATGAAGGAGGACCCGAACTGGGTGCCCCCGCTCCTCGACGACTACAGGCGGCAGCTCGATCCCAAGAAGAGCCCGTTCCTCAAGCACGGCGTGCTGGCCTGCTTCATGGCCTTCGACGCGGGCAAGCCCGTGGGCCGCATCAGCGTGCAGATCGATCGCGAGTTCGACCGGGTGCACCCGGAGGAGCCGGGCGTCGCCTTCTTCGGGTTCTTCGAGTGCGCCGACCGGCCGGACGTCTCGCGCGCGCTCTTCGCCGCCGCCGAGGAGTGGGCGCGCGCCAAGGGGCGCACGAGGCTGCGCGGTCCGTTCACGCTCGACTCGAAGGGCGAGGTCGGCGTGCTCGTCGACGGGTTCGATACGCCGCCGCGCATCGGCATGCCGCACAACAAGCCGCACCTGGGACGCACCGTCGAGGCGGCGGGCTACGCCAAGGCGAAGGACTTCTACGCCTGGTGGTACACCTCCGGACACGTCGACGAGCGCACCAAGCGGATCGCGGAGAAGACCAAGGCGCTCCCCGGCGTGACCGTCCGCCCGATGAGCTTGAGGCATTTCCGCCGCGAGGTGGACATCGTGCGCGACGTCTTCAACTCGGCGTGGAAGGACAACTGGGGCTTCATCCCCTTCACCACCGAGGAGCTGGAGATCATCGCCACCGAGTACAAGATGTTCGTCGACACCGAGATCGCGCTGGTGGCGGAGGTCGACGGCAAGCCTGCGGCGATCTGCCTGGCCATTCCGGACGTCAACGAGATGGTGCGCGACTTCGACGGCGAGCTGACGCGCCGGCCGCTGAATCTGGTGAAGCTGCTCTGGCGGCTCAGGTTCGACCGGCCCAGACACGCCCGCCTGCTGCTGCTCGGGGTCAAGGAGGAGTTCCGGGCCTCGCACAAGTACGGCACGCTGGCGGCGGTGCTCTACGTGGAGGTCGCCGAGCGGGGTCTCAAGCGCGGCTACGTGGGTGGCGAGCTGAGCTGGACGCTGGAGGACAACGTGCTCATCAACCGCGGCATCGAGCGGATGGGCGCGCGGAAGTACAAGACGTACCGCGTGTACGAGAGGTGCCTGTAGCGGGGAATCGATCGCCGCCCCGGAGCATCGCAGGGGTGGGGCGCGCCGCGCGCGCCGGAGGACGACCGATGCCGCTGGTGCGCATCGCCTTGAGGGCCGGGAAGAGCGAGAGCTACCGGCGGGCCGTGGCCGACGCGGTCCACCGCGCGATGGTCGAGACGATCAACGTCCCCGCCAAGGACCGCTTCCAGATCGTCACCGAGCACGACGCCGCGGGGCTCCTCTACGACCCGTCTTACCTGGACATCCAG
>WNFD01006725.1_pt1 | contig 11463 bp, 9 predicted proteins | sample 5400491 | NCBI WGS metagenome assembly WNFD01 (sample SAMN13153343, study PRJNA577476) | soil metagenome | isolation source: 120 cm saprolite under Douglas fir tree site 2 hole 2 replicate 2 | place: USA:California | collected 2015-04-18 | reverse complement strand
GAGACTACGCGTTCGCGCGCAGCCTGCTGAAGCTGCCCAGCTTCGATGCGCCGGCGGTCGGCGCGGCACTGTTTGCGCCCGGCGCGATCAAACCATTCGAGCGCGTCCTCTATTATGCGCAGCTGGCGCGGCGCTACATGCCGCCTGGGCTATTACCGCGCGCCACGACCGGCCCCAGCCGCGTGCGGCGCGCGGGCGAAGACGTGCGCTTTCCCAAGGAGCGCGCGTTGCCGCGCTTCCTGCTCCGCAGCGCCGAGCTGTCGTTCGTGCTGCATCCCACGGCCCAGCAGCCGCAACGCTACGCCGGCCGGTTGACGGGTCTGACCAGTGATCCGGCGCTGTATGGCCGCCCCACGCTCTTCGGTGCGAGCGGGCCGCAGCTCGTCGTTGGTGCGATGGTCAATCATCTGCGCGACATCCCCGTCGACACGGGCGGCGCGACCGTCGGCGGAATCACGTTGCCGGCCTTCGAGGTCCCCGGCCTGCCGTTGCGGCTCGACCCGGGCGCGTCCACGACGGAGCTCGGCTTCACCCTGAACGGGGACACGATTCACGCGCGACTTGCGATCCGCTCGAGCAATGTGACCTGGACCCGTGACTCCGCGCTGGCGAACACCACGATCGGCGATCTGATCTGGCACACCGTGTCCGGCGTCGCGAATCTCGACGTCGAGGCGCGTCTCTCCGGCGCGCTGCATCATCCGGACCTCGCCGTGCGATCGAACCTCGATCAGGCGATCGCGTCCCGATTGCGCGCGGTCCTTGGCGACCAGGTCGCCGCGGCGGAAAAGCAGGTGCGTGATCGCGTGGATGCCCTGATCAACGACAAGGTGGGACCGGTTCGCGCGCGCGTGAGCCAGGTGCAGACACAGGCTCAGGAGCAGGTCGCACAGCAGCGCGCGCGGATCGACCAGCTCCAGAAGAATCTCGAGCAGCGGCTGCGGCAGCTGCTCGGCGGCGTGCGGCTGCCGTGAGCGCGTTTCAAACGCTGCAGCACCCGACGGCGTCTTAATCACGTGCCCGACGATCTCGTCGCCCGCGCCCAGGCCGGCGACCAGACCGCCTTTCGGGAGCTGTATCGCCAGCACGCCGGTCGTGTCTATGCCCTCTGTCTCCGTCTCACCGGCGATGCGCGCGACGCCGAGGAACGCACGCAGGACGTATTCGTTCGGCTGTGGGACAAGCTGCGTTCGTTCCGGGGCGAGAGCGCCTTCAGCTCCTGGCTGCATCGCCTTGCTGTCAACGTCGTCTTGAACGAGCGCCGCACGACAGGAAGGCGGGAGCGGCGCGTTACACCGGTCGAGAACCCAGCCGCGCTGGAGCGGCAGCAGGGGAATCCGACTGAGGGAGTGAGCATCGATCTCGAGCGGGCGATTGCGGAGCTGCCGGACGGAGCGCGGGAGGTATTCGTGCTCTACGACATTGAAGGCTATGCGCACGGAGAGATTGCGGAGCTCGTGGGGATAGCGGAAGGCACGTCGAAAGCGCAGCTGTTTCGCGCGCGGCACCTGTTACGGGAGAAGCTGGAGCGATGAACGAACGCGAGCTGCAGGAGGCCGTCAACCGTCTGCCGAAGAGCATCGAGCCGCCACGCGACCTGTGGCCGGGGATCGAGGCTCGCCTCGGCGCGGGGGGGGGCGCGGGCTCGTGGCGGCGGCGCTGGTACTGGGTCCCGCTCGCGGCTGCAGCCGTGCTCGTTTTCCTGCTGCTCGCCAGGGGCGAGCGCAGCGCCTGGGACGTCACGGCGCTCGCCGGCCGTCCCCTCATCGGCACGACGCGGCTCGCCGCATCAGGCCGATTGCGCGTGGGCGACTGGTTGCAGACTGACGACTCCTCGCGCGCGCTCATTGCCGTCGGGCGGATCGGGCAGGTCGAAGTGCGGCCCAAGACGCGCGTGCAGCTGGTCGTTGCCAGCGCGAACGAGCACCGCTTGGCGCTGGCCCGCGGCACTATCGATGCCAAGGTCGATGCGGTGCCGCGCCTCTTTTTCGTCGAGACCCCGGCCGGAACGGCGATCGATCTCGGCTGTGCCTATACGCTCGAAACCGATTCCTTGGGCAAGGGGCTGCTGCACGTCACCCGCGGGGAAGTGGAATTCCAGACCGGGCGGCGCTCGTCGCGCGTGCCGCTCGGCGCGCTCGTGCAGATCCGTCCTGTGACCGGTCCCGGAACGCCGTACGTCGATGACGCGCCGGCGCCCCTGGTGCGCGCCTTAGTCGCGTTTGATTTCGAGCGGGGGGGGCGGGGGGGGGCACGCGCGACTCGCAACATCCTCGCGCTGGCGCGCTCGCAGGATGCGCTCTCACTCTGGCATCTGCTGCAGCGCGTCGATCCGTCGCTGCGAGGGGCGGTGTACGATCGGCTCGCGGCGCTCGTGCCACCGCCGCCGGGCGTCACGCGCCGTGCCGCCGTGGCGCTCGAGTCGCGCGCGTTGGAAGGCTATTGGACGAAGATCCAGCGCATCCATTTCCGGACGGTCGTACTGCGCGGGGTCAAAAGCATCGATCCGCGTACGGGGCTAGCAAAGCCTTGAAGTAATCCGTGCGCTTGAGCGCACGTATCAATAGAGCCAATATCTTCTCTCCCCATGACTAACCGCGTCAGTCCATGACCACCTACGCCCGCCGTTTAGGCCTGTTCTCCGGAACGATGGCCGTGGTTGGCGGCATCATCGGTGGCGGGATTTTCCGCACGCCCGCCACCGTCGCCGAGCGGCTCGGCACCCCGCAGGCCGTTCTATTTGCGTGGGTGCTGGGCGGCGCCGTCGCGCTCATTGGCGCGTTCTGCTGGGGCGAGCTGGGACAGCGGCGCCCCCGGGCGGGCGGCGGCTACGTCTACCTGCGAGAGACCTTTGGCCCGCTGTCGGCATTTCTCTACGGCTGGACGCTGGTGCTCGTCATCGCGACGGGTGCGATCGCCGCGGTCGCCGTGACATTTGCCGACTACACGCTGGCGCTTGTTGGGCTCCCGCATCGCTTCTCCACGCCTCTTGCCGTCGCGGCGATCGTCTTTCTTGCCGCCATCAACTACGTGGGCGTTCGCCCGGCTGCGATCACGCAGAACATCTTCACGATCCTAAAGCTGACTGCTCTCGCAGCGCTCATCGCCGCGGGACTCGCCCTCGCTGTTCCATCGCTTCTGACCGTCGGGCCATCCGGCCGTCCGGCCGCCGGTTTAGGCGCAGCACTCGTCCCGATTCTGTTTACGTACGGCGGCTGGCAACAGACCAATTTCATTGCCGAAGAGATCATCGAGCCGGAGCGCAATCTCCCACGCGCGCTGGTCCTCGGCGTGACGATCGTCGTCGCGGTCTACATTCTGACGAACCTCGTCTACCTCCGTGTTCTCGGACACGCGGGGTTGGCGGCCAGCACGGCGCCGGCTGCCGACACGATGCGGGCGGTCCTCGGTCCGATCGGCGGCAAGATCATCGCGGCCGGCATCGCGCTCTCGACCTTCGGCTTTCTGAACCTCGTGATTCTGGTGACGCCGCGGGTGCTGCAGGCGATGGCCGCCGATGGCGTGTTCTTCCGTCGCTTCGCCGTCCTGCATCCCGCCTACCAGACGCCGGCCGCTGCGATCGTCGCGCTCGCGACCTTCGCAGTCCTACTGACCCTGACCGGGACGTTCGGGCAGCTGGTGGATTACGTGACGTTCGGGGATTGGATCTTCTTTGGACTGACGGCGGCGGCGCTGTTCGTGTATCGGAGCAGGGAGCAGGGAGCCGGGAGCCCGCTCCCTGCTCCCTTTCGTGTACCGGGTTATCCTGTCACACCGACGCTTTTCGTTCTCGCCGCGGCCTTCGTAGTTTTCAGCGCAATTGTGTCCAACCCGCGCAACGCGGCAATTGGCGCCGGGCTCATTGGACTGGGAATTCCAGCGTTTCTTTATTGGCGGAGCCGCCCATGACTCGGACTTCCTTACTCGTTGCATGCCTGGCGACCTTGCTGTCCCCCCCGCTTTGGGCGCAACACGAACACGGCCGCTCCGCCGAGCAGCTGGGGCGCGTCGTCTTTCCGATCTCATGCAATCCGGAAGCGCAGCAGCGCTTCAGTCGCGCGCTGGCATTGCTGCACTCGTTCTGGTGGGAGCAGGGGCAGGCGGCGTTCCAGGCCGTCGCGGACGCCGACTCGACGTGCGCGATGGCGTACTGGGGCTTGGCGCTCAACGCGTGGGGCAATCCGTTCGCGGGCGGCCCCGGCGGCAACGCGGGGAAAGGGGATCCGCTGCGCCGCGGCGCCGCGGCCGCCGAGCGCGCGTCTGCGCTGGGTGCGGGGACGGCACGCGAGCGTGGATTCCTCGCGGCGAGCGCGGCGCTGTATCGCGGCTCCGATTCGATTCCCAACGTGCGACGCCTGCAGGCGTACTCCGACACACTGGCGCGCGTCTATCGCGACTTCCCCACCGACACGGAAGTCGCGATCTACTACGCGCTCTCTCTGGTCGAGACGGCGTCCAAGACCGACACGACGTTCGCGCGCCAGAAGCAGGCCGCGGCAATCCTGAATCCGTTGTTCCAGCGATTCCCCGAGCACCCCGGTCTCGCGCATTACCTCATTCACGCCAACGATTCGCCGCGGCTCGCGACGCTCGGCCTCGACGCGGCGCGCCGCTATGCGGAGATCGCGCCGTCGGCGCCGCACGCGCAGCACATGCCGTCGCACATTTTCATCCGCCTCGGCCTGTGGGACGAGACCATCACCGCCAACCAACGCGCCTTCGAGGCCGGCCTCGCGTACGCCCGCGCGCATAACCAGCCCGTCGCGCCCGAGCGGCTGCACGCGCTCGATTACATGGTTTACGCGTACCTCCAGCAAGGGCGCGACCGCGCCGCGCGCGCCACGATCGACACCGCGCAGCAACTCGTCACGACCGCAACGTCAGATATGCCGATCACGAACTACAATCGCGTCGCCATGGAGGCGCGTCTGCCGCTCGAGCGGGGCGACTGGGCCGCGGCGGCGCGCCTCCCGGTTCGCGCCGCCGAGCTGACGATTGGGGCGGCGCTGGACCATTTCGCCCGCGGCATCGGGGCGACTCGCCGGGGCGATACGGCGCAAGCCAGGGTCGAGATCGCGGCGCTCGCGGCCACCGAAGCCGACATGACGCGGCGCGGCGACACCGAGTGGGCGCGTGTCGTGGCGATCAAGCGTCAGGCGGTGACGGCGTGGTTGGAGCTCGCGGCGGGTGATACGGTCGCGGCGCTCAGGGAGGCGAAAACAGCAGCGGATCTCGAGGACGTGACGGAGAAACAGCCGGTCACGCCGGCTGAGCTGCTGCCGGCGCGCGAGCTGGAGGCCGACATGCTATTCGCGACCGGTCGATATGCGGAATCGCACGCCGCGTACGAGACAACGCTGACGCGCGAACCCGGACGCGCGCGGAGCATCTTTGGCTCGGCGCGCGCCGCCGAGCTGGCCGGCGACACAGCCGGCGCACGGCGTCGCTACGATGAGTTTCTGGCGCAGATGAAATCGGGCGACGGGGCTCGTGCGGAGATTGCGCAGGCTAAAGCTTCTTCACGATCAAGAAATTGATGTGATCGGTATTGGGGTAGTTCACGCCGCGGCGCGCGTAGTTCGCGGCTAACTGTCCCCTGTGGTGGTAACCGTGCGTGAAGAGATGGTAAAGGATGTCGAGCACCTGCGCGTGATATTCCTCCCCGGACGCGCGGCGGAAATCGATGACTTCTTCTAGCTGAGAGTCAATCAGCCGCCGAAACGTGGCGGCGTTCTCTTGGAAGCCCCGAACCAGCTCAGCCTGGCTCAAGAGCGAGAACCCTGTGGTCGTGTTCGGCGTCCCGTCGATCCGGTCAAACCACACGCGCTCGCTGACCATGGTGTGCGCCAGGAGCTCACGCGGGCGGGCTTCCGGGTCCGGCTGCGAGTACACGAACTCGACCCACTGCAGGTTAGCCCAGACGGATTGGTCGACCAGTCTCAGAAGGTCCATGGAATTTCCCTTGAATAGCGACCTGCTTTAATGTGCGGCGCCGCGGTGCCTGGGCTATCCGCTTTTGGACAGCAAAGACTCTGGACCATTACTTCTTCTTTGCCGGCAATGAGCCAGCATACTTCGCGGCTACCGACACCCACTTCCCCAGCTGTGAATCGGTTTTGAGACCTGCAGGCTCGACCAGGATCCAGCCTTTCATGGGCCGCCCAGTGAGATCGAAAAGTTTGGTATGAGGCTGCTTGAGCGCGCTATCCGTTTCCTCAGGATCCAGGCGCACGATCAGTTCCGACTGATGGACACCACAGCACATATTGCCTTTGAGGAGGAAGGCGATCCCGCCGAACATCTTCTTCTCCGCGAGGCCTTTGCGACGCCCGAGAGTGCCGCGAATCCGTTCCGCTAACCGCTCGTCGAAGGCCATTACGGCACTACTCGAACGAGTTGCTGACGAACGCCAGTCGCTTACCGTCCGGCGCCCACGACGGGACGTTGATCGTCCCCTGACCACCGTACAGGTAGGCGATGACTCGCGCCGGTCCACCACCGACCGGCATCAATCGCAGCAGCACGTGCTTGTAGAACGGATGGTCGTCCGGCGCAACGTCCGGGAGAAAGGCGAGGTACGCCATCCACTTTCCGTCGGGCGAAATGTGCGGGAACCAGTTGTTGAAGCCGTCGTTCGTGACCTGCTCCTGAGCGCTCCCATCGGGTCGCATCCGCCAGATCTGCATCCGTCCGCTACGCGACGAGTTGAAGTAGATGTACGCTCCGTCGGGCGTGAACTCCGGTCCGTCGTCCAGTCCCGGCGCGGTCGTCAGGCGGATCTCCTGTCCACCGGCGACGGGGACTTTGTAGACGTCCAACTCGCCGTTGCGCAGGCCGGTATACACGAGCCACCGGCCATCGGGGGACCAGCCATGCAGGTACGATGGTCCTTTCGCAGTCACGCGGGTTGGCGTGCCCCCGGTTGCCGGCAGCGTGTAGATAATCGACGCGCCGCTATCCTCTACCGCATGGTGACTGATGCCCATCGTCCGGCCGTCAAACGACAGGACGTGGTCGTTATTGTTGCGCGTCGCGAATCCCGTGTTGATCGCAGCGGCCGACCGTGATGAGAGATCGAAGCGGTAGAGGCGTCCCTCCTGCACGTAAATGAGCGCCTTCCCGTCGCGAGTCCAGTTGGGCGCCTGAAACGATCCGCGGTACTGATGCACGATCGTCGCGTTCCCGGCCCTAACGTCGAGAATCTCGAGGTTCGAGCCGATGTAATCGCGGTAGGGGACGAAGTCCCGCTGCGCGGGCGTCGTGATGCGGACGTTGCTGAACGTGGCCCGCTCCATGACAGTGTCGTTGTGCGCGCACACGAACAGGCCGACGTAGACCGTATCGGGGAGTGAGACGTTCGTGAGTCGCTGCGTGACGAGCGTGTCGCCGAATTGCGCAACCGACATGAAATACTCGCCATCGCGGCGCTCGAGCTGGATGACCGCGTCCGCATCCGGGAGGCTGTCCGCCGATTTGGCTTCCTCCGTAATTCCGCTATTCTGCCGACGGAACTGGAGCGACATCAAGCCATTGCCGTGCAACGCCGCGGTCACATGCGCGCTGCGCGGATCGAGCGAGGGGCGAATGGTCCAGCCGATCTTCCGATGCTCCTCGACGCCCGCGCCGATGAATCGCGCCCGCGTGGAGAGAATGAAGTTGCCGCTGATCCGTTTCCAGACGAAATGAAAATCGTCGCGGGCGTCCCACATGTTCTGACCCGAACCCCCGACCAGATACGTCTGCCGCTGGGGGTCGTACGACGCGGAACCTCGTGCTCGACCGACGTCCGCGTGCGCGGTAAAGATGCCGACCGGACCCTGAGCGCCGAGGACATTGCCGCAGACGGCGGAGCTCAGCACGAGCGCGAGCAGGCCGTAGCAGGGAGGAATGCGCATGGCTGTCACAACGGGATTCTACCACGGATGTCGGACGCCGCCAGCTTCAGGAGCGTGTGGAGCGGACCGTCATCCCGGCCGCCTGCGTGTGGCTGTGAACGTCCCGCCGATGAGCCAGCCAATGGGAGTGTCGCCGCGAGGGATGCGACCTTTTGGGATAAATGGCAGGAGTGGCAAGAGCTCACCGTCGCTGGGCCGCGAGTGTAATTGGATTGATCGCGACAATGATCCGCTGCGGCCGCGCGCGACCTAAGACGACAGCGAAATGCTTCCCGTCCGGGTGCACGTCGTAATTCGGATGGTCGGCAATGGCATAACTTGTCTCCAGAACCGTGCTGTAACCCATGACCCGCGGGCCGTCCCGCAAGTCAAGATGCACGGCGATCAACCGTTTGTCATTCCAATAGAACAACTCCCGACCAGCGTGCCCCCATCGCGGATTCCGTCCGCCCCCTGAGGACACGATCACCCGTGAAACGGAGTGCTGTGGGAATCTGTCGACGAACACCTCGAACCGGCCGGGTGCGTTGGAGTCGTATGCGATCCAACGGCCGTCGGGTGACACGTCCGCCGACTTCTCGATAAAGGGCGTATCGAGATACGGAAACGGGGGCTCGCTGCCGTCCGCCTTGACGGCCCAGATGTTGCGGTCTTCATCGAGCGGGACATCGGTGAACAGGATGAATCCGTCGCGGGTCCAGGCCGATGGCCACTGCAGTCCCTCCCTCACGACGAGTTGTCTTTCGCTGCCGCTTCCGTCGGTGTTGCGAACGAGCAAATCCTTTCGAGAAGGCCGATTCGCCGAAAAGGCGATTTGCTTGCCGTCGGGACTCCATGTGGGATCGTTGTTGCTCGCTCCGTCGAGCGTAAAACGCCGACGCGTTTTGGTGGGGAAGTCGTAGATCCAAATGTCGTCTGGGTTCCGGGCGCCGAAGGCAATCTGATTTCCGTCAGGTGAGAACCGCGGCGCCCAGAAGCCGCCATTGCGGAAGAGCATCTCCTCACGCCCGGTGCGGTCGAACAACGCGAGGTCGAGGTCCGTGCCCGCCGCGCGAATGATCGCCAGAGTGCCTCCACGCGATGCGGAATAGAACGCGTTGCCGAGGCCGACGCCGAGCTCCTCGGGTAGCACACTCGGCGTTCCAATGGTGTCGAGGTGGCTGAGATCGAACTTCTGGATGGCGAGACGACCTTGCGGGTTTGCAAAGATCAGGTGTCCCGTCTCGATGAAGATTGGCCGAAGCCCGCGACCGAACGTCTTGTGTTCTCCGGTCTTCAGATCGAGCACGCCCATCAGGCCGCCAGCAGTCTCTGTGTTGAATACGACCGCTTCACCTCCAGGGAGATAGTGTGGAAAGAAGAAACCCGAGGCGAAGCTGTGTTGCGCGATGACGAGCGGCCTTGGTACGCCACCGCTCGCCGGGACCTCGAACAACGATCCCCCCGGGAGGGTGGCGAACAGAATCGTATCGTCTTCACGCCACGTCGCACCGGCCAATCCTTCGACGTAGGGAGCGATGACGCCCTCACTTCCGTCTTTCAGGCGGATCTTCTTCATTGACTGATCGGTAACGAATCCCACCCACTCACCATCCGGCGAGAAGAACGCGCTGAGAGCCCCTTCAGTTCTCGGAACTGGTGTGGGATTGGGTTCGTCCAGACGTCGCAGATAAAGACGGTTCGAACCGGCCTCGCCGGCCGGATAGACGAGCATGGTCCCGTCGGGGGAAACGGCAGGGTATCCCGGGACAGCAGCGCCCGAATCGAGGGGTAGGAAGAACACCGCCGGACCGGCCTCATTCAGTCCGGCTCGCGGTGACGTCGCGGTGCGAAGTGACCAACCGGCGAACAGCCCGATGACGAGCGTCGCGGATGCGGCAGCCCACAACCAGATCGTGCGACGCGGTGCCGTGCGCGCCGCCGCGATGCTCACGTGTCCTGTTTCTGGTAGTCTGAAACCGGGGTTGCTGAGGGCATCGGCAAAGTGCGCAGCGCGTGCGAACCGATCGGCGGGGCTCTTTGCGAGCGCGCGTTGAATAGCAGCGTCCACGTTCGCTGGTACCAGGTCTCGGCTTTGCGAAATCGGTGACGGCTTCTCCGAGAGGATCTTGGCGGTGACAGCCTGGACCGAACTCGCACTGTGAGGCGGGTCACCGGTCAACATCTCGTACGTGATGGCGCCCATCGAATAGATGTCACTGCGCGCGTCCAGCGTCCGGTCGCCAGCCGCCTGTTCGGGCGACATGTACTGTGGCGTACCGATGCGCAGTCCTGTTTCGGTGAGACGCGCGCCCCCAGCAGCACTGACGGCCAATGCGATCCCGAAATCGGCGACGAGCGCTTGTCCGCCTTGCAGCAGCACGTTTTCGGGTTTGATGTCACGGTGAACGATTCCGTGTTCATGCGCGTAGCCGAGCGCGCCGGCGACCGCCCTGGCGATTGCGATCGTTTCCTCCACGCTCAGCTGCCGGTCGCGATCGATCTTCGCGCGGAGCGACTCTCCCTCCACGTATGGCATCACATAGTAGAGGAACTCGTCGGCCGCGCCGGAGTCGTAGAGTGGGAGGATGTTGGGGTGTTGCAGGTTCGCCGTAACCTTGATTTCCTGCACGAAGCGCTCACTACCCAAGCGAGCGGCAAGTTCCGGCCTGAGCACTTTGATGGCGACCTTGCGCTCGTGCCTGACGTCGCGCGCCAGATACACGGTGGCCATACCGCCCTTGCCGATCTCTCGTTCGAGGTGGTACCGAGCGGCAAGAACGATCGACAGCCGGCCCATGATGTCGCTCATCGCGGACTAAGGTATGCCGCGGCGCAGGAGCGCGCGAGCATATCGATGGCCGGCGCAGCCTGGTTCGGCTGTATCTGCGCCAGTGCGCGAACGTTTGCGCCCCGAGCCTGTGTGATTGAAAGCGTGACAGCCCTTCAGCAGCGACGTCGCGACAACGATTCGAGGGTTTCCCCGCACCAGTCCCCGAGTTCGACGATTCTTTTCGAGCTGAGCTCCGATGCCGACTGGCCTTGGCTCCCGACTTTTTCACGACGCCGCTTGCTTCACGAGCGCGCCGATCCTTGCCTCGGCGGCGGCGGTCAACTCCTTCAGCGCGAAGGCGGTCGGCCACATGTGGCCGTCGTCAAGGGTCGCCTTGTCGCTGAAGCCGAGCGTTGCATACCTCGTCTTGAACTTCTGCGCGCCTTGGAAGAAGCAGACGACGTTGCCGTCCTTGGCATACGCGGGCATCCCGTACCAGAGTTTCGGCGAGAGCCCTGGTGCGCTGGCTTTGATGAGGGCATGGAGCCGCTCTCCCATGGTGCGATCCGGTGCCGGCATCGCGGCGATCTTCGCGAGCACAGCGCTTTCCTCGCCCGCCTTTCCTGCGCGCGGGCCGGGGCGCGCGTGGGCTTTCAGCTCTTGGGCGCGCTCCCGCATCGCTGCTCGTTCCTCGTCCGTGAATCCCTTGGACCCCTTGCCAATCGCGGTGGTGCTCTTGGCGGATTTCTGCGTGTCCTTCTTTGCTGGTTTCTTTTCAGCCATAGTGTCCGCTGACCTCGGCGAGAGCGCTTAAGA
>WNFD01006723.1_pt1 | contig 11464 bp, 6 predicted proteins | sample 5400491 | NCBI WGS metagenome assembly WNFD01 (sample SAMN13153343, study PRJNA577476) | soil metagenome | isolation source: 120 cm saprolite under Douglas fir tree site 2 hole 2 replicate 2 | place: USA:California | collected 2015-04-18 | reverse complement strand
CGGCTCGGTCGCATGAGGCTCGGACACGGCTTCACGCATGGAGAATCCCACTGCTCTACTGTCCCTGCGCCCGCGGCATGCACCGGGGCTGCCGCCATGATATGTGCATAATTCTGCACATGTCACGGGCCATCGCGCTCTAACTTGACGTGCTCGGCCCTGCCCTGATTTCAGGCGGTCGTGGCGTTCAGGTCATGTTCAGGAATTGATCGCAAACTGTCAAGTCTGATCTGGCCCGGCCTCTCAGCATGAAGACAGCCGCACGGATCATCTGTGCGAGCAGCGTTATTTACCGGAGGTTGGTATGGCTGTCGCAATTGGTGAACTGGCCGACGAGATCCGGGACCTTCCACGCCACTGGTGGGTGGTTGCGTTGCGCGGATTGGCCGCGGTTATCTTTGGCATTCTGGCCCTGTTCTGGCCCGGCATCACGCTGGGAGTACTGGTCCTGCTGTTCGGCTCCTACGCGATCGTCGATGGCATCCTGGCGTTCTATTCAGCTGTGCGCAGCAGCGGCAAGCAGCCGTGGGCGCAGGTGCTCGAAGGCATCGTCGGTGTCCTGGCCGGAGTTGCAACATTCGTGTGGCCGGGTCTGACCGCGCTGGCACTGCTCTTCTTTATCGCCGGCTGGGCGATCATCACCGGGCTCCTGGAGATCGCTACCGCGGTACGGCTGCGAGAAGTCATCAACAATGAGTGGGCGCTGATTCTGGGTGGTGTCGTTTCAGTCATCTTCGGCATCATCCTGGCGGTCCAGCCGGGTGCCGGCGCCGTGGCCCTGGTGTGGCTAATCGGTGTCTACGCAATCGTCTTCGGCATCATCATGCTGGCGCTCTCCTGGCGCTTACGTGAGTTCCAGATGAAGTGAGCGCACGCCATTGAAGAGAGTGTGCGTTTCGAGCGTCTGATTCGGACGGATGTGTATGGCCGAGAACCGGCGCAGCAGGATAGCCAGGGCAATCCGTGACTCCAGGCGTGCCAACGGTGCGCCCAAACAGAAGTGAATGCCTCTGCCGAAGGCCAGGTGCGGATTGGGATGCCGATCGATCTCGAAGCGGTCTGGCGCGACGAAACGCCGCTCGTCCAGGTTCGCTGATTGAAGCCAAACGTACACCAATTGACCGGACTCGATCGACGCATCCCCGTCCCCGACGCGGACCGATGTCGTGGTGACACGCGCGGTGAATGGCACTGGACTGCGGACGCGGAGGACTTCTTCCAGCGCAGCGGGAATCTGTTCTGGCGCGGAGCGTAGCGCTGATTGAGCTAGCGGGTGTTCGTCCAAACAGAGGATGGTGTTCCCAAGCAACAGCGTGGTCGTGATGTGTCCGGCCAGCAGCAGAATGGTCGCAAAGCCGACGATTTCGGCGTCGCGCAAGCGCTGGCCGTCAATTTCGGCTGCGACGAGGTCGGTGATGAGATCCTGGCGTGGTCGGCGACGACGGTCACCGACGTGCTTCCGTAAATAGTCGTGGAAGTTCTTGATCTCGCTGCGTGCCGCGTCGATATTGGTCCGAGCGAATCGATCGGCCTCCGACCGATTGAACAACGCATCAGCCCAGACTTTGAATTGCGTCCGGTCGCTGGCAGGTATGCCGAGCAATTCGGCCATCACGATGACTGGCAGCGGATACGCCAGGTCCCCGATCAACTCCATTTCACGACTTGAAGGTAGTTGGTCGATGAGCTCCGTGGTGAGTGCCGTAATGCGCTCGGATAACCCAGCAATGGTCCGTGGCGTAAAGGCCTGGCTCACCAGACCGCGCAACTGGTCGTGCCGCGGTGGGTCCATGGCGACGATATTGCCTTCCATGAGGTCGGCATGATCGGGGTTGAGTCTGGCGAAGTCAGATGAGAATCGGCGCTGGTCTGCCAGGATGGCAGCGGCGTCGTCGTACCGATACACGTTCCAGGCGCCGCGATCGGGGTCGCGCCAGGCCGGCTCGGTGTCGCGCATTTCGCGAAATCGCTCGAGGTCCGTGCGACGAGCGTGAAAGGCAGACGTATCGACCGGCATGGTTCAACGGTGAAGAACTCCGCCCGGATGCGCCTCGACCATGCTGATACATGTGCCGGAGGCCGCCTGAACTAAATCGGGCCTATGCGACGAGCGGCGCGGTCCGGCGTGGGATTGGGCAGGGCCAAATTGGGCGCGGAGAGGCGCGCCTGCCGCTGGCGTAGCCGTCGACGCCCTTGTCGACGGCTATGCCATTGGGCTCCTCAAACCTAGGTGTCTGCGCATCGGCGGACAACCTGCTGACCGGCGGGCCGCACGCTGGCCGCTCGGCGGCGAACTGCGACAATCGGCGGTCTACCAGCTCAGCCGCCGCGCTGGTTCGCCCACACCGCGACCTGGGCGCGGGTGTGCATCCCGAGCTTGGTCAGCACGTGCTCAACATGCGTGCGGGCCGTTGCTGGGCTAATAGCCAACTCGGCCGCAATCTGCTGGTTCGTCAACGCGCGCGCCAACAAGGCGACGACCTCGAGCTCGCGCTCGGTGAGCTGCTCAGCCCGCGACGTGGATGCACCTCCAGCAGCGAGACTGCGCGCGAGCGCGACCACTTCCTCCAGGCTCTCAGCCTGCCCAGCCGCCCACAAGGAGTGCCGCTGGTGGGATCTGATCCGGCGCACCAATTTCGGCAGCCAAGCCGCCGTACGTCGACGATCGCTTGGCCAGGGCGTTGCGCCCATCCGCGTCCGTATGCCGGCTGCCGCGCCGGCTAGCCGGACCGCGGCTGACCGTCGATCGGTCGCCAAGCAGCGCGCCAGACCCTCGAGGGCACGCACCAGCAAGATCCGGTCGTCGCTGGTGTAAGCCAGCTCAACGGCTTCGGCGAAGCAGGCCAAAGCAGCAGCGGTTGCCTGACCGTCCACCTCCACATGGCCAAGCTCCACCAGCGCGGAAACAATCGCCTGTCGTTCCGGCAGCGCGCGGCTCTGTTGCAAGGTTTCTAGTAAGAGCGTGCGGGCCCTGGTTGAGTCGCCGCTGGTCTCGGCGATGCGTGCTTTCAAGAACATCAACCAGGCGGCAATTGGTGGACTCAGATGCAGACCTTCGGCATCGCAGCGGTCGATGACCGCCCGCGCAAGCTCGAGCTCGCCGAGCTCCACCGCAATGACCCCGGATTGCAGTCGGCTCGCCACATTGCCCGGGTGCGACAGCTCACTCAGCCGCTCGGCCGCCTCGCTGCACAGACCTCGTGCACGAACGATGTCACCGCGCATAAGCGCCAATTGGCCGAGCATCGCCATCGACAGCGCCGATCCGACTGCATCGCCGAGTGCGCGCTGGCGTGCCAGCGCGTCTGCGATGGACCTCTGCGCCGCGGCGTACTCACCTCGCAGCTGGAGCAATTGGCCCTGCCAGGCGAGCGCTCGCGCGCGCGTGACGGTATTGTCTCCCCCAGCCAGCGCAAGCCCGCGTTCCAGCCAATCGCAGCCTTCCGCGTAGTAGCCGCGGAGGTACCAGAGCGAGCCCGCCGCTGTCGCGAGGCGCAGCACGGACTCTGATTCCCCTTGCTCGAGCGCTCTGGCCATCGCCGACCGCAGGTTCTCGAGCTCGCGCTCGAGCAGCGCCACGTGGTTGGCATTCAATTCCTCGGGTGCGTACTGCTCCGCAAGTGACACCAGGTATGCCAACTGGCGGCGAAAAAAGCCATCGGACTCAGCGGCCGCTGCCAGGTGTTCGAGCGCATACTCTCGAACCGGGTCCAGCAACCGATAGCGCACGGGCTGATTGTGAGCCTCGACCACCGCCAGCGATCCGGCAACCAGCTGATCGAGTCCCCGAGCAACGGCTTCGACCGACAGGCGATCGTCTGAGCAGGTGAGCTCCGCGGCGGACAGGTCCCAGCTTCCGGCGAATACACCGAGACGCCTGAACAACACCCGTTCGGGTTCGCCCAGGTGACGATGGCTCCAATCCAGCGTGCGGCGCAACGTTCGTTTGCGCGGCGGACCAGTCCGCCCGCGAGTCGCGCTCGACGGCCAGCGGAATGGGAGTGGCACGGATTTCGGGTTGGTGGTGTTCCCGACTCGGGCAGCGACAAGCTCCAGGGCCAGGGGCAATCCATCCACCTGGCGGCAAATCGCGCCGATCTCCGCGCTGTTGGCGCCAGTCACTGAAAACCGCTCATCCTTGGCGCGCGCGCGCACCGCAAACAACTGGACCGCCTCGCTGGCGGCCACCTCGGTCCGGTCGGTAGGCAATGACAGTGGTGGCACGCGCCAGATCGTGTCGCCGACGGTGTCGAGGGGCTCACGGCTGATGGCCACGACGTGCACCTGCGGACAGGCGCCGAGCAAGCTCCCTACAAAACGGGCGCAGGCACTGAGCAAGTGTTCGCAGTTATCGAAGACCAGCAACAGATGGCGGCCGCGTAATCGCTGCACCAGCGCCTCGAGGGACGACTGACCTGGCTCGCCGCGCGCACCCATTACCTGCGCAACCGTGTGGGCCAGCATGCTCGGATCGGTGACCGAGGTGAGGTTCACAAACCACACGCCGTCGCGGTAGGCCGCGCTCACCTCGGCGGCCAGGCGTAGCCCGAGTCGGGTCTTGCCCACGCCAGCCGGGCCGACCAGCGTCAACAAACGGGTACTGCCCTGCACTCTGGCCAGCCGATGCAGCTCGGCGGCGCGCCCGACGAAACTGCTTGGCTCAGGCGGAAGGGCCCCTCGTACCCCGACGGGCTGGGTGATCAAGTTAGTCCGCTGCGAGCGAGACCAGTGATCGGACTGCCGGAAGCCATGCCCCGGGCCAGTGTGGATGGGCCCGCACAGGTTTGCAACCCCTGCCCGGCACGTGTCGCGCTGATCGGGGCCGTTCAGGTGGGGGGCGTTAGCTGAAACTTTGTCGAGGCGGAGCGCTCGTTGAGCTCGCGGTCGAGGGTCACCGCCGCGCTGATCAGCGCCAGATGGCTGAAGGCCTGGGGAAAGTTGCCCAACTGTTCACCCGTCAGGCCGATCTCTTCCGCATACAGGCCGAGGTGATTGGCATAGGTGAGCATCTTCTCGAACACGTAGCGCGCTTGCTCGAGGCGGCCGGAGCGCGCCAGCGCCTCGACATACCAGAATGTGCAGATCGAGAAGGTGCCTTCCTCGCCCTGTAACCCGTCGGGCGAGGCGCTCGGGTTGTAGCGGTACACCAGACTGTCGGAGACCAGCTCCTGTTCCATCGCGTCCAGGGTCAACATCCACATAGGATCCTTGGGCACCATGAACCCGGTGATGGGGATCATCAGCAGGGAAGCGTCGAGGACAGTTGCACCATGGTGTTGCACGAATGCCTGTCGTTTCGCGTTCCAGCCGCACTGCAGGATCTGGTTGTAAACCGCGTCGCGCGCCTTGATCCAGCGATCGAGTGGCGCCGGCTTGCCGGACTCGCGGGCCAGTCGAACGACCCGGTCGAACGCGACCCACGACATCAATCGTCCGTACACGAAGTCCTTACGCCCGCCGCGGGTCTCCCAGATTCCTTCCTCCGGCTGATCCCAGTTGTCGCACAGCCAATCCATGACTTGCACGAGCGCCTGCCAACCGGCGTGGGCGATCGCAACTCCGCGGCGATCGGCGAGGTAGATGGCGTAGAGCGCTTCGCCGTAAATGTCCAACTGGAGCTGGTCCGCGGCGCCGTTGCCGATGCGCACTGGCCGCGAGTCGCGATACCCGTCGAGGTGCAGCAGCTCCTCTTCGACGAGATCGGATGAGCCGTCGACGCGATACATGATTTTCAGCGGACCTGACGCGGAACCAACGTGCTCCTGCAATCGATCACGCAGCCAGCGCAAGAAGCGCCCGGCCTCGTCCGTGAAGCCAAGGCCCGACAGCGCGCCGACAGAGAACGATGCATCGCGCACCCACGTGTAGCGGTAATCCCAGTTGCGCGCCCCGCCGATCTGCTCGGGTAGTCCAGCGGTCGGTGCCGCCACCAGCCCGCCGCTGGGCGCATACGTCATCAGCTTCAGCGTGATCGCCGAACGGTTCACCATTTCGCGCCAGCGGCCGTTGTACGTCGAGCCGGCGAGCCACTCCCGCCAGAACCGGACCGTCTCCTCAAACAGGGCAACGAGCTCCTCGCGGTCCAAGGCGCGGGGCGGCGTCGCCGCGTCAGTCTCGAGCATCACGCCGAGCACCTCATCGGCGTGCACGACTCCGGTCAGATCCACGTCGGCGCCTGCGCGCGTGAGCCCAGGGGCACCATGAAGCGTGAGCTGGAGCCCCGGCGCAGTGAAGACCGCACCGTCATGCGTCAACTCGAGCTCATGCGACTGACGGGCGTAGTCGAAGCGTGGGGTACAGGAGAGCCGGAACGGCATTTCGCCGCGAATCCCGCGGATCAGTCGAACGATGCGGTGGTTCTTGGTGGCGACGCTTGGCGACGCAACCGGCATGAAGTCGACCAGCTCCGCAACGCCGCCCTCGGCCATGAAGCGCGTGATCAGTACGGCGGAATCCGCAAAGTACAGTTGCTTAGCCACGTGCGCGTGGTTGTTCGGTGCGATCCGAAACGAGCCGCCGCGGGTATGGTCCACCAGACTGGCAAACACGCTCGGCGCATCGAAACGGGGACAGCAAAACCAATCGATAGTTCCATCGATTGACACAAGCGCCGCTGTCTGGAGGTCGCCGATCAACCCATGGTCGGCAATCGGCGGGTAGCCCATCATCTCTGGGCACCGTATGCGTGAGATTCCCACTGAACAAGCTGCCGTTTGGCGGGCCCCGGCTCGCCATGCGGCGGGCGGGCCGGGGCCCGCCAAAAGCCGTTCAGGCACCTGCCAGGCGAGCGCTCGCACGAGCCGGGCTGCTGTCAGCAATCGGCGACCAGACTGCGGACCCAGTGAGGGGCGGGAGACGAATCTATGGTCACCGGATTAACTGAGAAACTGACCGCCGGCTTTGACGAATTACCAGTACTGGACGTCGCAGGGCCGGACAAGACAACTGAAGGCAATCGTCGGCTGGCGGCCCTGCGCGCCGCCGGACCACTGTGCCAGGTCCAGCCGATCGGCGCACTCGGGCTCCTGCGCTGGGCGGATTGCGATCGCGTGCTGCGCGATCCGACGACGTTCTCATCCGCGTTCAACCGCAACAAACCCGTGGCGGGTGCTGAGGCAGAGACGACGTTTGACACACTGCTGTGGCAAGACCCACCAGGTCACACGCGCGTACGTAGCCTGGTGCAGCAAGCGTTCACGCCCGCGCGAGTTGCCGCGATGGAGTCGCACACGCGCGAAATCGTGCGGCGCTTGCTCGATCAGATCATGTCTCGCGGACATCACTGCGAATTCCACCACGACTTCGCCATGCCGCTGCCCTCGTACGTGATGTCCGGCTTGCTCGGCGTCGACGAATCGATGATGGACACGTTCAACCACTGGGCCAATTCAACCTTCCATGGTCCGCGCCTCGCCTGGGAGATGACCGGCGCGGTGGAGCGCGATAAACGCCTGGCGGCGATCGCGCGCGATGCACACGATATGGAGGACTACCTCAAAGAACGGGTCGCCGAGACGCGCAAGTCACCGTCGCACAACCTCATCTCCTATGTGGTCCAGGCGCAGGAGGGTAAGCAGGGGCTGACTGAGCGCGAGGTGTTGACGCTGCTGAAGCTGTTCGTTATTGCCGGCAACGACATCACCACGGCAGCACTCGAGCTCACCATCTACTGCCTGCTCAAGCACCCTGACCAGATGCGTCTACTCGCCGACGATCAGTCGCTCGCCGCGAACACATTCGAAGAGGTGCTGCGGTTTGAAGGACCAGTCATGTTCCTCAACCGCATGACCACGCGCGAGGTCGAGATCGCCGGACTCCGGGTACCGCAGGGAACACTGGTCGCACCGATCGTTAGCTCGGCCAACCACGACGAAGCGGTTTTCACCGACCCAGAGGTGTTCGATATACGCCGCAAGATTCCGCGCGTCCTGAGCCTCGGCGTCGGAATTCATCAGTGCCTCGGCCAACTGTTGGGGCGCCTCGAAGCGAGGATTGCGCTAGAAGAGTGGTTTGGCCGCGTCTCGTCCTTCAGTTCGGCCGGTCGAACTGAGTTCACGCCGGCCGTCGGCATGCGTGGGTTCAACACGCTGCCGGTCACCTTCGCGCGCCGACCGAGACCAACTGTCGTGCCATCGCGCACGAGCGGTGTCGAGGTGGTAGCGACCGCGGACAAGATTGCGCGCAAGTCTAATGCCGAGCTCGGTCTGGACAAGCGGGCGCTCGCCACGGTGAAGGTCCAGTGGGTGCGCAGCGTCAGTCCGACGGTCAAGCTGTTCAAACTGATCCATCCGTCTGGAGGCATACTCGAGCGATTCACGCCGGGCAGCCACATCATCATCCATATGCAAGACGGCGGCACGGTCCATCGCAATGCTTACTCGCTGTTGAACGCTGGCTACGGCGATGGTTTGTGCTACTTCATCGCGGTCCAGCGTGCGCGAGATTCGAAGGGTGGCTCGATCTACATGCACGAGCATGTCGAGCGTGGCTCCGAGCTGACCATCTCAGTACCGGCCAACAACTTCCCGGTCGCCGAGCACGCGCCCAAGCATCTGCTGATTGCCGGCGGCATCGGCGTGACGCCGATGGTCGCGTTCCGCTATGCGCTGAAGCTGCGCGCCGAACACCATGAGCTGCACTACACATTTGGCAGCGGTGAAACGGCCGCATTCGTCGACGATCTCGTATTCGAAAACGACACGAAGGACGTCCTGTACGACGCGAGTCTAGGCCACAAGCTGGACCTGCCTTCGCTCATCCGACGCCAACCGTCGGGAACCCACCTGTACGTGTGTGGCCCGGAGGGCCTCATGTCGGAGGCGATTGCCGTGGCGGAAGGGCTGGGCTGGCCGGCTGAGTCAATCCACTTCGAGCGCTTCGGCGCCCCAGTTGTCAAAGACGACGCACCGTTCGAGCTGGTCGCGGCACGGTCGAACCAGACGCTCGAAGTCGGCTCGAATGAGACGGCACTCGACTGTCTGGAGCGGGCTGGCATCCAGGTCCAGTGCGCCTGTCGCGCGGGCAGCTGCGGCAGCTGTGAGACTCGGGTGATTAGCGGTTCGATCATCCACCGCGACTCGATTCTGACCGCGCCCGAGCGTGCCGCAGGTGACCGCATGATGGTCTGCGTCTCGCGCGCTAAAGGCACGCTGACGCTCGACATATAGAAGTTGGGGCCGTAGTGGCGCACTTGAGTTTTCCAGTGCTTCGTGTTCGTAATCGGCCGCTGGGGATCTGGCTGATCGCCGCTCCCATCGCGGCCGAGGGGCTGTCGTTCTACGGTGCCGCCTTTCAGGTCATGGCCGCGTCGGCTGATGACTGGCCGGCGGCGCTGGCTTCAGTCGCGATCGGCACCCTGCTCATCGTCAAAGTGCGCGCACTGTGGTCCTTCCACAAGACCGCATGGTGGACCATCATCGCCTTCAGCTGCCTCGGCGTAGTCATCGACGCTGTGGAGATCGCGCGGGGGCACGGCGCCCCGGGCATATGGCTTGCGGTTGCCTGGGCGGTCGCCACCGTCGTCTACCTCATGATTCCGGGGGTCCGAGCCCTCTTTGCGCACGCGGTTGGAGCGGCAGCGAACGACACCCATTCCTAGGCTAGAAGGCTGATGTCTACGGACGCCCTGGAGATTCCTCGCGCGTGTCGTAGCGGGTGATCCAGGCGGCGACTTCGGCGCGGGCTTGCACGCCGAGTTTGGCAAAGATGTGCTCGAGATGCGTGCCGATGGTGCGCCGCCCAAGTAGCAGCGTATCGGCGATCTGACGGTTGGTCATTCCGCGAGCGACCAGCACTGCGACCTCACGCTCGCGCCTGGTGAGCGCCGCCACCGCGCCATACTGCGGACTGGCGGGAATATGGCCAGCCGCGGCATCGCTAGTCAGGGCGTAGTCCGCGGCCTGATCCGGACTCATTGCCTGCCCGAGCGCGTGCTCCCGTGCGTATGCCTCGGAGCTGAGTTGTTGTTGGATTCGGCGGAGCATGTCGTCGTACTGCGCGCGTTCGGCAGCTGGAACTGGAGCGCCGGTGATCTCGCGCAAAGCGGTCGCTGCGCCGATGAGTCGAGCCGCGCGCCGCCTCTGGCGCGTGGCCGCCGCAGCGGCGGCGAAACCCTCCAGACATTCAGCCACAGCCAGGGTGTTGCCCAGTGATCGGCGCAATGCAAGTGCTTCGGTGAAGTAAGGGATGGACTCCTCCGGCTGGCCGAGCGCGATGAGCGCGTGTCCGAGATTTGCCAGCGAGTTGGCAATCCCGCGCGTATCACCAACTTCGCGAAAAAGTGCCAGCGTTTCCTCGAACAGCGCGACCGCTTCGAGCGTGTCGCCTTCCTGGCGCGCCAGATGAGCCCGACTGCCCATCGAGACGGCGACGCCTCGCCGGTCCCCGCCGGCGTTGTAGAGCGCTTCGGCCTGTTCAAAACACGCCAATGCACGGGTGACATCCCGCCGATCCTGGGCCGCCAGGCCCAGGTTGCCCATTGCCGCCGCCATGCGAATCTTGTCGCCGACCAATTCCCACAGCCGAAAGCTCTCTCGGAAGAAAGGCTCGGCAGCCGTACTATCGCCCTGCATGCCGGCCAGCACCCCAGCTGCATTGAGCGCTTTGGCGCGCACGGTCATTGGCAGGTCAAGGCTGCGCGGAATGGCGCGCTCGAGCCACTGGCGCGCTTCGCTCAGGTGCCCGCGCAACATCCAGAAGCGATTCAAGGCACCCGCCAGACGCAGGCCCAGCTCCACATCACCGCCGTCGAGCGACCATGACAGCATCGCCCGAAAGTTGTCGTACTCGGATTCCAACCGATCCAGCGTCTCGCTCATGTGATGCCCGACGAGCGCGTGCTCGGCTCGTTCGGCCAGCTCGAGGAAATACACCGCGTGCATACGTCGAACGTCTGCTAGCTCGCCAGTCGCCACGAGTAGGTCAACCGCAAAGGCGCGGATCGTCTGGAGCAGGCGAAAGCGCGGCTCGTCGCCGGCCGGTTCGGCAACCTGGAGCAGGTTCTTGTCAGCCAGCTGAGCCAGAGTTTCGAGCGGATCTGTCGGGCCGGATGGCGCCACGAGCGCGGCGACGGCGGTTGGGCTAAACGAGCCGTTGAACGCGCCGCAGCGACGAAAGATCAGCCGCTCCGGCGCATCGAGGAGGTCGTAGCTCCATGCAACAGCGGTACCCAGGGTCCGGTGCCGGGCGGGAGAATCCCGAGCACCGCTCAACACGAACGGCGCATGTGCTTCGAGGCGAGCGAGGACTGCCTGGGGTGACAGCACGCCGACTTGCGCCGCGGCAAGCTCAATGGCCAACGGCAGCCCATCGAGGCGACGGCAGATCTCCGCCACTGCCAGTGCATTGTGGGTGTCCAATGCAAAGCCTCGACGGCGCGCCTCAGCACGATCGACAAAGAGCGCTACCGACGGTACGGCGGCGATTTGCGCCACCTCCAGCATGTTCGTGGTGGGCACGGGCAGCG
>WNFD01025309.1_pt1 | contig 11466 bp, 12 predicted proteins | sample 5400491 | NCBI WGS metagenome assembly WNFD01 (sample SAMN13153343, study PRJNA577476) | soil metagenome | isolation source: 120 cm saprolite under Douglas fir tree site 2 hole 2 replicate 2 | place: USA:California | collected 2015-04-18 | reverse complement strand
CGCGGCGCCGGGCTGGCCGCGGCTGGCGGTGCAGATCCTGCTCGGCACCGGGATGCGCGTAGGCGAGCTAGCAGACCTCGATCTCGACGACTACGAGAGCGATGGCGACGTAGGCTTTCTGAAAGTCCGCAAGGGCAAGGGCGCCAAGTTCCGCCGCGTTCCCCTCTCCAGCCGGCTCCGTCGCGAGATCGACCGCTACCTGAACCGATTTCGGCAAGACTTGGAGACGAACCGGCTGCTCGTCAAAGGCAACGGCCAGCCGGTGCGCATGATGACGGTCGAGTACCTACTGATGCGAGTCCAGGAGCGGGTCGGCTTCAAGGTTCACGCTCATAAGTTCCGCCACACCTTCGCCACCGAGTACCTCCGGAAGGGCGGCGACATCGAGCGTTTGCGTCGCATCCTCGGCCACTCCAGCTACGTGATGGTGATGCGCTACCTGCACCTAGACAAGGGCGACCTGGGCAAGGACTTCGACCTGCGATCGCCGTTCTAGTTCGAAGTTTGACTAATGCTCCGGGTGTTTGGTGTCAACGTCGCTCGCGAAATGGACGGACTCGGCTGGTGTAGTGGCACACACTGAGAGATAGTAGTTGCGATGAGTAACGTTCAATCCGACCACTCTGACGCCAGCACAGTCGTGCTGAGCGAAGAGCAACTTCGCGCTGTACGTCACGAAACAGGCCCATTGCTCGTAATTGCTGGACCAGGAAGTGGAAAGACGCGGGTACTAACGGAGCGTTTTGTGCGATTGGTTCAGGAGGGGAAGGCATCCTCGGATCAGATCTTGACGCTTGCCTATAACGCTGATGCTGCCTGGGAGATGCTCCGACGAGTGCGTGGTCGATTGGGCTACGGGGACTACCCCATATATACGTTCCATGCATTCGCCCGGCGCGCGCTCGCCGAGTTCGGCTGGTTAGCCGGCTTGCCAACTTCCTTCCGGCTGGTTAGCGAACGAGTGGAACAGTGGCAGCGGATTTCAAAACTAATCGAAGCGCTTAAGCCCTCGTTCTTCTACCCTCCTCAGCCGCGACGCGACATTGCGCCCCTTCAATCCTTTATTAGCAGGGCGAAGCAAGAGGGCGTGTCACCAACCAAGCTGCGCGACTGGGCTCAAGCGCAACGAACGGGCGCCGAGACACCCGCCGATCGGGAAGCCGACCTACTCCTTGAAGTCAGTCACATTTACCAGGCTCTTGAGGCCACGTACGCTGGTGAGGGCCTGTTCGACTTTGATGATTTGATTCACAAGTTGGCGAATGCGCTAGCCTCATCCAAAGCACTACGTAGTGCGCTTGGTGCCCGTTACCGCTTCTTCATGGTTGACGAGTACCAGGACACCAACTTCACCCAAGCGCTAATGCTTGAGCGTCTCGTTCCGGGGCCATACAACATCCTTGCAGTTGCTGATGACGATCAAGCGATTTACAAGTTCCGCGGCGCTTCGCTCGCCAACATCCGTCGGTTCAAGCGAACCTACGAAGAGGCGCCCGAGTTGGCACTCGGCCTCAACTACCGCTCGACGCAAGTCATCGTTGCTACGACTAAGGCGTTCATTGAATTGTCGAGCGCTCGCGAATTCAAACCCTTGCGGACACAAGGAGCGCCTGGAGACCGGATCACGGTGGTTACTGCGCCTGACCTCGTATCAGAAGCAAGGTGGGTTGCCACCGCTAGTCGGCGGTTATTGAACGCGGGCGTGTCACCCCACGATGTCGCTATTCTCGCCCGGACCAACGCCCAGCTAGCGCCGTTCGCGCAAGCGCTTGCGGACGAAGGCGTAGCGTACGAGTTAAGTGGTGGCGGGGACTACTTCGTCCGCCCCGAAATCAAAGACCTCGTCGCTCTGGTTCGCGTAGCCACAGATCCCGGGGACGACCTTGCATGGATTCGACTCCTTAGGATTCCCAAGTATCTGATTAGCAACCGAGCCCGCCTGAAACTAGTTAACGACCTTCATCAAAGCGGTGCGCACATCATGGACTTAGATACGGGTTGGCTATCGGCCGATGATGCTGAGCGTTTTAATGACCTCAAAACGGACGTCATCGGCCTTGCCAGCCTCGCGCTCGACGTGAGCGCCCGCGAGCTCATTCACACGGCCTTTGAGCGATCGCATTATGCCGGGATACTTGACATAGAGCATCCGCTTGACAAATTGGAGGCTGCGGCCAACGTGCGGAAGTTCGCTGATCTGGTCGGGCGCTTTGATACTGACCACCCTGGCGAAAGCGTCCGCGAGTTCTCCGAGTATTTGGCGTTGGCTGCTCAGGCCGATACCGAGCAAGCGGATGCGCCGCGCGAAGTCGGTGCTGATGCGATCCGCGTCTCGACTGCACATAGTTCCAAAGGTCTTGAATTCGCTCACGTCTTCATTGTGAATGCGGCCGAACGAAGATTCCCGCTAGAGTCGCGAACTCGCTACCTCGAGCTTCCCGCGGAGTTGGTTGAGGAGGAGCTCGAGGACGCTACAGCGGTTGACGAGGAGCGTCGGCTGTTCTATGTGGCCATGACGAGGGCGAAACTCGGGGTGACGATTACTTATGCGAAGAAGTACAACGTGTGGGCGAGGGAGCCAGTTTCCCCCTCACAGTTTCTCAACGAGATTAGAAACGCCTTGCCAGAGAGAATTGACGAGGTGACGGCGGAGCAGGCGCTTGTTCCGACACTCGGGAGTTCGCCTAACCGCGGCGAAATTCGTGAAGCCCCTCACCCTTTCAGCGTTTCCCAGCTTCTTGAATTTTCGAACTGCCCCAGGCGCTACTCATATCAACACGAATTTCATTTGCCACAGCGGGACACACGGGAGTTGGCTCTTGGCAACCTTACGCACCACGCTTTGGAGCAGTCAGCACGTCGGAGGCTGATTGGTACGGAACCCACTGAAGCCGAGGTTCGGAGTTTTGTCGAAGATTCATGGAGTGCTGCGGTTTTCGAGAAGCTGGCTTGGCCCGAGCTAAAGCAGGAAGCGATTGCGATCGTCCTAAAGTACCTCGCGACGCCAGCTTGGCGTGGAGGCGAAATCGTTGATGTTGAGCGGGAATTCTCCTACGAAGACTCGCCATTCGTGTTCGCCGGCCGGATCGATCGGATCGACCGTCGCAGCGGTCGGCTGGTCATCGTCGACTATAAGTCGGGCCGCCCCCGCACGGTTGATCAGGTACAGAAGGACTTTCGACTGGGGCGGCAGTTTGGTATCTACCGTTTGGGTGCCCGTCGCATGATCGGAAATGAGCCAATTGATCTGGAAGCGCATTTTATTTCGGGTGGTGACGCGATACCAATCGAACGAGCCGAAGATCAGCTCGACAGAGACCGGCGATGGGCGTGGGCTATCGCAAACAGCATCAGCATCGCTCGGACTAAGCGCGACTTCCCAGTGAACCCCAGTGATTTCAACTGTCCTAGTTGCCCATTCCGACTGGTCTGTGACGAGGGACAGGAATTCTTGCGTCACAACAGCTAGCTGGAACGCCAGAAACCTAGCCGCCCAGAAGACGCGTTAACCTGCCATACTCGTCGAACGCATGTTCGTTTTACTTATGGAGATCTATATGTCGTGGTCGTGATGCTGAGGTCTACTATATTTAGGGCTTGTGGCTCTCAGGAGTGCCGATTAGTATCTCGGCATCCGAGGTCGCGATGTCGCCTTGGTCGACCAAGAAGGGGACTATTGCCACTACTGCGTAAACGAATCCACGAGATACGAGATCCGATCCACGTCTTCGTCCACTTGGATTCCGAGGACCGGCGAGTCTTGGACTCCGCGCCGGTGCAGAGACTGAGGCATATCAGGCAACTGGCGATGACCTACTTTGTGTATCCAGGGGCGACCCACTCTCGTCTTGAACACAGCCTCGGAGTTATGCACGTGGCAGGGCGAATCTTCGATGTGGTGACGAGTGCGTCCACGCGACATAGCGTCGTCCGAGACTTGCTAGACGAGTACATCCCCGATGAATTGCGTCGAGCTTATTGGCGCAAGTCACTCGTGCTAGCAGCCCTCTGTCACGACATTGGGCACGTACCTTTCTCGCATGGCCTTGAAGAGCTTCTGCCTGAAGGAGTCAATCACGAAGTCATCACAAAAGAACTCATTCTGAATTCTGACCTTCGCGATATCTGGCCGCATGCACTCGGTCCGGCAGGAATCGATCCCGAGCATATCGTCAAATTGGCTCTGGGAGAGGAGAGTGCCAGCAAGGCCTTCCCTCATCCAGTGACCTTTTCTCCTTGGGAAAGAGTGCTCTCAGAAATCATCGTTGGCGACATCTTCGGCTCTGATCGAATTGACTACTTGCTTCGTGATTCCCACCACGCTGGCGTCGCGTATGGCCGCTTCGACCATCACCGCCTTATAGAGACCCTGCGCTTACTACCTGAGCGACCAGACTCAGACGTCGTGGTTCTGGGCGTTCAAGGTGGAGGGATTCACTCTGCGGAGGCACTTCTACTGGCAAGACACTTCATGTTCAGCCAGGTTTACTTCCATCCGGTACGTCAGATTTACGACGAACATATGAAGGACTTCCTGCGGGCAAGGTATCCACGGGGAGTCCTCTATGAAAAGCATCAGCAGTACACCGACAACGAGATCCTTTCTGACATGCAACTCTCTGCATTAGATCCCAAAGCAGCTGGCTTCGAACATGCTCTCCGCATCATGCAACGCCAACACTTCAGAGTTCTCTATCGCCGCGATCCGCTCGACGCGCGAGCTAATCCGATGGCTATAGACCAAGTAGCCGCTGCTACTGAAGAGAGATATGGAAAAGCCAACGTCCGCTATGTCCCAACTCAGCGTTCGGCATCAGGCCCAATTGGTTTTCCAGTTGAGATTGATGGAGAAGTGCAGCCGGCCGAATCGAACTCTGATGTTCTCATCCAGATCCCGACGCTCTACGCAAATTTCGTTTACATCGCTCCCGAGCTACTCGACGACGCGAAAAAGTGGCTTGCGAGAGAGAAGACCAAAATAATCGAGGTGAAGGGAGAACAGTCGGAATGAATCAGGCACAGAGATTTAGCGTCATTACGCAGCTCGCCGACGAAATGAGGCTCGCGGGAAGCTGGTGTGGCGAGACCAATTTGCAAAAGTCACTCTATTTCGTTCAGGAGTTGTTTGACGTAAAGACCGGATATGCCTTTGTCTTATACCGTCACGGCCCTTTCTCTTTCGACCTCCGCGACGACCTTCAAGTCCTTCAAGGGAGTGGACTTGTGGAGTTAGTCCCTTATCCGCCATATGGACCGCAAATCAGACCGACGCCAGCCAGCATCGAGTTGCGAGCCCATTTTCCTCGGACGATGGAGAGTGTCGCGCCGGCGATTGGATTCGTCGCCGATCATTTAGGCAACCGAGACGTGCTCCAGTTAGAGAGGTTGGCTACTGCGCTTTACGTGATCAAGGAAGCTGATCGCGGCACCGATATCGAACTGCTCGCCATGCGCCTCAACGAGATAAAACCACACGTCCCCATCGAGCTTGCAACTAGTGCATTAAGTGAGGTGAACCAGCTAATCGAACAAGCGACACCCGTTCACTGAGTGGTCGGGTTAAGACGGGGCCGAGTGCAGCAGCGAGGCGCGTCCCTTTGTTATGCCGTTCCCAGCCCCGGGTTAGCACCGAGGAGCGCTGGGAGATCGCACGGCCAGGCAAGGGACAGTCCAGATAACAACTGTCGCATCGGGATCTTGCCTGCCGAGATTCATTGAACTATCATGGAGACCCAGATGTTGAGTCTGAACGTCCGTTCTCCACATGATATAGACGCCCACACGCAGAACGTGTTCTCGCAAGATGATGTCGCGTCGATTCGGAACCTGAAAATTGCGGTGCAATCAATCCGCCGGTCCCTGGCAGAGGTGGAGACGGCTATCTCCGAGATCGAGCAGCGAAGTGGAGCGCTACCTGCTCCCAGCGATCCGGTAGAGCCGTCGATCCCTCAGGTAGATCCAGTAATCGACCGTGTTGAGGAATTGCGCCTCGGCTGCGAGGCAATTCTGCGCCGAGCCCTACGGGGCCACGAACGGTCCATCGTGCTCAGCTGGGCGCTACTCGAAAGAGATGGTGCTCTGGTTCCGACGGCTGAAATACTCGAGTTGACTCAACGCAGTTTGTCGCGTCCAACGCCGGATGGGACCTTGCCCAGCAGCCTCAAGTGGTGTGACACCACTGTTCAAACCCTCGCCCGCGCTTCTGTGGCTCAGATGAGGGGACGTGCGGCGAGGAACCATGCCGCCGAATTGGCGTCCTTATACGAGGACATGGCCGACCGGCTTGAGTCGCAGGAGGTCAAACGGTGACGCTACCAGAGTGGCTGCGGATCAGTGCCCGAATGAATACGTTTTGGCCTCACCAACCCACAGGGCCGGATGCAGTCGAGCAGGGCTACGCACTGATCGCCGACCTTGGTGCAGAACAGGTCACGACCGCGGTGGGTGCGCTCCTCCTAGATGGGTGTGAGTTTGCGCCTTCAGTGGGTCAAATTCGGAAAAAGGTCGCTGAACTTGACGAGCCGCGCCAGGTTTGGGGCGAGGTATGGAACGAAATTCAGCACGCCATCGCCCGATTTGGCGGCTATTACGACGTCGAAGCTATTCGATGGTCTAACGCGAATGTTGCGGACCTCGTTCGACTCAAGGATTGGGATTATCTTTGTACGACGACCGACCCGCAGAGTGTTGTTGAAGCGCAGACACGTGAGCTTTGGGAGAGCCTTAGAGCGCGGCGGATTCAAGACCGGGCATATGAACCGCTCGAAGCGGCCGGCCTCCGCAGGCTCATCGAACGCAAGCAACTCGTCGAGTCGACAACGACCTGAGGCTAGCTCGGGGTAATGACCTTGAGCATCGGGAATCTCTATTCGGCCGAACGGGTGGCGAGGACGTGGTGCAAAACCGTACAGACAATGGCGACGACTTACGGCCCTCGCACTGACTCAACTCTGACGGTTTGCCAAACCGTGGTGACCTGCGGGCGTCACGGAATGCGATTGGTTTAACTAGTGCGGCCTAGATCGCGTCAATTATGATTTTCCAGGTCACGCCCGTAGCGTCAATCTGGATGAAGAAGAAACCACCGCCTGACTGAAAGAGGGTCGATCCGCTCATGTCGGTTGTCGCCATCAGCAAGGTTTTCTCGTTACCGACCATATACGCAATGATGTTGCCGCCGTACTGACCCACAGTGCCACTCCAGGTCACCTTGTAGTTCCCGGTTGGTAGCTCGAACTGGTCGGTGACCCTACTCCCCTGTCCCGTCAAAGTGACTTCAGTGAAAGCCTTGGCGGGTGGGGTTGGGCTAACTGATGCGGCGACGGGCAGATTGACTGGAGTCTGCGAGCCACCTGTCGAGCCACAAGCTGCCAGACCCACCGCCAAAACTACGAACAGGCGGCGCACGGCCACTTCATAGCACTTTCCGGGCACATTTGCGCCTAGCGCGTCACTCACCGCCGGGGCGGCAAAGCAGCCGAACCCGGCCTGCCTGACAAGGTCGTTTCCATTGGAAGAACAAATGAACGACCGAACATTGGCCTTCGCAACGGTTTCGGCAACCGTCGTGATGAATTAGGCGGCCTGGCTGATCCCTCTCGCGGCTAAATGGTCATCGAGCCGCCTTGCTTCACGCCAGATCGCGGAGGCATTGAGACCGATCTGATCAGCGAGATAGGCCGCGAATGGGCTGGTCAGAAACATCGTCGCTTCTGACCTGTAGCGACTGGTTGCCCTTCTGATGTGGGCGCAGCCATCGTGGCTATAGCTGTGGCCTAGGTAGTCAGCGATGGCAAGCCTGAAGACCGCCACGATCAGCTCGATGGAGCCTTCGCATCGACCGTCCAATGTCAGTACGACTCAACCAAGCGATCAAATTCTGGGGCAGGGTTCCCGTCGCCGAGCGCCCTAGCAAGCTTCCAGGCGGTTATTGGCCTCACCGGCTTTCCGCGAAGCGTCGACTTCAGCGTCGGATACGAGATCCCGGCGCGTCGAGCCAGTTGTGTGAGACTCCATCCTCGCCGCGCGCAAGCGGCCTTCAGCTGCGCCGGCACCACAACCACGACCAGACCGCCAGCTCCGAGTCGGAATGGCGTCTGGCAATCAAGTTGAGACTCACAGTTTTCGCTGGACCGCTCGTTGGAGCATCGGCGCGAGGATCCCGGTTGCACCGCTGCCCCATGAGTGGGGGAACCGGATGCGCCGCCGGTTCCCCCTGCACCCCCTCCGCGGCGCCAAGGAGAAGCAATGTCTGGCGTGTCTGGAGACAAGAGGTCTGTCATTAACGAGACCGAAGACGGCTGCGGATCTGCTCGAGGCTCGGCTTGAGAAGGCTCGAGACGCGCTTCCTCGCAGCTGCTCCCCGCGGCGCAGCAAGTGGGAGAAGTCGCGCCAGCGTCCCAAAGGGCGTCATGCCAATCGCCATGCCTCCGAGGTCCCTGGTGACCTTGCCTGCCGTGCCATGAGCGAACTTGATGCCCTGAAACAGCGCGACTGGCGCTACAGCAGTTATCAGGAGGACCGCGAAGCCGCTGGCCATCCAGTCGGCCTTGCCGTTGTCGGGCGCCTCGCCGAGCACCGCCGGCAGCAGCAGCGACAGACCAACAACGAATGCGGTGGCGACGACGAACTTGGAGAGCAGTAGTCCGATCACGAACTCGGCGAGGTGAACGGCCCCGCCGGCCATGCGCGGCCAGATGGCTAGCACGCAGACCAAGGGCACGAACGCAGTGATAGTCAGCACCAGCGCCGCGCGCACGATCAGCTCCAGGTAGACGACCAGGGCCAGGAAGCTGATCAGTAGGGCCATGACGATAAGCGCCACCACGTTGAGGTGGACCTGGGAGAGGTCCACGCTCCCGGCTGAGACGACAGTGTTGGGATTGGCCGCGCCTAACTCCTTGTCCCAGGCGTGGCCGAGTAATGCCGCGTGGACGGTGGCGTACTCGACGACGGCGAGGCCCGAGTAGGCGAAGAAGACGCAGACGACCACTCGCGGCACCACGGAGAGACCGAGCCCGAGCTGGCCGCCGAAGATGCGCTCAATGACGCCAAAGGCGACCACAGCGCCAAGGATTAGGAGCGAGATGGCGAGCACGCGGTTGTAGACGGGAACTAGGGCTGCGAAGTCGGGCTCGGTGGCGTTGCCGAAGGAGTGCATGAGGTTGCTGATGCCCCAGAGCGCGTCTTTGATCGCCCAGGCCGTGATCGCCCGCACGATTTGGTCGGCGTACTGACCGTAGTAATCGCCGGAAGGGTTCACGAGAAGAGACGTCCGGCATAGTTGGCGGCGGCGATGCCCAGGTAGAGCAATGCCACGGCGGCGATCGAGACGCCCAGCGACGACTTCGAGCGGTCGGCGAGCTGTGGATTACCTGTGAATGAGGCCAGCACCCAGCCGATCAGCGACACGGCGATGCCGATGCCGGAGATCAGCACCAGGAGTCCGGCCGCGTTGTTGGCGAGGTGGGCGAGCCCGGTGAGCACATTGCTGGGCAACCCGTTTAGATCGGGGCGGACGACGATGTCGGTAGCGACGCCAAGGAACACTAAGTACCTCCTTCGCCGCATGCGCGGCCAAACAGGGATGACGGGGCGAGTGATGGATGGCGCTGGGACGAGTCGGCGAGGCCGCCTCCCTCGGCCAGCCGGCGGAAGTGGGGAACCTGGTCCCAGCGCCTGAGCTGCAAGCGAGCGGGTGGTGCCGAGGCGTAGACGAGCACCGCCTCGCCTAGTCGACGTAAGTCGTCAGCGCTCGCAAGCGGTCGTCCGGTTCGCTGCTCGGACGAATTCGAGTTGCGAGCTTCGCCGTGGTGCACTCGGTAGGTGCGCGTCTCGTCGCCGATGGCGCGGCTGAACTGCTCCAATGTGGCGAGGTCGCCCTGGCCGGGGAGCAGCAGCCGTGCCCGGCAGTTGTTCCAGACCGTTCGCGCCTCCTCTCGGCCGTAGCCAGCCTCGATCTGGGCGAGGTCGTGGAAGCAGAGGAGGAGCTGGATGCCCTGCCCAGGTCCGCTGGAGGCGTAACCCGCGAGGCGAGGAATTCGCGCGAAGTTGGCGGCCTCGTCGAGCGCCAGAAGCAGGCGTGGCAAAAGGACTCCTCCTTGAGCGCGAGCTCGCAGCGTCGCCTTGCGCAGGAGGGTCGCGATCAGGGCCGAGAACAGAGGCCGGCAGCGTTCGGCTTCCTCTGCTGGCGCGACCAAATACAGCGTGGTTGGTCGCGCCAGCAGTTCGTCCAAGTCGAGGTCCTGGCTGTTCGCGGCGGTGGCGCGTCGCACTCGTTCGTCGACCCACAGGCTGAGGCATGATCGAGCCGTCGATGCGATCGAGCCCGCCTCTCGCTCTGGAGTAAGGGCATGCGCCATCACGAGGTCGGCCGCCTGAGCGTCTCCGACCTTCTTGGAGAGCTCGGCGTAATCGGAATGGGCAGTGCGATTCAAGGTGCCGAGGACGAACTCCATGTCACCGCCGCGCTCTTTCGCGAAGACGCAGAGCGCGGTGATCAGGTTGCCAGCGGAGAGATACCAGTGCGCCGCGCCGCCGCGCTTCCCGGCAGCGGTGAAGTGATCGGCCAGCTCAGCCGCGGACCCGCAGTCGCTGACTCCTCCGATGGGATTCCACGTCGCTGCTTTAAGCCCGAGCTCGGAGATCCACGACGTGTCGCGGTCGAGCGGTGCGAAGACTGAGACCGCACCCAGGCTGGCGCGATGCCGTGCGGTCAGGCGAACCAGCTCTTCTTTGGTTGAAGTGGCGACTGCACTTCCCGTCCAGCTCACGAGTGTGGGCACGACGACCGTCGAGGTCTTACCGGAACGCTGCACGCCGAGCAGCAGCACGTTGTCCTCCGCCGGTGCCTGCAGGAAGTCGTTACCGAGAAAGCCAAGGGCGATCCCGTCGCCTGCGGCTCGCTCCGGGGTGCAAATGCGCCCGAGCTGTTTGCGATCGCGTCGTCCCGCCCAGCGGCTCGAGCCGTGGCTTTGCGGTCGAGCCGAAGACCAGCCGCCAAGTCCGTAGCTGATCGCGCCCGTGACGGCGCGCACGAGCAGGTCGGCGAGCAGTGTGATCAGTACGCTCACCGCACCCAGCCCTCGCGCTCGGCCTCAACCAGCTCTCGCTCGAGCTCGTGCTCCATCTGCCGGTGGTATCGCTGGGCTACCGCGCGAAGGTGAAGCAAAGTGCCGGCGAAACGTCCAGTGATACCTACATGTCGTCGCGAGTGAGAGCGAGCGCGAGGCTTCGCCGCCATCATTGGCGCCCATCGCCAGCCCGCTACAACGTGCTGATTGAGGTCCGGCTTCTGCGTCGGCGACGGGATCGCTCGCCCTCGCGCCGCGCCAGCGCGTTCACGTTCGGGCTCGCGCTGGCGCTCGATCTCGGCCCAGATCGCCTCCTTCATTCGCTGCAGGCGGGCCCGGTTGATGATCAGCGTGCTGAAGCTGCCCGGCGCAACCTCGCGCCGAGCAGCGAGAA
>WNFD01023817.1_pt1 | contig 11467 bp, 8 predicted proteins | sample 5400491 | NCBI WGS metagenome assembly WNFD01 (sample SAMN13153343, study PRJNA577476) | soil metagenome | isolation source: 120 cm saprolite under Douglas fir tree site 2 hole 2 replicate 2 | place: USA:California | collected 2015-04-18 | reverse complement strand
CCCGGAATCTCTGATAATGGCAGCGGCGTGGCGGCGCTCCTGGCGCTGGCGCGTGCCGTGCAGTTCACGCACCTCAAGCCGCAGCGCACCATACTATTCATCGGCGACGTAGGCGAAGAAGGCGAAGGCAATCTGCGCGGCATACGCGCGATTATGGATGCCTACCGCGGGAAGCTCAAAGCGGTAGTGGTGCTCGATGGCTCCGGCACCGATCACGTGACCACGAAAGCGCTGGCTTCGCGCCGCCTCGAAGCGCTGATCACCGGTCCCGGCGGCCACAGTTGGTCGGACTTCGGCATGCCCAATCCCATCAACGCTCTGGTCCGTGGCTCCGTGCGCTTCATCAACACCAAAGTTCCCGCCAGCCCTCGCACCACGTTCAACATCGGACAGATCGAAGGCGGCACTTCGGTGAATTCCGTTCCTCATGAAGCGCGCCTGAAAGTCGACATCCGCTCGGAAAGCGAGGAGGAACTGACGCGCCTCGAATCCGCGCTTCGCGAATGCATTATCGCGGGCGGAACTGCTCGGCAGCCGTCCGGGCGGGGAGCTGGCCCCGGATTCGCCGCTGCTCGCCGCGCTTCGCGCCGCCGATGAAATTGTCGGTAATCAATCGCGCATCGAGCGCTCCTCGACCGATGCGAATATCCCGCTTTCCCTGGGAATCGACGCCATCTCCATCGGCGCGGGCGGCATCGGAGGCGGGGCGCACTCCTTGCAGGAATGGTACGATTCCGCCGGCCGAGAGCTCGGTTTGAAGCGCGCGCTCCTTACTCTCATTGGAATCTCCGGAGTTGCGGAGGAAAAGTCCCGATGAAGTTCCGGACGAATCGCGTTCGAATCCTCGCCGCCATTCCCCCGCTTGTTGTCGTCGCCCTCGTTGCAGCATTCCACGCGAAAACGAGCGCGGCACAAAACGCTTCGCGCACGATCTATTACGTCCACGGCCGCATTTACACGAATGACCCCGCGCATCCCTGGGCCGAGGCCATGGCTGTCAGCGAGGGAAAGATCAGTTGCATCGGCAAGATGGACCACGTCCTGCTCGATTGCGGAGGCGGCCAGGAAGGCGTGGAGACGGTCCAGCTCAGGGGCCAATTTGTGATGCCGGGCTTCAACGATGCACACGTACATCTCGGTGGCGCCGCCGCGGACGAACTCGCCGTCCCGCTAACCGGCGTGCCTTCTCCCGAAGAAATGCAGAAGCGTGTTGCCGCCGCCGTTGCGCAGCACAAAGAAGGCGAATGGATCACCGGCGGCGGCTGGGACCACACGCTCTGGCCTGAGAAGAGATTCCCCAATCGCCAGCAGCTCGATGCCGTCGCGCCCAGGAATCCCGTTATCCTTACGCACATCTCTGGCCACGTGGCCGTCGCGAACTCTCTCGCGCTCAAAAGCGCGGAAATCAACAAGAACACTCCCAATCCGCCGGGCGGTGAGATCGAACACGATGCGCTGGGCGAGCCAACGGGAATGTTGAAAGAATATGCGGCGATGTCTCTGGTGAAAGTGCGGATTCCCGATCCCACAGCTGCGCAGCGCCGCAAGGGAATCGAGCTGGTCCTCGAAAACGTCGCCAAGAACGGCGTGACTTCCGTCCAGGATTTTTCCGAGTGGGCCGATTTTCAGGTGTACCAGCAACTGAAAGAAGAAGGCAAACTCACCGTCCGCATCACGGAGTGGCTGCCGTTCAATGCGCCGCTCAACGATTTGCAGAATATGCGCGCCCAGGGCGGCGCCAAGGATCCCTGGTTGAAGACAGGTGCCCTGAAAGCATTCACCGATGGAGCCATGGGTTCGCGCACCGCGGCGATGCTCGAGCCCTATTCCGACGACCCCTCTACCAGTGGAATCCTCACCAACGATCCGGAGAAGCTCACGGCGATGGCCATTCAGCGTGACAAGGCCGGTTTCCAGCTGGCCTTCCACGCCATCGGAGATCGCGCCAATCGCATCGCGCTGGACGTTTTCGAAGCGGTCGCCAAAGCCAACGGCCCGCGCGACCGCCGCGATCGCATCGAGCACGCACAAGTCGTCGCGCCCATGGATTTCGCCCGCTTTGCGGAACTTCACGTCATTGCATCCATGCAACCCTCGCATCAGACCACGGATATGCGCTGGGCCGAGGACCGCATCGGGCGAGAGCGCATCCTGGGCGCCTATGCCTGGGCCACCATGCTGAAAAACGGCGTGCCGCTAGCGTTTGGCACGGACTATAACGTGGAGCCCATCAATCCGTTTCGCGGGTTGTACGCCTGCGTCACCCGCGAACGTCCTGAGGGTGGTCCGCGAAACGGCTGGGAGCCGCAAGAGAAAATCTCCCTTGCAGAGTGCATCCGCGCGTACACCTCGGGATCTGCTTACGCGCAGTTCGAAGAAGGGAAGAAAGGTGAGCTGAAGCCAGGCGAGTACGCCGACTTCATCATCCTTTCGAGCGATCTCACCAAGCTTCCCCCCGCACAGTTCACCAAAACCCGCGTCCTCCGCACCGTCGTCGCCGGCCGCACCGTCTACCAGGCTGCACCGTAATCTCCCGGCTGCGCAAAATCTCCGCAACCGTGCCACACAAAGAATTGAGGGGGCCTTTCGGCCCCCTCGGTTGAACAGATTGTTGTTTGAGCCTGTGCAGTCGCCGAGTTACTACCAGCGGAACCGAATCGCCAGCTGCAGTTTACGTGCCGTCACGTTACCCGATGGATTGCCCAGTCCGCCAAAGTTGGGGTTTAGCAGGTTCTTGTCTGCGCGACCACTCTTGAAGACTTGCAGGGTCAGCGGACGCCCATCCGCACCAAGGTACAAACCCGAAAATGGGTTGATGCAGCTTGCGCTGCAGTTGAAGTCCGGGTTTCTGACTGGGTTGCCGTTCGTGTCTGTCACTGTCAACGCCGGCAAAGACAGAGTATTCAAAGTGTCGTTGCCATTATTCAAATAGAGCAATGGATGGTTGAATACGTTGAAGGCGTCTAGTTTCAGCTCAAGTCGCGCGGATTCCCACTTCGGAAAACGGAACGCTTTCGTAACCGATATGTCAAACCGGTAGATCGGCAGCGTTTGCCCCGCGTTCCGCGTCAGGTCTCCGTTCAAGTATTGGAAGTCAACAGGCGTACCAGCGAAGCTGTCCACGGGCCCCTTACTGCTGGCGCCTGCCGGCGCTGCGAAGGTGGTCTGCAGCGAATTGCACGTCGCTGCCGGGAAGCCTGCGGCGACGCAATCTGCAACGCCGTTAGGTCCCACTGCCAGCCCCGAGCCTGAATGGTCGGCGATGTTGGTGGCCACCAGGGCCCCCACCGGCGCCCCGGCACACCCCGTTACGGTCGAGCTGGCAGTGCAAACGTTTGGACGCTGCTGGGTTTCGCTGCCGACACCGAAGAAGCGTGACGCGGTGAACGGGTATGCTCCCGTGGAAACAGGATACGGCCGGCCCGATTGTAGAGTTCCAATCGTGCTGAACGTCCAGTTGTTAAGCACAGGCCTTAGCAAAGCATTTGAGAAAAGCTTCTCGGTATCTAAAACAAACGAGAAGTTACCCAGATGCCGGATGTCGTTCTGCGCCTGAGCTCTCTCCGCGCGGATGTTAAAGGGATTGCCTGGTTCAGACAGCCCATAAAAGTCCTCGCCCGAAGCCAAGGTCTTGGAATACGTGTAGCTGCCTTGGAATTGCAGGTGATGAGACAGCCGCTTATGTACGCTCACATACCCGCCGTGATAGGTCGTCGTGCGACTGTTCTGGTTGGTCCTGATTGCCGTGAAGGAAGAATTCGGGCGCGCCGGCAAATAAAAGAAACCCGCCGGAACACCAGGTGTGGTGTCCGCGATCGGCGTGGGGAAGTTCTTGTCAACTTCGCCGAACTGGCCGGTTCCGAAGACTCCCTGGTACCCGAGTTCAACGAGCATCGTCGGACTGATTTGGCGGCTCACAACGAGCGAAGCCATATGGATTTCAGGGTTGTGCAGGTTTGTCGCGATCGGCCGCACGCGCCCGAAGAAGGTACCCGCCGGTGGAAGGGCCGCCGCAATCGCCAACGTTGAAGGAGCGTTGGGGAATGCCCCCAGAACCGCGCAAGAGGCATTTCCTTGGTTGGCAGGGGCGCCGGACGAGGTAAAACAGTTACTTCCGGTGATCGATCCAGTCGCAAGGTTCTTACCGTCGAAGTTCAGTGAATCGAGCACGACGTTTAAATAAGCCAGTTCGGTAACTTCCGCTCCGGCCGCCCGGACGACTGTCTTTCCTGGGGCGCCGAATAGGAGGTGACCGATTCCATGCTCAAATTGCGGGCTATATGCGAAGCCGAGGCGAGGTTGCCAGTTATTCTTGTCCGAGGAGCACGCGGGAATCAAGCCGTTGGCTTGCAAACACCCGCCAGGCACCCTGGAATCCTGGATAGTGCCGCCTCTGAACGCTCCGTCTTCGATATCATACCGCAAACCGTAATTCATAGTCAGATTGCGCTTGATCTGCCAGCTGTCCTGGATGTAAGCACCGTATATCGTGTCTGCGGCATGCACGAAGCCCGGGCCTGCACCGGTGTCGAACTCTGATGGGCGAAGAATGTCATTGCCACTAGCGTCCTTTCCGACAGAAGTGAAACCGGTATATTGGCCAAAATGGAACTGTTGGAATAGAGAGTCGTACGGGAAATGGCTTATGTTCATGCCGACCTTGATCGTGTGTGTCCCACGCGTATAAGAAAGATTGTCAATATACTGATAACGGTTCTGGAGACCGCCTTGCGGGCAGCAGAAATCCGCGCCGATATAGGCATTCGGCAGCGCTTGGCCCGGCTGCGTGCTCTTCGTCGGAGTCTGTGTCAGGAATCGGTGCCAATAGAATCTTGCCTCGTTCACCGTATGAGGTGTAGGCGTAGACACCATGCCAATGTTCAAATTATTATCGTGAGTCGTGAAAGAAACGAGTCCGCTCGGAGCCGTGTTCGGGCCTGTCTGTACAAGCTGATTGTCGGAAAGGTCGCGTTGAAGGTTGTAGCGGATCGTCAGAGTATGCTTTTCCGTGAGCTTGGCATCCACCTTGGCTGATCCTAGAATCTCTTTTGTCGGTTGATTAACAGTGATCGGAATGTTGAACGGCGTAAAGGTAGCCGGCGATCCCTGGTCAATTTTCTCCCAACTCCCAAACCAGAAGAGTCGATCCTTTACGAAGGGTCCCCCAACGGTGAAACCATACTCGTGCTTGTGAAAGGGCGCACGGGTGCAACTGTTTATACTCGTTAGTACACCCCCGGTGAAATCGCTTGCAGGGCAACCGACCGGATTCCCAGAGATGCCCTGATTATAAAAGAAGTCTGAGGCGCCAAGGTTCCGGCCTCGGAAATAAGCGTGAAAGTCGCCGTGAATCGCGTTCGTTCCTGACTTTGTCACAACATTCAAGATGAGGTTGCCGGCTTGTCCGTACTCAGCATTGTAGTTGTTGGCAAGAACTTGGAACTCTTTGACCTCTTCAACGGAAGCCCCGATGGCATCGCGTGTGGAAACAACCTGGTCTGCAATATTTGCCCCGTCCACGTTGTAAATGATGCCACGGTCGCTCACAGCTCCAGGGCCCACGAGGTCGCTGGAATTTCCCGTGAGGTCGTACTTCACGCCGGGAGCAGTTACCGCCAGTGCTGCGTAGTCGTTTGCCACACCCCCTGTAAGCGCCCCGCCCAAGCTCGTCGTTGTGGGAAGATTGGCGACATCTTTGTCGTCAATCACCGTCGAGACGTCCGTCTTGGTAGTTTCGACCAGCGGCAGTTCCGAAGTGACCACCACAGTCTGTTTCTGTCCTGCGAGTTCCAGGTTGAAATTGACGTCGCGCTGCTCGCCGACCTGCAATTTGACGGCCTTCGCCTGGGCTTTGGTAAAACCGCTGGCTTCAACCGAAACGTCATAGATTCCCGGCGACAAATTATCGAACCGGTAGAGTCCGTCTGAAGTTGTCTTGGTCGTACGCGTGATTCCCGTTTCGGTGTTCGTTGCCGTAACATCCACATTCAGAACGGCTGCCCCCTTTGGATCAAGGACTCGGCCGGTAATCGTCGCGAATGCCGCGCTCTGCCCGTGCGCCAGTCCTGCCACAGACAGCGCAAGCACGAGCCCAACAAACAAAATTCTTAAATTTCGCATGTAAATTCCCCCTCCACTCTTGAAGAACCCAGAACCCTGGGAGACGAGAGCCACGACCAGACACACCCCGACAGATTTCGTGATCAAGAATTCAAAATGGTCGCAACACTCTCATTCACAAAATGGTCGCAACACTCTCATTCACCAGAGGATATTGGCCTCAAACTAGTCCCAGGGGAGGGCCATGTCAAGCGTTTTTCTCAACTCTAGCCAAATGCAATATCAGATTTATATAAAATTACTAAAGATCAGCGTGCTCTCCGGCTTGGAACCCGCGTGCCACTTTGACGCCACAAGTTGCGCATCTCAGGAAGGCTCGCCAATCCAGTCGCCCACACCGGTTTTGCGGCTAGCGAAACACCGTGAAGCTTGTGGACGGTTACTCCAGCAGCTAAGCTGGCACCCATTCCGGAGGACGGATTGCCCCTGATGGAGATACCCAGCCGGGCCAAAGCAGACCTTGCGCTCGCTTTCTGCTCTTTGCTTTGGGGCGCGACGTTTGTGGTCGTCAAGAACGCGCTCGACCATGCCTCGGTGTTTATTTTTATCGCCGTGCGCTTCAGCGTCGCGGCCGTATTGATGCTGGCGTGGGGCAATCGCGCCCTCCGCCGATTCGAACGCGAGGACCTCTTCGCCGGACTCCGCCTCGGCTGCTTTATGTTCCTCGGCTACGCGTTTCAAACCGCCGGCCTGCAGTACACCACCCCTGCGAAGTCCGGTTTCGTCACCGGTTCCAGCGTCGTCCTCGTACCGCTTCTGCTCGCGCTCTTCTGGGGAAAACGCCTGACGTGGGGCGCGTACGCCGGTGCGCTTGTTGCGGCCCTTGGACTCTACTACCTGACCATTCCTGTTGAGGGCATCGGTCATTCGAATCGCGGAGACGTGCTCACGTTTGTGGCGGCAGGGCTGTACGCGCCGCGCGCTTCGAATGGCGCTTCGAATTGATTCTTGGAATTCTGATCTGCGCGGTGTTCGCCACGGCGGTGGCTTTTTCGATTCAGCTGTGGGCGCAGCAGTACACCACGCCGGGCCACGCCGCGATCCTGTTTACGCTCGAGCCGGTCTTCGCGGTCATTACTTCGTACTTGATGATCCGCGAGCGGCTCGGGCAGCGCGCGATGATCGGCGCTGTGTTTGTTCTAGCAGGAATTTTCGTTGCCGAGATACTTGGTCCGCCCGCCGCGCCGGAATCGCCGGAGCCGACTGGAGAGAGTGCTTAGTTGTTTGTTCTTAGTTTTTAGTGAGAGGCCAGCGACTAAAAATTGAGTCGGGTCGAAAGCTTCGACTTCAAGCATGTTCCTAAAACTTGCGACCAAAACTCTAAGAACTGAAAACTAAAAACTAAAAACTAAAAACTAAAAACTAAAAACTAAAAACTAAAAACTAAAAACTAAAAACTGCTCTATCGGCCGTTGGAGTAGTACTTCACGTCGACGGCGTCGTACATGGTGGCGGTGGCGGCGTGAGTTTTTTCGTAGGCGGTGATGTCGGGCTCATGCTGCATCGTCGTGCCGATGTCGTCTAGGCCCTTCAGTAAAACTTCCTTGCGCGACGGAGCAATTTCAAATTTGAAGACCAGGCCGTGTTTGTCGGCGATGGTCTGGTTGGGCAGATTGACGGTCAGCGAATAGCCTTCTTCTTTTTCGGTGCGCTTGAAGAGTTCGTCCACTTCGGCTTCGGTGAGGGTCGCGGGCAGGATGCCGTTCTTGAAGCAGTTGTTGTAAAAAATGTCCGCGTAGCTAGGGGCGATGACGACTCGGAAGCCGTAGTCCTTCACGCCCCACGGGGCGTGCTCGCGGCTGGAGCCGCAGCCGAAGTTGGCGCGCGCCAGCAAAATCGATGCGCCTTTGTAGCGCGGAAAGTTCAGAACGAATTCTGGATTGGGTTTTTCGCCGGGGAGATAGCGCCAATCATAGAAAAGAATGCGCCCGAAGCCTTCGCGGGTGAGGGCTTTGAGGAATTGCTTGGGCACCATCTGGTCGGTGTCGACATTGACGCGGTCGAGCGGCATCACCATGCCGGTGTGCGTGGAAAACGGTTGCATGCGGTTCAGTCTCCCAAAACTTGAAATTTCTCAATTTCGCCAAACGCCGTCCAATAGGCGGCGCCTTTATCTCTCTTTCCATCGGAACGATTCGTGGAAATCAAGATGTAAGTAATGCCGCAGCAAGGCTCGGGCTTCGCACAAACGGTCAGCTCATGCAAACGAATTTCAAGCAATTCTCCGTCTGCAAGCTCGACACGCATTCGCTTGCCTACGTGCTCCTGATTCAAACCGCGCGTGTCTACCGGCATTGGCAATCCAGCCTAAGCAGGGCGCAGCATGCTGCGCCCCTACAACGGAACAAGTCAAAACCGCCGGCACGATGCCGGCGCTACCAAAAGCTACTCGACGTGGGCGACGTCGAGTTCGCGCACATCCACAAAATGTCCCGCGATGGCGGCGGCTGCGGCCATGACCGGGCTGACCAGGTGCGTGCGGCTGTCTTTGCCCTGGCGGCCTTCGAAGTTGCGGTTCGAGGTGCTGGCGCTGCGCTCGTGCGGCGGCAGGACGTCGGCGTTCATGCCGATGCACATGCTGCAGCCCGCGTCGCGCCACTCGAAACCGGCGTTGCGGAAAATCTTGTCGAGGCCTTCTTTTTCAGCTTGCGTCTTAATCCCGCGAGAACCGGGGACAATCAATGCCTGCTTGATGTTTTTTGCCACGTGCTTACCTTCGACAAAATGCGCGGCGGCGCGGAGATCATCGAGGCGCGAATTGGTGCACGAGCCGATGAAGACGCGGTCCACGGGAATATCCACGATGGGTGTGCCGGCCTTGAGGCCCATGTATTTGAGCGCGCTTTCCGTGGCCTTCTGATCGTTGAGATCCTTGAAGTCATGCGGATCAGGAACACGGGCGGTGACGCTGGTGACCATGCCAGGATTCGTACCCCAGGTGACCTGCGGAGCGATCTGCTCGGCGTGGAGCTCCACAGTCATATCAAATTTGGCATTTTCATCGGAATGAAGCTGTTTCCAGCGGTCGACGGCTTCCTGAAACGCTTTTCCTCGCGGGACAAACGGACGGCCTTCGAGATAAGCGAAGGTGGTTTCATCGGGCGCGATCATGCCGGCGCGCGCGCCTCCTTCGATGGTCATGTTGCAGACGGTCATACGCCCGTCCATGGAGAGGGAACGAATGGCTTCACCACCGTATTCCGCGACGTGGCCGTTGCCACCGCCGATGCCAATCTTTCCGATGATGGCAAGAATGAGGTCCTTGGCGGTGACGCCTCTGGGGCGCTTGCCATGGACGAGAATGTGGAGCGTCTTCGAGCGCGACTGAACGAGACATTGTGTTGCGAGGACATGCTCGACTTCACTGGTGCCGATGCCGAAAGCCAGAGTGCCAAACGCGCCGTGAGTGGACGTGTGACTGTCGCCGCAGACAATTGTCTGGCCGGGCTGGGTGATGCCGAGCTCCGGACCGATGATGTGCACGATGCCCTGATTCTTGCTGTTCATGTCGAAGAGGCGGACGCCTGATTCGCGGCAGTTTTTCTCAAGGGCTTCAAACTGGAGCTTGGCATCGTTATCGAGGATGGGCAGCGTGCGGTCGGTGGTGGAGACGGAATGGTCCATCACCGCGAACGTGAGATCGGGACGGCGGACCTTGCGGCCTTCGGCGCGGAGACCGGCAAAGGCCTGGGGCGAGGTGCCCTCGTGGATGAGATGGCGGTCAATGTAAATGATCGAGGGCTGGCCGGGCTCTTCGCGAACGACGTGGGAGTCCCAGATTTTTTGATAGAGCGTTTTAGGTGAATTGTCAGGTGTCATGATGGTTGCATTCGGATTCTAGCACTCCTGCAACCGGGTGCAAATGGAAGGGTTCCGGGAATTGGACTGCTCCGTTCGGAATGACGGGCGAGGGCAGAAGGACGGAAAGGCATGGAGGAGTCGGCCAGCTTCGTTCGGTGGAGCAGCCGCCGAGAAGCCGTTTTCCACTGATGGTGGTGGACAACCTCTCGACATTGGTGTCAATCCTCTGTCAGGGCCGTTCCAGTTCCGCGAAAGCTGAGGTGCCGCAATTTTTTCGATAATCACTAACTGTCTTTCCGCACAAGGGGTTGCGCCGGCACCTATTGCAGTGACGCGCCCTACCGAGACTCCCTGGAATGGAAGTGGGAATGCAGCGAAGCACCAGGAACGCTGGCCGCAGCAAGGTGAGCTTCGGAAGTTGCAGGGCCAGCAGGTGGTACTTATGTCCGCAGCAGCTACTTATATAGCCGCCCTTCTCGTTCTCGGGTTTCCGGCGGGCGTCGACACGCACTGGGAAACGGAACATCGCATGGTGTGGAACGAACGGCAGCACTCGAGCGAAGAACACGAGTTCGTCTACGAAATCAGCTGGATTGCAGAGCTCGGTGCCTGGCGCCGTTTTCTTCGGTCGCAGCGCAAGGTGAAAAGCTGACGACATCATGCCGTGCGAAGCGCCCGGATTCGTCCGGGCAGTTCTTGCCTGCGCCATCCGCCGCCCCGATCTCTCACAGTTTAGCTGTGCCCTACACGAAATCGTCTCATCATCTTAAGGGTGCTCCACACGCCACCCGATGTCGACTCGGGTTTACGTCCGGGCCACGCTTCCCCCCTTCGTGGTCCAATCGCAGCTCGCGAAGCAACTCACCGGTCTCACCGTTGGCCTTGGCAGTCTGCTGATAGCGTGTATGAAAATCGCAACCTATAATCAACATTGCTCGGTTCCTTCCTTCTAAGCCCTGGCCGTCGAACAGCAACCAAGTCTACTCGGTCCAAGGAACCGACGCCGTCATCCAATCAAATGGTGCTTGACCGTTTAGGGTGTGACACCCATCGTTTTCGGAGTCAAAAAGGAAATTACGGGTTACTCTGCACGCCGAACGGCAAGAAGCGTTAAATCGTCCGTTTGCTTCAGACCCTCCCCAAAGCTCAGCAGGTCTTCGAGACATTTAGAGATCAGCCCCGCAGGCTCTATCCCTGTGTGCCGCGCCGCCAGCGTGCGGACTCGGTGAAGACCATACTCTGCACCTGCGCGATTCCGTGCTTCCGTCAAACCGTCGGTATATAGGAACAGGGTGTCACCCTGAGCCAGTGCGAGCCGATGGACAGGGAAGCGGGTGTTACAGAACATCCCCAGAGGCACTCCCGTGGAATCCTTTGGCGTTGCCCCGTCACCATGGATGTGAAGCGCGGGAAGGTGGCCCGCGCTGACAAACTCCACCGAACCATCGTGGGCAGCTCGTCCCACGACGAGAGTCGCGAATTGTCCCGCGAGAGTGCTCTCGCAGAAAATGCGGTTGGCGTCTTCCACCATGCGATCGAGCGGGAG
>WNFD01007947.1_pt1 | contig 11468 bp, 10 predicted proteins | sample 5400491 | NCBI WGS metagenome assembly WNFD01 (sample SAMN13153343, study PRJNA577476) | soil metagenome | isolation source: 120 cm saprolite under Douglas fir tree site 2 hole 2 replicate 2 | place: USA:California | collected 2015-04-18 | reverse complement strand
CCGTCGGCCCGCTTGCCCTCGCTCTCGATGTCGGCCACTTGGCCGCCGACCATGCCCGGGCTGCCCGCGGCGTCGGCGATTTCGACCAGGATGCCGTGAAGCCGCGCGCCGCTCGACGCGGGCGGGACATTGTCGGCGAGGAGGCGGAACGCGAGCGTCAGGAGCGCGTCGCCGGCGAGGATGGCGAGCGCTTCGCCGAAGACCTTGTGGTTGGTCGGCGAGCCGCGGCGGAAGTCGTCGTTGTCCATGGCGGGCAAATCGTCGTGGATCAGCGAGTACGTGTGGATCATCTCCACGGCGCAGGCCGTCGGCATGACGTCGTCCATGCGCCCGCCGACCGCCTCGGCACCGGCGATCACGAGCACGGGACGCAGGCGCTTGCCGCCGGCGAAGACGCTGTAGCGCATGGCCTTGTGCAGGGTCTCGGGCGGCGCCGACTCGGGCGGCAGAAAGCGGCCAAGCGCCTCGTCCACGGCGCGGGCCCGCTCGGCCATGTAGGCGGTGAGATCGAAGCTCGACGTGTCGATCCTCACGGGGGCGAGTCCTTGTCCCACTCGAAGGGCTCGGCCTTGAGGAGTCCGGATTCGTCCTTGGTCAAAAGCTCGATGCGCTTCTCGGCCTCCTCGAGGTACTTGGCGCAGCGGCGCGCCAGCGCGACGCCCTCTTCGAAGACCTTGAGCGAGTCTTCGAGAGGCAGGTCACCGGCCTCGAGCTGGTCCACGATCTGCTCGAGCCGCTGGAGCGCGTCCTCAAACTTGATGTCTGTCATCACGTTCCTTCACGTCGGTCACGCGCGCGCCCAGCGCGCCCTGGTGCAGGAGGATCTCGAGAGGATCGCCCACGGCGACCTGCCCCGCGTTGCGCACCACGGCCCCCGAGGACAGGCGCGTCAGGCTGTAGCCGCGCGCCAGCACGCCCAGCGGTGAGAGGCTCTCGAGCCGGCCCACACTCTCGGCGAAGCGGGAGCGCGAGACCTTCACGCTGTGCGCGGCCGAGGCGATCAGACGCCCTCTCAACTGGGCCAGCAGCGCGGCGCCGCCGGCAATCCTAGCCAAGGGATTGCGCGAGCGCAAGGCGCCGGTGGCGAGCGCCACGCGGTGCCTGACCTGGCGCTGGCTCGAGCGGAGGCCCAGGCGCAGGCGGCCCTGGAGCTCGTCGAGCCGGCGGTGAAGATCGCGGAGCGCCCTTGCCGGATCGGTGAGCACGCGGCGGCGGCCCAGGTACTCGACACGCTCCCGGTACGCCGCGACCTCGGCGGTGATCGCCTGCTTCAGCCGCGCGTAGAGATCGACGAGCGCCTCGACCACCGCGAGCTTCTCCCGCACCACCAGCTCGGCCGCTCCGGAAGGCGTCGGCGCGCGCAGGTCCGCCACGAAGTCGGCGATGGTGAAGTCCGTCTCGTGCCCGACCGCGGAAATCACCGGCACGCAGCAGGCCACGATGGCGCGCGCGACGCCCTCGTCGTTGAAGGCCCAGAGGTCCTCGATGGAGCCGCCGCCCCGACCGACGATAATGACGTCGAGCTCCGCCACCGCCTGGAGATTCAGCAGAGCCTGGATGATCTCGCCGGGCGCCTCGTCGCCCTGCACCCGTACCGGCGCGATGAGGATATGCAAGTCGCCGAAGCGGCGGCCGATGATGTTGAGGATGTCGCGGATGGCCGCGCCTGTTGGCGACGTGACGACGCCGATCACGCGAGGGAAGGCCGGGAGCGGCCGCTTGCGCCCCTCGTCGAAGAGGCCTTCCGCCTCGAGCTTCCGCTTGAGCTGCTCGAAAGCGAGCTGGAGCGCGCCGAGGCCCTTGGGCTCCATCATCTCGACGACCAGCTGGTACTGACCCCGCGCGGCGTAGACGTCGAGGCCGCCGAAGACCAGCACCTGCATGCCGTCCTCGAGGTCGAAGCGCACCCGCCGGCCGCGGCCGCGGAAGAGGACGGCCGAGAGCTGCGCGCCCTCGTCCTTGAGCGTGAAGTACGAGTGGCCGGAGCCGGGCGTGCGCAGGTTCGAGATCTCCCCCTCGACCCACACGGCCGGAAACGCCTCCTCGAGCGCCACCTTGAGCCGCAAGGTCAGCTCGGAGACGGTGTAGACCAGCCGGTCACCCTCGCTCATGCAGGATTGAGCTGGCGGGTGGTGGCAAGGAGGGTGTTCTTCATGAGCATGGCGACGGTCATGAGGCCGACGCCGCCCGGCACGGGGGTGATGGCGCGCGCCCGCTTCGAGACTGATTCGAAATCCACGTCACCCGCGAGCTTGCCCGTGTCGAGGCGGTTGACGCCGACGTCGATGACGACGGCGCCCTCCTTGACCATGTCGCCGGTGATGAACCGCGGCCTGCCCGCGGCCACACAGAGGATGTCGGCCCGGCGACAATGCGCGGCGAGATCCCGTGTGCGCGTGTGGCACATGGTCACCGTGGCGTTGCGCGCGAGCAGCAGCTGGGCCAGCGGCTTGCCCACGAGGCGCGAGCGTCCGACCACGACCGCCTCGGCCCCCTCGAGCGGAATGCCGTAGTGGTCGAGGATCTCGAGGCAGCCGCCCGGCGTGCACGGCACCATGGACGGCTTGCCCGCCAGCAGATTGCCCAGGCTCACCGGGTGCAGGCCGTCGGCGTCCTTGGCGGGGGCGATGGCATTGACGGCTTCGTTCTCGTCCAGCCCCTTGGGCAGCGGCAGCTGGAGGAGGATGCCGTGGACCGACGGATCGGCGTTGATCTTCCGGATCGTCTCCACCAGCTCCGCCTGGGCGCAGCCGGCGGGAAAGAGGAAATCGCGCGAGGCGATGCCGACGTCGTCGGCCGCGCGCTTCTTGTTGCGGACGTAGATCTGGGAGGCGGGATCCTCGCCGACGAGGACGACGGCGAGCGTGGGCTGCACCCCGGTTCTGGCTGTGAGAGCGACGACTCCGGCCTTCACCTCGGCCAGGACCTTCGCCGCGACGGGCCTGCCCTCGAGGATCTGCACCGGTCCTAGTCGGGGAGAGGGACGCGCAGCCGCTCGATGGAAAGCCCCCGGCCGGTGTCGGGATCGATCCGGATCACGGCACCGTGGAGGGCGACGGGGCCCTTGGCGGGCTCGAAGCGGTTCGGCATCTGCGAGAGGAAGCGCTGGAGCGCCAGCTCCTTGTCCACGCCGATCACGGAGTCGGTCGGGCCCGTCATGCCGAGGTCGGTGAGGTAGGCAGTGCCCTGCGGTAGCACGCGCTCGTCCGCGGTCTGCACGTGGCGGTGGGTGCCGACCACCGCGCTCACCCGCCCGTCGAGGTGCCAGCCCATGGCTTGCGACTCGCTGGTCGCCTCCGCGTGCATGTCGACGATGATGATCGGCGTGTCCTTGCGGAGCTCGGGCACGAGCTCGTCGGCCTTCTGGAACGGGCAGTCGATCGGCAGCATGAACACCCGCCCCATGAGGTTCAGCACCGCGACCTTGTGGGGGCCGCACTTCACGGTGACGTGGCCGACGCCCGGAGTGCCCACGGGAAAGTTCGCCGGGCGCAGGAGCAGGTTCTCCTTGCCGATGTACTCGATGATCTCCTTCTTGTCCCAGATGTGGTTGCCCGAGGTCATCACGTCCACGCCGTGCTCGAGGAAGGTCCGCGCGATGAGCGGCGTCACCCCAAAGCCCGCCGCGGCGTTCTCCACGTTGACGATGGCCAGATCGGCCTCGTGCTCCTTTCGGAGCCGCGGGAGGAGCGCGTGCACGGCCTTGCGCCCCGGCTCGCCGAAGACGTCGCCGATGCAGAGGACGGTGATCGGCTTCGTCAAGGGCTACTTCGCCACTTCCACCGCGCGCGTCTCGCGGATGACGATGACCTTGATGTGGCCGGGGTACTGCATCTCGGCCTCGATGCGCTTGGAGATGTCCTTGGCGAGCTGGTGGGCGTCGAGATCGGAGATCTGCTCGGACTTGGTCATGATCCGCAGCTCGCGTCCGGCCTGGATCGCGTAGCACATCTCCACGCCCTTGTAGGACATGGCGATCTCTTCGAGCTTGGCCAGCCGCTTGATGTAGCTCTCGAGCACGTCTCGGCGCGCGCCGGGCCGGGCCGCCGAGATGCCGTCGGCCGCCTCGGTCAGCACCGCCTCGATGGTCTCGGGCTCGACGTTCTCGTGGCCGCACAGCGCGGCGTTGATGATCTGCGGAGACTCGCCCCACTTGGTCAGCACCTGCAGGCTGAGCTCAGGGTGGCTGCCCTCCTGCTCGTGGGTGAGCGCCTTGCCGATGTCGTGGAGGAGGCCCATGCGCTTGGCCAGCTTGACGTCGGCCTTGATCTCGGCCGCCATCATCCCCGCGAGCCAGGCGACCTCCTTCGAGTGCTGCAGGCAGTTCTGCCCGTAGGAGGTCCGGTACTTCATGCGCCCCACGAGCTTGACGAGCTCGGGGTGCAGGCCATGGACGCCCACTTCGAAGCAGGCCTTCTCGCCCTCTTCCTTGAGGTGGTCGTCCATGTCCTTCTTGACCTTCTCGACGACCTCCTCGATGCGGGCCGGGTGAATGCGCCCATCGGCGATCAGCTTCTGGAGCGCCAGCCTCGCGATCTCTCGGCGGTAGGGGTCGTAGGCGGAGATCAGCACAGCCTCGGGCGTGTCGTCGACGATCAGGTCCACCCCGGTATGGAGCTCGAGCGCGCGGATGTTTCGCCCCTCGCGGCCGATGATGCGCCCCTTCATGTCGTCCGAGGGCAGGTTCACGATGGACACCGCGGTCTCGACCGTGTAGTCGGGCGCCAGCCGCTGGATCGTCGTGGCCAGGACCTCCCTCGCCTTGACCTGGGCGGTCTCCCTCGCTTCCTCCTCGAGCCGCATGCCGAGGAGCTGGGCCTCGCGACGAGACTCGACTTCGACCTGGGCCATGAGCTGCCGCTTGGCCTCGTCCGCGGTGAGACCGGCGATGCCCTCGAGCTTCCTCCGCTGGTCATCGAGGGCGGAATTCAGCTGCGCTTCTTTCACAAGGAAGCCCTTCTCCCGCTCACCGAGCGCGCGGTCTCGAGACTGGACCTCGGTCTCGCGCCGGTCGAGCTGGCCGAGCTGTCGGGCCAGCTGCTCTTCCTGCTGGAGCACGCGCCGCTCGACCTCCTGGATCTCTTTCTGGCGCGCGCGCGTCTCCTGCTCGAGCTCGCTGCGAGCCTTGAGCGCCATCTCCTTGGCCTCGAGCTCCACGGCACGGATGCGCGCCTCGCCCTCGCGGAGCTTGCCCTCGGCGTCCACCCGCATGCGGTCCACGGCGCGCTGGCCGTCGTCGAGGATGCGCCTGGCGCGGGCCTCGGTGTCGCCGAGCGTGCGGGTGATGGCGAGCTTGTGCCCCATGTAACCGATAAAGAGAGCCAGGAGGGCGACGCATGGAACCAGGACGATCAGGACGAGCTTGACGTCCATCGCTATCTCCAAACCGGGGCCGGCCCCGGGTCGATAAGGACGGTCTGGACCCTCAAAACAGCAAAAAACTCTCGAAAGTATAGGCCCTTCTGGGAGGGAAAGTCAACGCAGGAGGCGCCCCGCCTCTGCCGTGTGCCGACGGTGTTTCGAACCTGGCAAGCCAGGTGGGCGCCAAAATTGAGGGCTTCAGGCTTCCCCTCACCAGGAGGGGCGTGCGCACCACCCTCTTGAGCGGCGTCCTCATGTGTATCGAGGTTGAAACTCCCCCCCGACATCACAAACAGCGCAGGGCATCTCTGTGTACCCCTGCTCCCCACGCCAAGTCAAGCGATTGCTGGCCGCCGATAAGGGCCCATCTGCGACCCAGACGTAGTTACATGTTGGGGCGCCCTTGGCCGAAGGTTCAACGTACAAGGAACTACGCCTCACCTGCGGCCGTCGGGCGCCGCCTCGCATCTGGACCCTTCTCGCCGGCCAGCGATTTAGCGGTGGCCCTTTCCCGGCACGAGGGCGTCCAGGAGGTCTACCATCGCACCGATGCGCTTCGGCAGGTCGCCCTCGTATTTGGACAGATCCTCGCGAGCCTGGAACAGCTCGTCGGCGATGTAGAGCCCGGCCAGCGCCAGCGCCTTGATGGGGTCCTGGCCACGCATCTGTCCTTCCACGCTCTTGACGCGCTTCTCGACGTAGGCGGCGAGGTCGCGGACGTACTTGGGATCGGCCTCGCTCTTGATGGTGTACTTCTGCCCGAGGATTTCGACTTCGACCCGCTGTGCGTCGCTCATAGGTCGAGCTTCTCCATTTCCCTGAGCATTGCGTTGACTTGCCCCAGCATCTCCTTGCGTTCCTGGCGAAGGCGCCCAAGCTCGGCGCGGTCGCCATCGCCCGCCCCCAGCCTGGATGCCAGCGTGTCGCGCTCCTTGCGAAGCGTCGCGATCACCTCCGCCGCGCGCCTGACGGCCTTCTCGAGCTCCTCCAGTCGATCCACGAGCGGCTCGGTCATGAGATCCCCCTGATCTCCGCCGCGAAGCGGCGGCCGACCTCGGCGACGATCTTGGCGTGCAGCTCGTTGACTTCCTTGTCCGTGAGCGTGCGGTTGGACGCCTGGAAGATCAAGCTCCAGGCGAGGCTCCGCTTTCCCGAGCCGACCTGGCCGCCCTCGTAGACGTCGAAGAGCGTGATCCGCGAGAGGAGCGGTATCTTCATCGCGCGGATCGCGGCCTCGATCTGCCCGGCGGTGACCTCCGTCGGCACGACGACGGCGAGGTCCCGCTGGACGGCCGGGAAGCGCGGCAGCGGCTGGTAGCGCAGCTCGGCAGGCGGCAGCGCCAGGAGCGCGGTGAGCGAGACTTCGGCGAGGAAGATCGGCGCCGGCAGACCGAAGGCCTCGCGCACGTGGAGCGCCACCTCGCCGAACCAGCCGACCGGGCTCCCGGCGGCGGTGAGCGCGGCGGCGCGCCCCTGCTCGAGATAGCGCGGGCCTTCGCCGGGCGCGTACAGCCTCACGCCAGCCTCGCCCACCGCCGCTGCCCCCACCGCCAGCTCGGCGGCACCTTTGACGTCGTAGACGTCGACGCGCTCGCGCGTTGCGTGCCAGGCGCGCACCGCGCGCTGTCCCGTCATCACCACCCCCAGCCAGAGCTCCTCGTGGGCCGGACGATCGACGTCCTCGTCACGGTGAGGCGCGAAGGTCTGGCCGATCTCGAAGGCGCGCACGTCGGGGATCTGACGGCTGCCGTTGAGCGCGACCACCTCGAGGAGCCCGGGGGCGAGAGACGGGCGCAGGACGGAACGCTCGACGGAGATCGGGTTCTGGAGCGCGATCAGGGAGTCGGGCGCATCCCATCCCATGACCTCGAGCCGCGCGGGATCCACGAAGGAATAGGTGACGGCCTGGCTCAGCTCCGCCGCGGTCAGCGCGCTCGTCACGGCGCGCGAGAGCGTCAGATCGGGGGGACGCACCACGGGCTGGAGCTGGCTGCCCCTCGACAGCGTCGACGGGATCTTGTCGTAGCCCCAGACACGAATGACCTCCTCGACCAGGTCGTCCTCCTGGGCGATGTCGCGTCGGAAGCTCGGCACCACGACCTGGAGCGCGAGCCCCGAGTCGTCCACGGCGAAGCCCAGGCCCTGGAGGATCCTCACGACCTCCTCGTGGGGCGGGCAGACGCCGATGAGCCGCTCGATGCGAGAGCGGCGCAGCGCGATGCGCGGGCGAGGTTTCGGCCCCGGGTACACGTCGACGACGCCCTTGGCGACCGTGCCGCCGCCGAGATCGGCCATGAGCTGGGCGGCGCGGTCGAGGGCCTCGCGCAGCCCCTCGATGTCGGCCCCGCGCTCGAAGCGGTAGGCGGCGTCCGTGTGCAGACCGAGCGCGCGCGCCGTCCGGCGGATAGAGCCGGGGTCGAAGTACGCGCTCTCGAGGAGCACCGACGTCGTGGCCGGTGTCACCTCGGTGTTGCCGCCGCCCATGACGCCCCCGATGGCGACGGCGCGCTCGGGGTCGCAGATCATCAGCATGTCGGCCTCGAGCGCGCGGTCCTGCCCGTCGAGCGTCCGGAGCCGCTCACCCGGCTTGGCCCTCCGGACCACGATCGCGTGCTGGGCGATGGTGTCGTAGTCGAAGGCGTGGAGCGGCTGGCCCAGCTCCCACAATACGTAGTTGGTCACGTCGACAAGGTTGTTGATGGGACGCAGGCCCACCGCGCGGAGACGCTGCGCGAGCCACGGCGGCGAGGGCTTGACCCTGAGGCCGGTGATCACGCGCGCGGCGTAGCGCGGGCAGAGGTCGGGGTCGAGGATCTCGACCGTGGCGAGCGTCGCTGCCTCGGGCTCCCCTTCTCGCACCGCGATCTGCGGAAAGCGGAAGGAGGCGCCCGTGAGGGCCGCGACTTCCCTCGCGACGCCCACCACGCTGAGCGCGTCGGGACGGTTGGGGGTGATCTCGATCTCGAGGATGGTGTCGTCGAGGCCCAGGTACTGTATGAGCGGGGCGCCGAGCGGCGCGTCGGCGGGCAGCTCGAGGATGCCCGAACCGTCCTGACCGATCCCGAGCTCCTGCTCCGAGCAGAGCATGCCCTCGGAGAGCGTGCCGCGGATCTTCGCGGCCTTGATGGTGCGGCCGCCGGGCAGCGTCGCTCCCGGAGGCGCGAACGCGCTGCGGAGCCCGGGAGCGGCATTGGGCGCTCCGCAGATCACCGAGAACGCCTTGTCGGGCAGCGCAATCCGGCAGAGGCGGTTGTGGTGGCCGGCGGGCGTGACGCCGAGATCCTTCTCTATGGTCTCGATCTCGCCGACCACCACACCCGAGAGCCCCTCGACAAGCGGGGAGATGGAGGGGACCTCGATGCCGGCGTTGATCAGGCGGTCCGCGATCGCGGCGGGCGGGAGGTCCGTCTCGACGAACTCGAGCAGCCAGCGGTGCGAGATTTTCACGGCGCGAACTGGCCCAGAAAGCGCAGGTCGTTCTCGAAGAAGAGCCGGATGTCGTCGATCCCGTACTTGAGCATGGCGACGCGCTCGACGCCCATCCCGAAGGCCCAGCCCGTCACCTGCTCGGTGTCATAGCCGACATTTCGCAGCACGTTGGGATGCACCATGCCCGAGCCCAGGATCTCGAGCCAGCCCGACTGCCCGCAGACCCGGCAGCCCGCGCCCGCGCAGGCGAAGCAGCGGACGTCCACCTCCGCCGAGGGCTCCGTGAACGGGAAGAAAGACGGGCGGAAGCGGATGGAGGTGCCCGAACCGAACATCTCGCGGGCAAAGAGCTCGAGCGTGCCCTTGAGATCGCCCATGGAGATATTGGTGTCCACCGCCAGGCCTTCCACCTGGTGGAACATCGGCGAGTGCGTGTTGTCCGAATCGCGGCGGTACGTCTTGCCCGGACAGATGATGCGCACCGGAGGAGGCTGGGCCTTCATGGCGCGGATCTGCACCGGCGAGGTGTGGGTGCGGAGCAGCGTGTCCGCCGACAGGTGGAAGGTGTCCTGCATGTCGCGCGCCGGGTGGTCGTCCGGGAAGTTGAGCGCCGCGAAGTTGTAGTAGTCGCTCTCGACCTCGGGCCCCTCGGCGACGGAGAAGCCGAGGCCCTCGAAGATCCCGATGATCTCGTCCTGGACGCGAATGAGCGGATGGACGGCGCCGGGCATGGTCACCCGCCCCGGCAGCGTCAGATCGATACGGCGCGAGGCGAGGGACTGGCGGTGCTCCTCGGGCTTGAGCGCTTCGAGCCTGGCGGTGAGCGCCTCCTCGATCCGTTCCTTGGCGCGGTTGGCCTCCTGGCCGACCCGCGGACGGTCGGCCGCCGGGATCTTGCCGAGCCCGCGCAGGAGCGCCGTCAGCTCGCCCGAGCGCCCGAGCACGCGCACGCGCAGCTGCTCGAGGGCGGACGTGGATCGGGCCCCGGCAATGTCCGCCAGGGCCCGGTCGAGGATTTCCTGGACCCGCGGGTCCCCTGCCACCGCCGTCAGCCCCGCTGGGCGGCTACGATCGACGCGAGCTTCGCGAAGGCGGGCGGATCCGACACGGCGAGCTCGGCCAGGATCTTGCGGTCGAGCGTGATGCCGGCCTTCTTGAGCCCGGCCATGAACACCGAGTAGGAGAGGCCGAGCTGCCGGCACGCGGCATTGACACGGATGATCCAGAGCGCGCGCGCGCGGCGCTTCTTCTGCTTGCGGCCCTTGTAGGCGAAGACCCCGGCGCGCAGCACCGTCTCGGCGGCCGTGCGGTAGAGCTTGCGGCGCCCGCCGAAATAGCCCTTGGCCTGCTTGAGCACCTTCTTCCTGCGCTGGCGGGTCTTGGACCCGCCCTTTGCCCGTGGCATGTGCTGTCTCCCTTTCTAGAGGTACGGGACGAGCCGCTTGAGCCGCGGCACGTCCACTTTCGCGATCAGCGAGGCCTTGCGAAGCTTGCGCCGCCTCTTGGGGCTCTGCCGGTCGCGGTCACCTTGAGACGCTTGGCCGCGGCCCGCTTCGTCCTCATCTTCGGCATAATGAGCCTTCCCTCCCTATCCCCCTCGCCCCTCAGGGGAGAGGGCAGGGTGAGGGGTCCCTCAGGGTGAGGGGCCGTGGTGTGCAGATACCTAATGTGGCTTCGGCGACAGGATCATGGAGAGCATGCGCCCTTCCATCCGCGGGTGGCTCTCGATGATCGCCATGTCGGCCATGATCTCCGTCATCTTGTTCAGCATTTTCCATCCGAGCTCCGTGTGGGCCATTTCGCGCCCCTTGAAGCGAACGGTCACCTTGGCCTTGTTGCCCTCTTCCAGGAAGCGCCGCACGTGCTTCGCTTTGAAGTCGAAGTCGTGCGTGTCCGTCTTGGGACCGAGCTTGACCTCTTTGACCTGGATCGTCGTCTGCTTCTTGCGCGCGTCTTTCTGGCGGCGCGCCTGCATGTACTTGTACTTCCCGAAGTCCATGATCCGGCATACCGGGGGCACCGCCTCCGCCGCCACTTCGACCAGATCCATCTCTCCCTGCCGCGCCAGCTCCAGCGCCTGCGCGATCGGCAGGACGCCCAACTGCTCGCCCTCCGCACTGACCACGCGGACCTCTCGAACGCGAATGCCCTCGTTGATGCGGATCTCCTTGGACTGTATGGGCGTGGCTCCTAGCTGCGGGCGGCGCTCAACCTGAGCGGCCCACGGTGAGGGTGGCGGAACGGATGCCGATCTCGGCGGCCAGACCGGCAAGGAACTCGGTCACGGGCAGGACGACGGACTTCTCGCTCCCGTGCGGGCGCACGCTCGCCGTCTCCTGCTGGGCCTCGCGCTCGCCGACTACCAGCGTGTACGGCACCTTGTGCACCTGTGCCTCGCGGATGCGGTAGCCGAGCTTCTCGTTGCGGTCGTCGAGGTGCGCGCGGATCCCGGCCGCCCGCAGCCGCGCGTGCACGGCCTTCGCGTACTCGGCGTGCTTCTCGCTCACGGGCAGCACACGCGCCTGCACGGGCGCGAGCCACGTCGGGAAAGCCCCCGCGAAGTGCTCGGTCAGGATGGCGATGAAGCGCTCGTAGGAGCCGAAGATCGCGCGGTGGATGACCACCGGCCGCTTGGGCTGGCCGTCGCTGTCGATGTATTCGCACTGCATGCGCTCGGG
>WNFD01012383.1_pt1 | contig 11469 bp, 12 predicted proteins | sample 5400491 | NCBI WGS metagenome assembly WNFD01 (sample SAMN13153343, study PRJNA577476) | soil metagenome | isolation source: 120 cm saprolite under Douglas fir tree site 2 hole 2 replicate 2 | place: USA:California | collected 2015-04-18 | reverse complement strand
CTTCAAGTCCACGATGTGCGCCGCGAGGCCGTGCGTCTCATGACCATCGGGCCAGGTGACGACAATGTCCTCGGCGTGCGACTCGCCCAAGCGATCCCACTTCTGGTTGCTGAACACGTCGAAGTCGAGCACGTCGAAGGTATGGAGCCGTGACTCGACGGCGGGCGCCTGCGGCTGCGGAGCCGGCGGCGGCGTGTACGCTGGCGAGGCGGCCTGCGCCCCAGCGTTGGAGGCGACCAATGCCATGAACAGGGCGGCGGAAAATGCCTGGGATGTTGCGCGGATCGGTGTCATGGCCATCTCCACAAAGGAGTAATCGCGGTTCAAGGCCCCGCGGGGTGATAGGTCGCGATCACGACGCCGGTGGTAGTCGCCTTGGAGTCGACGAGTCGCAGCGTGATCTTCGGGCCGTCCTCTCGGAACAGACGCTGTCCTGCCCCCAGCATAAGCGGGTGTACGAGGAGTACGTAGGTGTCGACCAGATTACGCCGCATCAGCGATTGCGCCAGCTCGCCGCTGCCGAGGACCACGAGGTCCTTCCCAGACTGGTCTCTTAGCTTGGCCACGGCCGTTGCGGCGTCGCCGCGTAGCAGCGTGGAATTCATCCATGGGAGCGGCTCCTTCAACGTGGTCGAGGCAACGTACTTCATGGTGTTGTTGAGTACGTCGGTGAAGGGGTTGGGCTTCGGGCGGTTCGGCCAGACGGCGTAGAAGTCCTCGTAGGTCCGTCGCCCCAGCAGCAGGGCACCGCTCGTGGCCATCGATTGGCCGGCGATGCTGCCCAGGACCGAATCCGCGTATGGCACCGCCCAGCCCCCGTACTGGAAGCCACCACGGCGGTCCTCGTCCGGTCTGCCGGGCGCCTGCATGACCCCGTCGACCGTCACTGACGTGAATAGAATGACCTTGCTCATTGCTGTCTCCGTTTCGTGCCATTCTAATCTGTCTAGGAACACAGCGTCCTCAAGCAAGCGTTGGCCGGACCGAAGGGAACTCTGATCCTTTATGGCTATATTGGAGCCCTCCCTGAGCCATGGCCACCACCTTCGCCTTCCTGCGCCCCACTCACGTCGCGGTGGTGACCGCTCTCGTCGCCGGCGGGGTCGCGGCGCCCGCCGTCCGCAACGGCTACGTCGAAGACGCGCACTGGATCATCGAGCAGCGCCCCCAGCTCGTGCACACGCCTACAGCCCTTGCCCTACTGCTTGAGCCGTACTGGCCCCGCAGCTTCGGTGGAAGTCTCTGGCGGCCGGCCGTCATGGTCTCGTACGCGCTCGACCGACGCATCAGCCCCCCCCCTGGCGCGCATTGGGTCCACGCGGTGGATGTGTTCTGGGCCGCACTCGCTGCCGGCCTGCTCGCACTGCTCGCGGCGCAGCTCGCGGGGCCGACGCTGGGACTGGCGACGGGCCTGTTGTTCGCGGTCCACCCCGTCCACGTGGAGGTGACGGCCTCAGGGGTCGGCCGCGCCGAACTGATGGCCGCGGCGGGCTACGCCGCCTGTCTGCTGTGCGCGTGGCGCGCCCGTGCAGACAAGCGCTGGCTGATCGGTGTCTTCTTGGGCAGTCTCTTCGCCATCGCATCGAAGGAGCACGCGGCAACGCTCCCTGCCGCCGTGCTCCTCCTCGCCGTTGGGCGGGCGGCCTTCGCCGGAGAGGACTGGCGCCCAGCGGTGCGCGCGGCCCTCCCCGCGGCGGTGTGTGCCACAGTGCCGATCGTCCTCTACTTCGTCGCCCGTCCGCTCGTGACGGGGACCGTGTTCAACGCTGGCGGGGTCGCGCCGGGCCTGAAGGGGCTCGGCGCTCTCGCGCGCGCCGACGCGATGCTCGCGCTCTCGCGCGAATGGTGGCGCCTCCTGTTCGTGCCGATCCACCTCTCGGCCGATTACTCACCCGCTCAGGTCACTGTCGCCACCGGCCTCTCCAGCGCCCACGCCCTGGCCCTCGCCCTGTTGGTGGCGGCCGCGCTGGTCGCCTGGAGATTGCGGCGCGTCGTGCCCGGGGTCGCGATCGGCCTAGCATGGACGGCGATCACGCTCGCTCCGGTCTCCAACGTGCTGGTGCCGACCGAGATCCTCCTCGCCGAGCGGACGTTGTACCTGCCGTCGTGGGGCGCCATGCTCGCGCTCGCGTCGGCGGGAGCGGCGCTCCCCTGGCGGCCGCAGGTCAAGACCGCTGTGGTGGCGCTGCTTGTATTTGTCGGCGCGGTGCGCAGCGTGTCGCGAGTCTCCATCTGGCGCGACGACGACCGCTGGTTCGCCGCCTTGCAACGCGACGCCCCGTACTCGTATCGCACCTTATGGATGTCTGGTCAGGATGCCTTCGCTGCGCAGCGCTGGGGCACGGGAGAGCGGTACTTGCGCGCCGCGATCGCCGCCGCTCCGGACCTGCCAGGGCCGCGCGAGGACCTGGCGGCCTTCTACGCCACCGGGCGACGGTGGGGTCCCGCTGTCGAGCTGCTCCGGGAGTCCCTGGCGTTGGACAGCACCCGCACGCGGCCCTGGATGATGTTGCCTCGGGCGCTGCTCGACGCCGGCGACACGCTCGCGGCCGCGCGTGTAGCCGCCGCGGCGGTCAACCGTTTCCCGAGTGACGGAGACATCGGGTACGGGGCGATAGCGGCCTTCGTCGCGGCCCGCGATTGTGTCGCTGCTCGAGCGGTCGCTGTAAAGACACGGTCTCAGCTGATCGCGGACGCCCGCCAGCGAGTGGACCAAGAGCTGCAGTCGTGCAAAGGACGATAGCGTGGCGACCGATGCCCCTCTGACCCACATCTCCGACACCGCTCGTTGGGTGGCGATGTACCGAGCGCTGGAAAGCGAACGGCCAGACGCCCTGTTCCGCGATCCGTTCGCGCGGGAGTTGGCAGGGCCGCAAGGCGAGGAGATCCTGCGCCGCCTGCCACGGGCCCGCCAGTTCGCCTGGCCGATGATCGTACGCACGGCGGTGATGGACGAGCTGATCTTGCGGACGATCGCGCGGGACGGCGTCGGGACTGTGGTCAACCTCGCGGCCGGCCTCGACACGCGTCCCTACCGGCTACCGCTCGCGCCGTCGCTCCGATGGATCGAAGCGGACTTTCCGGACGTCATTGCATACAAGGAGAAGATGCTCAGATCGGAGCGACCGGCGTGCGTCCTGGAGCGTCGCCCGATTGACCTCACCGACCACGCTCAACGGGGCTCGTTTTTCGCGCAAATCGCAGCGGCGGGAAGAGAGGGTCTCGTCGTCACCGAGGGGTTGCTGATCTATCTCACGCGAGACCAGGTGGCAGCGCTCGCCCGCGACCTCGCCGAGCAGAGGTTGTTCCGTTTCTGGCTGCTCGACCTGGCAACCCCGCGCCTGCTCAAGTTCATGGAGAAGAGCTGGAGCAAGCCCCTCGCCCAGGCTGGCGCCCCTTTCCAGTTCGCTCCAGCCGAAGGAACACGATTCTTTGAGCCGCTGGGCTGGCGCGAAGTCGAATGGCGCTCGATGTGGGATGAGTCATTACGCCTAAAGCGCACGATGCGGCTCGCCTGGCTCTGGGCCGCGCTGGGTCGTCTCGGCCCGGCTGCCAAGCGGGAGGAGGCGCGACGGATGTCTGGGGTCGCGCTGCTGGGACGACGCTGACCCTTTGGCGGAACGTTGGCAAGCCTCCCCGGCCGCGGTAGAATTGTCACCCCTCCATCCAGACGGATGCCACCATGATCGCCAAGCCGATTTGTCGGACGTTGCTTGCCGCTTTGCTCCTGCCGCTGGCCGCCTGCGCGAAGCGGACGCCGCCGGCCCCCAGCGCGGTGACCGTCACCTACACGGGATCGGAGTACGCATTCACGGGCCCCGACACCGTGGCAGCCGGGCTCGTCACGGTTCGTTTGGTGAACACCGGCAAGGAGCCGCACCAGCTCGCTCTCATCCGCATCGACAGCGGTAAAGGGATGGTGGACATCATAGGCGCCATGAAGGGCACCGCGATTCCGGCGTGGATGACCTTCGTGGGGGGCCCGAACGCGGTGGCGCCCGGCGACTCCTCGAACGCCACCCAGGCGCTGACCGCGGGCCAGTATCTACTCCTGTGCTTCCTCCCCGCTCCCGACGGGGTGATGCATCTCGCAAAAGGCATGATGCGGATGATCGCCGTCAAGGGGACCGCCCCCGCGGCCACCGATCCCGCGGCCGACATGACGCTCACGTTGAGCGATTACGACTTCACTCTCGGCAAGCCGCTCACCGCGGGTGCGCACACGATTCGCGTGGACAACGCGGGGCCGCAGCTGCACGAGGTGATGATCTTCCGGTACCTGCCCGGCAAGTCGATGAGAGACTTCCAAACGTGGACCCGGCGCGGAATGCAAGGGCCGCCGCCCGCGAAGCCGGTGGGCGGGATCGTGGGATTGACCAAAGGCCAGCACGCTTCCTTCACTGTCACACTGGCGGCGGGCAAATACCTGCTCGGCTGCTTCGTGCCCGACGAGAAAGACGGCAAGCCGCACTTCGCCCACGGGATGGTGAAGGAATTCACCGTCAGCTGAAGATCAGCGACAGTTGGGCGATCGGCTGGAAGGTCTTGCGGTGATGGGCCGTGAACCCGTGGGCGTCGAGGGCAGCCAGATGCTCGGCCGTCGCATAGCCCTTGTTGGTCGTCCACGCGTAGCGCGGGTGGTGGGCGGCGAGCAGCGTCATCAATCGGTCGCGCACCGTTTTGGCAATGATCGACGCCGCGGCGATGGAGTGGCAGCGGGCATCGCCGTCCACGATGGCGACGTGCGGCATACCGAGCTCGGGACAGGCCAGTCCGTCCACAAGGACGGCGGTCGGTGTAACACCCAGGCGCTTAAGGGCCCGTCGCATGGCGAGGATGGACGCTCGGCGGATGTTCCACCGGTCGATCTCGCGCACGCTCGCCGCGCCGACGCCGATCGCCGCGGCTTGGAGGCGGATCACCCCGGCGAGGCGTTCCCGCGCGGCGGTCGTCAGCAGCTTGGAATCGGCCAGCCCGCGGATCGGGCGGCACTGCGGCGGAAACACGACGGCCGCGGCCACCACCGGTCCAGCCAGGGGGCCGCGGCCCGCTTCGTCGATGCCGGCGACGATCAGCCGCCCCGCGCCCCAGAGCGCGGCTTCGCGCTCGAGCGTGGGGCGGCGGCGTTTCACGTCTCCGCCTGCTCCTCTTCGGCGGCCGGGGCGGCCGGCGCCGCACCGCGTTTCTCGCGGATCCGCGCGGCCTTCCCGGCCAGGCGCCGCAGGAAATAGAGCTTGGCGCGGCGCACCCGACCCTTGCGGACTAGCTCGATCTCCGCGATCGCCGGGGAGTGCAGCGGGAAGATCCGCTCAACGCCGACGCCCGCCGAGATCTTTCGCACGGTGAACGTCTCGTTGATGCCCCCGCCGCGGCGGCCGATGCACACGCCCTCGAACGCCTGCAGGCGCTCTTTATCACCCTCGCGCACACGCACCATCACGCGAACGGTGTCGCCCGGGTCAAACGCGGGAATGTTGGTCTTCAACCCTTCCCGCTCGATCGCTCTGAGTCGCTCCATACCCCTACCCTCGCCAATCCCTACGCGTCTCTGCGGCTACGCGTCTTGGTGTTTCGCCCAGAGATCCGGGCGCCGTGCGCGCGTCAGCCGCGCGGCCTCGGCCGCGCGCCACGCCGCAATCCGTTCATGGTCGCCGCTCAACAATACGTCGGGGACCGGCATCCCGCGATACTCCGGGGGCCGCGTGTAGCTCGGCGGCGCCAGCAGCCCGTCGTAGTGCGAGTCGCTTGCAGCCGACTCGTGATCCCCTAGCGCGCCGGGGAGCAGCCGCACCACGGCGTCGATCACGCACAGTGCCGCCGGCTCACCGCCCGACAGTACGAAATCCCCGATGGAGACTTCCTCCGCCCCCAGGCCGTCGGCCACGCGCTGGTCCACATCCTTATAGTGGCCGCACAGCAGCGTCATCTCCCGCCCCACGGCGTAGCGCACCGCGTCGTCGTGCGTGAACGGCTTGCCGCGCGCCGAGAGCAGCACGATCGGGGGCCCGGCCCGCAAATCCTCCACCGCCTCGAAGAACGGCTCGGGCTTGAGCACCATCCCCGCGCCGCCCCCATAGGGAGCGTCGTCGACGGTGTTGTGCCTATCGTGCGTGTAGTCCCGCAGCTGCACGACGCGGTAGCGCACGAGGGCCGCGGCGGCCGCCCGCCCTGTTATACTCGCGGCTAGGGGCGCGGTGAAGCACTCCGGGAACAGCGTCACGACGTTAATCGTCAACATCGGCTTCGGCCACGGCGACGAAGCGGTCCCGCCACGCTTCCACGACCGCTCGCGAGGTGATGCCCTCGAACCCCAGTAGCCACGCGCGGTGATATGCGCGCCGCCGCGCCACTACCAGCGGCCCTGCGAGCACCTGCCGAGTCTCGTCCACCACGAACAGTCGCGCTTTGGGAACGAAGACGACGCCCGGGTGCTCCACGAGGGGGAAGACCTCCACTTCGCCCCGCTGCCCGTGCGGCTTGTGCAGCCGCCCGACTACGCGGAGGGGGGGGGGGGACGTTTGCCCAGCACTCCGGCTTTCTTGAGGAGCGAGCGCACGGTGTCGGTCGGCGTCGCCCCCTTGGCCAGCCACGCGTGCGCCTGCTCGGCGTTCACCTGGATAACGGCCGGGTTAGTGCGCGGGTTGTAGTTGCCGATCGTCGCCACGAACCGTCCGTCCCGGGGGGAACGCGAGTCCGCCACGACGATCCGGAAGTAGGCTTGCCCCTTCCGCCCCACCCGCCGCAACCGAATACGAGTCGCCATAAACGCGTTACATCCTTTGTAAGAGCTTGCGCATCTGCTGGAACTGTTCCAGCAGCCGATTCACTTCTTGCACCGGTCGCCCGGCGCCCCGCGCGATCCGCAAACGGCGTGACCCGTTCAGCTGCTTCGGGTCCGCCCGCTCTGCGGGCGTCATCGAGAGGACGATCGCCTCGACGTGCTTGAGGCGCTTGTCGTCCATCGAGACGCCCTTCAGCGCCTTGGCGTTCATGCCGGGCAACAGCCCCACCAGCTGCTGCAACGGTCCCAGGCGCTGCATCTGCTTCAGCGCCACCAGGAAATCCGCGAGGTCCATGCCGCGCTTGGAGCGCGCCTTGCGCTCGAGCTGCTGCGCCTCGCCCGCGTCGACAGCCGCCGCCGCCTTCTCGACCAGCGCCACGACATCGCCCTGCCCCAAGATCCGGCCCGCCATACGCACCGGGTCGAAAGGCTCGAGCGCATCCGACCGCTCGCCGACACCCACGTACTTGATCGGCACGCCGGTGACGCCGTGGATCGAGAGGGCCGCTCCCCCGCGCGCGTCGCCGTCGAGCTTGGTCAGGATCGCCCCCGTCAGCCCAACGCCCTCGTGGAATCCACGGGCGATCCGCACCGCGTCCTGTCCCGTCATGCCGTCGGCGACGAGCAGCACCTCGCGTGGCGCCACGGCCGCCTTCAGCCCGCGCAGCTCGTCCATCATCGCCGCGTCGATCTGCAGGCGGCCCGCCGTGTCGACGAGCACCGTTCGACAGCGCGCCGACTCCGCTTCGCGCACCGCCGCTATGACGAGCTCAATTACGTTTCCCGTCTCTCGCTTCCCGAAAACCGGAACCTCAACTTGGGCAGCGAGCTGCTCGAGCTGCTCCTGAGCCGCGGGGCGATAGACGTCCGCCGCGACCAGACACGGCGCTTTCTGTTCGCTCTTGAGCCGGCGCGCCAGCTTGGCTGCCGTGGTCGTCTTCCCCGAGCCCTGCAAGCCAACGAGCAGCATCACGGTCGGGCCCACGGCCGCGAATTCGAGCTCGCGTTTCTGCCCGCCGAGCAGGGCGGCGAGCTCGTCGTGGACGAGTTTGGTCACCTGCTGACCGGGGGTGACCGACTTGATCTCAAGGGCGCCCGCCGCGCGCTCCCGCACGCGTTCGACGAAGGCGCGCGTGACCTCGAAGCTGACGTCCGCCTCCAGCAGGTGCCGCCGGATCTCGCGCAGCGCCTCCGTCACGTCGCTTTCCGAGAGCACCCCGCGGCCGCGCAGCCGGTGTAACACCCCGGTGATCTGCTCGGAAAGTGCCGCAAACATAAGCCAAACAAATTACTTAGCGAGTTGGCGGAATCCTAGTGGGGGTCTGCACCGTCATTGCGTTACCCGCACCTGCGGAATCGCCTGCCAGCCTGCCCAGTCCGCCGGCGCGTCCACCAGCCGCACGCCGGGACTGCCGTCGATCGTGAGCCGGTCGATCCGCGATCGGCGTCCTGTGGCCCCCCCCCCCCCCCCCCCCCCCCCCCCCTCCTAGTCCCGGAGCTCCCCACCGGTGGGCCCAGGCCCGTTCCAGTCCCCGCGCGAAGCGGGCAGCGGTCGTCGCATCACTCCACACCGTGTACCACACCAGGGCGTCCTGGCGCTCTCCCGCTGGGAGCACGCGGTAGCGGTCGCCGTGCCAGCCACTGGCGAGCTGGGGCGCCTCCGCCTCTGCGGTATCCCCCAGGAGCTGCTCGAACAGTAAGCGGATCTCGAACTCCCCCAAATCGTCTTCGTAACGCACGCCGCCATCGCTCCCGGTGAACGCGAGGACCATCGGGTTGTGGCGGACACTGTAGCGATCGGGGTGGAGGATCTGTTCGGTAGAGACGGGCATCGCGGCGTCGAAGGGCTGGCGGCCAGGATACCTGCCGTCGAACCAGCGGACGAAGTCTGCGCCCGCGAGGTAGGGAAAGATCAGGGTCTCGCGCAGCCACAACGGCGCGTGGGCGTACTCCCGCATCTGCGCCATCTGCGTACGGAATACCTTGCGCGTCTCCCAGAAGCTGGGCAGACCCTCGGTCTGTTGTTCCGGCATCATTACGAGGATCTGGGCGAGCGTGGCCTGCCCCTCGAGGATCGCCTGGGCGGCTGCGCGACGGTCATTGTGACGCTTCTGCTGCAGCACCGAATCGAGGTTCAGGTACTGGGCCTGCAAGGCATGGATCAGCTCGTGGGAAACGGTCATGCGGACGAGTGGTGAATCAACGTCGGCTGCCACGTATAGGGTGGCGGAGTCCGGGTCGAAGTAGCCAGCGACCTGCTCGGTGTACAAGGCGACGAGTGTGGCGCGCAGATCGAGCGTATCGGGAAGCAAGCCGAACAGGCGGTAGGCAGCCTGGGCACCGGTGAGCTCAGCTGTGGGCAGGTCGCTGTCGAACTTGTGCATCACGTAGTCGCGCACCTGCGCCCGGGTGCGGCGCTGTACGACCGGCGGATGTTTGAAGCGCAGCCCCGTCGCCCGCTCGACCGCAGGCAGCATCTGCTGGACCACCTGTTTCAGCTCGCTGCCGCTCTGCACCGCTTGGGCGCGCTCCCGGCACGCTCCCACCAGCCCTGCCCCACCGCCCAGCACGAGGCCCAACACCGCCGCGAGCCTCATCCCGCCCATTCGATCCCTTTCCCGACTGCGGAGCTGACTACCCGCGCCACTTCGCGGCCTGTTACGACCAGCCCTTGGGATTCGAGCTCCGCGCGGAGCAGGCGATCGAGCTCGGCCCGCTGGTCCTCGAGCGGGCGGACGGGTGCGCTGGCGGTCTGGCGCTCGGTAGCCGCGGCGGCCTCCCGTTTGGCGCTCGGTCCGCCGAGCATCTGCCGGAAGTCGTCCACGACTTGATCCAGCACCGCCGCGAGGTCGGGGGCCGGCTGGGCGACGCCGGGCGTCGTCGTGAGTCCCCGGCGGATCAGGGCGTCGACTTTGCGGCGCTCGCGGATCAGCCGGTCGAGCTCCGGCGACACGCGGGCGGTGGCCTGAGCGTGCGCGCACGCCTCGTCCAACACGTCGATCGCTTTGTCGGGACGCGCCCGCTCGGGCACGAAGCGGTCGGTGAGGACGATGGCGGCCTTGAGCGCATCGTCCGTGAGCGCGACGGCGTGGTGGCGCTCGAGGCGCGGTCGGCGGGCGATCAGCACTTCCCAAGTCTGGACGGCGTCGAGCTCATCAACGACCACGGGCTGAAAGCGACGCTCCAGCGCCGGGTCGCCTCTCACCCACTTGTCGTACTCCTCGCCGGTCGTGGCGCCGATCACGCGGATATCGCCCCGCACCAGGGCGGGCTTCAGCATGTTCGCAGCGTCCATCGCGGCACCGACGGCGGTCCCCTGGCCGATGAGGTTGTGCAGTTCGTCCACAAAGAGGATGAGATCGGGGTCAGCGGCGAGCGCCTTCACCAGCCGGCGTACGCGCTCTTCGTACTGGCCGCGGAACGCGGTCCCGGCCAGCAGAGCGACGTGGTCGAGCGCTACGACGCGGGCGTCCTTGAGGGCGGGCGGCACGTCTCCCGCGGCGATGCGCTGGGCCAGCCCCTCAACGATGGCCGTCTTGCCCACACCTGAGCGCCCGATGAGGGCCGGGTTGTTCTTGCTCTGGCGCAGGAGGATGTCCACGACGCGCGCGATTTCCGCGTCGCGGCAGCGCACCGGCTCGAGGTCACCGCGCCGCGCCTGACCCGTGAGGTCCACCCCCACGCGCTCCAGGACGTCCCCCGAATCGAACAGCCCTTCGAACGGATCGCCCATCGGCTCAGCCGCCCCCGAGGAAGCGGCGATACCAGTCGAGAATCGTCTCTCCCGCGACGAACGACAGCCCCGCTCCCATGGCGAGGAATACCCCAAAAGGCACGAGACGCTTCTTCTTGAGCAGCAGCAACGGGACATACACCAGGCTGCCGAACACCGCGGCCGCGAAGACGGTCAGGAGCGCGCCCTTCCATCCAACAAAGCTGCCCACCATGGCCATCATCTTGATGTCACCGCCGCCCATTGCTTCCTCTTTCAGGATCCACCGTCCCACAAGCCCGACGGCGAAGAGCAACGCAAAGCCGCCCGCTGCTCCCAGAACCGCTTGGAGGAACCCGTCCACGCCCCCGCGGAGCGACAGAGCGAGCCCGAGGACGAGGCCGACCCAGTTGTATTCGTCGGGGATGAGGTAGTGCCGCGCGTCGGTCACCGCGATGCCGATGAGGATGGTGCCGAGGACGGCCGCAGCGACGAAACGCAGCGTGGGGCCGTAGGCCAGCATCGCGGCAAGCCAGAGCACGCCGACGACGGCTTCGATGATCGGGTACTGGGTTGAGATGGGATGTCCGCACCACCGGCACTTGCCCCGCAGCAGGAGCCAGGAGACCACCGGGATGTTGTCGCGCCACGCGATCGGGCGGTGGCAGTGGGGGCAGCTCGACGGGGGACGGAACAGGGAGCGTTCCTTCTTGTCCTCCTTAGCGAGGCGCAGGATGCAGACGTTGAGGAAGCTGCCGAAGCAGAGTCCCAGGACCGCGGCGCCGATGAGCAGGAGTGGTTCAGTGACCACGCAGCACCTCATGGAGCAGGATGCCCGCCGCGACCGCCACGTTGAGCGACTCGGCGCCTTGTGCCAGCGGGATCGCGACCCGCCGCGCGGCGACGGCGTTCAGGGCGGGCCGGATCCCCGCCCCCTCGTTGCCCACGATCACCGCGATGCGCTCCCCTCCCCCCC
>WNFD01009977.1_pt1 | contig 11469 bp, 13 predicted proteins | sample 5400491 | NCBI WGS metagenome assembly WNFD01 (sample SAMN13153343, study PRJNA577476) | soil metagenome | isolation source: 120 cm saprolite under Douglas fir tree site 2 hole 2 replicate 2 | place: USA:California | collected 2015-04-18 | reverse complement strand
TCGCTCTTGTGCCAGCCGGTGAACATGTGAAGGACCGAGCTGAGGAGGAAAACACCAACGGCCGACAGCAGGATGGGGAGCCACAGCGAGACGAGCGGGGTCATGAGACCTCCTTTGGGTCGCGCTTAAGGTGCGGGCTCTCCCATTGGCAATCAAGGATCCGCGAGTGCCTGCCCGGACGCGCACAACGGGCATTCGGCCGGCACCCACAGGTCGAACGGGACCCGCGTCACCGCCACGATCGGCACCCCTCGTTCCGCGAAGTAGGGCGACGCCGCGCTGCCCAGCACCAACAACGCCCCGATGACGACCGGCTCGGCGCCATGCCCCTGCAGCTCGGCGTAGGTCGCCCGGACCGCGGAGCCGGCGCTGATCGCGTCGTCGACGATGGCGAAGCGCTTGTCGCGCACGCGGCCGCGGGCGGCGGGCGGGAGATGATACTGCGCCTGGTACAGTCCATCTCCTTCACCGGGCTGCATCCGCTCCGTAAAGAAGAACTCCGCTTTCAGCGCCGACGCGAGCATCTGGGCGAGGAATGCACCGCCGACGAGCGGCCCGCACACGCCCGCGACCTTGTGCGGCCGGAGCGTTCGGGCAAGGCCGTTGACGAAGGGACGAAGCCGTGCGGGTTGAACGAAGAGGCCCTCGAGATCGAGCCAGAGGTTCGCGTGGTGGCCCGATTCGAGGCGAAAATGTCCGTGACGGGGCGAGGCCAGGCTGAAAGGGTCCGCGCTCTGGCCTTTCCGCATCATTTTTGATCCGCCTGCAGTCCTCGCTCCTCTAGTAACGGCCCCACCTCGGGATCACGCCCCCGGAAGGCGCGGTACAGCGCACCCATGTCGCCCGTCCCGCCCCGCGACAGGATGATATCGCGGAAGCGGGCGCCGTTGGCGCGGGTCATGCCGCCGTTCTCCTTGAACCACGCGTAGGCGTCGTCATCGAGCACCTCGCTCCACAAGTACGCGTAGTAACCGGCGTAGTACCCGCCGTTCCAGATGTGGGAGAAGTAGGTCGTGCGGTAGCGCGGCGGCACCTCGGGCACGTCAACGGCGAACCGCTTGAGCGCCTGGGACTCGAAGGCCCCGATATCCGCTTGTTGTGGCCCCACCGGCAGGCTGTGCCATGCCATGTCGAGCAGGGCGGCGGCCACGTATTCGGTGGTGGCGAATCCCTGGTCGAACGTGCGGGCTCGCTTGATCTTGTCGACCAGGGTGCGCGGCATCGGCTGCCCGGTCTTGTGGTGCTTGGCGTAGTGGGCCAGCACGGTGGGCTCGAGCGCCCAATGCTCGTTGAACTGCGAGGGAAACTCGACGAAGTCCGTCGGCACGTTGGTGCCGGTGAGTCGCGGGTACTCGACGCGCGTGAGCATGGCGTGCAACGCGTGCCCGAACTCGTGGAACATCGTCTTCACGTCATCGAAGCGCAGCAGGGCCGGCTGGCCCGGGGCCGGTTTGGTAAAGTTCGCGACGTTGAAGACGACCGGCTTGGTGCCTAGCAATCCGCTGCCGTCCACGAACGCGTCTTCCCACGCGCCACCGCCCTTGTTGTCGCGCTTGAAATAGTCGCAGTACCAGAGCGCGAGCGACGTCCCGTCGGCGTCGAACACCTCGAACACCCGCACATCGGGATGGTACACGGGGAGGTCCGTCCGCTGCTTGAAGGTCAGCCCGTACAGCCGGTTCGCCGCGAAGAAGACCCCGTCCTTGAGCACCCGATCGAGCTCGAAGTAGGGCATGAGCTGCGACTCGTCCAGCGCGTACTCCGCCTTGCGCACCTGCTCGGCGTAGTACTGCCAGTCCCAAGGGGCGAGCTTGAAGCCACCGCGCTGCGTGTTGATCATCGCCTGCAGTTTCTCCGCTTCGCGCGCGGCCCGCGCGGTCGCCGCCGGCACCAGGTCGCTCAGCAGCTTGATCGCCGCGTCCGGGGTCTTGGCCATGCGGTCGTCGAGCACGAACGCGGCGACGCTGGGGTAGCCGAGCAGCTGGGCGCGCTGGGCGCGCAGCTGCGCCAACCGCTTGACGATCTGCCGCGTGTCGTTCGAATCGCCGCGCTCCGTCCTGGTGGTCGACGCGATGAACAACCGTTGCCGCAGGGCCCGGTTCTTGAGCGAGGCCTGCGCCGGCTGCTGGGTGGTGTTCTGCAGCGGCAGCACCCATTTGCCGTCGAGCTTGCGCTCGCGCGCCGCCTCGGCCGCGGCAGCGATCTCGGCGTCGCTGAGGCCGTCGAGCTCGCTCTTGTCGCCCACGACCACTGCCCCTGCCTTGGTCGCCGCGAGCAGCCGGTTCTGAAAGGCGGTAGCGAGCTTCGACTCCTCCTGGTTCAGCGCCCGCAGCCGCGCCTTGTCCGTCTCGGCGAGCAGCGCGCCGGCGCGCACGAAGTCGCGGTAGTAGCGCTCGACCAGGAACGCCTGCACCGAGTCGAGGCCGAGATCGGCGCGCCGCTCATATATGCTCCTGACCCGGCGGAACAGCGAATCGTTCATGAGGATCGCGTCGAGATGCGCTGCGAGCCTGGGTGCCTCCTCGGTCTGCACCCGCTGCAGCGTGTCGTCGGTGTTGGCCTGCGTCATCGCGATGAACACCTTGAACGCGCGCGTGAGCAGGGCACCCGAGCGCTCCAGCGCCACGATCGTGTTGTCGAAGCCGGGCGCCGCCGTGTCCGAGGCGATGGCGGCGACCTCCCCCAGCTGGCGGCGCATTCCCTCCTCGATCGCCGGCTGGTAGTCGGCGTCATGAATGCGGTCGAACGGTGGCGCCTGGTACAGGAGCGGACTGGCGCTCGCGAACGGGTTCGCGCTGGTGAACGGGGCGGGGCCAGCGGACGCGGGCGTCGATGCCCGATTGCAGCCGAGCAGGGTCGCGCACAACGCGAGCGCGAGGCGGCGCTCAGGCAGTCGCATCGGCATGCCCCCGAACGTGCAGCAAGCGGAACAGCACCCGGCCCGCCGCGGCGACGTCCCGCACCGCAGTGTCGAACGCGGCCTCATTGGCCTTAGAGGGAGCGTGGAACCCGCTGATCTTGCGCACGAACTGCAGCGCCGCGTCGTGCAGCTCCGCGTCGGTCGGCGGATGATCCGGGTGTCTCAGGCGCTTGATGTTTCTGCACATGATGTCAGACCTTTCGTGATTTACTGGGATGCTCGGTCAGGCTTTCCCCCCGAGCCACGCCGCCAGGACGAGACACACGGCCACGGCGCTCGAAAATACCCCGGGGGCGATAAAAAAGTACTTCCAACTCAGGACCGCGACGCCAACCGAGCAAATCGCCAGCGCCCACCTGATGACGGAGAGGGGCATCAGGCAATCCCGGGGCAGGCTGCCGAGCTGCCAGGCGAGGACCGCCGCGAGCAAGAGGAAGACCGTCACAAAAAACCCGAAACCCGTGAAGAAGTCCCAGTAGGTCCGACTGAACCCTTGCACATCGAACCGAGTCGTACGCATCGCTCCTACCACGGCGTCCGCGCCCCAGCGGGGATCCACCCGGCGGAACCCGAAATGGTGTCCGAGCGCGAACAGCACCAGCAGACCAGATGAGACTCGGTAAAGCAGGGACACGCCCATGCGTTGCTCTTTATCGCGCCGGCACGCCGAAGCCGCGCGCCATCGCCGTCGCCGCCAGCACCATAAGGACCACGAGCGCCGCCTGGACGAAGCTGATCCGCGCGAAGCGGCTCGCGGCGCGCGTGTCGGGCACGCTTCCGCGAGCCATCGCCACGCGCCACCGAATCAGGGCAATCATCGGGCCCACCTCGAGAACCAGAATCGCCGCGAGCAGGCCCATCTTGGCCCAGAAGAAGTGGTTGTGGAGGTAATAGAAGCTGCCCTTCTCGAATCCGCCGAACGCCCGGACCAGGCCGGTGCCGATCCATATGAGCGCGGCGACGCCCCACCAGGTATCGGCGTAGAACACGCGTCGCAAGCCGGGAGCGTCGAGCTGAGACTGGAACGCGCGACGGCGAGCCCAGACGGCGCCGAGGCCCACGCCCAGCGCGAGCAAATGAAATGCGGCCAGCAGCCATCGGATCGTCATGGTCAGTATGAATAAAAGTCGAACCCGGCCGCGCGCCAGTCGGCACCGTAGAGCACAGTGACGAGCGAGTTCGGTGCGGCGCCGAGTCCTCTGGCGTAACAGATGCGCGCGACTTGTGTGCCGAGTCGCGAGATACCGCGACCTTCCACCGGATCGCACCTGATGAACGTCCAGCCCTGTGCGCCTGTGAGCCGCCGACCAACGCTCTTACGGAGAGCATCCGAGACGAAGGCCTTGAGTCCCGGCGCAATGCGGGCCGAGTCTGCTCCGGCTGCAATGTCCTGGAGCAGACGATCGATCGGCTGGGCCGGTTTCACCTCGGACGGCGCGCGTCGCAACGCGTGCGGAGGCGTCAAGCGCGGCTCCATGATCCCTGCGATCGTCACCGCCATCGCCTCGGGCAGCGATTGCTCGAGGTTATCCAGCACGATCACGGTCAGATCGAAGTCCGGGTAGCGCTGGATTGCGGTTCGGAAGCCCTGCCATGCGCCGCCGTGACCGATGCGCCGGTAGCCCCGCTGCTGAGCGACCTGCCAGCCGAAGCCGTAGGGGTAAGTGCCCCCGCTGTTGAGGCGGACCGGAGTCCAGCTCGCCTCGAGCCCGGCCCGACTCGGGATCTTCCAGTGGTTCAGCCCAATCGTCCATTGTGCCAGATCGCGCACCGTGAAGTACAGCGCTCCGTCCGCCGTCGTATTGAGGGGCGGCGACACCCAGTCCTGGTTCTTCAACGTGTCGTTGACCAGGTGGTACCCAGCTGCCCAATTCGGGATGATGTCGGCTTCGGAGATGACACGAGTCGTGCGCATGCCGAGCGGCTGAAACACCTGATCTCGCAGGAAGTCGCCGTAAAAGACACCCGTCACGCGGTGGATGATGATCCCCAGCAGGACGTACCCGGTGTTGCTGTAGCTCCAGCGGTCTCCGGGCGCGAACTCGAGAGGCTGCTTGGCCGCGAGCCTAACCAGCTCGTCTTCCGTGTAGTCGCGGCGGGAGTCGAGTGTGCTGTCAGCGTAATCGGCGATGCCGGAGGTATGCGTGAGGAGCTGCCGGATGGTGATGCCTCGCCACGTTGCCGGGCCATTCGCGAGAAATCGCGTAATGGAGTCATCGAGAGAGAGACGCCCCTGCTCGGAGAGCATGACGATCGCCGCGGCGGTGAACTGCTTGCCGACCGACCCTGACTGGTACATGCTACTGTCGGTCGCAGGCACGTGAAGCTCCACGTTGGCGTAGCCGTAGCCGCGCGCCAGCACGACGCCGTCGCCGTGGAGTACGGCGACCGATAGACCGGGGATACGGTAGCGGGTGAGCTCTGCTCGGATATACCGGTCAATCGAGTCGATGATGGCGGGCGTCTGCGCTCCCGCGGCGGGAGCCGGCAGGAGCACGCGCAACGCCATGGCAGGTACGCCAATCCTGATGCGCATGGCCGCTAGTTTGGATTCGGGGGCTTGACGCCGCTCCGCGACAGGCTTTCGCCCACTTCCCTCCCGATGGCGGCGCCCCACGTCTGGCCGGCCTGCATGCTCTCCTGGAGGATCAGCGGCTGGACTTCGCTCAGGTGCTTACCGAGCGGGCTCTCGTAGAAACGCACCAGCTGCTCCAGCTCCGCCTGACTGAAATGAGACGCATAAACCGGGACGATGGCGTCAACGAGCTGCGGCAGGCTGCGTCGAGCTCGCGCGAGGAACGCGTCCCAGAAGGCGCCCGGGATTTGCGGATTCGCGGCCCGCTGGGCCGGCACCATCGACTCCATTCCGCTCAGGGCAAGCCGAGCGCCGCCGGTCAGATCCAGCAAGCGCCGAATCGTGGTGGCTTTCACAGGATCTACCGGCGCCGGACGCCGCTGCGCGTATACCGGAGTCGTCAGCACCGCCGCAGCGAACGTCAAGGCCAGCGCGTGTCTTAGAGCGGTCATCGTGGGTTCCTTTGTGGGAGTCACCACCGCTTCGACCGACCTCGAATCCGATCAAGGATGCCGCGAGTCACCTCGATCTGCCAGGGCTGGCCTTCCACGTAGCCCGCGCCCGTTGTAACCTCACACAGCTACCCTTCGTCCGTCAGGTTCTCCACGAGCAGAGCGAGCGTCATGCCCGACCAGCCTTGCGTTCATATCGCCGCGATCACCACCGTCCGCCACGCGAAGCGCCGGGAGTGCGAGGAGTGCGTGAAGATCGGTGCGCAGTGGGTCCACTTGCGGACGTGTCAGCAGTGCGGCACGACTCAGTGCTGCGACGACTCACCCAACCGGCACGCCAGCAAGCACGCCCGAGCGAGCGGCCATCCCGTGATCGCGTCCGCGGAGCCGGGTGAGCGCTGGCTGTACTGCTATCCGGACGACGCGTTCGCAGAGTACTGATCATGGCCGGCGTCCTCGGCATCCACCACGTCACCGCGATCGCGAGCGACCCGCAGCGCAACCTCGACTTCTACGTCGGGCTGCTCGGCCTCCGACTCGTCAAGCGCACCGTGAATTTCGACGATCCGGAGACATACCATCTCTACTACGGCGATGAGGTGGGCACTCCGGGGAGCATCATGACCTTCTTCCCCTGGCCCGGCGCCAGACCCGGGCGTCACGGGACTGGACAGGTCGCCGTCACGGCGTGCGCCGTGCTGCCACACTCGCTCGGATTCTGGGTCGAGCGGCTGGTGCGTCACGGCATCCGGTACGAGGGGCCGACCCACCACGTGATCTCGTTCAAGGACCACGATGGGTTGATGCTCGAGATCGTCGGCCACCCCGGCGCCGAGGCGAGGCCCGCCTGGGGAGCGGCCCCCGGCATTCCGCGTGAGCACGCGATCCACGGCTTTTATGGCGTGACCATCTGGGCGGACAAGGGGGACGCCACGGAACGAGTGCTCGTCGACACGCTCGGCTTCCGTCCGGTGCATGAAGATGGCAGCACGCGGCGTTTCGCCGTCGGCGACGGCGGGCCGGGAACAATCGTGGACGTGCGCTCGGTCGGCGGCTTCGTGCGCGGCGCCGGCGGCGCGGGGACGGTCCACCACGTGGCTTGGCGCGTGCCCGACGACGGCGTGCAGCTCCAGATGCGCGAGCTGGTTACGCAGGCGGGGCTCGGTCCCACGCCGGTGATCGATCGGAGCTACTTCCACTCGGTCTATTTTCGCGAGCCGGGCGGCGTGCTGTTCGAGCTCGCCACCGACCCACCCGGCTTTGCCATCGACGAGCCGGTCGCCGAGCTCGGCCAGCGCCTGATGTTGCCGCGACAGTACGAGGCTCACCGCCCGCAAATCGAGGCCATTCTGCCGCCCATCCATCTTCCCGTCCCGGCGGCGGCGGCCACGCTACTCGCGAGCACCACGGGACCCGAGGACGTGAGCGGTGACGCGCTCGGCTTCATCCACCGGTACATCCCGCCAGCCGCCGCAGCGGAGCTCGCGAGCAGCACGACGCTGCTGCTACTGCACGGCACGGGCGGGGACGAGGAAGATCTCATTCCTCTCGGCCGAGCCCTGTTCCCGGGTGCCGGGCTCTTGAGCCCGCGCGGCAACGTGCTCGAGCGCGGCGCACCGCGCTTCTTTCGCCGCTTGGCCGAGGGGGTGTTCGACCAGGAGGACCTGGCCCAACGCAGCGAGGAGCTGGCGCGGTTCATCGAGGCGGCCGCCAGGACGTACGAGCTCGATCGCAGGAGCATGGTGGCAGTGGGGTTCTCGAACGGCGCGAACATCGCCGCAAGCCTGCTGCTGCGACGCCCGGGGCTGTTGCGCGCAGCAGTGCTCTTGAGTCCCATGGTCCCATTCGAGCCCGATACGCTTCCCGATCTCACGGGTACGTCCGTGTTCATCGGGGCCGGGCGCGCGGACTCGGTCGCGCCCCCCGCGCAGGCCGAGCATCTTGCCGAGCTGCTGCGACGCGCGGGGGCGGCGGTGCATATCCATTGGGAGCCGGGGGGCCACACGTTGACCGACGGCGAGGTCGAAGCGGCCCGGCAGTGGCTCTGGCAATCGGTGGTGGAGCGACCTCAGGAGCGTCGGATGCCTATAGCGAAGGAGACTTGAGCATGGCCCTCGATGAGGAGCGGGCACGCGCTGCGGCGGAGGTCGGGGCGCGACTGCGCCAACGCGGAATCGCACTGACCGGCGCCGAGCGCGCTGACGAGCTGGCCGACCTGCTATCCGCAGTGGAGCGCTTCGAAGCGGTGGTCGAGGCGCACGGCGGAGACTTGATGGTCGACGATTTGAAGAGCTCGCAGCCGGACGACCAGCACTTCGTCGTGCCGCGACGCGGGCCCGGCGAAACTGTGCGCGCGTACGTCGTCAGGATCGACGAAGCGGCGGGCCGGCTGCGGCGCCACCCGCGCCAGCCCGACTAAGCATGGGAGGGCTACCACGACGGATGGCCATCGTAATACTCGTTCGTGGTCAGCCGCCGCAGGTCGGACCCGTCGGGACGAACGATGTAGATCTCCAGGCTACGGAAGCGGTCCCGCAACGGGAGGGAATCGATGCGGGGAGCGGCGTGGCGGTTGCTCTGGAACACAATCCAGCGCCCGTCGCGCGACCAGCGTCCGTAGTTGTTGAGCCCGGGACCGCCCACGAGCAGCGTGAGCTGCCCGCTCTTGAGATCGAGGGTGCCCAGGTCGGTACGCCATGGCTCCAAGGGGTCTCTCTTCCACATGTCTGTGTTGCCAGGAATAATCGTTAGAACAATTGCATCATCGTTCGGCGACCATTGAGGGCAGTCCAGGTAGCTCGTATCCGAGGCCAGGAGCGTCTGAACTGCCCCTGACTCGACCTCGACCGCGCGAATCGCAGAGCGCCCGGCGCGCCACGCGGACACCGCGAATCGGCGTCCGTCCGGCGCCCACGACGGGCAGCGGTAGTTGGTGGAATCCTGGAGCACTGCCCTAAGACGGGAGCCGTCGTTGTGGATGACATAAACGTCCGCACGGTGATCCGGGAACTCGGCAGTGCTCCGCGACGTGGCGGAGTCGGCCTTTATAAGACGTCGGGTCGTCAAGTCGGCGAGGTGAAGGGCGTACGTGTCCTCCGTTCCTCCAGGACGTGTAGCGACGAAGAGGATGTCGCGGGAGCGAGCCAGGTCGTCCGGACAGGCCGTGAGCATGAGGGCCGTCCCCAGGGCAAGGGCGAGCGCGCCATTCGCTGGATTCACCATGCGACCACCTTGCGGTGGCAGGCCAATGCGACGTTCATGAGTCGCGGCTGAAGCCGCGGCTCGGCCCGGCCGCTGAAGCGGCAAGTGCAGGCCCGTTTACGGGCAGACGCCGAGCCGCGAGTTCACTCGCGCACTCCGGGGGCCGCGGCATACTGTGTCTACGGCGTTCGCCGCCGTTAACCCCCTACGCCCACACCCTCTCCGCCTGCCACAAGTGCCGGTGCTGGTGTCGCGGCAAAATCGTAAAGCACGAGTACAGGTTGTACCGCACGCGCGCGTTGAACGGCGACGTGACCCGCACATGAGCGAGCGGCAGGCCGTCCGCCTGGGCGAGACAATCGAGTTGCGCTGCCTGCAGGCGATCGAATTCCTGGACGAGCAGCTCAGGGGCGGCCAGGCTCGCGGGTAGGAACCGTGCAATGGTCTTGAGACGGACCCGAACCGGCGGTCCCATGGTGGCCCATAACAGCCAACCGATGGGATCGCGCCGGTAGCGACCCGGCGGGCGCCGCTCGAGCATGCGGGCGCGCGACACGGCATGGCTCAACAGCGGCACATAAGCCAGCGACGTGAGATTCAGATGCGCCACGCACTCGGCCATGGACCAACGCGCCGCATCGGCCCGCCGGGGCCACTGCTCGGCCGGAACCGCGCGCACCAGCTCGTGGAGTCGCGCTTGCGCGCTGCGATACTCATCGGCGATCAGCTGCAGTTGCAGATGCATGTCTCTCCTTAACCCCCTCTCCCGCCCTTGCCGCCCTGCCTCTAGTTCACCTTCCCCTGCAAACGTCGTAATCCCCCGATCGCCGGAGCGTAGCCCGGCATTTTATCCAAAGCCCTTCCGTACTCGGCCACCGCCTCCAGCACGCGGCCTTTCTTCTCGTAGATCCGCGCCAGGTTCACATGCGGGAACTGCGGCGCTTCGTAGCGCGGGGCGTCCATCGCGCGCTTGAGCCACGCAACCGCGTCGTCCTCGCGTCCCAGCTCGATCAAATAGCACCCGATGTCGTTGTACGGATTCCCGAACGTGGGATCCACCGCGATCGCGCGTTTGCACTCGGCGATCGCCTCTTCGTAGCGCCGCTCGAACGAGTACACCCAGCCGAGAAAGGTGTGGGCTTCCGCCGTCGGCCGCTCCGCGAGCGACGCCTGATAGAGCTGCACCGCACCCGCCAAATCGCCCGCCAACTGGCACTGGTACGCGCGCTCGAATAGCTTTAGCGCCCGAGCTCGATCACCCACACGCCAAGCTTATTCAGACCTCGCCGCCGTCGCCATCGCGCCCGGTTATCAGCTTGCGGTTCCTCGTCCTGCTCGCGGCGGTCGCGCTGGGCTGGAACCTGAACGGCTACCGCCTCCTCGACCCCGACGAAGGCCGCAACGCCGAAGTGGCGCGCGAGATGGCGCACACCAACGACTACGTCGTGCCGCACCTGGACGGCCTTCCTTATCTCGACAAGCCGATCGTCTACTTCGCCGCCGCAGCCGCCATGATGGAGCTGTTTGGCCCGACCGAGGCCGCCGCCCGGCTGCCCGCCTACCTCGCCACACTCGCCACCATCTGGTTGCTGGCTGCCCGCCTACCTCGCCACACTCGCCACCATCTGGTTGCTGGTGTGGTTCGCGCGGCGCCGCTGGGGCGAAGAGGCCGGCTGGCTGGCCGGACTCGCCTACGCCACCATGGTGCTGCCGCTCGCCTACGCCCGCACCGCCATCTTCGACAGCACCCTGACGCTGTGGACCACGGCCGCCATCGTCTGCTTCGCCGAGCAGCGGCCCGTCCCCGCCTGGGCCGCGCTGGCCGCCGGCGCCCTCACCAAGGGCCCCATCGCCATCGCCATCCCACTGCTCGCCCTGGTCGCGCACGCCCTGGTCACGGGCACGTCGGTTCGGCGACTGTTCCCGCGGCGCGGGCTCGCGCTGTTCTGCGCCATCGCCCTGCCCTGGTTCATCGTCGTATCGATCGAGCACCCGGACTTTCCCGGCTACGTGTTCCTGCGCGAGACGCTCGAGCGCGTGACCACGCGGAGCTTCCACCGCACGGCGCCGTTCTGGTACTATCTGCCGATCGTTCCCCTCGCCGCCTTCCCGTGGATTGTCCCGGCGCTCGCTCGCGTGAAGAACCTCCGCGCCACCTGGCAGGCGAGACATGACGCCGGGACCACCGAGCCGCTGCTCTTCGCGTGCTGGGTGGTCGTGCCGCTGGTGTTCCTGTCCCTCAACCAGTCCAAGTTGCCGCAGTACGTGCTGCCGCTGATGCCGGCGCTGGCGCTCGCCGCGACGCGGAACCTGGTGACCGG
>WNFD01011939.1_pt1 | contig 11471 bp, 10 predicted proteins | sample 5400491 | NCBI WGS metagenome assembly WNFD01 (sample SAMN13153343, study PRJNA577476) | soil metagenome | isolation source: 120 cm saprolite under Douglas fir tree site 2 hole 2 replicate 2 | place: USA:California | collected 2015-04-18 | reverse complement strand
ACGCCGCAGTTCAAGCTCATGCGCAATCCGGAAGTCACCGTGCGCAGCCGCGGCGTGATGGAAAAGTGCACCTATTGCGTGCAGCGCATCAGCAACGCGCGCATCGAAGCGGAAAAGCAAAATCGTCCCATTCGCGATGGCGAAATTGTTACCGCCTGCCAGGCCTCTTGTCCGGCCGATGCCATCGTGTTCGGCAACATCAATGACCCCAACAGCCGCGTCGCCAAGCTAAAAGCCCAGCAGCGCAATTACAGCGTTCTCGGCGAGCTGAACACCCGGCCGCGTACCACCTATCTGGCCGCCGTGCGCAACCCCAATCCTGAAATGGAGACGGCATGAGCGCTGGCCAGCCGCCAATCGATTCTCCTCAGATTCGCCGCCTCTCTCCGGTGCTTGGGCCGGGGCATACCTTCACTTCGGTCACTGACAAGATTAGTTCGATCGTTCTCACGCGGCCTACATCCCTCGGTTGGGTGGCGGGATTCGCCATCTCATTTAGCTTGGTGATGATGCTCACCGTCGCCCTCGCTTGGCTAATCATCAAGGGCGTCGGAATCTGGGGCATCAACATCCCCGTCGGCTGGGGCTTTGCCATCGTCAACTTCGTCTGGTGGATTGGTATTGGCCACGCCGGCACTTTGATTTCGGCGATTCTATTTTTGCTGAACCAGAAATGGCGCACCTCCATCAACCGCTTCGCGGAAGCGATGACCCTCTTTGCCGTGGCCTGCGCCGGCATTTTCCCGCTCCTCCACACTGGCCGCCCGTGGATGAGCTATTACATGTTCCCGTATCCGAGCACCATGGGTTTGTGGCCGCAATTCCGCAGCCCGCTTATCTGGGACGTTTTCGCCGTCTCCACGTACGGCACGGTTTCCCTGCTTTTCTGGTTTGTGGGCCTGATACCCGACCTGGCCACACTCCGCGACCGCGCGCTGACCAAGCCCAAGCAGATCATTTACGGAATGCTCGCTATGGGCTGGCGCGGCTCCGCACGCCACTGGCACCGCTACCAATCCGCGTATTTGCTTCTGGCTGGCCTCGCGACGCCGCTCGTCCTCTCGGTGCACACCGTAGTGAGCTTCGACTTTGCCACTGCTATCGTTCCTGGATGGCACACCACGATTTTCCCGCCCTACTTCGTCGCCGGCGCCATCTATTCCGGTTTTGCCATGGTCCTGACCATCGCGATTCCGTTGCGCAAGGCCTATGGCTTGGAAGACTTCATCACCATGCGCCACCTCGAGAACATGGCTATGGTGATGCTCGCCACCGGCCTCATCGTCGCCTACGGCTATTTCTTCGAATACTTCATGTCCATTTACAGCGGCAATAAATTCGACCTTTACCTGACGCAGATGCGTTTCCACGGCCCCTACAGCCACTTCTATTACGCGCTGATTCTCTGCAACATTCTGACGCCGCAATTGCTGTGGTTCCACAAGGCTCGCACCAACATCCCGCTGCTCTTCGTGATGTCGCTGGTCGTCAACCTCGGCATGTGGCTGGAGCGCTTCGTGATCGTGGTCATCAGCCTGACTCGCGATTTCATGCCTTCCGCGTGGGGCCGCTACTCCGCGACGGTTTGGGATTACGCCACGTTCGCCGGAACAATCGGCCTTTTCGTCATGTTGCTGTTCCTCTTTGTGCGCGTCATGCCCGCAATTTCGATCGCCGAGATGCGCGAACTGGTCGCTGAGACCTCCGAGGATCACGAGTGATGGAACATCGCTCCCATATTTACGGGGTTGTGGCCGAGTTCAAGACCGAGCGCGAGCTTGTCCACGCCGTGGAGAAAACTCGCGAGGCCGGCTATCGCCGCATCGAGGCGTATACGCCTTTTCCAGTTGAGGGCCTCTCCGAAGCGCTCGCTCTGAAGCGCAACAACGTGCCCCTCATCACCTTGATCGGCGGCTTGACCGGCGGTTTTGGTGGCTTTTTCTTTCAATATTGGGTAAGCGTCATCGCCTATCCGCTCAACATTGGCGGACGCCCGCTGAACAGCTGGCCTGCCTTCATTCCCGTCACCTTTGAACTCACCGTGCTCGGCGCCGCGCTCTCCGCCGTATTTGGCATGCTGGCGTTGAATGGGCTCCCCCGCCCGCATCATCCGCTCTTCAATGTGCACCGTTTCGTCAAGCACGCCACCTCCGATCGCTTCTTCCTGTGCATCGAGGCGCGCGACTCGAAGTTCCACCTTAAGGACTCCGCCCGCTTTTTGCAGGGACTCAACGCCTCGCACATCAACGAGGTGGAAGATGATTAGGACCTCGGGAACGAAGTCGAATGCGCGGCGTTTCGCGATGGCTTGTGTGGCAGCCTCGTTTATCTTGTTCGCTGGATGCAGTCTTAAGCAGGATATGGCGCAGCAGCCCAAAAATCGCCCCCTTTCGCCTTCCGATTTCTTCACCGATGGCCGCTCCGCTCGCCCGTTAGTGGAAAATACCGTCGCGCGCGGCTCGGTGCTTGAGGACGAATTAGCTGTGTCCAAGGACTCCAACGTCTTCCCGCTGCCCCTCAACCTGGAGCTGCTCGAACGCGGCGAAGATCGTTACAAGATTTTCTGCACGCCGTGCCACGGCTTGCAGGGCGACGGCAACGGCATGGTGGCTATGCGCGGCATGAAGCACCCGCCCTCTTATCACCAGGATCGTCTACGCCAGGTGCCCAACGGCTACGTCTACGACGTCATTACCAACGGCTTCGGCGCCATGCTCGGCTATTCCGCGCAGTTGGCCCCTCGCGATCGCTGGGCCATCGTGGCTTACGTGCGCGCACTGCAGTTGAGCCGCAACGCCAGGATTTCGGATCTGCCGCCCGACGTGCGTGAAAAAGTTTTGCATCCGCCGGCGGAGAAAAAACCGGAGACGCACGGCGAAAGCGCGCCCGGAGGAAAGACGGAATGACCGAGCAGGATTACAGAGCGCCCGAGAGCATCGACCGCATCCGCCAGCGTGCGCTCATCGCCGGCATGGTCGGCCTGGTGATTTGTATCATCGGCATCCTCAAAGCTCCGGACCGCTTTTTCCCCTCTTATCTCCTCGCCTTCATGTTTGTTTTGGGCCTTTCGCTGGGCTCTCTCGGCCTCCTGATGCTGCAACATCTCACCGGCGGCAATTGGGGCATCATCATTCGCCGCCCCCTGGAGTCCGCCACGCGAGCCCTGGCGCTTGTCGCCGTGCTTTTCGTGCCCATCTTCTTTGGCACGAGGTACCTCTACGCCGCCTGGCTCAACGCGCCCCCTTCGGGCGAAGGCGCTCTCTCCGAATTCCAGCGCTCTTACCTGACGCTCAACGGCTTCCGTGTCCGCGCCATCCTGTACTTCGTCGTCTGGCTCATCCTGGTGTTCATTTTCAATCGTTGGTCCAGGGAGCAGGACGTGAATCGCGAAGATCGTGGTCTTCGCCGGCGTCTCAAAATGCTTGCTGGACCCGGCATCATCCTCTACGTGTTCGTCATGAGTTTCGCGGCCATCGACTGGGTCATGTCCATCTCTCCGCACTGGGCATCCACAATTTACGGATTTTTGTTTGTCGCTGGCCAGCTCATTTCTTCCATGTCGTTGATGATCGCCGTGGTCGTGTTGCTGGCGCGCACTGGCCCGCTCTCCGGCGTTCTTCAGCCCCGCCACATTCACGATCTCGGCAAACTGCTGCTCGCTTTCGTGATGCTCTGGGCTTATTTCAGCTTCTCCCAACTCCTCATCATTTGGTCCGGCAATCAGCCGGAGGAAATCACCTTCTACTACTCGCGTTTGCACAGCCAATGGGGCGTCGTCGCCGTCATTGTCGTTATTTTTCACTTCTTCGTGCCCTTCTTCCTGCTGCTCTCGCGCGACCTCAAACGCAACACCAATCTTTTACCCAAGGTCGCTCTTTGGCTCATTTTCATGCGCCTCGTGGATCTTTTCTGGATGACGCGCCCGGAATTTACGCCCCACGCGTGGCCGAACGTGTGGGATTTGGCGGCGCTGCTGGCCCTTGGAGGACTGTGGTTCTTCGTCTTTGCTGGGCAGCTAAAGCAACTCCCGCTTCTCCCCCTGGGCGACCCAAAACTTGCGGAGGCTATCGAGCATCATGAGCACTGAGTCGCATAACTCGGCTCACAGCGCCGGCGGGCTCCCGGAGAACGATACCGTCGCGTTTGAAAGTCGCGACGTCAAGGCCCGCACGATTTATCTCTATCTGGCGGTGCTAGCGGCCGCAGTCATTCTCTCCTATGTTGTGTGTGTATTCGTTCTTCGCGTCACCACCAGACTCGCCGCGGAATTCGATACGCCGCCTCCGCCGGTGCGCCAGGAAATGGGCAACGACTACCTGACCTTGCCGCCGGAGCCTCGCTTGCAAGGTGTTCCCGGCCACGGCACCGATCCCCAATATGATTTGCGTGAAAAAATGCGGGAAGATGCGGAAGCCGATGAAAAAGCAGGCTGGATCGACCAAAATAGCGGCGTCGCCCGGATTCCCGTGGATGATGCCATGAAGATTATCGCTGAGAAGGGTTTGCCGGTTGCGTCTACGCCCCCGGCGGAAAAGAAGAAAAAATAGGTCATGAACTACATTCGTTCCATCACCGGAATCGTCGCGCTGCTTGCACTTTCTGTCGTCGCAGGCGCGCAAACTATTCCCGATAACGTCGGCAAATCGTCCTCCGGCCTGCCTGCGCAGCTCCAGAACGTCGGCTTCGCGCCCCAGCTCAACGCGCAACTGCCCCTCGACTTGAGTTTCCGCGACGAATCTGGCCGCGATGTGCAATTGCGCGAATATTTCGGCCGCAAGCCCGTGGTGCTCGCGCTCGTCTATTACGGCTGTCCCATGCTCTGCAACCAGGTTGAGATGGGCGTTGTCGGCTCATTGAAGATGCTCTCGTTCAATGCCGGACGCGATTACGAAGTCATTTTTGTCAGCTTTGACACGCGCGAAACTCCGGATATGGCCGCAAAGAAAAAAGTAGCAGCGGTGTCACGCTACGCCCGTCCCGAGACTGCCTCCGGCTGGCATTTTCTCACCGGAAAAGAGGAGGCGGTTCGCGCGTTGGCCTCCGCCGCCAATTTCCGCTATTCCTTCGACGAACAGCACAACCTCTTCGCCCACGCTAGCGGCATCATGCTGCTCACTCCCGATGGCCGTATCTCGCGCTATTTCTACGGCGTCGAATACCCTTCCCGCGATGTGCGTCTCGGCTTGGTCGACGCTTCCGCTGGAAAAATCGGAACGCCCATCGACCATCTGCTGCTTTATTGCTTTCAATATAATCCGGAGACCGCCCGCTACAGCGCCACCGTTCTCAGAATCGTTCGCTTGGGTGGAATTCTGACTATCTTAACCATCGTCGCGGGAATCTTGATTTTCCGCCGCAGAGACGTTCGCGCGGCGTCGGCTACTTCGCGTCCACCGCTCCACGGTGGCTCGAAACAAGGAGCACACTAAGACCGTGCAGTCGGATTCGCCATTGTATCCGGATCAAGCCTCGAACTTCGCGCCGAATGTCGACGCGCTGATGATATACATCACCGCCATTTGCGCTTTTTTCGCCGTGGCCATCACTGCGGCCGTCATCTATTTCTTCTTTAAGTACCGCCGCAAAGACCCCAGCGATGTGGGAGTTCCGATTCACGGAGATATGCGGCTGGAGACCGCCTGGATCGCGGTTCCGCTGCTCCTGGCTCTAACCATGTTCGGCTGGGGCGCGGTTGTTTATGTGGATTATCGCCGCCTGCCCATGGACACCCTCGATATCTACGTCATCGGAAAGCAGTGGATGTGGAAGGTCCAGCAGCCCACCGGTTTGCGCGAAATCAATGAACTGCACGTTCCCGTCGGCCGCAACGTCAAGCTTATCCTTGCCAGTGAAGACGTTATTCACGATTTTTCTGTCCCCGCCTTTCGCGTCAAGATGGATGTTGTCCCCGGCCACTACAACACCATGTGGTTCCGCCCCACCAAGCCCGGCCGCTATCACTTCTTCTGCCAACAGTATTGCGGCACAAATCATGCGCTCATGGGCGGATGGGTAACCGTCATGGAGCCTATGGACTATGCCGCTTGGCTTTCTGGCTCGTCCGACGCCACCGCCAATCCGGCTGTCGCCGGCGAGAAGCTCTTTGCCGATAAGGCGTGTACCACTTGCCATCTGCCCGACGGCAGCGGCCGCGCGCCATCTCTGAACGGCGTTTATGGTGCCCAGGTTCTCTTGGCCGACGGTTCCACCGTTACTGCCGACGACGCATACATCCGCGAGTCCATTCTCAACCCGCAAGCCAAAATCGTGGCCGGCTACCAGCCCTTAATGCCCAGTTTCCAGGGACAATTGACCGAGGAGGAGCTTATCGATCTGACCGCGTATATCAAGTCGCTGCAGTCGCAACCGGTGCCCGCCAAAAGCGCCGGAATTGCGCCGGCCACAGGGAAGAAATAAGTTATGGGCGCCACACCTTCAACCGGCAACCAAATGCCGCGCGAGCATTATCTCAACGCCACCTACGGCATTCGTTCGTGGCTTCTAACCACCGACCACAAGCGCATCGCCATGCTCTATCTCGTTTCAGTCACCTTCTTCTTCTTCATAGGTGGCGCCTTCGCCACCATGATCCGTATTCACCTGCTTACCCCTCAGGGCCTGCTCGTCACGCCGGAAACCTACAACAAGCTCTTCACCATGCACGGCGTGGCCATGATTTTCTTTTTCTTGATCCCTTCCATTCCCGCCGTCCTGGGCAATTTCCTCCTGCCCATCATGATTGGCGCGAAGGATCTGGCCTTCCCCAAAATCAATCTCCTGAGTTGGTACATTTACCTCATCGGCGGCAGCTTCGTCCTCTACTCCTTCTCCACCGGCGGCCTCGATACTGGCTGGACCTTTTACACGCCGCTCAGCAGCGTCTATTCCAATTCCGCCGTCACTCCCGCGGTCCTGGGCATTTTCATCAACGGCTTCTCCACCATCCTCACTGGCTTGAACTTTATCGTCACCGTGCATACCATGCGCGCGCCCGGCATGACCTGGTTCCGCTTGCCCCTCTTTGTCTGGGCGCAATACGCCACCAGCATCATCTTCATCCTCGGCACTCCGGTGATTGCCATCACCCTATTGCTCGTCGGCCTGGAGCGCATGTTCCACCTCGGCTTCTTCAATCCCGCGCTCGGCGGCGATCCCATTCTCTTCCAGCACTTGTTTTGGTTTTATTCCCATCCGGCCGTTTACATCATGATTTTGCCGGCTATGGGCGTCGTCAGCGAAATCATCCCCACCTTCGCGCGCAAGCCCATTTTCGGCTACTCCTTCATCGCCGGCTCCAGTATCGCCATCGCCGTCATCGGCTTCTTTGTTTGGGCCCACCACATGTTCGTGACCGGCGAATCAACCTACGCCGCGCTCACATTTTCGCTGCTCAGCTACCTAGTTGCCATTCCTTCCGCAGTCAAGGTTTTCAACTGGACCTCCACGCTCTACAAAGGTTCCATCTCCTACGACACTCCTATGCTGTACGCTCTCGGCTTCATCGGGCTCTTCCTCATCGGCGGACTCACCGGCCTCTTCCTCGCCTGCCTGGGCTTGGACATTCACCTCCACGACACCTACTTCGTCGTCGCCCATTTCCACTACATCATGGTCGGCGGCGCGGTCATGGGTTATGTCGGTGGCCTCCATTTCTGGTGGCCCAAAATTACCGGCAAGCTTTATCCGGAATTTCTCGCGCGCGTCGCCGCCATCACCCTGTTCCTGGGCTTCAATCTCACATTCTTTCCGCAATTTATTCTTGGCTACCTAGGCATGCCGCGCCGCTATTCCAGCTATCCTCCAGAGTTCCAGGTGCTCAACGTAATGTCCACAGCGGGAGCCTCGATCCTCGCGCTCGGCTACCTGCTCCCCATGATTTATCTCGTTTGGTCCATGCGCTACGGCGCGGTCGCCGGACCCAACCCGTGGCCCGCCACCGGCCTCGAGTGGCAAACGGCCTCGCCGCCGCTCACCGAAAATTTCGATGTCACGCCCGAAGTTACGTGGGAGCCGTACGACTACGAGAATCGCCCGGACCTCGGTCTGGCAATACACGGTGCGCCTTCACCCGTGCACGGAGATGACTAAACTTTAGAGGAGCCCCGCGTGCATCGCATCCCGACGTGTTCAGCGCGGCCAGCAAGACCATCACGCTTTGGCTCGGCGCGGTGAACACCGTCGTGCTCATCGCCAGCAGCTTGACCATGGCCCTCTCTGTTTGGGCTTCCCAGGCTGGCAAGAAAAAGCTGCTGACGATTTTCCTCATCTCCACGCTCATCCTCGGCTGCGTCTTTCTCGGCATCAAGGGCATCGAGTACCACGACAAATACGTCGAGCACCACATCCCCGGCTGGAATTTCAATCTCGAACCTGGCGCCGACGTCGCCACCAACGCCCACGCCCAGCTTTTCTTCTCGCTCTATTTCGGCATGACCGGCTTGCACGCCCTGCACATGATCGTCGGCGCCGGCCTGCTACTTTGGCTCATTAAGGAATCGCTGCGCGGCCGCTTCACGCCGGACTACAACACGCCCGTCGAAAACATTGGCCTCTACTGGCACTTCGTCGATATCGTCTGGATTTTCCTGTTCCCGTTGCTCTATCTGATTGATCGCCACTGACGGCTGGGAAGAAAGGCAAGCGCGTGTCGGAACACCACATTGTTTCACCCAAAATCTACTTCATCATATTCGCCGTCCTCATGATCTGCACCGCTCTCACCGTCACCGCCGCGGAGGTCGACCTTAACCAATATTTCTCCGGTTTGAATATCATCGTCGCTCTCACCATCGCCGTCTTCAAAGCCTCGCTCGTCGTTCTTTTCTTCATGCACGCCAAGTACAGCCCCGGGCGCACCCAGCTCGTCATCATCGCTTCTGTCTTCTGGCTCGCCGTCATGCTCTTCATGACTATGAGCGACTACCTCACCCGTCGCTGGATCTAGTCCCCAGCGCGCCGCGGCACGCGCAAATCGCTCCAGCCCGCCACGCACGCCGCAGCCAAACACACTTCCGCCGCTTTCGTTTAGGTTTGGGCGTGTTTGGGGGTGGTGACGCCAGGGTGGAAGCTTCGGGGGCTACATCGGCGAAAGTGGAGGCGAAAGAAAAAAGGGGGACAAGCGAACCGGCCCAGCCCTCAATCCCCTAAAGGGATCCTCGGCTCGCGTCCCCCACACCGTCTGGGGTGCAAACCGAACGCCATCCCTAAATCCTTCCGTTTCATCATATTGCTGCCCAAATCCGCGTAAAAACGTGCCACCCCCCGCCAAAATTTACCCGTCGCCCCAACCCTCTACAGGATTCACTGTAAGTCCTCTGGGGTCTATTCTGTTCGGCGCCCCGCCTCCGTGTTGACCCCGCCAACGCGCCCCTGCTATCGTGAAGGGTTATGCTGGCCTCAGTGTACCCACTGGGCGCCAGGGCCTGCCTGCTGCAAGCCAGGCCCGCCTGCCGCAGGCAGGCTCCTGTGGAGGGAGCGTTTGGGGATCATGGGCCTGACGAAACTCGTAGTCCGCGGCGCACGCCAGCACAACCTCAAGAATATCAGCGTCGAAATCCCCCGCAACACCCTCACCGTCATTACCGGCCTTTCCGGTTCCGGCAAATCCTCCCTCGCTTTTGACACCATTTACGCCGAGGGCCAGCGCCGCTACGTCGAATCCCTCTCCGCCTACGCCCGCCAGTTCCTCGACCAGATGGAGCGCCCCGAGGTCGACGTCATCGAAGGCCTCTCCCCTTCCATCGCCATTGAGCAGAAAACCACCACGCGCTCTCCGCGTTCCACCGTCGGCACCATCACCGAAATTTACGACTATCTCCGCGTCATCTACAGCTCCATCGGCGTGCCGCATTGCCCCACTTGCGGCAAGCCCATCACCCGCCAGTCCAGCGACCAGATCGTACAAGCCATTCTCAATGGCGACCTCTGCAAGGTCGACGACCGCATCATGATCCTCGCTCCCATCGTGCGCGGCCGCAAAGGCGCCTATCGCAAGGAGCTCGAGAAACTCGCGCAGGATGGCTTCGTTCGCGTGCGCATCGATGGCGAACTCTACCCTCTCGACGCGCCTCCAACTCTCGACAAGCGCAAGAACCACACCATCGAAGTCGTCATCGACCGTTTGCTCGTCAAGCAAGGCATCGCTTCGCGCCTCGAGCAGTCCATCGCCACCGCGCTCAAGCTCGCCTCCGGCCTCGTCACCGTCTCCGTCGTCGGTGGCAAGGACCACGTCTTCTCAGAAAAACTTGCCTGCCCCGACTGCGGTATTTCCGTCCCGCAGCTTGAGCCGCGCTCCTTCAGCTTCAATTCTCCCTATGGCGCGTGCCCCGCCTGCAATGGCCTCGGCTCCAAATACGATTTCGATCCCGCGCGCGTCATCGCGGACTGGACTCGCCCGCTCTTCGACGGCGGCCTCGGCCCCGGCTCCGGTTCTGCCCTTCTCAAGCGGACGCTCGAGCTCGGCGCTTATGCCCACGGCTTTGACCTGCAGGTCCCTTTCGAAAAACAGCCTACGCGCGTGCAGAACCTGATTTTGTACGGCTGGCCGCCCTCCAACGGCCGCCCCGCCTCGGCGACCGTGACGGACGCCGCCGGCAAAAAGATCCGCGCCGAAAAGGGCTTCCGCTTCCACGGCGTCCTAAAATTCCTCGAGCGCAACTTCGAGGAATCCAATTCCGATTCCTATCGCGAGTGGATGACCCAATACATGTCCGCCACGCTCTGCAGCGTCTGCCACGGCAAGCGCCTGCGTCCCGAATCGCTGGCCGTGAAGCTCGCCGGCTGGTCCATCGCCGATTTCACCGCCCTCTCGCTTACCGCCGCCCGCCCTGCCGTCGACAAAATTCTTGCGCAGCTCACTCCGCGCCAGCGTGAAGTCGCCGGCCGCCCCCTGGAAGAGGTCGCCGAGCGCCTTGATTTTCTTCTCGCCGTAGGTCTCGGTTATCTCAGCCTCAATCGTTCCGCCGCCACGCTCTCCGGCGGCGAGGCGCAGCGCATCCGTCTGGCCACGCAAATCGGTTCGCGCCTCCGCGGCGTCCTGTACGTTCTCGACGAGCCGTCCATCGGCCTGCACGCCCGCGACAACAATCGCCTCCTCGGCTCCCTCGAGCAGCTCCGCGACCTCGGCAACACCGTGCTCGTCGTCGAGCACGATGAAGACACCATTCGCCGTGCCGATTTCGTCGTCGACCTCGGCCCCGGAGCAGGCGATGCCGGCGGCTACCTCGTCGCGCACGGCAAGCCCGCGGACATCGCCGCCAGCGCCGAATCCCTCACCGGCCGCTATCTCAGCGGCGCCGCCCACATCTCCGTCCCCGAAAAGCGCCGCAGCCCGAACGGCAAAGCCATCCAGATTCTCGGCGCCCGCGCAAACAATCTGAAAGATGTCGACGTCACCCTCCCCCTTGGCCTGCTCACCGTCGTCACCGGCGTCTCTGGCTCCGGCAAATCCACCCTCGTCAACGACATTCTCT
>WNFD01011068.1_pt1 | contig 11472 bp, 11 predicted proteins | sample 5400491 | NCBI WGS metagenome assembly WNFD01 (sample SAMN13153343, study PRJNA577476) | soil metagenome | isolation source: 120 cm saprolite under Douglas fir tree site 2 hole 2 replicate 2 | place: USA:California | collected 2015-04-18 | reverse complement strand
ACCAAGAACCCGGTCTTCATGCTGGATGAAGTCGACAAGATGTCGATGGACTTCCGCGGAGATCCGTCGGCGGCATTGCTCGAAGTCCTCGATCCCGAGCAGAACTTTATGTTTGTGGATCACTACCTCGACGTGGAGTACGACCTGTCGCAGGTTTTCTTCGTGGCCACGGCCAACGTGATGCACACCATTCCCGCCGCACTGCAGGACCGCATGGAAGTGCTGCGGCTGCACGGCTACACCGAGCAGGAAAAGGTAGAGATTGCCAAACTGTTTCTGGTCAAGAAGCAGATGTTGGCGGCTGGCTTGTCGGAAAAAAATGTGAAGTTCACAGACGATGCCATTACGTCGCTGATCCGCTCCTACACCCGCGAAGCGGGAGTGCGCAATCTGGAGCGTGAAATCGGAAACATCTGCCGCAAGGTCGCGCGCAAAGTCGTCAAGGAAGGCGAGAATTATACGGTCGCTGTGACCGGCGCCAACGTCAACGACTTCCTGGGTGTAATCAAGTTCCGCGATACGCTGGCCCACGAAAAGAGCGAAGTAGGATTGGTCACGGGATTGGCCTGGACCGAAGTGGGCGGCTCGATTCTGAGCACCGAGGCCACCGTGGTTGACGGCAAAGGCAAGCTGACACTGACGGGCAAGCTTGGGGACGTCATGCAGGAGTCGGCGCAGGCAGCCATGTCTTATGTGCGGTCGCGCGCGCACCGCCTGGGCTTGAACCGCGATTTCTATCGCAATCTCGATCTGCACGTGCATGTGCCCGAAGGCGCCATCCCCAAGGACGGGCCGTCCGCCGGCATCACCATCGCTACCGCAATATCAAGCGCGCTGAGCAAGATTCCGGTACGGCGCGACATCGCTATGACGGGTGAGATCACGCTCCGCGGTAAGGTATTGGCCATTGGCGGACTCAAAGAGAAGCTCCTAGCGGCCCACCGGGCGGGCTTGTTTGAAGTGATTCTGCCCAAGGACAACGAGAAAGACCTGGCCGAGGTTCCGGAGAACCTGCGCAATGCCATGAAGCTGCACTTCGTGGACACGATGGACCAGGTGCTGCAGGTTGCCTTGGAGTCGCCTCTGCCCAAGATGGAAGAGACTGTGCCCCAGCCGATTGCACCGATGACGTCGGACACCGGAGAGAGTCCGGCCACGCATCAGTAGAGCAGTCCTTACTTCTGCGTTTCAGTTCCAGTCCACTTCGTGAGAGGCCCGCGATTTGCGGGCCTTTTGCCATCTTGACCTGCGTGCTCTCACTTGAAACTAGGAATCAGAAGCGGGAAACTATGCCCAGCATGGTTAGAATTCCCATTCGAGGTACTATGGCGCTGCTAGCGGCTGCAGCCGTCATGGCGGTCCCGCTGATTTGGCTGCCGGCGTACCGGTTGTTTCTTGTCATCAGCGTCGGCATCGGCGTCGTTGTTGCGGCAATTCTGCATTTGTGGCACAGGTTCCATCCGGTGCGGGCAGAAGGCGTCGAGAACAAGCGTCCGTTGGGGCTAGGATAGCTTCACGCCGCCCGGTCACTCACCTTCGCTTGCCAACCGCCGGTCCTGCATTGCAAACTGAAGCATGAGGGTCCTGACACGGTTTCTGGCGGCGGCGACTGATGTCGCGCACTTCCCTGCTCTGGAGTTGCCGGAGATCGCCTTCCTCGGACGATCGAACGTGGGCAAATCCAGCGTGATCAACTCGCTGGTGGGAACGAAACTAGCCCGCACCAGTTCGATTCCGGGGCGCACCCGCAGCATCAACTTCTTCGAAATACGCTGGCCGGGAAAACCGCAGCCGGAACTGATCTTCACCGACCTGCCGGGCTATGGCTACGCGAAGATTTCGCGGGAGATTTCCCAGGAGTGGCCGAAGTTCATCGAGCCTTACCTCCGTGAGCGTTCTACTCTTGCTTTGTGCGTAGCGCTGGTGGATGCGGGCGTGCCCCCGCAGCAGAGCGACCGCCAATTGCTGGACTTCCTCAACGCCTCAGGCCGCGACCTTCTGCTGATCGCCACCAAGAGCGACCGGCTGTCGGGCAATCAGCTGCGCAACGCTCTGAAGACGCTCGGCGAGGAATATCCTGCGGCGCAGATTCTCGCCTACTCGGCGAAGAGCGGCGCTGGACGTGAGGAACTGTGGAAGCGGATTCGGGAGGCAGCGCAGCGGTTCTGGGTAGCCGAGGCTTCCTCGCAGGCGTCTCCCGATTAGAGAGCTCTTATTTTCGCAGCGCATAATCCAACCGTACATTCCGACTGTGCGATCCCTCTTGTAACTTTCTGCGGTGATTTTCCGATAGAGACTTCAGTGAGGTGGTGTGCAGGGTAAAGTGCGGAGCCCCTGCTTTGCGCGGAGGTTGCCCGCCCGCACGTCTGGTTATGGCTGAAGAGACCAATGAGGGTGCCGCGTATCTGATAGCCCTGAAACAGTCGGGGAGCACGCCAGCCAGCGCTGCGGCGGCTCCTGCACGCGAGACCAGTGCTGCGGAATTTTCGAATGCGAGCGCAACCCCGGCAGCTTCCGCCGGATCCCAAGCCTTTGCGAGTAAGGAGAAGCGGCGCACTCCTCGTTACAAACTTGAGGGCAGTGCGGAGATGCGCGAGGAAGGTGGCGATCTGCGGACCTGGGCGACCTTCAGCGACATCAGCCTGCATGGATGTTATGTGGAGGCCGCAGCAACCGCGGATGTGGGGACGATCCTGCAGATCAAGCTTGAAGCGAATGGCTTCCGCATAGAGACCAGGGGGCACGTCCGCGTGAGCTATCCTTCTCTGGGCATGGGAATCGCCTTCACGGAGATGTCCGAAGAAAACCGTACACGCTTGCGCGAGATGCTGGCAACGATTTCGCGGCCCTCGGTTATTGTGGGACCGGGCCTGGCATCTTCGCAGCCGGTGAGCGGTCCGCTGAAGAGTGTGCCTCTGATTTCCGATCCCGGAGCGGCTGTGCGGGCGCTGGTGGAGTACTTCGAAAACCGGCAAATGCTCACGCAAGAGGAATTCTTACGCGTGCTGCGCACCAGTCAGCGGACCAATCCGGCCTTAGGAAAGCCTTCGCGATTCTAATCGGCTGCTGGCCACCTTCATTACATTCGATTCTCTAAATTCACATTCCAGCAATTACAGAAACGGTGCCATTCGCTATGATGAATGGACCATGGCTCTTTATCTCATCACTGGCATTGGTGGTTTTATTGGATCATCCCTCGCGCGGGCTTTGCTGGCGCGGGGCGCGCAGGTTCGCGGAGTAGATAACTTTGCGACGGGTAAGCGGGAAAATATCGCGAACATTCTTGATCGTATCGATTTTCGCGACGCAGACATCCTCGATCTCGACGCGATGAAACGAGCCTGCTCGGGTGTGGACTATGTACTGCACCAGGCTGCAATTCCGTCGGTGCCGAAATCGGTTCTCGATCCTCTCGGCAGTAACCGGGCCAATGTGGATGGAACAGTAAGCGTGCTGGTGGCGGCGCGCGACGCTAAGGTGAAACGCGTGGTGTATGCCGCGTCGTCTTCGGCCTACGGGGACACACCCACACTGCCGAAACACGAAGGCATGACGCCGAACCCTATCTCGCCCTACGCGGTGGCTAAACTGGCGAGTGAACACTACATGATCTCGTTCTACCGCTGCTATGGCTTAGAGACGGTGGCGTTGCGGTATTTCAACATCTTCGGGCCCCGGCAGGATCCCTCGTCGCCGTATTCCGGCGTGCTGGCCAAGTTCATCACGCTCATGCTGCGGGGTGAGCAGCCCACCATTTTCGGCGATGGAGAGCAAAGCCGCGACTTCACCTACATTGACAACGCAGTCGAAGCAAACTTGCTGGCCTGTGAAGCGCCCGCGTCCGAGGCGGCAGGAAAAGTGTTTAATGTGGCCACGGGACGGCGGATCACGCTCAACGAGACCGTCAAGATGCTGCAGGGGCTCACGTCCTATTCCGGCGATACCATTTATGGGCCGGAGCGCGGTGGGGACATCAAGCATTCGTTGGCGGACATCTCCAAGGCGGAAGCGCATCTTCGGTATCGGCCGAAAGTGAACTTCGAGGAAGGCTTGCGGCGCACGGTGGATTGGTACCGGAAAGCGGACCTCTGACCTCGGGCCTCAGCCTCAGCCTCAGCCTTCAGCCCCCAGACTTCAGGCGTCGGACTTCGGCCATCAGCCCCAGACCTCAGGCGTTGGACCTCAGCCATCGGACTTCGACCTGATGTTATGTTTTCGGGGCTAAGGTCCGAGGTCAAAGTCCGAGGTTTAAGGTCAATGGTCCGAGGTCCGAGGTCCGAAGTCAAAGGTCCAAGATCCGAAGTCCGAGGTCAAAAGTCCGAGGTCGAGGTCCGAGGTCCGGCTCATTACGTTGGTTATCTACGGAGCGGTTACGGACATGGATAAAGTGGATACATGACGCTCTCTTCGATGGTGGTATCGCGCGACTGGCAGGAAGTTAGTGTTCTGGAGTGCATCCTCGGCGGTCTTCACATTGATGTTGCGATTGAAGATCAACCTCAGCGGGCTCTGGCTCGGCTGAGCAAATCGAAGGTCGATGCATTGATCGTGGACTGCGACCTTAGCGGAACAACTCAGTTTCTGCGCGACGTGCAGCGCGACCAGCGCCGGACGAATCCCGTACCGCTGGTCATTATGGGCGGATCCCGCTCACGAAATAATCTGGATGCTACCGGCGCGCTCTTCGCCTTTGAGAAACCAATCTCCGTCGAGCAGGCGGTGCGCACACTCTCGGCGGCGCGCAATCTGATCCTCGACGGGCGGCTGCGTTATCACCGGGCCGGCCTGGAGGTGCCCGTGAGTTTGACCCGCAACCGCCACAACCGGGTCGAGTGTCAACTCATTAATATCAGCCAGGGTGGATTGCAGATTCACACGGACGACGCGCTGGAAATGACGAAGACCATGCGAGTGTCGTTCGAACTGCCCGGTGCGAAATGTGGATTGAAGGCTCAGGCAGAAGTGGCCTGGCAGGACACGCGCGGAAATATCGGCATTCGATTTGTGAAAGTTGCGCCGCGGCCGCAGCGGGCGCTGCAACTTTGGCTCGCACAACAGTATTTTGCGAACTAGGAGCAAGCGGCTTTAAAGCCTCAGTTTAGCCAGGGCCCCCCGCGCTGTTTTTTTTAGCGGAAGCGATCTTCACCTCCCTCATCATCATCTTCTTGATCACCTCCGGTTAACCATGCCAGGCGAGCACCCAGGGTCGCACGGCCGAAGGCGAGAGAAAATCCGCAGTAGAGCGCAACTACCAGAATTACGGCACCGAATCCAGCCTCCAGACTCAACGGCCATCTCGGAAGTTCGTGCGTCACGCAGAGGAAGACCAGCCCGAACAGAAGCAGCGCCGCCACGACCACCAGGGAGTCGACGGCCCATGCGAGGCTTCGTCCGGAGAGCGGCTGCGAAAGCCAGTCCAACTCAAGAGGAGCATCTGCAACCGGGATGGACGCCTGGTCTTCTTCGGGCGAGGACTCTGTATGCAGGGCTTGAGGCTCAAGTTGAATTACCTTTCGCGGGGCCGGCGAAACGATTAAGCCGTCGCTTTCCTCAGTGCTGCCGGAAATTGAAGTGACGTTCCACAAGATTGAGCCGGCACGCGGGGAGTGCTGCGGAATGGATTCCAGCAGATTCCCGAAGATCCATTCATTGATCTGGCGGATCATGCGCGGTGGAAGATCGAGAAAGCGGACCCCGCACTGTCCGGAAGAGTTTGACCACAGAACCTCGCCCCGGGCCTCGACGCGCAGCCGCGGAAAACGCAATTCGAAACGCAGGCGAACAACGTGATGAAGGCGCAGTGCGGCCACAGCCTGGATGGCGACGCCCTCGTGACTGAGGTTACGAATGATCCCGCCATTGGCTTCGTCGAGGACGACGTAGGTCAATGTGCGGAGGCCGTGCCGATGGTGGGCCCGCGCTTGTCGCGCGGGTGACGCTGCTGCTTCCATACTCACCGCCGGAAATTGCCGATCGGTCGGGAACCCTAGTTGGATAGTTTAGTGCTGGAAGACGGCGCGGCCGCAGTAACTGGAGAGGTTCACGGCTCTGGCCCGGCAAGAGACTTCGGCGGGCCGAAGCGTGGGTTTGGCACCGGCCGAGCAGCGCCTGCGGAAAAGGCTACTTCCCACATTCGGCTGATGGCGGGGCGGTTTAACACCTATCCGGGATTGCGGAAACGCCGAAAAGAGGCATCTTACGAAAGGCCATGCCCGACAGGTCATGCCCAAACAATTGCAAAGGAGACAAAAGACCGATAACTTTATGGTGTACTCTCGTGCGCGGCGCCTCTCTTGGAGCTACAGCAAGATAGCGCTCGACTCCGCCGAACGGAGTAAGCTAAGTGGCTGATTGACGAGCACTTTGCCCGGGCCCACTCTGTATCGATTATGCGTAGGCACGGGCTTGGAATGGCGACTACTACCACCAACCCGGACATGGCGACAGGTACTCTGCCTCCAGGCACGGGCAAAGGTGCGCCTCCGTGGCCACGGGAACAAAAACCCACCGATGTTGCCGGCGCTGTCGACAACGATCCAGATCAGAAACCTTCGCATCGGGATGCCCTGCAGGCGTTGCTGGCTTTTTCGGCGCTGCACGAACAGGTGCGGCGCAGGAAATCTTTAGCGGCGCGGTCGAACGCCTTTGACGCGGTGGGGCCGGAACGCGAGTTCGAAGCCGGAGAGCAATTCGTTCTCGATGAGGTGCTGCAACTCGTCGCCGAACGCGCGGTCGCCATCACCGGTGCAGACGGACTGGCAATCGCGCTGGCTGAAAATAATGAAATTGTGTTGCGCGCATCCGCGGGCGCGGTGAGGCCCGATGTGGGCGCGCGGATCGACCGCTCATCTGCGTTCTCCGGCGCTTGCTTCCGCATGGCGCAGATTGTGCGTTGCGACGATACGGAACTCGATCCGCGGGTGAACTTACGCGCGTGCCGGCGGCTGGGCGCGCGCTCGATGGTGGCCGTACCGCTGTGTGGACGCCGCCGCGTGATCGGACTGTTGGAAGCGTTCTCAGCGGAACCCTTTGGATTCAACGAGAGCGCCGTCCGCAATCTGAGCCTGCTGGCTGAGCTGGTGCTGGGAGCGTTGAAGCCGGAGGACGAGGATCGCTTTGCAGAGTCTGCGCAGGCTGCCGAAAAGGATTTAGAACCCGGTCCAAGTCCCAACGCGGAGTTAAGTTCTGAGAAGTCCGTTCCGAGGGAGCCGTGGTCGCGGGTCGAGCCAGCGATCGCTGAAATCGTCGCGAGCCCTGCGCCAATCGAGATCGAGGCACCGTCTGCGCCGGCAACAAAACTCTTTAGTAAGCCTCCTGCTGAGCCAGACAAAGCTGAGCTGGACAATCTTGTCACACCACTTGTCACACCAGAAGAAGCAACAGAGCCAGAAGCGGCGGTGGCAGAGCCTGTTCAGGCCACGCATCGCCCAGGCGTGCTGCTAGTACTGGCGTTAGTAGTGGTTGCATCGCTGCTGGCGGCTGGGCTTTGGTGGAAGCTGAAAAATGCCCAACTGGGCAGCGCGATAATTGAGACACAGAAACCCGCCTCAAAGTCGGATTCAGCAGCGGGCGTGACACCAGCGACAAAGCCGGGGCCTGCGCCGATGACTGCGGGCACGGGCACCTCTGCGGGCTCTAATACGAGTCAGGACGTGCTCTCGGGGATGGGCGAAACACAGAACACGGCAGCCACTCCGCAGGAGCTCTCGAAATTTCCGCGGGTCACTGGGATCCGGCACTGGTCGTCGGCGGATTCTACAACCGTCGTCCTCGATCTGGAAGATCAGGTGCAGTATGAGGCGCACCGCTTAAGTGGTCCCGACCGCATTTATTTCGACCTGCGTGACACGGCGCTCAGTGAGGAAATGGCCGGCAAAACAGTAGAGGTAGGAGACTCGCTGCTCCACCGCATTCGCGTGGCGCAGCCAGTGCCGGGCATGACTCGCGTTGTGCTGGAGACCAAGGGTAATTCGAATTTTGCGGTGAGTCTGGAACCGAATCCTTACCGGTTGGTGGTACAGGTCAGCAAGATTGGCGCGGGCCCCCGAAGTGCAGTGAACCTGTTCCCCAACGCGGTGGAAGCAGAGAACAGGCTGGCGATTATTGTTCCACCTCCGACGAAGGAAGATCTGCAATTGCGCGCCCGCGTGCCCAGGATGCGCATCGTTGTGGATGCCGGTCACGGCGGATGGGACCTGGGTACGGTAGGGCGTCGAGGATTGCTGGAAAAAGATTTGGTGCTCGAAATCGCGCAGCGGCTGGGCAAATTGCTCGAGAGCCGCCTCGGATCGGAAGTGATTTACACGCGTCAGGATGACAATTATGTTCCGCTCGACGAGCGCGCCGGAATTGCGAATCAGGCGCAGGCAGATTTATTTGTCTCCGTGCACGCCAACTACAGCGATCTTCCTTCGGCGCGTGGCGTAGAGACTTACTACACCAACTTCTTTTCGGCGCCGAGCACGAACGATGTGGAGGCGCGCGAAAATGGTAGCGCAAGCAAGCCCGCTGTGACCGCAGCCCTTTCGCCCGTGGAATTACACGAGAAAGTTGAGCATTAAAGAAGCCAGCTTTGTGGTGCTGACTGAGACCTCCATGCCGGGAATTCTGGCGGAGGTTTCGTTTGTCAGCAGTCCCACCGATGAGCAGAGACTGCGCAGCGATGGATACCGCGAGCAGATTGCGGAAGCGCTGTATAAAGGCATTGCGCGGTACGCTGTGAACTCCCACGCGGTCAAAGTAGCGAGTACCGTGAAGTAGTAAGCCGCTTCCCACGGCACGACTCATGTGGGGACAGCCGCCCCCGGGGTGTCCGTCGAGCAAAGCTCGACCATCCCCGGGAGACCAGGCCGAAGCATGGGGAAACCCAGGTCTCGCAACGGCAGCGAGACCTGGGGCACCCGGCACCCGGCTCTAAATTAGGCTTTCACTGCGGCTTCTGGCCCACTGTCTCCCGCAACCAATTTCGGACGACCCCCTGCATCACCATCCGAGCATCCTCCGCGCTTACGTGCTTCACTACCGCCGTCGCCTTCGGGGCGGACTCAGCATTCACCTGCACGCCGCCAGTGGTGTCGTCGCCATCGGCTTCATTCTCTACGTCGTCTTCATCCTCTACCGCGTCTTCAAAATCTTCTTCAAACCACTGCGGGCCGCCGATGGATGTCGCATCCACGGTATCGCGGTCGATCACAACATCGGTCACTTCATCGACCTCGAACTCCGCATTGCGCAGATTGACGCTGGCCGTCTGCAGCGCATAGAGGATCAGCCCGGCCGTCTTGTGATCCATGTCCCCGGACCCGAGCATTTGGATCACCTTCATCAGCGCCACCTGCACCGAGTTCGCGTCTTCAAGCAGGGGTAAATCAAACCTGCGCTTTGCCGATCCATCGGCCGCAATTCTCGACTGCTCACGCCGGATGCGTTCATGAAAATAGCAGAGCCTCCTGCGCCGCAGCGCCGGAGACCCGCACTGCGTCCCATTCACCTTCACATGCTGACACCGTGGAACATTTTCCAGACCCATATTCTCCCCATTCCTCGATTTCGACGCGCGGACTGTAATTCGGGGGTATCCCCCCTCCCCCACCAATCCTTGGAATGATTGGGTTAGCAGGAAATTCCCCGCAAAATCCGCTCGTCAAAGAACTTAGATATCAAAATCCGTGAAACAAAGGACTTAGCGCCGGACTATCTGGCCTCTAAGCGACTGTTACGCCCTTGATCATGATTGCGGAGTTTGTCTGTGGAGGACAAGGGCAGATGTCACATCGGGGTTGTGGAAAGGCGGAGCCACGGCTAGCAATTGGGATTGGAAGATTCAAGCGTCCCCGCCTACAATAGTGTTATGGAGATTTCTTTAGCGCCCGAGCTTGAGGCGAGGCTCGCCAGAATCGCTTCCGAAAAGGGTAAAGCCGCGAATCAGGTCGTACAGGAATTGGTGGCGGACTACCTCGACCATGACGAATGGTTCAAGCGAGAAGTGCAGAAGGGGCTTACCTCGTTGGACAGCGGCAAGTTTGTGTCGCATGAGGAAGTGGGCCGCCAAATGGAGCGCATCCTCAGGTCTTGATGACGGTTCGCTGGTCTCCCGAAGTAGCAGCCGATTTCGCGGCAATTGTCGAGTATATCCGCAAGCAGAATCCCTCCAGCAGCCGACCGAGTAGCCCACACAATATACGAGGGTGTGGCGTCGCTGGCATCGTTCCCAAAGCAAGGACGCCCCGGAAAAATCAAGGGTACACGTGAATTGGTGTTCTCGCCTCTTCCGTATGTTGCGGTGTACCGAGTGAAGGCGGAGGCGGTGGAAATTGTGCGGGTGCTGCACGGATCGCAGCGCTGGCCGTGAGGTTGCTCGGGGCGTGGCCGCAATCGAGCTCGGCGGACTCCCTTACTTGTTCCCCATCACGCCACTCACAGCATTGCCTTTCTCAATCTCCACACAGACATGTGAGCGTCGACTGGAGAACGGCCAATCGACTCCAGAAACTTGTGCAATGCACTCGGCGAATCTGCGGTGTCTTCTTCAGTAGCAGAGAAAGTCGTACCCGTGGGTTTCCGTCGCGGGTGACTCTTACTTCAGTCCCAGTGACGACGAAGTCATACCGAACCTTGTCAGCTGGTTGGCTTACGGAGCTTTCGTCCAACCCGTAGTCCTTTGCCCGAACAATGAACATGTCACGATTTGCTGGCATCGGCAACACCATGCCCCCCATAAGAAGGCCCTCCAGGTTACGAGCGTAGTACTACCGTAAAACCTCAATCATTCGATGGGCATACAGGAGCAGTGCGGCAGCTGCGTCGCGCGGAATCGCGCGGCTTCGCTCAGGATGACAAATTCGGAGTGTCATGCTGAGCGGAGCGGTGAGGAGCGCGAAGCGATCCTCACTGCGAAGTCGAAGCACCCTACCTTTACTCGGCTGCATTCGTCTCATCATTGTCCCCCAGCAGAGGCAGTACATCCCGCCGAACAGCGGGACAACAAAGTGGGGCCACAACTCCTTTGTTTCACGGATTTTGACCTCTGAGCTCTTTGAAAACCGGATTTTGCGGGGAATTTCTTGCTAACCCGATGACTCCAAAGATTCGGGGGGAAGGGGGGATACCCCGTTTTCAGCGCGCCAGGGCAAGCCACCCCGGTCGAGGGCCGTCGGCGCAAACTTTAATTTCAACGCGCATTCCCCGACCGGGGACACGAAGTCAAAATCCCCACCCTAGTCGCAAAGAGCGCGACTAGAGTGGGGCACCCTCGCGTCCCGATTCAGGGTTGAAGTCAGTTCCCTGCCGCAACGCCGCCGTATTTTTGCAGCCACTTCAATTCTTCGCGGACTTTGATTTTGCCGTGCCAGGGATTCTTGCTCAGGCTGTGGCCTTCGCCGGGGAAGACTAGCAGCTTGTTTGGAATGCCCAGCGAATAGAGGGCGTGCTCCAGCAAATAATCTTCCAGCACGGCGACGCGGATGTCGT
>WNFD01010159.1_pt1 | contig 11473 bp, 9 predicted proteins | sample 5400491 | NCBI WGS metagenome assembly WNFD01 (sample SAMN13153343, study PRJNA577476) | soil metagenome | isolation source: 120 cm saprolite under Douglas fir tree site 2 hole 2 replicate 2 | place: USA:California | collected 2015-04-18 | reverse complement strand
AAGCAGCCGTGAACGCATCGCGGTCGCCAAGGTCAATCGCCATTTGATCGAGAAATCGAGGCTTGTGCATGGCGCTGATCCTATGAACCGCCGCCGCCCCGCGCAATCGGAAAAGATCAGCGGCTACTTTATCGCCAGCGACGCGACGATTGCGCCGGCTGAGATTGCGATCACTGTCCAGAATAGGAAGAAGCCGCGAGACCCGGTCGGCTGCAAGGCGGCGGGATGAGGGGCGGGCTTTTGCTGGCGCATCGATGCTGCTACCGGAGCGAGCATCTTCGCGAGGGCCTGGAGTTCCAGCGCTTCCTTCGCTGCGGAATCTTCCACGCCGAGTGCGGGGTCGGGCGAAGTTGATTCCTGGTCAGACTGAGTTCCGCCGATATTTTCCTGGAGCAACTTTCTTCCGGCTGGAAGGGCGAGCAACGCTGATTGCATAACCTTGGCCAGGATCTCGGGATCGGTGCTTGCCAGGTTCTTCACGAACGCGGCGCTCTCCGAAAAGTTCGCTCGCATCTGCTCGTCTGTTACGTCGGATGCTTCGTTGGCGCCGGGCGCAATAGCGATCAAGGCCTGTAAGCGCGCGATCCGTTCGCGAAGCGGCGGATGGCTCGAGACCGCTCCGATGATCAAGTTGCGCGGGTATTCACGTGCCGCGAAATTCCTGGCCTCTGCGTCGCGCTGGTCTTCTGTTTTGTCGGGCTGCGAGCGGAGCCGGGTCACCTCATCGATGAATTCCTGGTAGCTGCGGCCACCGTCCGCGCGCTCGAAGGGATCGACGATGAAAAGCTGAGCCGTGCCTTGGTTGGCGCATCGGAGCGGCGACTCGGTCTTTGCGATGTGTTCGAGCGCGCGGATCAGCGCGGTCGGATTGCGGGTGAATTCTACCGCGCTCGCGTCGGCCAGGTACTCGCGCTCCCGAGAGAGCAGTATTGAAATGATGCGACCGGAGAACACGCCGAAGCCACCGAACATCGCGGTGACCATCGTGGTGAGCCGGGTGTCGCAATTGCGGATGTGTGCGATCTCGTGGGCAATCACGCCTTGAAGTTCCTCGCGATCCATCTGGTCGAGCAGTCCCTGGGTGACACAAATCGCCGAGTGTTCGGGATCGCGGCCGATCGCGAAAGCGTTAGGCGAGAGGTCGTCAATCACGTCGATGCGCGGCGCGGGAATTCGCGCCGCCAGCGCCATCTCGCGCACCACGTTGATGACGAGTTGATTTTTCGGGTCGTCAGAAAAGATCGGATGCGCACCTATCGCGCCGAGCACCAGGTCCGCGCCGGAAAAAAATGCGCGGATCGATTGCGCGGCGGCGAGTATCACGGCGGCGGTTGCGAACCACGGGAAGCCTGAGAGGCGTCCATCCGTGAGGCGGACGGTGTGAAACAGGAAATCGAGTACGAGGCCGAATGCGGCGAGCAGCAAGATCACTTTCGCCACGAGCGCACGGGTGCGGCGCCGATTGACGCGCTCGAGATGCCAGAAGCTTCCAGACTCCCCCACCATAGCCCGGTACCTCGAGGGCAACCTTATGCTGTCGCGAGATCTGAGTCACCTGAGGCTATGAGGAACAGGGAGAGGAGTCGGAAGACCGGAGGCGACTACGCGGAGGCGCCCAGGATCACGGCTTCGTTGGGGGCGAGGCTGAGCGACGCGATGGATTCGCCGGCGCGCTCTGCTGTTGTGCTTAGGAGGATTTTGCCGGTTGGGGTTTTGAGCTCGCGCGGTTCGTTGCTCATGTTCAGCGCGACTATCACGTGCTGTGACGGCGTTTCCCGGTGGAAGACCAGGCAGTCTTCGGCTGCGCTTTCGAATTCGCGGTAGGTGCCTTCGGCTAGTGCGGGGGTTTGTTTGCGGAGCTGAATCAGGCGGCGGTAGAGGGATAGCAGCGAGTGCGTATCGTTCAACTGCTGCGCTACGTTGACGGCTTTGAAGTCGCCGCATGGTAGCCAGGTTGCGTCATTAGTCGAGAATCCGCCGTTGCGCGCGGCGGACCATTGCATCGGGGAGCGGCATCCGTCGCGGCCTACTGGATCGAGTTTGAGTTCGGCGGGGATTGCCGCATCGCGCATACCGATTTCCTCGCCGTAGTAAATGAAGGGGGTGCCGCGAAGCGTTAGGAGCATTACAGCGGCGACTCGTGCCCGCGCGTCGGTGTCGCCCTCTCGAGAGTAGCGCGTGATGTGACGCGGAAAATCGTGATTGGAGAGCGTCCAGGTCGGCCACGCGCCAGCACCGAAAGATCGTTCGGTCTGTTCGATTGCGGCGCGGAATCGGCTCGCGTCGTAGCGCGCGAGCAGGAAACGGAAATTGAAGGCGAGCTCCAACTCGTCGGGGCGCAGAAAATCGGCGAGGCGCTCATGCTCGCGCGGCCAGGTCTCGCCGACCAGGATTCGATCGTCCGAGGCGCCATCGCCATAACTTTCGCTGACGCGGCGAAATCCGCGGATGATGTCATGAACCTCGGGCCGATCGTGGCTGTAGAGAGGATCCTGCGTGCCCTTCGCGTGCCATGGAATATCGGGATCGGTCGCGGTGCGCAGCGGATTGTCGCGCAGCTGCGCATCCTTGATGAGCCCGGCGATCACGTCGATGCGGAAACCGTCGGCGCCGCGATCTAGCCAAAAGCGAATCACGTCGTGAATCGCCTCGACCACTTCGGGGTTGCGGAAATTCAGGTCGGGCTGCTGCTCGAGGAACATGTGCAGGTACCACGCGCGCGTGGCTGCCTCGAATTTCCACGCGGAGCCGCCAAAGGTGCTCTGCCAGTTGTTGGGCGGGCGAGTGGGTGATCCGGGAACCCAGATGTACCAGTCGCGTTTCGGATTCGCGGCCGACGAACGCGACTCGATGAACCATGGATGCTGATTCGAAGTGTGATTAGGAACGAGATCGACGATCACGCGAATACCACGTCGATGCGCCGCCGCGACGAGTCGATCGAATGACGCGAGATCGCCAAGGTCCGGATGGATACCGCAATAGTCGCTGACGTCGTAACCCCAGTCGTCGAGCGGCGACGGGTTAACAGGATTCAGCCAGATTGCGTCGATGCCGAGCGAGTCCGCGCTGCCGTTAAGGTAGTCCAGATGCGCGGTGACGCCGTCGAGGTCGCCGATACCGTCGCCATTCGAATCGGCGAACGAGCGCGGATAGATCTGGTAGAAGACGGCGCGCTGCCACCATTTGAGAGGCATCGTGAAGCCGCGGAATCAGGCTGCGATGCGCGCGCCCATCAGATCGACAAAGTTGCTCGCGTAGAACCGTTCCTTCGCCGCCTCGGAAAGATTCGGCGTCGAGAGTGCGAAGCGCTTGAGCGGATTTCGCCCGCCTTCGATGTGCGGATAGTCCGACGAGAACATGCACAACTCCTCGCCGGCCTGCTCGATGATCCATCCGACGTGCTCATGCGGATACGGCGTGAAGCGGAGATTGCGGCGCACGTAATCCGACGCCTTCATTGGGAGGCGCAGATATTTTTCCGAGGCGACGAAAGTTTCCTGCGCGATATCGAGGCGGCGCAGCCACGGCACGATCCACATCGCGCCCTGCTCGATCGATCCGCCGCGCAGCCGCGGGAACTGCTCGAAGATACCGTCGAGGACCATCGTCGAGAGAAAGATTTCCGGCATCATGTGAATCGCCATGAAATCTTTGGAGCGGATATTCTCGCCGCCGCCGAGGAAGTCGGTGACCGGGCGCGCGTTGTCGTGAAACGGGCGCGGGATGGGACGTCCGCCGCCGCCGACATGCAGCACGAACGGCACGTCGGCATCCTGGAGGCGCGCCCATACGCCGTTGAAATCAGGATGAGTCGGAGACTTCCGCGCAGGCGGGAGCGACGGGATGTGAATCGCGGCGCATCCCAGTCGAATCGCCTCGTCGATTTCTTTTTCCGCAAGCTCGGGAATGTCGAGCGGCACGAAGCCGACTGCGAGCAGGCGCTGGTCGCCACGGCAGAAGTCGGCGATCGCGCGATTGTGCGCGCGAGTTCCGCCGTAGAGAACCTCTGGCGTCGAGCGGACCTGATCGAACTCGCCCCAGAAATGCGTTATCGCGAACGTCGTGAAAACCAACTGCGAGTTGAAGCCGAGCAGGTCGAGTGCGCGGCGACGCTCGTCGGGATCGAAAGCGCCGAGCGCTTCCCATCCTTTGCGCAGCATGAGGTTCGCCTCCGCGTCGGCGAGCGCACTGGAATCGGCGCGGCGATCGGCGGCATGCGCGATCGCTTTTTCGACCATCCGGCCGCCGGAGCCAATCGCGAGTGGATGAAGCTTCGCGCGGACCTCAGGATCGGCGTAGGAAATCAGCCAGTCCTGAGTCTCCATGATATGGCTGTCAGCGTCGTTGAAGATTCGACCTTCGGCGTATGGCATCGCGATACCTCGGAAGCGGTAGGTGAGATTAGGCCCTAATCCGCGCGTTTCGGTCCTCAAGATAGTGAAGGAGTGGGGTGTCGTACAGAGTTAGGGCTTTTCGATTCCCAACTCGCGCAGGCACTCGCGTGCCTCGTCTGCGGTGTCCGCGTAAACCATCAGGCGAATCGGCACCGCCAGGCGGCCTTGTATATTGTGCGACGCGTTCGAGTCAAAGATGAAGCTCTCGATCTCTACAGACGCGAGCGCATCGCGTGCGATCGAAACCAGCGTCGGATCGATGTTGTCGAACACCGCAACCAATTCATCCGGGTTAGAATTTTGGAAGCTCACGTTTTTAGTGAACCCTTAGTGCGCGGAGGTTTGGGCCGCGCCGATGCTTTTTATTCGGTTGTAGATTAGAGCGCCGATGCCTACCACCAAAATTATCGCGATGACTGCGTCGAAGCGATGAAAGTATGGCGCGAGTTCGTCCCAGTGTTGTCCAAGTTTCATTCCGGCGTAGGCGAGTACGAGGCACCATATGTATGAACCGATGAGGGTGTAGATCGTGAACGGGAGGAGCTTCATCCGGGCGACGCCGGCGGGAAATGCGATAAAGGTGCGGATCACTGGAAGCATCCGGCTTAGGAATACCGCGAGCGAGCCCCATCGCTCGAAAAAGCGATCGGCGACTTCCAGTTCGTGCGGCGCGATCAGGAGATAACGGCCGTAGCGCTCGATGAAACGGCGCCCGCCGTGCGCGCCGACGTAGTAGGCGAGGTACGAGCCGAGCAGGCATCCGATGGCGCCCATGATCGCGACAATCTGCAGGTTGAAGCGTCCGCTCGCGACCAGGAATCCGGAGAACGGCATGATCACTTCGGAGGGTAGCGGGATGCATGCGCTTTCGATTGCCATCATGAGGACCACGCCGCCGTAGCCGAGGGTGGAGATGGTCCCGATGATGAAGGCGGAAAGGCCGGAGAGAATTTTGTCTAGCATGTTTTTTACAAAACCAGGGTCCGCAAAGAGTGCCATGTTGCGTGTGCGGTTGCGAGTATCGTGGGCGGTGAAGGGCCAGGTGGCGGGCTTGGACATCAAATATGAGCTACTGTATATATGTTGAACGCGAGGAGCGTTCGGCGATTTGCGGCGGCTCGCTCCACGCGACCATCACGACATCTGCGAGGGACACATCATGGCCACCAACACGTTGACGATCACGGATAATCGCACTGGCAAAAAGTATGAGATCCCGGTTCAGGAGGGCGGAGTGATTCGCGCCGCGGACTTGCGCCAGATCAAAACCGGCGCCGACGACTTTGGCCTGATGTCCTACGATCCCGCGTTCACCAACACCGCGTCTTGCCGCAGCCGGATCACGTTCATCGACGGCGACAAGGGGATTCTCCAGTACCGCGGGTATCCGATTGAGGAGCTGGCCGAGAAGAGCAACTACCTCGAGACAGCATATCTGATCGTGAAGGGCGAGCTTCCGGACAAGGAGCATTACGAGCGCTGGGAGAACAATATCAAGATCCACACGATGGTCCATGAAAATATCAAGAAGTTTATGGAGGGCTATCGCTACGACGCACATCCGATGGGGATGCTGCTCGGGACGGTCGGCGCTTTGTCAACCTTTTATCCCGACGCGAAGGATATCAACGATCTGGAATCGCGGCGGCTGCAGACGCGGCGGCTGATCGGAAAAATTCCGACGCTCGCGGCGTTTGCGTATCGGCATACCAAGGGCCTCCCTTACGTCTATCCCGACAACGAACTCAGCTACACCGGAAACCTGCTCTCGATGCTCTTCAAGATGACCGAGCTCAGGTACAAGCCCGACCCGGTGCTCGAACGCGCGCTCGACGTGCTGTTTATTTTGCATGCTGACCACGAGCAGAACTGCTCGGCGAATGCGATGCGCGCGGTCGGAAGCTCGCAGCCCGATCCTTATGCGGCGGCGGCGGCGGCGATCGCGGCGCTCTACGGTCCGTTGCATGGCGGTGCGAACGAGCAGGCAATCCGGATGCTGATGGAGATTGGTTCGGTGTCGGCGATTCCCGCGATGATCCGGCAGGTGAAGGAAGGGCAGCGGCGGCTGATGGGATTTGGGCATCGCGTGTACAAGAACTACGATCCGCGCGCGAAGATTTTGAAAGAGATGGCGGCCCAGGTCTTCTCGGTGACGGGGCGCAATCCGCTGATCGATATCGCGATCGAGCTCGAGCGAATCGCGCTGCAGGACGATTACTTTATCTCGCACAAGCTCTACCCCAACGTCGACTTTTATTCGGGGATCATTTACCAGGCGATGGGATTTCCGATGACGATGTTCCCGGTGCTGTTCGCGATTCCGCGGACCTCGGGCTGGATGGCGCAGTGGGCTGAAATGGTCCGCGATCCGGAACAGAAGATCGCACGGCCGCGGCAGGTCTACGTCGGCGAAGGACTGCGCCATTACACCCCGCTCGAAGCGCGGCCCAAGCCAACCCAGCGCGAAGACGCTGTCAGTGAAGCAATCTAGCAGGGGCAGGGGTGACCCCTGCACTCTGTATCCGGACCGGCTCCGTTGTCGCCGGGAAGCCTCTCGCGAATCGCGTCGCACGTGTGAATTGGCATTCTGATCGAGTCGCGACCTGAGTGAAGCGATTTAGGAGCGACACTGCGCATAGTGGCATCCCGCCGGTGCGTGCGCCCTCACCCGACGCTCTCGCGTCGACCTCTCCCGGAAGGAGAGGCGGAGATTGGCGGGAGCTCTTCCGATCAGCAGACTTGTGATCTAATTACCTGAATTGTGCAACGTCCGGGTTGCGTCACGTTGCACATGCAGCTACTGTAAGTGCAACTCGGAGGTTGCATATGAGTACGAACACCGATCGTATTGAGAAGAAAGTTCTGTTGCGGGCGCCGCGCGAGCGGGTGTGGCGCGCGATTAGCGACTCCCGGCAGTTCGGTAGTTGGTTTGGGGTCGCGTTGGATGGTCCCTTCGCCGCGGGAAAGGGTATTACAGGCAAAATTGTTCCGACCACCGTGGACGCTGAAGTCGCCGCGATGCAGAAACCCTACGAGGGATTTCGTTTCGAGTTCCTGGTCGAGCGCGTCGAACCGATGCGGTTGTTTTCGTTTCGCTGGCATCCGTACGCCATGGAGGCCGGCGTTGACTATTCGAAAGAGCCTACCACGCTGGTGGCATTCGAGCTGGAAGAGGCTCCGGGCGGCACGATGCTGACGGTTACCGAGTCGGGTTTCGATCGCATTCCACTCGAACGGCGCGCCAAAGCGTTTGCCGCCAACGAAGGAGGCTGGACGTCGCAGATGAAGCTGATTGAGAAATACCTCGCGCTCGCGGCTTGAACGGTTGTCTTCAAGGCAATGTCGCGAACGAGTACTTCAGCCGCCGCGAGACTTAATGCTGCGGCGCCTATTTTTGCCGCATTGGGCGACGCGACTCGATTGCAAATCGTCGCGCGGATGTGCGGTGCGGGGCCGATGTCGATCGCACGACTGGCAGACGGCGCATCGGTTACGCGCCAGGCGATCACGAAACATCTGCATGCGCTGGAAGAGGCCGGGCTCGCGCGCAGTTCTCGTATCGGCCGCGAACGCATCTGGGAGCTCAGGACCAAGCGGCTCTCTGAAGCGCACAGGTACCTCGATCAGATTTCGGAGCATTGGGACGCCGCGCTAGGCCGGCTCCGGGCGTTCGTGCAGGGGTGAGCAGGGGGTGACCTCTGCACCCGGTAGGCAGGGCGATGACGTGGTCGCCGGGCTTGAGATAGGTAACGGCCTGGTTCAGACCGGCTCCATTGTTTCTGGAGGCGCCTCGTTGGTGCGAGAGGATTTTGGCCCGCTATTGATTTACGTTGGATTAATTGAGACTGATTGAGTGGGGCTTGTTGATAATAATAGCACGCGACGCTTGGCCTAAGGCGCATTTCTCTGCTAATTGTTATCAAGGCATTTTGGTGAAGTTCAGGGATGCCTAATCTCCAAGGGCGGGTGGTGCTGCGATGGGCAAGAATGGTGGACAGCCTCAAGACACTATCTTAACTCTCGAAGAAGCGCTTAAACGCTTCGCGCGCAAGCGACTCGAAAATGCGGAGACGAGGAACGCAGCTGCGCCTGCCTCCGCTCAGGGTTCCAAGGTCCATTATCCCGACTTCTCGGCTTCACTGAAGCGCGAGGAAGACGTCGGCATCGGCCGCGAGCATCCGCCGGGCGACACCGCAGTGGACGCCCCGGCCGCCGTCGAAGCTGCCAATGCGTCCTCAGAGAGTTTGGGGGATATCGTCGCAGTGATCGACGGCGTCCCTCGCACCCTCGAGGATCTGGAGCGGCTCGCGGCTGCTGACAAGGCGTTTCATGAGGATTTTCCCGAAAGTCCAGACGAGCCGTTTCCCGGAGAGGAAACCGTCGAGCCCTTCGTTCGCAATACCAGCAGGCGCGACTTCGCGCTTGGCGCTATGGGCGCGGCGTTGCTCGTGTGGGTGGCGATCCTGGTGACGCGGGTCCCGATCGTCAACGAACCGAGAATCTTCGCGAAAGCGGTCCCGACTCCGGCGCTGAAGGCGTCGTCGATCAAGAGCGCGCAGGAACTGATCGCGACCTGGGTGATAATCCCGGACTCCGAGACCGCGTTGGCATCGAATGGGCGGGTGCATTTTCTGCATCCCGACGTCCATCCGGCACAAGGTCCCGCTTACTTTGGGGTGGCGACGGCATGGGCGCCCGAAGTATGGGGTGCGAAAGTGCAGGCGGTGTTTATCGGATCGCCCGCAGACAAGGCGGGGCTTCAGCCCGGCGACGTAATCAGCGAATTCGACGGCAAGACCGTTCGCGACGCGAAAGCACTCAACGATTTGATCGAGCAGTACTCACCGGGGCAGCGGGTTGAGTTCCGCGTATGGCACAGCGGGCAGCCGATGTACCTGGTGGCGAGATTGGGCGAGATGACAACGGTCGCATCGCGCTAGCAGGGGTGACCCCTGCACTCAGTGGTTCGGACCGGCTCCGCTGTCGCCGGGGAGTGGAAGAATCAGATTGTTCCGCGTCAGTAGCGGGGTGCGTAGCGGGGCTTGCGCTTTTCAAGAAAGGCGCGAGCCCCTTCTTCGATGTAGCCGGCGAGGAGCCGCGCCTGGCAGTCCTGTTCAATGCTTCCGCGAGTCGCCCCGGCCAATCCGCTAGTCATTCCTCATCAGGCCGGTAACGCCGGCGACGAAGATCGCGCTCAGCAGCCATCCTGCGATCACTTGTGTCCAAAGATAGTAGCGGAGAAACGCGCCGGTCATTTTGAGGCGCCGATTCAAGACTACGCAGTCGCCATGAGCGTTGGCGTCTGGCCACCAGTAGTGTTCCTGATGCAAGTTCACGAAGGGCAGGAATACGTCGAGCGAGTAGAGCAGGGGATGAAGTTTTTCGTACGCCGCGGCTTCCGAGGGCGGCGGGGAATCAGGCCAGGTCGCCCGCATCACGCCCGCCCGCGCACCGATCGTGACCATCAGCCAACCGAGCACGATCACAGCCAGCGACCACAGGAGCGTACGAAACGGCTCGTGGCCATAACCGACGGTTATTTTGAGGAACCGCGCCCAAGCCCGCCCGAGCCAGTTCGAGTTACGAAAGTGCGCATCTTCCTGCGCGATCAGGACTTCGATCGCGCCGGCATCGTCGCCATTTTCACGCAGCACTTTGGCGAGTTGCCGATATGGCTGTGGATGAAACTCCGGCTGCAGCGCGAGCCATCGAAGGCGCGAGTCCGCGTCTGTCGGTGAACCGGGGGAAAATCCCTCATATGCGAAACCGTCTATCAGCAGTCGCCCGGGCTCCGGCCAGCTCTTTTCCTCATCGACGAGTCCACCTACCTTCACGCCGGTCAGGTTCAGCACCGCACCGTTTTCAAGTCTGACGTCAGTCAAAATCAATGGGCCATCGACCGTCATCCCTCCTGCGAAGAGACCGTGACCGGCCGTGAGAGCAGACATTGCGGGATTTTCAGAGGCGGCACCCCTGAACTTGGCATGTACCATCTGAAAATAGGATTTGACTCGCGCCAGAGTAAAATCGACCCTTCCATCTGCTTCGAATCCTCCGATGCCCTGCGTAAATCCGCCCAACGCTACGCCTCCGATATCGGCCCACCCAGCGTGCAATGCGACATTGTTCGGGTTCGACAGGTGCGCACCCCACATCAGCAGACCCTGATTAAGCGACGCGGACGTGAACGCCACATCGCCGTCGGATTCAAATCCGCAGCAAATCCTGGCAGCTCCTCCAACGACCGCGCCTATCGCATCCAACGCCAGCTTGTAGGGAGCCACCCCAGCGGAGGACATCTCCACCTTAGAATGGTGCAGATGAGCGCCGCCGAGATTTAAGTCGCCATCTATTTTGGCCGCTTCGATGAGTATTTCGCCGGAAGAATGGAACCCCTCGCCCAGGTCTAAATCGCTATGAACAACGAGACCCTTGCCGTCGAGTTGATAGATGTAACTGCCGTCAAGATCCAGATGCGAAATCTCTGTTCTGACCATGCGAATCGTTTCCGGGATCGCGCACCTGCGCGCCATGATCGCGAACGGTAGATGAACGTATGACAGGTTGAGGCCGCCGATGATGCGCGCACCGAGCACACGAACTCCACCAGGATCGACGCGAGCGGATGCGCTGTCGTCAACCGCGAGCCATCGGATCAGATCGGCCCGGATATCGCGGTCATGCGACCATTCGGCGGCGTGAGCGGGATCGTTGCTCGGATCCAACGGTGAAGCGCTAGTGCCAGCCACGGCGAACTCGCCTTGGGCGTGCTCGCTCTTGTCGGCGAATTCCAGCAGCGCGCGCTCGGCGGGGGTGAGAGTGTGAAATCGGGCGAGCGCCAGCCCGACGAGCGGCGCATCGTGTCGACGGGCGACCTCGTTGTCGGCGCCCGACACCGCAGCATCGCAAAGAACGAGCGCGCAGACGACGAGCGCCAGGCCGCGCCACTGTCGAGTTTCGTAGATCGACGTGATCCCCCGCGCCCGGAATCCTAGAAAGTAGTCACGGTTAGCACAACCATTCGTGCCCGCTAGGGCGAGCCGCGGACGCAACTCGCTCGGGACAAAGGAAAAGTC
>WNFD01022559.1_pt1 | contig 11475 bp, 11 predicted proteins | sample 5400491 | NCBI WGS metagenome assembly WNFD01 (sample SAMN13153343, study PRJNA577476) | soil metagenome | isolation source: 120 cm saprolite under Douglas fir tree site 2 hole 2 replicate 2 | place: USA:California | collected 2015-04-18 | reverse complement strand
TACGCCACGGGCGTGGCCTCGCTGTCCGCCCCGAAGAAACCACCTCGTCTTTAACTGCGGATTCCGCCGTTACGGAGAATTCACATGCCCTTCATTCGGATGTGACTCCAGACTGCGAAACTGGGCGCGCTTGATCTTCACCTAAAGTCCTACCTCGGGGACCGGTGCACCCCTGGCTCCGGTTCCCATCTCCTCCCTCTGATAGTTGACAGTCTGCAATCCAACAAGTGTCCCCCTCGGCGACGCTGGAAGTGAACTCGTTTCCAGAATGGGAATTTTGGGTGCACACCCGGGAGTTTGCGTAAGAGTGGCAAACAAAGGAGATAAGTCGAGGCAACGTACCGGTATAGAGGTACGACCATTTGGGACAATAGCCCCCCCTCCCCCTGTGGTTTTGCAAAAGATTGATGGGACAGGTGTTAGAGGGTGGGGGTCGGCAAAAGGATTGAGGGGTAAAGGCTTAGTGGTGAAGCTCGTTAGAACGTCCCGACCGGGTCGGGATCTCCGCTTCCAGCTGCGAGGGAGTTTCGATTTGAACGTTGGCACGTCGGAACGTCAAAACGGGGAAATCGGCGAGATCGGATTCGACAAACACGGGAGAGAATAGCATAAAAGTACACTACGTGTCAATTACCTTCTTGTTAGCATTCGAATGGATTCATAAGTCGTTGGAAGGTTGCAGGTTGTAAGGTTTGAAGGTTGGAGGAAAAGAATCTGAGTTGGCCCCGCGCACATCGTCGGCAGGGCACATGGTTTGCGAGCACCAGCGAGTAAGCCTGCAAGGCGTATGTCATACACAGCAATGGACCCCGTGTACGGCCTTTCGCGCGTCGACAAACCGCTCTCGCTTGACGAACGGACAAAGGTGTTGGGCCGCGTTAACTATGGCGCCCATAAGCAATTGAGGCATTGAGACTTGAGAGCGCCGGTCGACATTCGGAAGCAATCGAGAAATGGAAATAAGCGGAGGGGCGCCTTCCTGCACATGAGGTACCTTTCTGGTAAAAGTGGCGCGAACTTGTCGGATGGCAACGCGGAGGGATGCAAAAGACAAGCCACTTCTTTCGGGTCGGTACGCAACTGAATCGCGTTCGAGTTTTTTGGCAGCACGCAGGGAGGAGAGATGGGTCAGCGGGCCGTACCCGGCTAAGTGGTCCAGAGGATGTCGAGCTTCTTTGCGACGTGGGCGAAGTCCCGGTCGCCGGTGGCGAGAGAGGCTTTCCGAGCGGCAGCGAGAGCGGCGGCGAAACAGTCGGTGTACGGGAGTTTGTGTTCGGCGCGGAGTTCAGCGGCGCTACGGGTCAATTCCAGGTCGGCGTCGACGATCTCCAGGGGAAGTTGGGCGATGTCCTCGATGACTTTTCGGGCCACGCCGGGGCCTTTGGTGCGCCAGGTGGAGTAGTACACTTCGCCCCAATTCACCACGGACATCGATAATTGGCGTTTGCCTTCGACGCCGAGGTGGATGAGATCTTGGACCTTTTCGGCGCCGGGGCGGTTTTCGAAGAAGGTCATTAGGGCGCTGGCGTCGAGAACGATGCGTTTCATGGTTCGGGGGCGTTTTACAGCTCGCGCTCGCGTTTCCTTTCTTCGAGCAGGTACTTGAGAGCGGATGGTTCGCCGCTGAGCGACCCGCGGAGACTGCGGATAAATTCCGGAGTGAGCGGCTGGAGAATGAGACGATTTTCCTCTTCGACGAAGGCCACCTGCGTCCCCTTGTGAATGGAGTATTTGCGGCGAAGCTTCGCGGGGATGACCAACTGGCCTTTGGTGGTAACGGTGGAGACTTCGGTTTTCATGCGGACTCCATGGAGCAAGATTCGATATAAGTATACTGAATGGCAGAATGTAAGTCAATGATAAATACGTCTTACATCTGGAGCGACGTACTCAGTTTCCGATGGCGAGAGATGCGAGGGAGTAGCGACCGCGGTCAAATTGGTTGCCGCTGTTTGGCGCGGAGAGGCGAAGATGGCTGCCGTGAGAGGGGAGACGAAAAGAAGATCCCTCGCTGCGCTCGGAATGACGGCAAAGGCAAAACAAAAAACCAAGCACGGGTCTTCCCGACAAGATGCGTCGGGACGCAAACGACGCGGAAGCCCCGCCACTACGAGGATTTTTTCCCGAGCCTGGGAAGACGGGCATGGAGGACGGCGGCCGGACTGAAGTCCGGCCTCTACGCTTTGAGTTCGGAACTGAGCGGACATCGCCGCAAATACCAATATCGCTTGACGCAAATCGTTCTCGCCTATACGATTTCGTCACCGAAATAGGTTCCTCCTCGCGGTGCAGTGGGGAAGCCGCCCAATTGGAGATTTCGGATGACTCGGTCTATCACACAACCTGCGGTCGGACGAGCCACTAGCCAGACACTTTTTTTTGCGGCTCGTTTCGACCTCAACTTGTTGTTGTTAACAAACCGAAAAATCCGCAACCTCTGATACGTCAATGGTTTCCCGTGAATTCCCAGGCTTTGTTACAGGATATTCACATTCGATTGACGTAGTTGTAAGACGGGGCCGCTACCTTCTGGCTCGGGGTGGTACGCATTTTTTTCGATGCCAGGTCGAATTTTGCTCAAAAGAGAGAGGAAATGAAAAAACTAGCTGCACTTACGTTATGGATGTTCCTCGTTTCTGGAACCGCACTTGCCGATACGCCGAAAGACGCCGATGCGCAACCTGCCAAGGCGGCTCATCCGGCGAAGCCCAAAGCGGCCACGAAGGCTGACAAGTCCGATGCAGCCATCGCGGCCCAGCTCGAAGAGCTTCGCCAGAGTCTGCAGTCCCAGCAAGAACAATTGCAGATGCTGAAGGAAGAGCTCGCCAAGCGCGATCGTCAAATTGATGAAGCGCGCGAAGCGGCCGCCGCAGCCAATGCTCGTGCAGCCGAAGCGACCACCAAAGCTACCGAAGCCGTGAACTCCACCGCCGAAGTGAAGGCCAGCGAGGCGACTCTCAACACCACCGTGACTGCCATAAAGGCCGGCAACGAAGTCCTCAAGGCCACCGTGGCTACGGAGCAGGCCGAGGCCAAGAAAGCGGAGGAGACCGGCCCGGCGACCATCAAGTACAAGGGCGTCAACATTACCCCGGGCGGCTTCCTCGCGGCGGAAACGGTTTTCCGCCAGCGGGCCGCCAGCGGCGACATTCCCACTCCGATGAACGCCATCCCGTACCCCGGAAATGCGCTAAGTAAAGTTACCGAGAACAATTTCTCGGGCCGTCAATCCCGAATCAGCCTTCTTCTGGATACCAAGGTCGGCAGCGCTAAATTGTCGGGCTACTACGAGGCAGATTTCTTTGCCGCGGGCACCACCTCCAACAACCGGCAGACCAATAGCTACGTGCTCCGCCAGCGCCAAGCGTGGGCGCAGGCGGCGTTTGATAACGGCTTGTCGTTCACCGGCGGCCAGATGTGGACTCTGGCAACGGAAAATAAAAAAGGAATTCAGAACCGCGGGGAAATTCCGCCAACGACGATTGACGTCAACTACACGGTGGGCTTCACTTACGCGCGGGGGTACGGCTTCCGCGTCGTCAAGGACTTCGGCGGCAAGTTTGCCTTCGGCGTTTCCGTGGAAGGTCCGCAGTCGACGTTCGGCGGCCGCGGGTTCTCCACTGTCTCAACGGCAGGCGTCACTACAGCGCAGAACTTCTTCATCAATGCTCCCGGCGCTGGCGGCGGCCTCTATAACGCGTTTGACGCCACCGGCTACACCGTCAACAAGGCTCCCGACTTCCTCGTGAAAGCCGCGATCGATCCGGGTTGGGGTCACTATGAACTGTTTGGCATTGTCAGCACTTTCCGCAACCGCATCTATCCTTGCGCGGTCGTCAGCCCGCAGGTGAGCAACGCCGCAGGAACGGTAATCTTGACTGGGCCCGCACTAAGGGGCAACCCTGGCATTAGTTGCCTCAATGCCGCCGGGGCGCAACTAACTTCACCCTCCGCTAGCGGAGCATTCAACGATACGCGTACCGGGGGCGGTTTCGGTGTCAGCGCTAACGTGCCTGTTTTCGCGAAGAAAGTGGACTTTGGTATCAAAGGCGTGGCTGGCGACGGCATCGGCAGGTACGGCGCGGCGCAGCTTTCCGATCTGACGTTCCGTCCGGACGGTACCCAAGCGCTGATCCGCACCGCTCATGGGCTTGTTCGCGTGGAAGTCCACCCCACGCCCAAGTTGGACGTTTTCGTTTACTACGGTGGGGAATATGCGTGGCGCGCTGGGTATGCCGGGTATATGACTGACGCCATCACCACCGTGCCAACTCTCTTTACATGCACAGCCGGAACCCCAGGGTGCCCGAACGGCGACCAGATCCTAAACGTTACCACGCACAAGACGTCTAACTCGGCAATCGGAGGCTATGGCTCGCCGTTTGCCAATAACGTCAATTGCTCGGCGGAGGCCGCGCCTGCCGGCTCATCAGCGCCCGGGTCTGGCTCCTGCGCGGGAGATATCCGGCTCATCCAGGAAGGAACACTTGGTTTCTGGCACAAGATGTACCAGGGCCCCAAGGGAGGCTTCCGCTGGGGAATCCAGTACTCTTACCTAACCAAGGGTGGCTGGTCCGGCAGTGGAGGTTTAGCGGCAGGCAGTCCGGGTATTGCACCCAAGGCCATCGACAACATGGTGTTCACCTCTTTCCGCTATTACCTGCCGTAGTTCAGGTAGGCGATTGGTGGTTCCGTCCCTCCCCTGGGGACGGAAAAAAGGGCAGCTCCTCGCGGGGCTGCCCTTTTTTTCTCTCGTCTCGCACTCCTCTAATTCCCTCATCTGTTAGGCCTTAGCCACCTATGCCGTACGTGGGCTCACACCGATTCAAGCAACTATGAACCGGTTGTAACAATGCTGTAACAATTGAGCGACATACTTCATTCCCCTGGGAAAATATATAAAAACATGTGTTTTCAGACGGAGATAAAGCATGAAGCGAATCACTGGAATGCTCTTGGTAGTTCTCGCCGTGGCTGGCGTTCTGTGGGCCGATAGCGCCCTCTCGATCAACGGTGCGGGCGCAACGTTTCCTAACCCCATGTACTCGAAGTGGTTCGATGAATACCACAAGAAGAATGCCAATATTCAGATCAACTACCAGTCCATCGGTTCGGGCGGCGGCATCAAACAAGTCACCGAGGGCACTGTGGATTTCGGCGCCACCGATGGTCCCATGAACGACGAGCAGCTCAAGGCCTACCAGGACAAGCACGGATTCGGAATCTTGCATTTTCCAACCGTGCTGGGCGCTGACGTACCGGCCTACAACATTCCCGGCGTTACTGCGGAACTGAATTTCACGCCAGAAGCACTCGTGGGGATATTCTTAGGCAAAATTACGAAATGGAATGATCCCGCGATTTCTGGCCCGAACAAAGGGGTGAACCTCCCCGCAAACGACATCGTCGTGGTGCATCGCTCGGAAGGCAGCGGTACAACCTACATCTGGACCGACTATCTTTCAAAGGTCAGCGACGAGTGGAAAACCAAGGTCGGCAAGGGTGCATCAGTCAATTGGCCGGTGGGTCTGGGCGCGAAGGGCAATGAGAGCGTTGCGGGCACGATCAAGAATCAACCCAATTCCTTTGGCTATATCGAACTGATCTACGCAATTCAGAACAAGATGCCTTATGGCCGCGTGAAAAACTCCTCGGGCGCTTTCATCAAGGCGGACCTTGCGAGCGTCACTGCCGCAGCGGCAGGCGCGGCGAAGAGCATGCCGGACGATTTCCGCGTTTCCATTACGGACGCTCCGGGCAAGACTGCCTTTCCCATTTCCAGCTTTACCTGGCTATTGATTCCTCAAAAGTCCTATGCGAAGCTTCCGAAGGAAGTCGTCGCCAAGGAGCTGAAGGCCCTGAATAACGTCCAGTAACGTGGCAACAACGACCACCACCGTTTCGAGCGGGGGCCCCGTCGCGGGCTCGCGCTCGTTTTTCTCTCGCCTGCGCGAAGGCGATGAAATCGCGCGAATCATCACCTTTTTGTTCGCCGCTTCGGTTGTGCTAGTCACTTTGCTCCTCGTCTTTGAGCTGTGGCAGGACTCTGTCCTTCCGCGCCACAAGTTCGGCTTCAGTTTTTTTCGTACTTCCGTGTGGGACCCCATCTTCGAGCACTTCGGCGCCCTGCCTTTCATTTACGGAACGCTAGTCACAGCGGCGGTATCTCTGCTGATCGCTGTGCCGCTGGGCATCGGCGCTGCCATTTTTCTCGCGGAGCTCGCCCCCGCAGGAGTTTCCGACACGCTCGAATTCTTCATCGATCTTCTGGCCGCTGTCCCCAGTGTTATCTATGGGGTCCTCGGCATCTTCATCGTCGTTCCGTTGATGCGCCAATACATTCAGCCGGCCCTGAAATATTCCCTCGGCTTCCTTCCGCTATTTCAAGCTGAAATATTCCCTCGGCTTCCTTCCGCTATTTCAAGGCCCCGCTTACGGCGTGGGCTTGCTGACCGCGGGCCTCGTCCTCGCCATCATGGTCATCCCCTATATTATTTCCGTCTCCCGTGAAGTGCTCCTGTCCGTCCCCCGCGACCAGCGCGAAGCCGCCCTCTCTCTCGGGGCTACACGTTGGGAATCCACATGGAAAGTGGTCGTGCCCTTTGCCCGCGCCGGCATTTTTGGTTCAATTTTCCTGGCCCTCGCCCGCGCCCTCGGTGAAACCATGGCGGTCACCATGGTTATCGGCAATACGCCCACGATCAGCGCTTCTCTCTTGTCCCCCGGTTATTCCATCGCCGCCGTGATCGCCAACGAATTCACCGAGGCCACCGGCGAGCTCCATACGCAATCGCTGATCGAGCTTGGCCTGGTGCTCTTCATCCTCACGTTCATCTTGAACGGGTTGGCCCGCCTGCTGATCGTGGCTACCTCGCAACGCGGCAGCGGAACGGGGCGCGCATGAGTCCTCGCCTGCGCTGGCGCAAGTTCGTAAGTGGCTTCATGCTGACGATGACAGGTGTGTGCGCTTTCGTTGCGGTTTCGGTGCTCTTCGTCATTCTCGGCTATCTCGTCTATCACGGAGGAGCTTCCATCAGTTGGAATTTCTTTACCAAGTTGCCCGTTCCCGTTGGTGAAACCGGCGGCGGCATGGCCAACGCCATCCTCGGCAGCGCCAAGTTGCTGCTGCTCGCGACTCTCGTCGGTGTTCCGATCGGATTCCTCGGTGCCATCTATCTTGCGGAATTTAGCGGCGGCGCCACCGCCTTTGTCGTCCGTTATGCCGCGGACCTGCTCAACGGCGTGCCCTCCATCGTCATCGGCATTTTTGCCTTCGCCCTTGTCGTTCATCCGTTCAAGCATTTCTCAACGCTCGCCGGCGGATTCGCCCTCGGCCTGATGATGATTCCTATCACCCTGCGTAGCACGGAAGAGTTTCTTCGCGGTGTTCCGAACGCTTTGCGCGAAGCCGCCATGGCCCTCGGCGCCAGCAAGTGGAAAACCATCGCCACCGTCATTGTCCCCGCCGCATATCGCGGCATTCTGACGGCCGTACTGCTGGCCTTCGCCCGCGTTGCTGGCGAAACCGCGCCGCTCCTCTTTACCGCTCTTGGCAATCAATTCTGGAGCCCTGGGTGGAAACAGCCCACTTCTTCCCTGCCGGTGATGATCTATACTTATGCCCTCGCTCCGTACGAAGATTGGCATCGTCAGGCGTGGGCCGCTGGGCTCGTCCTGCTTGGGTTGATTCTTGTCATTAATATCGTGGCTCGGGCCATTCTTTCCCTGGGCATCGCCGTTCCGAGGTCTTGACATGCACGCTACTGTGAGGCCAGCTTTGTCCGTGAACTTACCTCCCATAGTGACCAACGCCGCGGCCCGCGAGACGTTTGCGGGCCTCACCATGCGCATGACCGTCTCCAAAGTCAATTTCTTTTACGGCAGCAAGCAGACCCTCTTCGATGTCAGCATGGGCATTGCTACCAACAAGGTCACCTCTCTCATTGGCCCCTCCGGTTGCGGCAAGTCCACTCTCCTTCGCACCCTTAACCGCATGCACGAAACCGTGCGCCATGCGCGTCTCGAGGGCGAAATTCTTCTCGACGGCCAGAATATCCTGGCCCAGGACGTTACCGCCTATCGCCGCCGCGTGGGCATGGTTTTTCAACGTCCCAACCCCTTCCCCAAATCGATTTTCGACAATGTGGCCTATGGCTTGAGGATCAATGGTTCGAAGCTGCCCCTCGCCGAAGCCGTCGAGAAGAGCCTGCGGCACGCCGCTCTCTGGGACGAAGTGAAAGACCATTTGCAGAAGTCCGCTTACGAACTCTCCGGTGGGCAGCAGCAGCGCCTGTGCATCGCGCGCGCTCTCGCGGTCGAGCCGGAAGTGCTTTTGCTCGACGAGCCGTGCTCGGCGCTCGACCCCATCAGCACCGCCAAGATCGAAGAGCTCCTCGTGCAGTTAAAGGATCTCTGCACCATCGCCATCGTTACTCACAATATGCAGCAAGCCGCGCGCGTCAGCGATTTCACCGCCTTTCTGCTGATCGGCCAGCTCATCGAATTCAACCCCACGCCGCAGCTCTTCACCACGCCGGCTGATCCGCGCACGGAGGCCTACATCACCGGCCGCTTCGGTTGAGACATTTTTTTGGTTGTCATTCCGAGCGAAGCGAGGAATCTGTTTTTTTGCATTGTTGTCATAGGGAAAGGGTTCATGGAACGCCACTTCGAAAAAGACATAAACGAGCTGAAAGAGCGCCTGCTCTGGATGGGCAGCCTCGCCGAGCGCGCTGTCCACCAGTCCGTTCACGCCGTTTTGGAATCCGACGAACAGCTCGCCAACCGCGTCCTCGCGGAGGAAGACGCCATCAACGAGCTCCAGATGGAAGTTGACGATCGCGTCGTTCAGCTTCTTGCACTGCACCAGCTCATGGCCGTCGATCTCCGTTTCGTGCTGGCCGTTTCACGCATCAATAACGATCTCGAGCGCATCGGCGATCAGGCCGTCAACATCGCGCAGGGAGCCCTGCGCGTTCTTCGCCACCCGCGTGTGAAGCCCTATGTGGACCTGCCGCGCATGAGCGAACTTACCGAAGAGATGGTCCGCAGCGCGCTGAACGCGGTCGTCCGCCGCGACGTGGAGCTCGCGCAAAAAGTCCTCGCCTCCGACGATCAGGTGGACCACTACCGCGACCAGATTTTCCGCGAATTGCTTACCTACATGATGGGCGATTCCAGCGTGGTCTTCCCCGCTTTCGAACTCATCCTCGTCGCCAAAAACCTCGAGCGCATCGGCGACCACGCCACCAACATCGCCGAGGATGTCATCTACCTCGTCCAGGGCCAGGACATCCGCCACAACACCGTCGACCGCCGATAGCCCTGCACTACTTTGCCGGTAGAACCCCGAAGTCCTGGTCTACGTAGGCCAGCAGCGGAGTTCCCTGTTTGACCTCAACATTCTTTCCGTGCTTGATCAGGCCAATGGGCCCGAAAAGTACCGTTAGCGCGACCGCGGCACCAACTTTGCCTTCCCCTTCTTTACCTTTTGTTCCGCGCAGTCTCATCCTCGTATCCCCTACGAGAAGGTATTCCAATCGCAAGTTCAATTCGCCGCCTTTACCCATCATGCCGGCCTTCTTTGCGTGCGTCACCGTGCCTACTGCCTTCGCACCGGCCTTGCACACCGTCACCTCCCCAACCTTCAGATCTTCGTCAAGCACCAGATTTACGGGATCATCGTCCGTCGCCGTCTTTGAGCTTAAGTCTTGGGCAAACTTGAGCTTCACGTCCGTTCCTTCCTTCAAAACCAGCTTCGCGTTCGGGTCCACAGGCTGCGCCGGCGGCTGTACGGCCGGAGCACTCGGTGGCGTCGGTTGTGTTGGCGGGGGTGTCGTTGATGTTTCTTGTGCGGCAGCGGCGCCGCTGAAGCAAAGCAGAAGCATCGCACTACTTAGTGAAATAGATTTATATGTCATACCAAACCATCCTCCCACGCAGACTTCAGAACTCGCGGCACCGCAGGGACGTTCGGCCCCGTACGCGGCAAAACTCCCAACTGGCCGTGTTTCTCGAAATACACATTTTGGCTGTCAACCGAGCGGTAATATACACCCTGACCTTCCACCATACAACGCTCGTCTCTTGCTCAAAACCACCCTCGTGTCGGCGAACACTCTATCGATCCGAGCCACCGCCGCTAGCCTACTCAATCTTTACCGGCCCCATCGTATCTCGCATCGCTCGAAACGCGGAACTGTCTCTCTTTGCTTGTTCAAACCGGCTCTCTGCATATTGCCGCTGAAGCTGTACCGTCAGAAAGCTCCCGCGCAGCAGGCTCGAATCGTGATTCGACCAAAGCTTGCTAGTCGTGCGATCTCCGTAGCGTTCGATGACCATCTTGCAGAACTTCGGCGCTTCGCGTGGATCGTAACCGTGTTCGATCGCGTTCTGCAGCCCCAGCCGGTCCGCCTGGTTTTCCAGTTCTCTCTGGTGCCCGTTCACAACCGATGCAATACCCAGCCCAGCCATGAATGTTCCTAGGTCGCCGATGAATGCTCCCGCAACCAATCCTGCGATGGTCAGTCCAACTCGTTGTCCTCGCGTCTCATGCACTTCGCGCCAGTAGTGTGTCTGCAAAACGTGAGCGATCTCGTGGCTCAGCACGAACGCCAGTTGCGATTCGTTCTGAATGGCGCCAAGCAACGCCGTATTGATTAGCAGCGTTCCATCCGGCAGCGAGGCCGCATTGATACTGGAATCTTCCACGACAAAGAACCGGAACTCCAGCGCTTTGGAGGTTCCCCGATTTCCCTGGGGCAGCAGCGAATCGCCCAGCGTTGTGACGTACTCCTGAACGCCCCGCTCCGGAAATAGCTTCATCCTGCCTTGCACCTTGTTCCCGTGACGGAATTCAATTACGTCGATTCCCGTTTGCGGATCTTTTCCTCGGACCACTTCCACCCCGTGCGGCATCTTGTAGGCATCTTCCGGTGCCCGCGCTCCCAGCTCAATTCGCTCTGCTGCGATCCGCCCGTCGCCCCCTCGCACACCGCTGTATTTCAATTGCATGCCTGCCAGCGTTTGTTCTTTGCTTCCTGTACTTGCGACTCTCAGCGCATCCCACTCCCGGCGCGTTTGCGGCGCGAGATCCAGCCAGTACCCGTCCGCTTTCAGCGCCGCTGCCTCCCCTCCGGAAATCTTGCCGGCTTCTCCCGGCTCTTCCTGCAAATAGGCCGCGCCATGGATCTGCTTCTCGGCATCTTTCAGGTCCACCGTAATCTTCTCTGCAAAAAACTTGTGCTTGTCGAGCCACTGGCCTTCCGCCTCGATCAACATTCCGGGTCCTAGCTCCGCCATCGTCATGGCGTGTTCACCGGCGCCATCCTGCCCGGTGATGCGGCTCGCCGCCGTCAGTTCCAGCTTGTCGTCCATGATCGCCACGGTGCGATCATCCACTCGCGCCGTAATATACCCGCGGAACTTCATTTTTGTGACTGCTGTCGCGGGCCGTGGCGCAACCAGGCACACTGC
>WNFD01012868.1_pt1 | contig 11475 bp, 11 predicted proteins | sample 5400491 | NCBI WGS metagenome assembly WNFD01 (sample SAMN13153343, study PRJNA577476) | soil metagenome | isolation source: 120 cm saprolite under Douglas fir tree site 2 hole 2 replicate 2 | place: USA:California | collected 2015-04-18 | reverse complement strand
TGGTGATCGATGCGCTTGAAGAATAGGCCGACGCGTCTGGAATCTCGATTTTCGCCTTGCGGGGAAAAACGAGAATTGGGCGATCCCGGTCACTCGAATTACGTCTCATGGGTTCCACCCTTCGGAGTCAGGCGCTTTCCTGCCCGACTTGTTTCGCGCAAGCTCCTGAGATTCCGTAGCTAGCACGATCTTGGGGTGAAATAATGTGCCGGCTACGCGGGTGGCGATGGCGATGAGGTCGGATTGGCCGGCGAAGACTTTGACCTGGCGGGCGCGGGAGAGGTCGGGGAGGTTGATGGGGCGTCCGCTGCGGATGCGGGCGGCGGTGGGTTCGTCGGCGGTGACGGAGGGAAAGTGCGGGAGGAGTTGGCGAGGGTGGACGAAGAGAGATTCTATTCCTGGTGAGAGCCGGGGTTCGGTTGAGGGCGTGGGTGGTGGTGAGAGGGGCGGGCAGAGCTTGCCCTGAGCTTGCCGAAGGGAGTGCCCCCCACACACAACAGCAGGTTGCTCCACTTCGCTTCCCTTTCCCTGCGGGAAAGCGAAGCTGAGGCCGGGATGACAAGGGTCGCTTTGGTCGGAGCGACTTTCACTGGGGTGACAATTGTCGATGTGACCTTCAATCTCTTCAAGAGTGTGTGCCTGGGTGATTTCGAATTCGGCGACGGCGGTGCGGCGGAGAGATTCGAGGTGCGCTCCGGAGCCGAGACGCTGGCCCATTTCGTGTGCGACGCTACGCATGTAAGTTCCCGAGGATACGCGTGCGCGAAAGCGTGCGCGGCCGCCTTCGACCGCGAGGATCAGGAATTCTTTGATTTCGACTTGCACCGGCTTCAACACCACTTCTTGTTGCTTGCGCGCTAGCTTGTAGGCGGGGACACCGTGGATTTTTTTGGCGGAGAACGGGGGCGGGATCTGCTCGATGACACCCTGGAATTCGGCGGCGAGAGTTTGCAGTTGATCGAGAGTGGGAGCGGGTGAGGTTTCTTCTCCGACGGGATCGCCGTCGGCGTCATAGGTATTGGTGGCGAAGCCGAAGCGGATTACGCCTTCATAAGTTTTTTCGGAGGCGGTGTAAAACTGCGCCAGGCGGGTGAGGCTGCCGGTGACGAGTGGGAGCACGCCGGTGGCGAGAGGGTCGAGCGTGCCGAGATGTCCGACAGAGCGCTGGCCGAGGATGCGGCGCATGCGGTTGACCACGTCGTGGGAGGTCCAACCGGCCGGCTTGTCGAGGATGATAACGCCATTCATGGGGAGGATTTGGTAATTTGGTAATTGCGTAATTGGGCAATTGAAAAGCTCACGCCGACCCGCGTCGATTTTCAATTGCAAAATTACTCAATTACCAAGTTAACAGATTTCATATGCTTCCGATTCGTGACGACCAGCCTCGATATAGCACGCCGTGGGTAACGCGCTTCCTGATTGCGCTGAACCTACTGATATTTTTTTTCGAAGCTACATTGGATCGTCGAAGTCTGGTTGCTTTGATCAGTCAATTCGCGGTCGTGCCATCTCATCTTGCGCGGGTGCTGGCAAACACGTCAGCGTATCCGCTGCCGGCGATCGCGCTTCCCTTCTTGACGTCGCTTTTTTTACATGCGTCGTGGATGCACGTGATCGGCAACATTTGGTTTCTGTATATTTTTGGCGACAATGTCGAGGACTACCTGGGACACTTCAAGTATCTGGTGTTCTACCTGCTGACGGGCGTGCTCGCGATGGGGACGCATGTAGCCGTCAATCTGCAGTCAACAGCTCCCGCGCTGGGGGCGAGCGGAGCGATTGCAGGCGTGCTGGGAGCTTATTTTGTTTTGTATCCGAGGGCGCGGGTGCTGACCTGGTTTTTTGTGTTCGTGGTGTGGGTGCCGGCGTGGATCATCTTGGGATATTGGTTTGTGCTGAATTTTCTGAGCGGGACCGCGACTGCGCTCATGGTGCAGAGGCAGAACATGGGAGGTGTGGCGTTCTGGGCGCACGTGGGCGGATTTATTTCTGGAGCGCTGCTGGTAAAAATGTTTGGGGAGCGTGGATCCAGATATCCGTATGCGGTGCAGTGACGGCGCTGGCTCCGCTGGAGGAAACACTTCGCCGTAGACATTGAGTGCGGCCAGCGGGACTGAAACCGGGAGGGACATGGAGAACGTTTTATGAAAGCAGTTCGAATTCATCAGTTTGGTGGGCCGGAAGTCTTGAGCTACGAAGATGTTCCCGATCCGCAGCCACGCAAGGATGAGGTGCTGGTACGGGTGCGGGCGTGCTCGCTGAATCATCTGGATGTGTGGGTCCGCAAAGGGCTGCCGGGAGTGAAGCTGCCGCATATTCTCGGAAGTGATGTTGCGGGCGAAGTGGTCGAGGCCGGTGAGTACGTGAGAGGGTTCAAGGCGGGCCAACGGGTATTGCTGGCGCCGATGCACTATTGCGGGCACTGCGCCAAGTGTGTGGCCGGGCTGCAGAATCAGTGCCGCGAATTTACCGTGCTGGGAAATGCCGTGGATGGAGGCAACTGCGAATTGATTGCGGCGCCGGCAGCGAATGTGATTCCGATTCCCGACTCGCTCGACTTCAACCAGGCGGCGAGTGTTCCGCTGGTGTTTGTGACAGCGTGGCACATGCTGGTGGGACGAGCCGGTATTCGTCCCGGACAGACGGTGCTGGTGCTGGGCGCGAGTTCCGGAGTCGGCATTGCAGCGATACAGATTGCCAAACTCTTTCACTGCCGCGTGATTACGACCGCGGGTGACGAAACGAAGCTGGCCAAGGGTCGAGAACTGGGCGCGGACTATGGCATCGATCATTACAAACAAAAGATTTCCGAGGAAGTGCGGAAGATCACGAATAAAGAGGGCGTCGACATCGTGGTCGAGCATGTGGGGGCCGCTACGTGGGACGAGAGTGTGAAGTCTCTCAAACGATGAGCGAGTTGCATGAAGTGCTGAAGCACGTATTCGCCGGACGGCTTAAGCCAGTGGTGGACCGCGTGTTTCCGCTCAGCGAAATACGGGCCGCGCACGAGTACTTGGAGAAAAGCCAGATGTTTGGAAAGATTGTGGTGAGCCCGTGAAAGACCTTTAATCGCCGAGGACGCTGAGGCGCGGAGAGAATTACGCGGAGAGAATCAAGGGGCAATTAAAGCGGCACTCGCCATGTGTGGTTTAAAATGAATACATGGCTCCCGAACTGAATTTCGGTCCTTACGTCGACGTCGAGAATGGCAAGAAGGTGGTCAAGGATTTGACGTACGGCAACCCCACGCCGGAGGGAGTGGTGCTGACCACGCTCGATTCAGCGGTCAACTGGATGCGCAAGGGTTCGATCTGGCCGATGACGTTTGGGCTGGCCTGCTGCGCCATTGAGATGATGTCGATGGGCGCGGCGCGCTTCGATATTGCACGCTTCGGGGCGGAGGTGTTTCGCCCATCGCCGCGGCAGAGCGATCTCATGATTATTGCCGGGCGGGTATCGAACAAGATGGCGCCAGTGATCCGGCTGTTGTGGGAGCAGATGCCGGAGCCGAAATGGGTGATTTCGATGGGCGCCTGTGCTACGTCCGGCGGCGTTTTCAATAACTATGCGCTGGTGCAGAGCGTCAACCAGGTGATCCCAGTCGATATTTATGTTCCTGGATGTCCGCCGCGGCCGGAGCAACTCATCTACAGCATTACGCTGCTCCAGGAAAAAATCCAAAAAGAGCGTGGCACTATCAGGAAGGCTTTGAATCTTAGCTAATTGTTTCTCCCAGAACGATTCGCGGCAGCCCCATCCTCGTCTTGCTATTTCTTTCCGTGCGGTATCGATTTGATCTTAGAATTCAATTCTTTCGAATGCGCTGAAGCCAATTAATTATCGTGTTTGAGTTTGCACTGCGGTACAGTGATCGCCATGGCACAGCAAGGCGTGCGGCGGAGTACAGCGCTCATCGCTTCAGGTATTGGCATCGGCGCGGCGTACGGACTTTTTCTCCGGTGGGGAGCGCAGCTTTTTCCGGGAAGCTCAATCTTTGCGGTGATGTCGATAGGTTTCATTTTCGCTCTTCCCTTGGCGATTGGATTCGCTTCCGTCTACGTCATCGAGCGGCGACAACCGCAACCCGTGTGGTTGTGGCTATTGGTCTCCAGCACAGCCGTCTTGCTGGTCATCGCCGGAACCATGCTGGTGTTGTGGGAGGGAGCGATTTGTGCGCTGATGTTTGCGCCCATTGGCGTAACCGCAGGAATCATAGGGGGATTGATAGCAGGCTTCCTGCTGCGGAGCAGCCGGCGGAAGAGCTCGCAGATTCCGCTGGCCTGCGTGATGATTCTCCCTTTGCTGATTACTCCCTGGGAAAGCCGAGTGTTTGCCCGCCGCGATTTGCGAACGGTCGAGAACACGATTGAGATCGAGGCGCCTCCCTCCGCAGTTTGGAAGAATATCGAACGGGTTCCTCAAATCAGTTCGCAGGAGCTTCAGCCTTCCTGGAGTCACACAATCGGATTCCCTAACCCTGTGGAGGCGACGCTCTCCCGGGAAGGAATCGGTGGAGTGCGGCACGCTACTTTCGAGGGCGGAGTGCTGTTTATAGAGACGATCGACGAATGGGAAGCCGAACATCGCCTGGGATTTTCTATTCAGGCGCAAACGCAACAAATTCCGGCGACGACTTTGGATGAACACGTCACTGTCGGAGGAACATTTTTCGACGTGCTGCATGGCGAGTACGCGTTGCAGCCGCTTGCGAACGGAGGAACCCGCCTGCACTTGATGAGTCGGCAGCGCCTATCCACCGATTTCAATTGGTATGCACATTTGTGGACCGACGCCGTGATGAGCGATCTTCAGAAAAGGATCCTCTACGTGGTGAAGAATCGTTCGGAAGGTCGCCGGGCCAACGGTCCAGGCGGCAGCCAGTGATCGTTGACAGGTGTGACCTCCCTCGCAATCGCGAGTGACACGGCAGGAAGGTGCTGAATTTGGCTTGGTAGTGTGCTGAATTTTGCACAGTGGTCATTGCTCGAAGATCATTCGGGGCTTCACGTTCCTGAAATCCGACTGTTCTTGAATAAGTGTGCAAGTTCTTGCTCATTTTCCGCTAACCGTTTCCCAGAACCGGACTTGCGGGCCTTACTCAACGCTGGCAGGCATCCACAGCAACAACCCACGAAACCATTCTGCATCGAGGTGAATCTAAGGACTAGAGTGGCCGATTAGTTGCAGTTACGCAGGGGACGCAGGCAGAACGGACGCACTCAGAACTACCCAGGAATAGGACGACCCAGGAAAAGAACGAACCGGTTGTGGAAGGTGTTCCGTGATCACAAAGATGATTGACTTGTTTTTCGGTTGCCATCATCCCCGCTATAGCTTCCCTGTCACCATTCGAGGATCGGCACGCCGACCTCAAGCCGGCGCCTTGACCGGGACCTACGTGGCCTGCCTGGATTGTGGAAGAGAATTTCCCTACGACTGGCACGAGATGAGGGTGATCACTTCGCAGGCTGAGAGGCGCGATTACGTAGCTTCGCTCGCTACCAAACACGCCGGCTGAGCGGACCCCCCGCGCAATGAAACGTCATTCCTCGCGAAGCGTTGATTCATCCCGACACAGGCGAGGCTCCGCTGCCGGCAAACACCAAGGTCCCTCGCTTTGCTCGGGATGACACTTGTAGTCTGAATTTTCCTAACGCGCGGGGACGGTGGCGGCGGTTCTCTTTTCCATCGGCAGGAACTCCCTTTCTTCGTATCCCGTATAGACCTGCCGCGGTCGCGTAATCTTCTGCTCGGGATCGACGATCAATTCCTGCCACTGCGCCAGCCATCCGGCGGTGCGTGGAATCGCGAACAGCACGGTGAACATCTCCGGCGGGAAACCCATCGCCTGGTACATGATGCCGGAATAAAAGTCGACGTTAGGATAAAGCTTGCGCTTGACGAAATATTCGTCTTCCAACGCGATGCGTTCCAGTTCGAGAGCAATATCCAGCATCGGGTTTCGTCCTGTAACCTGAAAAACCTGCTCGGCGGTCCATTTAATGATCTTGGCTCGCGGATCGTAATTCTTGTAAACGCGATGGCCAAATCCCATCAGTTTCCCGTGTCCATCCTTCACTCGCTTGATATAGCCCGGCACATTATCCTTGGAGCCAATCTCCTCGAGCATCTTTAAGACTTCTTCGTTGGCGCCACCGTGCAACGGTCCTGCCAGAGCCGACGCCGCCGACGCGGTGGCCAGGTAGGGATCGGTCTGGGAGCTGCCCACGGCGCGCATCGCGTTGGTGCCGCAATTCTGTTCGTGATCCGCATGCAAAATAAACAGGATGTCGAGCGCGCGGGAGAGCACCGGGTTCGCCACATATTTGGGCTCGACCATCTTCCACAACATGTTCATGAAATTCTCGGTATAGCTAAGGTCGTTGTCGGGATAGACGTAGGGAAATCCCACGTTATACCGGTACGACATGCCCGCGATGGATGGCACCTTGCCAATCAACCGCTTGATCTGCAGCATGCGGTTTTCCGCGTCGTGCACTTGCCGGGCTTCTGGATACACGCTGGAAAGCGCGGCCACCGTGCTTACAAACATCACCATGGGGTGGGAGTCGTAGCGAAAACCCTCCATGAACTTTTTGGTGGCTTCGTGCAGCATGGTGTGGTGCGTAATGTCGTGCACCCAGGTTTGGAGCTCGGACTGGGTAGGCAATTCTCCGAATAGAAGCAGGTAGGCGACTTCAAGAAAGGTGCAGCGTTCTGCCAGAACTTCGATGGGATAACCGCGATAGCGCAGAATGCCACGGTCGCCATCGATGTAGGTGATGCTGCTGCGGCACGATGCCGTGTTCATGAAGGCGGGATCGTAAGTCATCAGGCCGAAATCTTCCGGGGTGGTCTTGATTTGCCGCAGGCTCATTGCACGGATGGTGCCATTCTCGACAGGAACGGTATAGGTCTGCCCAGTGCGATTGTCCGTGATGGTGAGTGTGTTCTCTGGCATGGAAAAGGGCTGCTCCTTGCTCGGGCACGCTAAAAGGCTAGCGTAGCTTAACTTAGTTCACTCGACAATGGGCTGCTGCGACGAAAATCACAAATTCTTGCACGGATGGCTCAGCCTTCCTCGACTGCACCTGGCAGAAACACGAAACCGGCGGCCCCGGCCGCCGGTTCGATGATTTCCCGATTTGGTCCACGCTAGTTCGACGAATCATCCCGCCGCTTCAACGTCGGACGATCATCATCGCTCTTGCTGTCGCCGGTTTTGTCGTCGCTGCTGGCAGAAGTTCGACGCAGGCTGGGTTTGTTCGCGTCTTTCTGATCCAGCACCTTATGCCGGTTCTCGATTGAGGCCAGCCGTGCCTTGACTTCGTCAAATTCCGAGGTGGTAACAACATACTGCTGCTTCGAGGGCAGGATCTTGCCAATTTCTTCCTGCGTCTTCTGAATGCGATCCGGAGTCTGCGGATGGGTGTCAAAAGCCTTGGAGAGAGTTCCCGGCTTCTTCTTCTCCATGGCCTGAATCTTTTCAAAAAAACTGACGAAGGCGGAGGGGTCATAGCCGGCGCGGTACATATATTCCACGCCCAGGTAGTCCGCTTCGGCCTCGAAGCCGCGGGAGAACTTCAGGAAAGTCATTGGTATGGCCAAGCCCGCCGCTTCGTACCCGGCGTAGCCAATGGCGCCGCCCATGAAGATGAACGGAATGGAAGCCATCTGCAGCAGGTTGGCGCGAGTCATTTCTCGGCCGTAGTGGCAGGCGGCGACGTGGGCAATCTCGTGAGCCATCACGCCCGCCATTTCGGCTTCTTCGTCGGCGGCCAGGATTAAGCCTGAATTGACGTAAAAGAATCCGCCGGGAAGCGCCATGGCATTCACTACATCGGAGTCGATCACCTTGATGGTAAAGGGCACTTGCGCGTCAGAGTTTCGTACCAGGTTCTGGCCGATGCGGTTCACGTACTCGGTGACCACGGGATCGTTCACCAGTTTGATCTGCGACTCGATTTGCTGCGCGTACACGCGGCCTCGAGCCACCTGGCCTTCCACGGTGTACCAATTGCCGACGCCCCGCCCGCATCCGACATTGCGGTTCCCTACCGCATCGATGTCAGTCTTGGTGCCGTCGTGCTTGATCTGGCTGTCGTCCTGGGTAGGCAGCTTGGCTGGGGCCTGTTTCGGGGCGTTCTGAACATCGCCCGCCTTGGGCTGGTCTTTATCCTGATCCTGTACCTGGGCTAACGTCCAAGACCCGGCGCTGAACGCCGCCAACGCTACAGCGATTGCCAACCATCGCGATTTCATAAATACCCCTTTGCGCGAAGCTACTCTTAACAACATTATACGCCCGATCCGAACACACCCATCCCAAACTTCTTCACTGGTTAGACGCGGGCTTGCACGTCCGGGTTATCCGGGGAAGGAGCGCGGGAGGCGGATTTGACACCCAAGAGACAAAATCGTATATAATCCGCGGATTCGCAAAAGCCCACCCCCTACGGCTCCTAATCTGTGACAGGAGACTCTCATGAACCCCTCAGTTTTTTTCTCCGGTGTGACGCGGAGCCTCGCCTTGTTGGCAACTCTCATCGGCGGCGTTACGCTGGCGCAAAATCCTGTGCCCTTCGTCAACCAGCCGCTTGTACCCACAAGTGTCGTCCCGGGGCATGGGACGTTCACTTTGACTGTAACTGGCACCGGCTTTGTGCCTCGAACCGTAGTGAACTGGAACGGATCTCCGCGAGCCACGATTCTGGTTTCCGGCACACTGAAGGCTACGATCAACGCGGCTGATGTTGCCCATTCGCAGACTGCGGCCATTACCGCGGTCAGCCCGACGCCCGGCGGCGGGACCTCGAACGTGGTGTATTTTTCAGTCGGCAAGCGATCCTCAGAGGTTGCATTCGCCCGTATCGATTTGCCTCTGACCGTCCCCCCAGGTTGGTACATCGGGACCATTGCAGCCGGCGACTTTAACAAAGACGGAAAACCTGACCTGGCCATTTCATTTAACCGTGCTAATGGATTGGGAACCATAACAATAGTCGGAGTCTTCCTGGGAAACGGAGAAGGAACGTTCCAGACGCCGATTTCGACGACATTCCCGATCGGTATTAATTCGTTGGTGACCGGCGACTTCAATGGTGACGGGAACCTCGATTTGGCGGCGGAGTATGACTATCAGTCACCCGGTTCCGGCGGATACCCTCAATTCCTTCTGTACACGCTGCTGGGCAGCGGCGACGGTCACTTCACATTGTCCGGGAGTGGCGTCCTCCACGGCAAGCCTTTGGCGGCCGGCGATTTCAATGCAGATGGCAAACTCGACGTGTTCACTACCACTACCGACTACTACGGTTTCAGCTGGATTCCCGCCATTAATCCCGGCAATGGCCGAGGCATCTTCGGCAGAAGCATTGACGTGGGAGACGTTTACATGCTGAGTTTCCCGGCTGTCGGCGATTTCAATCACGATGGAAAACTCGACTTGGCGATGCCAGGCTTAGATTTCAATCCCGGAAATCCGTTCCTGTACGTGTCCCTGGGCAACGGCGACGGTACCTTTCAGAGTGCAGTAGCCTATCCAATTGCCAACCAGGCGAATTCTGCCGCGGTGGGAGATTTAAATGGAGACGGCCAACTCGACATCGTAACCAGCGATCTCTCCGTATTTCTGGGCAAAGGCGACGGCACATTTGCCGCTGGCGTAAGCGTTCCATTGGTGTACGGCTCCAGCGTGCAACTCGCCGATTTCAACAAGGACAATAAGTTGGATGCGGTTCTTCTGACGCAAGGAGGAGTCACGATACTCCTCGGCAAAGGTGACGGGACATTCCAACCGGCACAGACCTTCAGCTTTCCAAACCTCAGCTTTCCAAACCTTGCGGGACCTCTGGTGATAGGCGACTTTAACGGCGATGGCAAGCTCGACGTAGCTGATCTTAGCTTTAATTCGACTACAGGGCTGAGTACCCTATCACTTTTCATGCAAACTAACTTGCAGATCTCTCCCAATTCCCTGAACTTCGGAGCGGTGAAGATCGGGTCCAGCAGTACACTAAACGCCACATTGAAGAACATCGGCCAGAGCAGCGTGGCAGTCGGACCCATCCAGGTGGCGAGTGGCGGGACGAATTACACCGAGAGTAATGACTGTGGGGCGACGCTTGCTTCTGGCGCCAGCTGTACCGTCGCAGTCACCTTCGCTCCAATCAGTGGGGGCGTAGACCCCGGTTCGGTGAGCGTTAGTTATGGAGGAACACTCGGCAGTCCGCAATCCATTTCGCTGACGGGCGTGGCATTTTGAGGTTGTTGTATCTCCGTCAATGAGTGTGCGTTGGAGGGCTAATCCCGGTTCTGCGCCACTTCGCTGAAGTGGCGCGGGATCGGACCACACACGCTTAGCAGGATGGACGACACTCCGCGCTTGCTACATTCCCTTCCAAGACAATAACATTGCGTCTTCGTCCGACTTGGAGGATGCGCATGCTCGATCGCCGAAGCTTTCTTGCCGCTACCACTGGAATCGCAGCCACTCTGGCTTTCCGAAGCGATCTCTTTGCACAACTTGAGAAAGCCCCCTCTTCCCTGCCCGATCATTCCTTACTGGATAAGAATGAAGACGCCTACTGGGCGGAGATGCGGAAGCAGTTTCTCATTCCAGCCGACGAGATTTATCTGAATAACGGCACGGTCGGATCGAGTCCGGCGCCGGTGCTGCGCGCTGTGTTCGACGGGTATGCCGCCACTGAAAGAATGGATGCGCAGGATCCCGAGGATTATCCCATCTGGGGATACGCCGCGTGGAACGAGTTGAAGTGCTCATGACCGATCAGGAGCATCCCGGCGGTGAGCATCCATGGAATCTCAAGGCTAAGCGCTACGGCATCGTGGTAAAGAAGATCACGCTTCCCCGCCCCGTAAGAGACGCTGCCCAGGTTCTCAATCTGTTCAGCGATGCGATCAACTCTCGCACGCGTGTCATCTTCTTCAGCCACATCACTACGTTCTCGGGCGTGGTTTTGCCCGCGAAAGAAATCAGTGCGCTGGCGCGATCGAAGGGGATTCTTTCTGCCGTAGATGGAGCCCACGTACCGGGCATGATGAGGCTGAACATCAGCGACCTGGGCTGCGATATGTATTCTGCAAGCCCGCATAAATGGTTGCAGTCGCCCAAAGGTTCGGGATTCCTCTATGTGCGGGATGAAGTCATCGACCGCCTCTGGAATACGGTTGTTACTGAAGGCTGGGACGATACCAAGCTGCGCGCCGAACGATTCCAGCGCATCGGCAGCTCCAACGTGCCTGCCCTATGGGGACTGCGCGCCTCAATCAAGCTCGCCAACGATATCGGCCTCGACCGCATCGAGCGCCGTCACCGCAAGCTGGCTGACTACATCCTGGATGAAATGAAAGAGCGCGGCGCCGAATCCTGGACTTCGCCCGATCCAGCCCTGCGCTGCGCCATCGTGACGGTCAACGTTCCACGCGTGCCGCGCATGGATTTGGAAAACT
>WNFD01006708.1_pt1 | contig 11475 bp, 9 predicted proteins | sample 5400491 | NCBI WGS metagenome assembly WNFD01 (sample SAMN13153343, study PRJNA577476) | soil metagenome | isolation source: 120 cm saprolite under Douglas fir tree site 2 hole 2 replicate 2 | place: USA:California | collected 2015-04-18 | reverse complement strand
GGTCCAGGGCGGTTCGGGCTGGCCGCCGATGACGGCCGGGGGCTGGTGGTCGCCGAGCAGGATGACGAGCCCGTCGCCATGCAGGTGCTGGGTAAGCCAGCCTCCGAGCGCTGAGAAATCGTAGCGCAGGCTCTTGAGGAATTCGGGCGCCAGCCGGCTCCAGTCAGGCTGCCGGTAGATCTGCTCCATCGCCGTCGTGGGCACGCTGGCAAATGTCCCGGCATCGCCCCAATCGGCAAGGTAGGGCGGCACCGGCGAGAACGGAATGTGGCTCGAAACCAGGACCACCTGGGTGAACACCGGCGGCTCGGAACCGAGCGCCAAGCGGATCTTCGTTACCCGGTTGAGCGTGAACTGATCCGGGATTTCGAACCAGCCGAAGGAAGGACCATGGTAATCGAGCTCGCTGGCGTAAACTTCCCGGTCAAAACCCCAGGCTTGCGCCTTTGCCGACGGCGTCTTGATCCCGGGCATGATGTCGATGGTGCGCCATCCGGCATCCTTGAAATAGGCGGGCAGGAGCTTGCGGCGGGAATCCATCAGCAAGGTGTAGAGGACCGGGTCGTCGAGACGGACACCGCTTGCGAGGGTGGCATGAGCGAGCCAGGAACCACCGCCAAACGTCGGCGAGACCAGGCGGCTCGACGCTATCCTGTAACCCGCCTCGCGCAGGGCGCGTTCGAATTGCGTCAGCGGCTGCCCGAGCGCCGCGAGGAACTCCGGCGTATCGAAGACCGTCGTACCGTAGGATTCGAGGTAGACGAGATAGACGTCGCGTCGCTTCAGCCCGGCAAGGTCGCTGCGCGGCGGCGACGGGGTCGCGAGGGCTGCGGCATAAGGCCCGCCGCCTCCGGCTGCAGGGTGCCAGCCCTGCGTCAGCGCGACCGTCTGCCGGATGGTGTCGAGCCCGAAACCGGTCGCGAGCGGGCGCTGTTCGGCGGGCATGAAAGCGGTCACGTCGAGTACCACGCCGAGCAGAACCGCGACGGTGAGACCGATGTGCCGGTCGGTCAAGGTCGGCAGCACCTCGCGCCAAATCCGATAGGTGCCGGCGATCAGTAAGACCATCGCGCCGACGAGGACGGCGACCGCTCCCGCCACCGGCCAGAAACCGGCTGCCCCACCGGCGAGCCCGAACAGCGAAGGAAGGTGTTGCAGATCCCAATAGAGGTTGAGGTCGCGACCGAGCAGGGTCGGGGTCGCGGCATGGACGAGATTGAGAAGTGCGGCTAGACCGACGAGGATCGCGAGGAGGCGGGCCGCCGGCCGCGCCTCGACGATTTGCGGGCGCGCCACACCGATGATCGCAGCGAGAAAGAGCAGGAAGGCGAGCTCCGCCGAAGGCCGCCATTCGACGGTAAGGCTGTGCGTGACCGGATCCCGCGCGGGGAGGAACAACAGGAAGAGCAGCACAACTCCGAGGCCTGCCGCCGGCAAGCGGTCCGTTGATCGGCGAAATCGCGGAAGCTGCTGTCTGACTGGCGTCATGGCGAGGCTCGGGTTATGTCATCGCGCGCAAGGCGGGAATTGCTATCGGCGGGAGTAGGGCGAGCATGCGACGTTTCACGGGCACCGACACCTATGTTGTGACATCGGATCTACAGGTGGCTGTCAACGCCGCGATCGCGCTCGAGCGCCCGCTGCTCGTCAAGGGCGAGCCCGGGACCGGCAAGACCATCCTTGCTCACGAGATCGCCCGCGGCATTTCCAGAGATCTGATCACATGGCACATCAAATCGACCACGAAAGCACAGCAGGGCCTCTACGAATATGATGCGGTCTCTCGCCTGCGCGACGGTCAGCTCGGCGATGAGCGCGTGCACGATATCGCCAACTACATCGTGCCGGGAAAGCTCTGGGACGCGTTCGAGGCACCAGAGGCGCCGGTCCTGCTGATCGACGAGATCGACAAGGCCGACATCGAGTTTCCCAACGATCTGCTGCTCGAGCTCGATCGGATGGAGTTCTACGTCTACGAAACGCGGCGCACCATTCAGGCTCGGCATCGCCCGATCGTAATCATCACATCGAACAATGAAAAGGAACTGCCGGACGCCTTTCTCCGCCGCTGCTTTTTTCATTACATCCGCTTTCCCGACCGCGAAACGATGCAACGCATCATCGACGTACATTTTCCCGATTTGAAACATGAGCTGGTGCACGAGGCCCTGACCATCTTTTTTGATATCCGCCAGGTTCCCGGGTTGAAGAAGAAACCTTCGACCTCCGAGCTGCTCGACTGGATCAAGCTCCTGCTCGTCGAGGACATTTCCCCCGAGGTACTGCGAACGCGCGACCCGGCAAAGCTGATCCCGCCGCTGCACGGCGCGTTACTAAAGAACGAAGAGGACGTGCATCTCTTCGAGCGTCTGGCGTTTCTGCACCGGCGCGAGCGCGGCAGTTCCTAACCGTGTTCTTCGCGTTTTTTACCGCGCTGCGCGAGGCCAAGATCCCGGTCTCGCTGCGCGAGTATCTGACCTTGATGGAGGCGATGCAGAAACGTGTCGCGACCTTCGATATCGAGGATTTCTACTTCCTGGCGCGCACCGCACTCGTCAAGGACGAGCGCCATCTCGACCGGTTCGACCGGGTCTTCGGGCACTGCTTCAAGGGGATCGAAACCCCGTCAGACCCAAAAACCGCGATCCCGGATGCTTGGTTACGCAAGATCGCCGAGCGGTTTCTGACTGAGGAGGAGAAGAAGCTGATCGAAGCGCTCGGCGGCTGGGAAAAGCTGATCGAAACCCTGCGCCAGCGCCTCGCCGAGCAACGCGGGCGGCACCAGGGCGGCAGCAAATGGATCGGTACCGCCGGCACCTCGCCCTTCGAAGCATTCGGCTACAACCCGGAGGGTGTGCGCATCGGGCAGCACGAGGGCCGCAACCGCAGCGCTGTCAAGGTTTGGGACCGTCGCGAGTTTCGCAATCTCGACGACACCGTCGAGCTCGGCACCCGCAACATCAAGCTGGCATTGCGCCGACTCCGGCAATTCGCGCGCGAAGGTGCAGCCGAAGAACTCGATCTCGACGGCACCGTGAAGTCGACCGCGCACAATGCCGGCTGGCTCGATCTGAAGCTCGTCCCCGAGCGGCACAACGCCGTGAAGCTATTACTGTTTCTCGATGTCGGCGGGTCGATGGAGGATCACGTCCGGATCTGCGAGGAGTTGTTCTCGGCCGCGCGGTCTGAGTTCAAGCACCTCATCCACTTCTACTTTCACAACTGCATCTACGATTCGGTGTGGCGCGATTCACGGCGGCGCCATGTCGAGCAGGTGCCGGTCATGGACCTCCTCCGCACCTACAATGAGAGCTACCGGATCGTCCTCGTTGGCGACGCCAGCATGAGTCCTTACGAAATCGAAAAGGAAGGCGGCAGCGTCGAACGCTGGAATGACGAACCGGGCGAGGTATGGCTGCGCCGCCTCTTCGAGGCCTATCCGCGGGCCGTGTGGCTCAACCCGGTGCCGGAAAAATTTTGGACCGGTACCGCCAGCATCGGGATGATCCGCCGCATCGTCGACGACCGCATGTTCCCGCTGACCCTGGACGGCATCGACCGGGCGATGCACCGCCTCGGGCGCCGCGGGTGACCCGCCGCCACAGCACTTTGGGCGACCGGCGCCGCTCAGGCGGCCTTCGCTTTTTCCTCCTTCGGCCGGACATAGGCGATCGCCGCGTGCTCGGCGCAATAGGGCTTGCCGGCGACCGGGCGTGCGCCGCAGAAGTGGAAATTCTCGTCGCTCGGATGGCCGTAGGGCCACAGGCAACACGCCCCGTTGAATTCGAAGAAGTTTCGCTGCGGCGGAGCGACCGGGGTGGTGACGCGCGGTGCCAGCGCGATGCGGTGGAGTTTGCCGATGACGGCGTTTTTGGTAAGACCCAACCGGCGGCCGATCTCAGAGGTCGGCAATCCCTCCTCGAACAGCTGGGTCAATTGCTCGACGCGTTCCGGCGTCCAGGTAATGATATCCATGATTCCCCCGTATTCTGTGGACCCCCCAGCCCACACCACAACATACGGTACCACTCTTGTGGCCCGATGCCAAGCGATATCTATATCTAGCGAGGAGCCGTTCTCCTTTAAGGATCGCGTCGGTAGCTCAGCACCTTCGAGAAATACGCGGGAAGCCGTGCTCGGGAGCTGAAGCCCGGGCTCCACAAGTGGTCGAGATCCTCTCGCAGGTAAGTCGCGAAATATGGCTCGTGAAAGGCGATAGGGAAATAGTCGAGCATCGCGTCGTAATCGGGTTCGTCACCGGTCTGTAGCGAATCGACAAAGATGAGCGTCCCGCCCGGCTTGAGCACGCGACGGATCTCATGGACGACGATCGGGCGCACGCCGGGCGGCAGCTCGTGGAATAGATAGATGCAGGTGACGGCGTCGAACTGCCCGTCGGGGAACGGCATCGCCTCCGCCGCTCCCTCGACGAACCACGCACGAGACCAGGGCTGGAGCTTGTGCCGAGCGACGGCGAGGTAATGCGGCGACAGATCGAGGCCGGTCACCCGGAGGCGCGGGTGGTTCGCCTTGACCTCGCGCAGGAAGCACCCGGTCCCACACGCGACGTCGAGCAGCCGCGTGGACCCGCGTCGGGCCAGAGCCGCCTTGAGGGGCACGAGCGCTTGGCGCCGCATGGCGGCGGCAGCACCGCCGAACAGCACCTCAACCTGATGGTCGTAGCGTTGGGCAGAGGCGCTGCTCAGATAACCGTCGCTTTGAAAATGGAATTTCTGCAGATAATAGCGCGGATATCTGCCGCGTGGCACCTCACTCAGACGGCGCTCCTCGCTCGCACCGTGCCGCCGTCGCTCGACGGCGCTCAGGTCAGCGAAGAAATCGGCGACGCGGCGCAACGCCTCGAAAGGGCTGCCGAACTCGTCCGTCGGGGGAAGGTAATACCCTGCCTCGATGTTGCGCCAATCCTGCTCGATCAATCCCCAGAGATCCCTGACGATGCGCCGCTTGTCAGGCATCGCGCGGCCGCGCAGCGGCTCCGGTAACGGAACCGGGCGGCTGACGCGCGCGGCCACGAGCTTCTGGCCGAAGAACCAGGATACCCGAGCGGCTTGCTCGGCGTTGAAGGCGAGCTTGTCGAGAGCAGACGGCATCGCGAACAGGACTTACCGCGCGAGTGTGGGATTGCAAGGGCCCTTGCGACTGATCTTGCCGCGCCTTGGCGTGCCGCCTATCATCCGGCTCGAACGGAGCGATGATCCACCGAGATGGCGCGAAGTGACCCCCCCCTGGTGACCCCCGCGCGGCGCTGGTCGAGGCTCGCGAAACCGGTCGTGATCTGAACGCACCGTCGCTCGCGATCGAGATCCGCGATGTCGGACGACAATCATCTGCGCGGCCCATCGGTTCGGGGCATCCCCGAAGGGGATAACCGTGAGCGCATGATTTGCGCCGAATGCGGATATATCCTCTACGACAACCCCAAGATCGTCGTAGGCTCAGTTGCCAGATGGGGTGAGAGGCTTCTGCTGTGCCGGCGGTCGATCCATCCGCGTTACGGTTATTGGACGTTGCCGGCCGGCTACCTGGAGCTCAATGAATCTGCAAGCGCAGGCGCGGAGCGGGAAGCTTGGGAGGAGGCGCGGGCACGTATCGAGATCGAGGGGTTGCTGGCGATTTACGACATCCCGCGCATCAGCCAGGTCCAATTGATCTATCGCGCGCGGCTGTTGGACGAGGCAATCGAGCCGGGACCAGAGAGCCTCGAGGTGCGGCTTTTTGATTGGGGAGCGATCCCTTGGACGGAACTCGCCTTTCCCTCGATCGGCTGGGCGCTCCAGCACGATCGGGAGGCGCGATCGACACGCGATTTCACAGCCCGCGTCAACCCGCCCGGCTCCTGACGGTGCACCACGTTCCGGGGCGGGACGATCCAGACGGCGTGCGAGGCCGGCGCGACCCCCGTGGGGCTTGCACCTAACCCGGCAGCCACACCGATGCGGTAATCCAGGTCTATGCCGCCCGTGCGGGTCGTTTGGCGAGGGTCTTTGCCGTTGATACTTGGACCACGGTAAAGCCCTCGGGCGCTGCTCACTATTCCCGTCACGAAGTGCTCGGCTTCGGCGTCACGAACGGGGGCACCGCCGGGGCATCGGCCGCACCGGCCCCGACAATTACTGGTTTGGCGCACGTCCCGGGCTCGTGCTGGATCGCCGCAACAACTTTACCGCCTACATTGCGCGCTCGGTTCCGGAACTCGGCCTTGCGCTGCCGGCGGGCGCGATTGGTACGGACTTCCTGCCGGGTGGCGCGGTTTTTGACGCAGCCGACGGCTTCGAATTCAAGATGCCGGCCCTCGAACTGCCGGCAATAGGCCGCCTCGGCATCCGCTTCTGACAACTGCGCAAAAGTTGCGCCCGACGAGCAAATAGCCAGGGGTTCCCGCCCGCGTTATTTCGGAGAAATGCGCTGATAAACCCCGGGTGACCCCTCGTCATGCCTGAGGTTAGGCTGAACCCGCCGGGTCCACGGATTGCTGGCGCGCGCTCTATTCCAGGCTTCGCTCTCCGAGACCCGGGCATGCTCGAACTCGTAGACCGTCAGATATTTGGGCTGGCCTTCGACAGCGACAAACCGGCGGGCGCCAGAGCATCCCGGCACCGCCAGATAACCCGGGATATAGGCAGTGTTGTACCAATCGTTGAATTCCTCCTCGATCGCTACGGATACGTCAATCCGCCCCATTTGCAGAAACGGAGCCATCCCCATGGTCTGCTCGATCGGATGGGTATGCACAGGGTAGATCTGCCGGTAGACGTTGCGTAGGAAGTTGCGTCCGACCCGGCTGGTCCCAATCTTCGCCCGTTGCGGCGACGGCTGATATCGGACGGTATCGAGATAGGCCGCGCTGCGCAACACGTTGTGGTCCTCGATCTCGTACATCGCTAGGTATTTCGGGCTCCCCTTCAGCGCCACATAACGGCCGGCGTTGAGAAAACCGGGCACCTGGAGTAATCGCGGAATGTGCTCCTCGTCGTACCATCGATTGAACTCGGCCTCGTACTCGCCGTCGATGTCGTTCCACACCATTAGCAGGCCGGTTCCGCGTGTCTTGGTCATCGCCGACTCCTCAATCGCCTGGAGGCGGGCTACCCGTGGCGTTGGGCAGGCCTGGGCAGCCCCCTCACCGATGGCGCTCACCGCAGCGCCGGCCATCTTCTGGCAGGCTTCTGGCAGGCTTCTGGCAGGCTTCTGGCAGGCTTCTGGCAGGGTACTCGTCCTGCGGTGATGAGAACAGGGCTAATACCGCCCATCGGGCGCCGAAAAGTGGCGGAAATGCTGGTGCCCAGGGGCGGAATTGAACCACCGACACACGGATTTTCAGTCCGTTGCTCTACCAACTGAGCTACCTGGGCCCTCCACAACAGGCGCTTATAGGGGAGGTTCAGCGTACTTGTCCAGCCAGGCGTTATCTTCTCGGCTGACACCGATCAAGCGTGCCGCCCAGAAGTGCAGTTACGCATGCCATGGTCGCAATCCGTGCAACCGCGGCAACGAGTCGTGCGGCGATGGCACGACCCGAAAATTTGATTTTGCTTGACTTCGTTCGCGGTTCGTTCTATAAGATAGTGCATCAAATAAAACTCAAACCCGATCAATGGCGGTGTCCCGCTTGTCCGGCTCGCTGCCGCACCTCGATGCAGTCGAGCGGGTCGATGGTAAGCGGTCTATCAACCCGCCGGCGGGACCGAGGCAGACCTAGCGCGTCTTAAGAGGTCTCGCGATCAATCCCTGCTGGAGCGAACATTGGAGGAGCATGATATGGCATCTGTTGGCGGCGCACCTTTGGAAGACCGGGATCGGACAGAGTTAAGGCCCGACGCGATCGACGAGTTCCCGGTCGCAATCAAGGCCTTGTTGGAGGAGCACCGACCGTCGCGAATGCCGTTCTTCCGGCATCTGGCCGAGTTGCCATTCGCCGTCGCAAGTGACCCTTCATTGCTCGGGCAGATCCATCTGCACTACCAGTCGGCAATGCACGCCACGCGCGCAGCGGTCTACTACCTGCCCCACCTAGACAATCCGTCCCTGCGTAAGCGCAAGCTGCAGATACTAGTCGATGATGACGGTCTGCCTGGGGGCGATACGCACCATTATCAATTGACCCGAGCGTTCCGAAACATCGGGGCCGAATCCGTGCTCGGAGATGAGGAGTTTGGTGATCCCGAAAAATTGAGCAGCCATGTCAACGCCGAGACGCTGCGGTTTGTGCGACTCGCCCGAAAACTGTACCCCCGGTCGCTCGGTCCCTGGTGTGCGGTCGAGATAATGTCGGTCGATTGGATGCAAGCCCTCGCTGACGCGGTTTCGGTTCATTTCCCGCATTTCGGTGACGAGCCGTACTTCGAGGAGTGTTTCTCACAGCGGGTGGAAGAGCGACACGCAGCCGAATCGCTTGCCGTCACGCAGATAGTGCTGAGGGCGCGACCTGCGCTCCTGTCCGAAACATTGCACGACGCCAAGGCGATGGCCGAGGCACTTGACGGCGTGTGGAACCATTTGGACAGGATCATCCGGAACGCCGGGCGACGGACGCGGGCGGGCGGGCCAATGAGCCCGGAGGCGCCGCGGCCCGGTCAATACACCACTCCGAAACCTGCACTGTCGATACCGAAGTGCCGCAGCGGTCACGGTCGGATCAGAGACCACGGTTAAGGCGCCATGGCGCGCGGGGCCAGTCGTGTGCCCCAACCCGGCAGGTCTCGTAACTGGCCTGACAGGGTCGATGCCGCACGCTGCGGTGCTCTTTCGCAACCTGCCGACCTTGGCCACGCCACGGGCCTTCGGCACAGCGGCGCTCTCGTCACGATTGCCGACGTTATGCCCACCAAACGAGGCAGCGAATGTACATCATGCCGATGCCCCCTGCGACCATATTGGTAATCAGCTGGTTGACCATGTTTCTGGTCGGAACTGAGCTGTTCGTTTTCTCTCCACTATTACCCATGCTTGCCGCTGACTACGGCGTTTCCTCTATGCGCGCGGGATGGTGCGTAACCGCCTTTTCTTTAACCTATATGGGAAGTGCCCTCCTGCTCGGTTACGTGTCCGATCGGGTCGGACGCCGGCGAGTACTGATCTGTTCCCTGCTCGCATTCGGCGCGGCCAATCTGCTTACCGCTGCGGCTCCGAGCCTGCCTTGGCTCATTGCTGCGAGGTCCTTTGCTGGCGCTGCCGCGGGAGGCGTCGCGCCGTCAATCTATGCCCTAGTGAGTAGCGCCGCACCGCCCAATCGCCGGGCCGCTTGGCTTGCCCTCCCGGTCTCGGGGCTTTTGGTGGCCCTCGCACTCGGTGCATCGGTCGGCGCGGCCGCTGGAGCGGCTTTTGGCTGGGCTTCGGTCTTCGTCGCTCTCGCCGCCTTCAGCCTGGTTCTCGCAGGATTCAACTGCCGAGTCTGGCCATGTGAACGCTTGCGGACAGATGCAGCCGGCCCGCGCCCCGATCTCCTCGCCGGAGCCGTCTTGGCGCGCCGTCTGATGCCCACCATCATGTGGGGCACGAGCCTGTATGGCGCTTATACCTATCTCGGAACCGGCCTCACCGCAGTTGCCTTCTCGCCCGCGCAAGTTGCCCGAGCGATCCTGTGCTATGGATGTGCGGCGATCGCCGGGGCACTGATCGGCGGGTGTTTGGCGGATCGGGTGGGAACAAAATTCACGGCTGGGGCGAGTCTTGCAGGACTTTGCGGCTGCTTTCTTCTGTTGCGGCTTGCGCTCAGCGCCGGCGCCTTCGTCGAATTCACGCTGGGGCTGAGCTCTGCGGTGGCGCAGCTATTCTTCCCGGCCCAGCAGGCTGGGCTTGCAAAAGATTTTCCCGCCCGATCCGGTACCGTGCTCGCCTGGAACAACAGTGCGCTGTTCTTGGGCATCGCGCTTGGATCTCTGATCGGCGGCAGCGCCGCGGCAATCGGCGGCTTTCACGGAACTTTAGCAATTTGCGCCGGCATCGCGCTCTTCGGTTGTATAATAAATGAGATTGTCGTGCCAGGCCCAACTCAGTCGCCTCGATCATCTGGTCTAGCGGCCGTGAGACGCGTGCTGACAGCTCGATACGGGACCGCCCGCCAGATACCTGGTCGTCGGCAATCCGAGGCTGAAGGGTTGAAACCTCCGCTGTGCTCTCGATCGCCGAGTGCGCATCGTTCCGCGGAACGGACGGGTTCGTGACGCCAATTGGACGTTATTTTGACGAACGTAAAGTTAAACTTGCTTTTTATGCACCCGAGGAAGCCAGTCCGAGGGTGGAACCGCATCTGGACAACAGCGGCAAGGCAGTCCGGCTGGTTTCCTCCTAAGGGCGTGCATGGTTCGACAACGGCAGAGCACGCGATACCTTGAATCACTGAGGGATCCGCCACTCAAGGCTACAATGGCCATTTCCCGCCTGCGCCTTGGCTCGTTTGCGCTCGAGCCCTAGATGATGATCGTACAAGCGGCGCGCCGGGCGGCGGACCGGCTCACTGTAGGAAACGTGCGCCGATTTGTCTTCCTGCGCGGCATCCGGATCGGCCTGACGGGGCGATTGCTCCTGCTCGTCATCTTGGCTGTTGTTCCGGCGCTGGTGATTCAGGCTTGGAACGAATATGACCAGCGTATAGCCCGCGAAGGCGACATTCGCCAACACGTAGTCGAAATTACCAGGCAGTTCGGTGAGGAGATCGGGGTACTGCGCGAAGGTGCGAGGCAATTGCTGCTTGCACTAGCTCAATTGGACCCCGTCAAATCCCACCAGCCGGACGCGTGCAGCGCGCTATTTTCGAAATTAAAATCTCGATACGCGAATTATAGTCTTCTTGGGGCGGCGGATACCACCGGTCGAGTCTTCTGTACAAGCGGGTCAACATCATTTGTTTGGGTGACCGATCAGCCATTCTTCACGCGCGCGCTGGCTCAGCCGGAACTCGCTGTGGGGAATTACTGGATCGATCCCGCCAGCAACCAGCGGATGATACATTTTGCGGAGCGTTTCGAGGATGGCGATGGGCACATCGCGGGTGTCGTGTTCGCCGGGCTCGATCTGGCTTGGCTGTCCGACCACCTCAAAGAGCGCGGATTGTCGCCGACAGCCTCGATCCTAATTGCCGATCGCGAGGGCAACATAATCGCCCGACTGCCCCATCCCGAACTCCTCGTCGGAAAGAACATGAGAACGTCCCATGAAAAAATTATGGATGGAGACGAAGCGGGATGGGAAGAGGCGTCAGGCGTCGACGGTGCCATGCGAATATTCGGATATGTGCCCGCAGTTCTGTCACCGAAAGATTTTTTTCTCAGTGCAGGGCAATCAAAAGCGGAAGCATTTGCGGAGATAGACAGCGCCACCCGACGCGGTGTCGGACTCATTCTTGCCGGTCTTTTGGCGGCGATTTATGCGGCCTGGGCCGGTGGCCGGAAATTTATCCGCCGTCCGATCGAAGGGCTTCTGAAGGTCACCACTGAATGGCGCAATGGCAATTAT
>WNFD01035875.1_pt1 | contig 11477 bp, 8 predicted proteins | sample 5400491 | NCBI WGS metagenome assembly WNFD01 (sample SAMN13153343, study PRJNA577476) | soil metagenome | isolation source: 120 cm saprolite under Douglas fir tree site 2 hole 2 replicate 2 | place: USA:California | collected 2015-04-18 | reverse complement strand
CCCATCCTGATGGGCGCCCGCGGCCCCTTCTACCAGTGCAGCGAGACTGCCCACCGCGAGCCCCACGAAGCCGCCGCCTTGCCTGCGCCTGATGACTGGTGGGACATCAGCGATGACCACGACGACCCCAGCTCAGGGGCCGGCGACGAGAAGCCCGGCGACGGCTTAGGAGCAGGCCGTGGCCGCGCCTGACCCCCGCGAGCGAGGACTCGACCCCGCCCACATCCTCAGCGTCACCAACCACGCAACCAGCGGGGGCCGGGGTCACGCCGGGCGTGCCGTGGCTGCGCACGGCAGCGTCCGCATCTCCCTGCCGTCGCGGCGAGCTGCCAGCGACGCGGGCGTGGCGCTCACTCGCGTCGGCTACCAGGTCGCCCGCATCGACGGCACCGGTCACCGGGACGTGCTCGTCACCGGCTGGAGCGCAGCCGGGCTGGAGTCCCGCCTGGCCGCGATGCGCGCCGTGCTCCATCAGCTTGACGCCAGCCCGGCTGTCACGGCTGCTGCTGTAGTCGAGCGGGTCCGTCGGCTGCCCGCAGGATCACCGGCGCGACCGGACACCAGCGTGCTCGCCGAAGCCCGCGCGCAGTTGCGGGCCTGGGTATCCGGCCGCTCGGGCATCCACGCCCCCCATGATCCCGCAATCGTGCCCGCTGACCGAGGTAACGCCCTGCGCCTCCGTGTCGCCTGGACCCTGGAAGCCGCGATCGATGACCTCGTCGAGCGTCACCTTCGGGTGGCCGGGCACGCGCTCCCTCTGTTCGATTCCCTGCGCCAGCACACCACCGATGACCGGGCCGCGAAGACAGCTATCCGCCGCGCTGGCATCACCTTCCACCTGGGGGCCTCCCCAGCGCAGGACTCATCTGCCCTCCTGCAGCGCGCCAGCCGCTCGCCTGGCACCGGCCCACGATCATCCGCTGCGGACACAGGTGGCGGAGCGCCGGCCGGGCCCGCCCAGCTGGCCGCGTCCGGCTTCCCCCGGCCGGTCACCGACGCGGTCAGGGCGGCGGACGCACCAGCGGTCCCGTCAGCTGGCCCGGGCGGAAGGCACTTCCCCGCCAGCGGGAGGAAGCTGTGACGGCGCGGCCCGGACCGATCGCACGAGCGCGGGCCAGCCTGTGCGCGCTGGAGGCACTTGACCGGCTCGCCGCTCAGGGCGGCAGCCCATCAGCCAGCGACCTGGAGGAACTCCAGGGCTGGTCAGGCTGGGGGCCGATGGCGCCCGCCTTCTCCCCCCGGCGCAAAGACGCGTGGCGGGAGATCGGGGAGCGGCTTGAGTGGCTGCTGCCTCCCGAGCAGCTGCGGGAGGCCGAGCAGGCTACTCCGAACGCCTTCTACACCCCGCCCGGCCTCGCCGACGCCTGCTGGCAGATCCTGCACGGACTCGGGTTCGACCGCGGACGGATCCTCGAACCCGGATGCGGCGCGGGCGTGTTCATGGCCACATCGCCCGGTGATGCCGAGATCACCTGGACAGGCGTGGAGCGGGACCCGGTGACCGCGCGGATCGCCCAACTGCTCCACCCGTCAGCCCAGATCATCAACCAGCAGATCCAGAACGCGGCGCTGCCCGCGCACAGCGTGGACGCGGTCATCGGCAACGTGCCGTTCGGCGAGACACCCGTCTACGATCCGACCGCACCCAAGGACGTCACCAAGAGCCTGCACAACTACTGCATCTGGCGCTCAGCCCGCACCCTCCGGCCCGGTGGCGTGGCTGTCCTCATCACCTCCAGGTACACGATGGACGCCCGCGACACCGGGGCCCGTAAGGCGATCGCGGCCGAGGCGGACCTGCTGGGCGCGATCCGGCTCCCGAACGATGCCCTGTCCTCCGGCGGCACCGAGGTCGTGACCGACATCCTCGTGCTCCGCCGCCGCGACGGCAGCAGCCCGCCCGCGGTTGCGGACTGGATCGAGACTGTCCGGCTCTATGAGGCCTACCCGGGTCACGAATGGCAGTACGAGGACCGGGTCAACCAGTGGTTCATCCGGCATCCCGCCACCGTGCTCGGTGAGTTCCGGCCCGATCACGCGGCCCAGTACGGCCGCACCGTACGCGTCGACCGGCGCGCTGACGCTGGGCCGGTAGAGGACGCCCTCGGGGAAGCCTCCAGCCACCTGATAACGAACGCCAGGGCCCACGGGCTTGCCTGGGATCCGCCGGCGGTCCTGGCTCCGGACGCGGGCAGCGTCGGCATCCCGCAGCGGGCGGACGGCCGGAAGGAACGGTCGTTTCATCTGATCGACGGCACGGTCTGCCAAGTCCAAGACGGCGCTCTCGTCCCGGCGGGCAAGCAGGGCAAGGAGCTGCGGGAGCTGACCGCCCTCATCCGACTGCGGGATGCCGCCACCGGCCTGCTGGATGCCGAAGCCGATCACGACCGCAGCGAAGAATCCCTCACCCTGCTACGCGCCAGGCTGAATGCCGTCTACGACCGCTACCGCGCCGCCTACGGGCCGCTGAACCGCGCCACGATCACTCGCGGCGAACCCGACCCGGAAACCGGCCATGCCACCATGTCCCGCCGCCGGCCCCGGATGGGCGGCTTCCGCCAGGACCCGGACTACGTGACAGTTCTGGCCCTGGAGAGCTACGACGATGAAACCGGTCAGGCGGCCAAGACCCCGATCTTCTCGCAGCGGGTCAACCAGCGGCCCCAGCGCCAGATGCGGGCGGAAACCCCCGGCGAGGCGATCCGGGCCTGCCTCGACCAGCATGGCCGCCTGGATGTGCCCGCCATCGCCGCTCTGCTGGAGATTCCCGCCGAACGGGTGCCGGCCGCGATCCACGGTCTTGCCTACCTCGACCCGGCATCCGGCGACTGGGTGACAGCTGAGGAGTACCTGTCCGGCAACGTCCGCGCCAAGCTCGCTGCCGCCCGCGCCGCCGCCGGAGCAGGCGGCGACGAGCTGCCCCAGTGGGCAGGCAACATCGCTGCACTTGAGGAAATCCAGCCGGCCGACCTGGGTCCCGATGAGATCCGCGCCAAGCTCGGCGCCCCCTGGATCCCGCCCAGCGACGTGCGCGCGTTCGCTGCCGAGACCCTCGGCTACGCGCCCACTGTGTCCTACCTGCCCGTCACCGCCCAGTGGGAAGTGAAGGCCGAACGGGGCTTCACCGACACGGCCGCAGCGACCGACGAGTGGGGCACCGGCCGGATCGACGGGTACCGGCTCATGGAACTCGCGGTCAACGGCAAGGCCCCGGTCATCTATGACACCGTGCAGACTCCTGATGGGGAGGCCCGGGTCCGCAATCAGGCCGAAACCATGCTCGCTGAGGAGAAACAGCGTGCCCTGGCGGCACGGTTCGCCGAATGGGCGTGGGAGGACCCGGACCGCTGCGACCGCCTCTGCGCGGAGTACAACCGCCGGTTCAACTCGGTGGTGCTGCGCCGTTACGACGGCTCGCATCTCACCTTCCCCGGCATGGCGGCCGACTTCACGCCGTACCCGCATCAGCGCGACATGGTGCACCGGATCATCTCCGCGCAGGCGTGCCTGTGCCCTTACCCGGTGGGGACCGGGAAGACGCCGACCATGTTCATGGCCGCGCGGAAGCTCAAAGAGCTGGGCCTGGTGACCAAGCCGCTCATCATCGTCCCCAACCACCTGCTGGAGCAGACCGCCCGCGAAGGCAAGCGGCTGTTCCCCTCAGCGCGGATCCTGATGGCGGCGCGGGAGGACCTGGACGGCGCGCAGGCCCGGAAACTGTTCGCTGCCCGGTGCGCCACCGGCGACTGGGACGCGGTGGTGATGACGCACAGTGCGTTCACTGCGATCCCGGTTCACCCCGCGACTCAGGCGGCCCACCTGACGGAGCTGGCGGCCCGTTACCGGCAGGCGCTGACCTCGGAACCGGGTGGCGGCAGCCGTACCGTCAAGCAGCTCGCCAAGATGATCGACGCGTTCGAGACCCGCGCCAGGATCCTGCTGGATCACCGCACCGACGACGGCGTCTACTTCGAGCACCTCGGCGCTGATTTCCTCCTTGTGGACGAATCCCACTACTTCAAGAACCTGGGGATCCCGGTCCGCACCGACGGGTTCTCGGTCGCGGCGTCCAAACGGGCGACCGACCTGGACATGAAGCTGGCCCTGTTGCGCGAGCGCGGCGGCAAGACAGCGGCGCTGTTCACCGGGACCCCGGTGTCCAACTCGCTGCTAGAAATGTACGTCCTCCAGCATTACCTCCAGCCGCAGCGCCTCGAAGAAACCGGCCTGCACAGCGCCGACGCCTGGGCCGCGACGTTTGTCGAATTCCAGACCAGTGTCGAGGTCACCCCGGACGGGGCCAGTTTCCGGATGAAACGCCGGCCGGCCAAGTTCGAGAACGTCCCCGAACTGCTCACCCTGTTCGGCGAGGTCGCCGATCTGCGCCCGCCCGAATCGTTCGCCGTACGGCGCCCGGCGGCACAACACCACAACGTCGTGATCGGTGCATCACCGGAGCTGCGCGCCTATGTCGCCGATCTCGCTGAGCGGGCTGACCGCGTCCGGCAGGTCGACGCGCACGAAGACAACATGCTCAAGATCTGCAGCGACGGGCGCAAGGCGGCACTGGACCTGAAACTCGTCGGCATCACCCCTGCCATGCCGGGCAAGGTCGCCGCCGTGGTCAGCAACGTGGCGCGCATCTACGACGCCAGCCGCCATCTGAACCTGCCTGGCGACGACCCAGCCGTCCCGGGTGGCGGGTTCCAGATCGTCTTCTGTGACCTCGGCACGCCAAGCGCCACTGCCGGTTCCCAGGTCTACGGCAAGATCCGCGCGGGGCTGATCGAGGCTGGCGTCCCCGCTGCGCGGATCCGGTTCATCCATGACGCCAGCACCGACATCCAGAAAGCAGCGCTGTTCACCGACTGCCGGGCCGGCAAAGTCTCCGTGCTCCTCGGCTCCACTGACAAGCTCGGGGTCGGCACCAACATCCAGACTCGGTGCGTCGCGCTGCACCACGTGGACGCCCCGTGGCGGCCCGCTGACGTGGAACAGCGCGAAGGCCGCGCGCTGCGGCCCGGCAACCTCAACCGGTGGGTGGATATCTTCCGGTACGTCACCGAGAAATCGTTCGACTCTTTCCTCTGGCAGGTCCTGGAACGCAAGGCCCGGTTCATCGGCCAGGTTCTCGGCGGCCGCCCGGCCGGCCGCGATGTCGACGACATCGGTGACGCCACCCTGAGCTACGCCGAAGTCAAGGCACTGGCCACCGGCAACCCCTTGCTCCTGGAACTCGCCGAGGCGAACGCGCAGGTGACCCGGCTGCGTCATCTCGCCACCGCGCACACTCGCGCCACCCGACGCCTCGCCGCCTCCGTCACCGCCTGGCGGCAGCAGATCAGTGGCAAGACCCGGCTCGCGGACACCTGGGACCGCATCGCCGCCACCGCCCGGGATCACCCCGACCAGGCTTGGCGTGATCGCCAGGGCAACGCGATCCCCGACTACGACGTCCCGGCATGCCTCGCGCGCTTGGCCCGCGAGGCGATGGCGTCCGCCGTCTCCTGCGAGATGGTGATCTGGCGGGGCTTGCGCATCAGCTTCTCCGCCGAACGGAAATGGCGGCAGATCATCCCTGTCGCCACCATCTCGGCCGGCTCCGCCAGCCTGCCCGTCGAACTCAGCGCGGCCTGGACCACCAAGGGGCAGAAATCCAGGACTTGCAGCAGCGTGTCGCCGACGCCACCAGGCGGGTCGGCGAGCCGTTCCCCCAAGCCGCCGAGCTGGAAACGGCCCGTGCCCGTCGCGACGGCCTTGAGCAGGACATCCGTGACGCCGCCGCACCCCCGGACGACGGCACGGCCGTGCCGCCCGGCCAGGGCGACGACCTGGCCGCCGCCACTCACGATGCACTCGCCATGGCAGGAATGCACGACGCCCAGGAGATCACGTTCACCCCAGCCCTGATCTCACCGACGATAGGCCCGCTGGATGAGGCCGGGGACGCAGACCGCGCATCCGCCCCGCACGCAGAGCAAGACGATCTACCATCCCCACCTGCCGAAGAACTGGCTGCGGCCACTGCCGCAGCCAGATCCAGCGAATCGGATGGAACACCGGGACAAAGGCCCGGCCCTGACCTAGCGACCCAGGCGGCGACTACGGCTGAGGACGAGATCACGCCTGTGAATCAGGCAGCACCACGGCCTTCCGTTAAGCATCCGGTTCTTCTTGCCCGCCTCGACTGGGAAGCCGAGCCTCTGTTCACCCTGCCGGAAGCGACGCCGCATGTCCCTGCCGTCGGCCACGCATCACGTGCGCGTCCGGGACGGCCCCGAAGCTCCCGCCGCAAGGCAGCCCAGATCGCTGCGCGTGACGCCGTCGCGCAACCAGCCCTTTTCGACCTCCCGCTGGCGGTCCCGGAACCGGGGCGGGCGGCGGCGCCTGGTCAGAGCAGGACCCGAGCATCGAGAAAGTGAGGAAGCAGCGGAGATGGATACCGGAAACCACCCTGACCCGTTCCAGGACGCCATGAGCCACGGGGTGCAGCGAGCCGTGCAGGTCGCCTCCAGCGTGATGACCGGGGCGCAGGTGTACGTGTACCTCAAAAGAACGCAGGCCAGGGCCGTCGCCGAACGCGACGAACGGGCGCGCCGCGCGCTAGGCGCGCAGATCAGCGCTGACCGTGACGCCGCCCGCGCCGGCTGGACTCCCGCTCTTGACCCGGGCTGGCTGCAGCAGGCCGACGTGTTCCAGACAGCGCGGGCCTGGAGTGCCGCGATGCCGTATGCGGACCGTTCAGTGCCGTGGTACGAGCCCGCCGCAGCGACGGCAATGCGTAAATGCGAGGGGCGGCTCCGCGTGCTGCACCCGAACGCGATGGCCCGCTACGACCGACTGCGCAGCGAGGGGATGGGGCCAGCCGAGGCAATGCGCGAGGCCGCGCTGCTGTTCGCAGGCCCGCCCCGAGCACATGACACGCCCTACGCGCCGCAGCCGATCCTGGACGCCGGGAACGGCGAGAACCTGATCTGGACCGCAGCCGGACCAGTGCCCGGCCCCGAGGCATCCGACGGCCTGGCCGGAGCGGATGCGCAGGAACGGCGGGGCAGGCAGATCGTCGAGGCGCTGCAGACACGGGCCCGCGCGCAAGGCCGCGACCCACTCGGTGAAGCTGAGCAGCGCACCGTCCTGGAAACTGTCACCAACCTGCCCGCCGATGTCATCGACCGGGTCGTGCGCCCCGGCACGGCCGCCGGGCTCGTCCGTGCTGAACAGGGCCGCGCCGCCACCGCCGGCGCGGCGACGGCCCGCACCGCGCGGGCGGCCCGGCCGTGGGAGCGTGACTTCCCGTTGCCTATCGGCGATGTGGTCGCCGATGCGGGAAGCGCCTCCCAGGTCGCGGCGTCGTCTCAGGCGGCGGCTCCCGCTCCTGCCAAGCCGCAAGCTCGCCGCGCCGGTCCCCGGCCATGACCACGGGTCACCCCCAGCCTGGCCGGCTCCACCAGGTCTCGTCGTTACGCAGCGGCCGGGACTGGGCGCGCTGGCTTCGGCAGGCACACCGCGTACCAGTGGCGGGCAGATCGCAACGGCATGGTGGGCAGTTCCCTGCCTGGGCCTGGGACACACTGGTACACCTGGCCCGCCGACAGGGTTTCGCCGTAGAACGGGAGGACTGCGGCGAAGGTGAAGCGGTCACCACCTGGCGCGACCGGCGCATCCGCGTACGCCCCGACGCGACACCAGGGCAGGCGATGACGGCCCTGGCCCACCAGATCGGGCACGTACTCCTGCACAGCGAGATCGCCCGCCTGGAGGCCGGCGGCATCGTGCCGTGCCAGGGAACCCGCAGAGTCGAAGCCGACTCCGTCGCCTACCTGGTGGCCACGTACCTGGGCATCGACGCTGGGGCCATCGCCTTCCCGCACGTCTCTAGCTGGGCCGGAATCGACCCGCGCGCCCACCCTGTCGCGACCATCCAAGCCGTCAGCGACCGGGTTCTTGCCGCCGCGTCGGCGATCACCACCCACCTGGACGCCGAGCTACACGCGAAGAGGGAAACCACCGCGCAGGCCCTCGCGGCAGGCACTGGAGCGGGCCAGCCTGCCCGGCCGGAGCCGGTGCCGTACAGGGAACTTGTGCATGTCCACAAGAGCGCCGCCCGGTTCTTCCGCGGCGGGCTCCCCCGCAGCTGGGTCCCCGGCTACCTGGCGGGCCGGGGGCTCGGCCCCGCCGTCCAGCAGCACTGGCAGGCCGGGTACGCGCCCGCTGGGTGGGACTCGCTGACCCGTCACCTGCGGACTCTCAGCTACCCATCGGCCGAGCGCCCGAGCATGCCGCTCCGGGTGTCCCGAAGTACCTGAACAGCCCCAGCACGGTCCTGTACGACAAGAGCGACCTGCTGTTCGGGCTCTGGGAGGCCCGCGGCGCGATCGCCAACGGGGCCCGCCCGGTGATCGTGGAAGGCCCCTTCGATGCCATCGCTGTCAGCGCTGCCTGCCCCGGCCGTTACGCCGGCCTCGCGCCCTGCGGCACCGCCCTCACCGCGCGCCATGCGGCAGTCCTCAACGGCGCAGCCGGCGTGCACGCGGCCGATGTCCTGGTCGCCTTCGATCCCGATCAGGCCGGGCGCAGAGCCGCCGTAAAGGCGTATCACCTTCTCAGCCCGTTCGCCGTCAGGGCCGAGGCCGTGACCTTCCCGGCGGGGCAGGACCCGGCCCAGATCCTGCGCGATCACGGTCCCACCGCCCTCGCGGAGATGCTGGCCAGCCGTACCCGGCCGCTCGCCGACCTGGTCATCGACGCGGAAGTCACCCAGTGGGACCGGTGGCTTAAGCATGTCGAAGGCCAGATCCACGCCCTGCGAGCCGCAGCTCCCCTTATCGCGGCGATGCCTCCAGCCCAGGTCGGCCGGCAAGTCGCCCGCCTCGCTCAACGGCTCGGCCTGGACTACGCGATCGTGACCGAAGCCGTCACCGACGCGCTCACCGAGGTTGTCACCGGCCTGGCCAGCTCCAGCCGCGAAACCAGGGCGCCTGCTGAGGAACCGCAGGTCCCAGCGTCAGCATCGGCACGCAGCGCCGGCCGAGACTTCCCGCACACCGCGCAACAAGCCATCGCTCAGGCGGCAACCGCAGAACCGCCTCCCGGCCAGATGGGACGAGCAGGCGCTGAACCAACGCGCTTAGATGCCAGGCGCGTACCGCGCTAACTGGGCCTCGAAGTCGGGATCCGCAACGGAATGATTGCGGTACGGGTGGTCCTCATAGCTAGGCGTCAGCTCAGGATGAGCCAGCAGGACCACTGCCCAAGCCGCCACGTCCTCGGGATCTGGTACCACGCCGAGGCCTTTGTGCACACGGCTGGCCAGCGATTCGTGGTGCACGAGCAAAGACCAGCCGTTGTTCTCATCCCAGCTCGCTGACGCTTCCCCGGGAAGCTGCTCGGCGAAGGCAGCGTCATCTGGGCGAAGTGTCAGTATCGCCTGGCGGCGGCCATCACCTGACGTGCTGGTCTGCACGTCGGTCACGCGTATATCGCGCGTCTCGATGCCGCGGCGGACCGCCGCTATGTAGGGGGCATGATCGGCCCGGTGCTTCTGTGCGCCCATGGCACAGAATGTAGCCCCCACGGTCATGCCTTACCGCCCATCCCAGGGACCCGGCGTCCACGGTCCCGGTGGCCAGTGCATCGTGTCTGGTTGTCGGGGCAATGCCGGTTCGGGCGCGGCCCGAAAGCGAGGATCAAGGCGGCAGGCCACCCGATAAAGCTCGGCGCGCCGATCAGGTTGACGAGGAATACCAGCGCCAGCCTGTCCACACCCCGGATCAGCCCGATCAGCGTGGGCAGAAAGAACACCACGATGAGCACCAGAAAAAGCAAGATCCAGAACACCGGGCTATTCGCTAACGCCTGCATCAGCTCATCCTCCTCGCTTCGTGCCGCAGCCTTCCCTCAGCGGCGGCCGGCCCGTGCTGGCAGCAGGTTCCCGCCGACTCAGCGGATCGGCAAGCGTCCTGCAGCTCGCTGTGGATGAACCATCGCTTATCAGCCACTTATCCACAGATCGCTCGCGCGCAGTGCAACCCGCTCGCCGACGTGGTACCGGGCCTTTGATGCTGCGCCCGGTCGCGGATGGGCCCGGCGTTGGTCACGACGCTGCCACCTCGGAGCTGCCGCGGTGGCCGACCTGCTCGACCTCGGCCCGGATCTGGGCTAGCTCGTCGCGGAATGCGTCGGCCTCGTGCTCGGCGCGCTCGGCTCTTGTGCGCAGGTCGGCGCGGAGCTCGTCGCGTTCGCGGGCAGCCTCGGCGCGGAACTGGGCCATCGTGCGCTCCGCGTCGGCGCGTACCCGCTCAGTCTCGGCACGGGCGGCGGCCTCGGCTGCCTGCGCCCGGGTACTGTCCTGCTCGGCCTGCCGCGCTGCCGCGGCGGCGTCGGCTGCGGCCTGGCGGGCCTGGTCACGCTCTGCATGCGCGGCGCTGACACGGCCCTCGGCGTCAGTGCGCGCTCGCTCGATGGCGGTGTCCCGCTGGGATTCGGCGGCGGCGATCCGCGCGACAGCCTCACGGCGGGCCAGCTCGATCGCGGAATCCCGATCGGCCTCGGCGGCGGCGCGGGCTGCCTCGGCCTCGGCCGCGCGGGCCTGGCCGGTGGCCAAGTGCTCGCTCATCTCCTCGGCGGCAGCGTCAGCTTCGGCACGGAACTGGTCAGCCTGGCTGGCCCGCTGTTCCGCCGCCGCGGCGCGGGACTCGGCCGCCGTGGCGCGCTGCTCGGCGGCGGCCCGCATGGCCTCGACCTCCACCTCGGCTGCGGTGGGGTCGCCGACGGTGGCGATTGCCTCCCTGAGCCGGTCGGCGATCCCGGACACCCGGTCAGCCTCAGCGCGCAGCGAGCGGAGCAGCTCGGCGCCGGTCACCCGGGCCATCGACACAGGCTGCTCGGTGTCGGCGGCACTGGTCACCGTGCCCGCCTCAGCGCCGGCAAGGCGGTGGCGCTCACGCCAGGCAGTCACCTTGTTGTGCTCGCGGCCTTCGCAGTATTCCGGTGGCCGCCCGGGGCCGGCGGCGCGGGCCGCTGGCTGGTCGCAGCCGGGGAACTTGCATGTCGTCCGGGTGGTTTCGCTGGCCATCTGGGGCCTCCTGCCGGTTGCGGGCTCCAACCTCATTCTATACCGTTTCGTTCCGTAGTAGCAGATGTAACTAAACTAAATGAAACTATATGACGTAACTAATTTGCCTACAGCAGCAATTCGCTCTCCCAGGCGTGCACGCTGAGCCGTGTAGCGCCGGAGGCCAGTAAGTCCGGGTGGACCCGGGTCCCCTGGGCACGCTGCGCCTGCGGGCCGCCGCGTCCGGTCAGGACGGGCGCGGCACAGGGCGCTCGGTTTAGTCGCGGCGGATGCGCTCGCCCAGCTCCTCAGCGGTGTCGGCTTCCAGGTACCCGCCGTCGTCCAAGCGCCCGGCGCGGAACCGCCCGTCCCAGGTGATGTCGTAGGCCTCGCCCCAGTGCTAGCGCAGGTCCGCGACATCCCG
>WNFD01021076.1_pt1 | contig 11479 bp, 9 predicted proteins | sample 5400491 | NCBI WGS metagenome assembly WNFD01 (sample SAMN13153343, study PRJNA577476) | soil metagenome | isolation source: 120 cm saprolite under Douglas fir tree site 2 hole 2 replicate 2 | place: USA:California | collected 2015-04-18 | reverse complement strand
AGCGCACCTTGCTCGCGCCGGAGTCGATGCAGCCGCTCGCGGTCACGGTGCCGGCCTGCGCCACGACGTTGATCGGGCCACGGAAATCGTTGACGTTGCAGCTGCCTGCCTGCACCTCGGCCGTGATGGGCCCATGCACACCATCGACGCGCAAGCTGCCCGCCTGCACGCTGACGACCAGCGGCAGGTCCGGGTTCATACGGACCTTCAGGCTGCGGCGGTTCTTGAAGTCGAAACCGTTGATCTCGATGCGCCGCCTGGCGGTGCCGAAGGTCCAGGTGTCCTCCTCCTGGAAGGGCACATGCTCGATCACCATGGTGTCGCCGTCCACGCGCACGCGGTGGGGGCCTTCGGCGATGGCAGTTGCAACCGTGCGGTCGGCCACGACCTCGGCGCTGCCGAACTGGGAGAGAACCTTGACGGCGGCGGCCTGCGGCGCGGGCTGAGAGGCTGGGGTTGAGGGTCGCTCTCGCGTGGCCGTCGCGGGGGCGCTTTCCGACGCCAGCTCGTCCAGCCGGGCAGCTCCTTCCTCGGCGGTGATGGTTCCGGTGCGGACCTGGTCCAGGATTTCACGCTTCTTGTCTTCCATGGCTCAAATTAGAAACCATGCCCTCTCAATTTGTCAAGTCTGAATCTCAAATTGGGATCGCCGCCGTTGGCTAAGCTATGGCCGTGGTGAGGATCGGGGTGCTGGCGGACACTCACTGCCCCGAGTTCATGGACCGCCTGCCCGACCGGATCTTCGAGGTGCTGGCCGGGGTCGACCTGATCCTGCACGCCGGGGACGTCAACGGTCAGGCCACGTTGGCGGAGCTCGCCAGGATCGCCCCGGTCGAGGCGGTGCGAGGCGACCACGACCGGGGTCTGGCGTCGCTGCCGCCCCATCGAGAGCTCGTTGTGGAAGGCAGGCGGATCGTGCTCGTCCACGGCAATCGGAGCCGCTGGCTGGAAGAGCCCGCCACGTTTCTGTGGACGGTCAGCCTGGGCCACTACAAGCCGCACGGCGGGCTTCCGGCCTCGCTCCGGCGCCGTTTCCCGGACGCGGATGTCATCGTTCACGGCCACACCCATCGAGCGCTGATCGACACGTCGGGCAGTCCGCTCGTCTTCAATCCCGGCGGCGTGCACCAGTGGACGCCGGCGACCACCGCCGCGCGCCTGCGTCAGCGACCCGGATGGTTCGAATGGTTCTGGCTGCAGGTGGCGCGGCACATCCGGAGCTACCCCGCACCGACGGTCGGCATCATCGAGGTGACGCCTTCGACCATCGAGCCGAAGATCATCGCTCTCTAGAGTTAGTCACCGCATGAAGAAGCCGACATTCCGTGCGGCCACGTTCGACGATGCGGCGCTTGCGGCCGACATCATGACCGCAGCGTTCCCGCGCGAGCCGGAGGATCCGGTCCTGACCCTCGAGCGCTGGAAGCACGGGCGCGAGGACTTCATCTGGGGACGGTTCTTCGCGGAGATCGACGGTGCCCCCGTCGGATATGTCCAGTGGGCGCACGGGCCGTGGGAGCAGCTGCCCGAGCGGCACTGCTACGTCGACGTGTTCCTCGACCTGACCTACATGAGCAAGACCCTGCTCACGCACTTGTGGAAGTGGATCGGGGAGGAGGCCGGCAAGCAGGGCGCGTTGACGCTCAACGCCTCCGCGGGCGAGGAGGAGACGGAGATGCTTGCCGTCCTCGATACGCTCGGCTACGAGCGCGACCGCCAGGACCGTGTGTGGATCCTCGATCTCAACGCGCACGGAACGCGTCTCACCGCCGAAGCCGCGTCAGCCCGAGAACGCATGAAGGCCGAGGGCATCACCCTCACGACGCTGAGCGAATGGCACGATCTCGACCGCGTCGCGAAGCTCTTCAAGTTGAGTGAAGAGACGCGGCAGGACATCCCGCACTCGACCCCGATCCTTCCCCAGCCGAAGGAGTACTTCGTAAGCCGCATGAACGCGCCGGACCGGCGACAAGATCGGTGGTGGCTGGCGCTGGACGGCGACCGTCCAATCGCCATGTCGTTCCTGAGCTTTCCTCCGGTGCGTGGTCATGTGTCGACCGGGTATACGTGCTGCGATCGCGACCATCGCGGCCGAGGCATCGCGCGCGCGGTCAAGCTGCAGACACTCGCCCAGGCAGTGGAGCTCGGCATCCCGTCCGTGCGGACCGACAACGACTCCGAAAACGCGGCGATGCTGCACGTCAACGAGGCGCTGGGTTACGAGTCGCTTCCGGGCTACGTCAACTTCGTGAAACGGTTACCCGCTCGCGCTTTGCGGTAGAACCGAGAAGAGCATGGCCAAGACACGTGACTACTACGAGGTGCTCGGGGTGCCGCGGACGGCGAGCCAGAAGGATATCGGCGCCGCCTTCCGCAAGCTTGCGCGCAAGCATCACCCCGACCTCAACGCGGGCGACAAGCAGGCGGAGCAGCGCTTCAAGGAGATCTCAGAAGCGCACGAAGTGCTGTCGGACGCCGAGAAGAAGAAGCTCTACGACGCGTTCGGCTCCGACTGGGCCGCCGCGAAGGCTGCGGGTGTGCAGCCGGGGCAGGGCAATCCCTTCGGCGGTGGCGGCGTGCGCCGCGGACCAGGTGGCGGTGGCGGCCAGCGAGTGGAGTACCGCACCGTGTCGCCCGAAGAGGTCGAGGAGATGTTCGGCGATGCCGGCGGCTTCGGCGATATCTTCGGGTCGATCTTCGGAGGCGGCCAGCGGGGCGCGCGTGCGCAGGCGCTCGACGTGGAGATGCCCATCACTGTGAGCCTGGCCGAGGTGCAGCGCGGCACCAGCCGCACCGTCGAGCTTCCGGGCGGCCGGCGGGTCGAGGTCAACGTGCCCGCCGGAGTCAAGGAAGGAACGGTGCTCCGCGTGCCCGGACTGCGCGCACAGGTCCAGGTGGCGCCGGATCCGCTTTTCACTCGTGAGGGCAAGGAACTGCGCGTGGTCGTGCCGGTGCCGCTGAACGTTGCGCTCAACGGAGGCGAGGTCGCCGCCCCGACGCTGAAGGGCGGTCGCGTCCAGTTCAAAGTGCCGCCCGAGACGCAGAACGGGACAAAGATCCGGCTGCGCGGGCTCGGGCTGCCCGACCCCAGGGGCGGGCCGACCGGCGACCTGTACGCGGAGATCAAGGTCCAGCTGCCGGTGCCGATGGACGAGCGCACCCGCAAGTGGGCATCCGAGCAGCCGGTCTAAAGTACCTCCGACTTGCGCGAGCGACTGTTGCTGCCACTGGTCTTCGTTGCGGGGATGGGGTCGCTCGCGGTCGAGTTCGGAGCCGCGAGGTTGTTGGCGCCTTTTTTCGGCACGAGCCTCTACGTGTGGGGCGTGCTCATCGGCCTGGTTCTCATCTACCTGTCCGCGGGCTACGTCATCGGCGGCCGTCTCGCCGACCGCCGTCCCGACGAAATGCTGCTTTACCAGATCACGGCATGGGCCGGTCTGTGGATCGGTGTGATCCCGCTCGTCAGCTATCCGATCCTGCTCGCGTCGCAGCAGGGATTCAGGGAGCTGAGCATCGGGCTTGTCGGCGGCACGCTGCTCGGCGTGATGCTGCTGTTCGCCGTGCCGGTGATCCTGCTCGGCTGCGTCAGCCCGTTTGCGATCCGGCTGCTGCTCAAGAACGTGGAAACAGGCGGCAACACCGCCGGCCGCGTGTACGCGCTTTCGACCGCGGGCAGCATCCTTGGCACGTTTCTGCCGGTGTTCTGGTTCATCCCCACGTACGGAACGCGACCGACGCTCGAAGCCTTCGGCCTGGTGCTCGTGCTGTTCTCAGTCGCGGCGATGTGGCCGCGCAAGCGCTTCTACGCGGCGTTTGCGATCGCGGTCATCCTCGCCTGGATCTTTCTGCCCTCAGGCATCAAGCCTCCTGAGGCCGGCACGTTGCTCACGGAACGCGAGTCCGCCTACAACTACATCCAGGTCGTGCAGTCCGGCACCGTGACCGAGCTCATACTCAACGAGGGCCAGGCGATCCACTCCGTCTACGACTCGACCGACAACCTGACTCACGGCTACTGGGACTACCTGCTCGTTGCGAACGCCTTCCAGCCGGCGCAGCCGTCCGCGACCAATCCGCGTTCTCTCGCCATCCTCGGTCTAGCCGGCGGAACGACCGCGCGCCAGTACCGGCTCGCCTACGGAGATTCGATCGACATCACCGGAGTCGAGATCGATCCGGTGATCCTGGAAATCGGCCACCAGTACTTCCACCTCGGCGACGCGCGCGCGCACGAGGTCACGTCCGACGCGCGCTACTGGATCGCCACGCAGGCCGGGCACTACGACGTGATCGTGCTCGACGCGTACCGGCAGCCATACATCCCGTTCCACCTCACGACCAAGGAGTTCTTCGCGCAGGTGCGCCAGCACCTCAACCCGGGCGGAGTGGCCGCGGTCAACGTCGGCCGGACCAGCACCGACTACCGACTGGTCGCAGCGATCGCCAGCACAATGGCGGCGGTTTACACGAACGTCTTCGTCATCGACGACAAGTCCTTCAACAACACGCTCGTGTACGGCACCACCGAGAAGACGACGCTCGACGACATCAGACACAACCTGGCGCAGGTGTCGGCGCCGCTCGCGAGTGAGGCGGCTCAGGAGGCGTTGATCGCGGGCCGGCTGCTTCCGTCGCCCTACAACGGCCAGGTCTACACGGACGACCTGGCGCCGGTGGAGCAGCTGATCGACGAGATCATCTTCAGCTACGTGACGGGCGCCTAGCCGCTTACGCGGGCGGGTGCAGAGGACCACGCACCTGTTCACCCGCAAGCGCCTCGTCCTTCTCGAGGCAGAGAAGGCGGACGCGCCCGGTCGCGACGATGCGACCCTCGCCGTCCTCGACCTTCGCGTCCCACACCTGCGTCTTGCGGCCACGGGTTACAGGAGTGGCGACTGCGCGCAGCGTCGCGCCGGCGCGCACGGCACGGATGAAGCTGGTGCTGTTCTCGAGCCCGACCACAGATTGCGAACGCGGCAACGCGTACAGCGCGGCGCCAATGGACGCGAGCGACTCGATGAGCCCGCAGTGCACCCCGCCGTGGACGATGCCGTAACCCTGCAGGTGCTCGGGCCCGACGGTCAGCTCGGCGCGCACCTCGTCGGCGGTGGCCTTCGTGATCGTGATGCCCATCGCCTGCAGCCAGCCCTCGGGCAGGTCGTTAACCCGTTGCGAGAAATCCTGGGCCACCTCCGAATCCTAGCCAGAACCCGCCAGTGCATTCATTCGCGTCGAACTTGCGCCCTGGGAGGCCCCGGCCTTCCTGTTGCGTTCGCAGTGCTTCCGCCTCCGACTCCAGGAGCCGGATTCAGAATTGGGAACCTCTAGAGGACCGCTTCCTCCCGAGCTCCCGGCTGGCAAACGAGGCGGCTGGCACCGCGACTCGGTTTATCCAACTTTCCGCCTCACCTCCTTTGCCCCGCGGGCAGTGAACTTCGGGGGAGAGTGTATCAGCCCCAAGCCGCCGATCCTCGCGAGGCCGGCAGCTCGGGGCTTACCATCCACGCGATGCCGCGCCGTTATGTCGCCGTATGCGGAGCCTCCGAAGCGAGTGAGGCGCAGCTCCACGCGGCGCACGAGGTCGGCAGGCTGCTCGCACAGGCCGGTGCCGTCGTCATCAACGGTGGCCTCGGCGGCGTTAGCGGAGCGGCAAGTGAGGGCGCGGCCTCGGCCGGTGGAACAGTCATCGGCCTGCTGCCCGAGTCGCACCGCGCCGGCGCGAACAAGCACCTGACGATAGCCTTGCCCACCGGCATGGGGCAGGGTCGCAACGTCCTCATCGTCACCGCCGCGCAGTCGGTGATCGCAATCGGCGGAGGATGGGGGACGCTCAGCGAGATCGCGATCGCCAAGCGCCTCGGAAGACCCGTGGTGACGCTCGACAGCTGGCCGATCACGGGCCTCGAGGCTGTGGCGACTCCCGCGGAAGCGGTGAGGAGGGCGCTTGAGTAGCTCCGCTTCGCGCACAGAGGTACGAGCGCCGGCGGCAAAGCGCGACCGCAAGCCGAAGCGTGTTTCGAAGCGCGTCGTCAAGAAGCCCGACGGCCGGTACCTGATCTACTACGACAAAGCTTGAGCGAGCTTCGCTGGCATCCGCTGCTCGAGGAATGGGTGACGGTCGCGCCATTGCGGCAGGACCGCACCTATCACCCGCCCGCCGACCACTGCCCGCTGGACCCGACGCGTCCGGGCCGGCCTGAGACCGAGATCCCCGAGCCCGACTATCACATCGTCGTCTTCGAGAACCGCTATCCGTCCTACACCGGCGACCAGGGACGCTGCGAGGTCGTGTGTTACACGCCCGATCACGATTCGTCTCTAGGAGCTCAGAGCATCGACCACATCCAGGACCTCATCGAGGTCTGGCGCGACCGCACCCGCGAGCTGTCGCGCCTGCCCAATGTGCGCTACGTCTACATCTTCGAGAACCGCGGCGAGGCGATTGGGGTCACGCTGAGCCACCCGCACGGCCAGATCTACGCGTATCCGTTCGTGCCGCCGGTGCTGGAGCGCGAGCTGGCCGCGGAGGCGCGCCATCACCGGAAGACCGGACGCTGCCTTTACTGCGACGTGATCGCCGGCGAATCCTCGGGCGAGCGCACCGTGGTGCGCGAGGATCGCTGGCTCGCATTTGTGCCGCCCTTCGCGCGCTGGCCGTACGAGGTGCACCTGGCGCCGCTGCAGCATCGCGGCGGCCTCCTCGACCTCGACGAATCAGAGGACGCGTCGCTCGCGCGAGCGCTGAAGGTGCTGCTCCAGAAATACGACCGCCTGTTCCAGGTGCCGCTGCCGTACGTGATGGCGATGCACCAGAAGCCGCCCGGGCGTGCCGGCGCCCACCATCACTTTCACATCGAGTTCTATCCGCCCAACCGCAGCCGCGACAAGCTGAAGTACCTGGCCGGATCCGAGCTCGGCGCCGGCGCGTTCATCCTGGACGCGCGCGCCGAGGACACCGCAGCCGAGCTGCGCGACGCTTGAGCTGGACGTCACGGGCCCCGAAGGTCCTTGCATCTGCGCGGCCTAGGCGGCCGGGCGGCTTCGCCGCCGAAGCCGGCGTCAAGGGGCCCGGCGCCGCGTCGTCGCGCATCAACCGATGCGCTCCTAGCTGCGCCACCCTTTCCTTGGCTCCGGCCGCCGATGCCGCGCATCTGCGGCGGACCTCGGGTCCGTGACGTCCGCAGGCTGGCACGGGCATGCGCCCGGCCGGGTGAACCTGATCGGCGAGCATGTCGACTACCTCGGCGGAGTGGTGCTGCCCGCCGCCATCGATAAGTTCACTGATACAAGAGGGATCACATCCGGCAAGTGGTCGGTCCACAGCGAGATCGGTGGTGGCCTCGACTATGTCCGAGCCATCGGCGAAGAGCTGGGTGCGCCACCGCAGACCGTGAATGTTGCATCGGACATTCCGCCTGACTCTGGACTGAGCTCGTCCGCGGCCCTCTTGATGTCGGTCGCGTCAGGCATCGCCCCTGACATCGACGGCAAGCAGGCCGCGCTTGCATGCCAGCGTGCCGAACAGAAGGCGACAGGTGTGCAGGTGGGCATCATGGACCAGTTCGCCTCGGCGCTCGGGAGGCGCGGCCACGTTCTGCTGCTCGACTGTGCGACCCTCGAATACCGTGCCGTGCCTTTTCCCGACGAGCTCGTGATCGCGGTAATCGACTCCGGCCAGCACCGCGACCTCGCGCACACGCCGTACAACAAACGCCGGCGCGAAGCCGAGGAGGGGAAGAAAAAGCGCAAGCGCCATGTCGAATCCGAGATCCAGCGCGTGCATGAGTTCGTGCGGGCTATCGAGGAGAGGCAGTTCGAACGCCTCGGCGAGCTGCTGAAGGAGTCGCACGTGAGCCTGCGGGACGATTTCGAAGTGTCGACGAAGCAGGTCGACGCGCTCGTGGAGAAAGCCTGGTCGATATACGGATGCCTGGGCGCGCGCATCATGGGCGCGGGATTCGGAGGCAGCATCATCGCGTTGGTGCGGCGAGGCAGCGAGCGCATCTTCGTGGCGCAAATGGGCCGGCCAGTCATCATCTGCGCCACTGCAGACGGCGCCTACACGTCGTCGCAGTGAGCGACTGCCTGCTGCTGCCGCTCGAGCAGCGCTCCGGCGGCAAGCGTGAGCTCAGCGGTTGGGAAGCGGTGTGGAAGTCGCTGGGTGAGGGCGAGGCCGAGCGTCTGCCGTTCGGCCGCGGCGTCGGATGGAAGCCCGTCGGCGTGCCGCGCCAGCTTGCGGCCACCACCGGCGCACAGAGCGTGTGGTACCGGACGGTGTTTCCGCGGCCGGATCACTCGGGTCGCGTGGTGCTGCGGATCGGCGGCGCGTTCACCGCCACTCATGCGTGGCTGAACGGCCGCCTTCTCGGATCGCACTACGGCCACTTCTCGGCCTTCGGCTTCGACCTGACTCCTTACCTGAAGCCTGACAACGAGCTCGTCATCTGCTGCGAGTCGCCGGTGGAGACGCAGCTCGACCGCAAGCGTCACGTGATGGGCCATTTCAACGACGGCGACCTGCGGCCCTATCCGGCTTCGGCGTTCATGAGCCTGGGCGAACCGTACAGGTGGGAGGTGCCACTCGGCCTGTGGCGACCGGTCGAGCTCGAGTACGTCGGCCCGATCGTCATCGACTGGCTCCGCCTCAAGCCGAGCTTTGAAGCCGGAGACGGGCGCCTCGAGGTGGAGGCGAGGCTGCGCAACCTCGACGGCCGGCAGATGGACGGCGAGGTGGAGCTCGTGGTCTCACCAGGTATCCCTCTCCCGCATGCGGGAGCACAAATTGAGCGCGAGCAACGCGTCCTGGACGCGCCTGGCGCGCAGGGTCAGGGTGAGGGCGTCCTGCGGCTTCGCCGAGAGTTTCGCATCGCCGGCGGGGGCGACCAGCTGATTTCGATGCGCCTGGCGCTGCCGGGGGCGCGGAGGTGGGAGCCGTGGCGATTCGGGGAACAAGCTCTCTACCGCGCCGAGATGGCCGTGGAGGTGAGTCGCACCGAATCGTCGCGCGTGGAGGATGCCTTCGGGTTCCGCGACCTCAAGTGGGACATCGGCCCCCGGCGATGGAGCCTCTCGGTAAACGACCGCCCGATGTTCCTGCGCGGCGCGTGCTACGCGCCCTCCCATCGAATGGATGAGCTGACCGCCGAGCAGTTCGCGGCTGACCTTCGACTGGCGAAGGAAACGAATCTCGATGCCCTGCGGGTGGTCGCCAACGTGCTGCCACGCGATTTCTACCGGCTGGCGGACGAGGCGGGAATGCTGCTCCTGCAGGAATTGCCACTGCTCGGCACATACGCGTATCAAGCCCGCGCGGATGACGCGCGTTTCTTTGAGACGACCGCGAAAGAGATGCAGGCCGAGATGGTCGAGCTGCTTCGCAACCATCCGTCCATCGCCGTGTGGATCGCGCACAACGACCCGGCGTGGCTGCCGGACAACGCCGACATGGGCGACGTGCATGTGGTGCGGCAGAACCATTCGATCGACCAGGACCTGAAGGCCGGCTTTGAAGCGCTGGACTCGACGCGTCCCGCGCTCCCTGCCAGCGGCGAAACCGACGTGCATGTGAGGCTCGGTTGGGAAGAGGGGACGTGGAAGGACGTCATCGACACCGAGCCGTTGATCGTCACCGCCTTCGGCGCGCAGTCGCTGCCGTCCATCGGCTCACCGGTTTGGGACGACATCGGTGACCGCTTTCCAGTCGCGGACGACGAGCCGTCGTGGCGCTACGCCGGGTTCCAGCCCGTCAACTGGGCCGAGCGCGGCGTCGGTCTGCCCTCGGCGCATCCGAGCCTCGACGAATACGTCCGCGCGTCGCAGAACTATCACGCGTTGCTTGTGCGTTTGACCGCCGAGCACATGCGCACGCGCAAGTTCGAGCCTTGCTGGGGAGCGTTCGCCTTCCACCTTGTCGACCCATTTCCGGCCATCGGATGGGGGTTGCTCGACGGGGCGCGGCAGAAAAAGGACGCACCGCTGGCTGCGCTGGCGGAGGCATTCCGGCCGACGCACGTGATCATCGACCCGCTCACGACCGAGCCTGACCGTCCCTCAGGAATCATCCAGCGACCAGACAAAACATTCAACGCGCGCATCGTCGTCGTGAATGACGATCCGCGGGTCGCGGGCGCGGGATCGGTGCGCTGGTCAGTGACGCGCGAGCGCGGCGTTGGGCTGCGCGGTGTGAGCCGCCTCAAGGACGTGGCGTCGCGCAAGTCTTTCTCTGGGTCGGCGCAGTGCGAGGTGCCCACGGCATTCGAGCCCGCGATCCACGCCACCACGGTGAGCCTTGCCCTCCAGGCCGAGGGCGAGTACGTGCTCGAAGCGACACTGCTCATCGCGGGTGAGGAGATCGATCGCACCGAGCTGCGATTCGCCGTCACCGCCAACGTTCCGCCCGCGCGAATACGCCCAGAGCTGCCCCACTACCTGGCGGACCGGCTCGCCGACTTGCGCAGCTTGCAGTCTGAGAAGGACGGACTGAGCCTGGTGCTCGAAAACAAGACGCGCCCCGCGGTTCTCACCACGATGACCGGCCTGCGCCTCGACGGCAGGCTCTTGACCCGTCACGACATACAGATCGAGACGCACGCCGGACGCACCCCGCTGCCGCGCCGCCTCGACCTTGCACTCGAGCGGCGCATACGCGTCTATGTCGTTACCGGCGAGCCTCTCGCGCCAGGGGCGCACACCCTCGAGGCGGACGTCAGCGTTGCCGGAGTCGGCTCGGGGCGGCTGCTGATCGAGGGTCAGGTTCCAGCTGAAGCGCCGGCCGCGCTGTAATTGGGCTCAAGCCCAGACCGAATGGCATACTTCGCGTAGCCCCACGAAATCGGAGCCTGCGACGAGATTTCGCGGGGACCCCGTAACACCGGTTCCATAACGATTCATCACCCAACAGGGAGGCCCTCCACCGGATGCCGATCGAGTACGCAGAAATAATCCTGGCCGTCGTGGCCCTGTTCGCCGGCATCCTCTATCTCAGGGTCCGCCGTGTTCGGACCAAGGGCAAGAAGAACAAGAACGCCGTCCGGCCGGCGTCACCGTCGCGTTCGGGGATGGCGAACCAGCCGACCCCGCAGCAGCCTGCGGTGCAGACCTGGGCCCCGCCGGTCGCAACTCCGCGACCGGGATCGGTGGCTTCGACGGTCGTCCAAACACCTCCGCAGCCTGCCGCCAGCCCGAGCTGGGATCAGCCAGTCGCCGCGCCCACCCCGGGCGCGCAACCGACGTGGGGCTCGGCCCAACCCGCGCCCTCGTGGGGCGCAAGCGCGCCGCCGGCAGGTTCACCAGGCAACACGCCGACATCGACCTGGGGCGCGCGTCGTCCGACAGGAGCGCAGTCTCCGGGCTGGGGCGCGCCCGGTGCGCCGCAATCGCCGGCTCCACCGGGAGCCATGCCGCCTCCGCCGCCGGCCGCGGCCGCGCCGCCTCCTCCGCCCCCCGCAGCCGCGCCGCCTCCTCCGCCGCCGCCTGCAGC
>WNFD01010178.1_pt1 | contig 11481 bp, 8 predicted proteins | sample 5400491 | NCBI WGS metagenome assembly WNFD01 (sample SAMN13153343, study PRJNA577476) | soil metagenome | isolation source: 120 cm saprolite under Douglas fir tree site 2 hole 2 replicate 2 | place: USA:California | collected 2015-04-18 | reverse complement strand
ACCTGCACGTGACAGTTCCAGCACAGGATGGCCAACTGCCGCAAGCATACGCCGTACCTGTCGTTTGCGGCCCTCGTGAATGGTGAGTGTGAGCCAGCAATCGGTTCCTGCTCTCCGCAAAAGACTTACCTGTGCAGGCGCGGTTTTGTGGCTTCGCCCTTTGTCTTCTGTGATCGTTACGCCGCTACGAAGCGCCGCTAATGAACTTTCAGATGGGCATCCCTGCACCAAAGCTTGATAGTGCTTCTGCATTGAGTAGCGGGGGTGAGTCAAATGCAGGGCGAAGTCTCCATCGTTTGTCAGCAAGAGCAAACCACTGGAATCGATATCCAGGCGCCCAACGGAATACACACGCAAGGCGCGTAATTCAGCAGGAAGCAGGTCCAGCACGGTAGGTCGGCCTTGTGGATCATGTGAAGTAGTGACGTATCCAATGGGTTTGTGGAGCAGCAGATACACGTGTTTGGAAGTAGAATGTACAGATTTGCCATCCACAAACACCGTGTCAGTATCAGGATTTATGCGCGTTCCCTGCGTCGTGACGGTAACACCATTTACCTGCACACGCCCGGCAGCAATCAGTTCTTCAGCGTGACGGCGTGAGGCTATACCTGCATGCGCTAGAAAGCGGGTGAGCCGTTCGCCGGAATTTTGTTCTTGTACCATACTCACACATCCTGCTTTCCGATGAGGCACTCTGTACATCGTTTTTCACGGCACGTTTGCGTGTAGATGAAGTGTAGCCCTTGCTGCTGGCATGCGCCCTTCGGCTCGCTCTTCAACATGAGCTGCTTACACATCGCGCGAGTAATCTGGTTTGAGGAGAGACCAGGATAGGTGACAAAGAGGTTTCGAGCATACTCGGCAAGGATGAAGTCATTTTCTTGTTGGGCTACAGCGGCAGCAAAGGGTAAGACGATGTTGCAAATAAGTATATCGGTTCGCGCCGTGCCCAGTCCAGCGAAGATATTACGTAGTTTTTGCACGCCCCTACGCGGATATTGGCGATCATTGTCTGGTGATGTGGTAATTAGCGCTTGACGCAATGGGTCCCAGGCGCCTGTGGTGCGCCATTGTGCTACGAGTTTACGCAGCATGTGCAGGCGGTTGGTGTCTAATGGGGAAGGTTGGGGTGCGCGTCCAAGTGGCTCTGGAATAGTTTTGACTGCACCGATCAAGTGAAGACCAGCGGCACGAAAAAAAGCACGATCACGTCCAAAGCCTAATGCTTCGGCGAGAGCGGGAATAAGGCACACATCGTATGCACTGAAGATGTCAGATGGTCTGGCGTCATGTAGTAGTTCGAAAAATATTTGTGTCTTCATTTCAAAGCGCAGTGTACCGGCAAGGGTTAATAAATGAGTTCGCTCTTCTTCGTGTATCTGTGCTATAACGTGATGACAGGGCCACTGCACCGGCTGATGAGTGCGAGTGGCTGAGGATAGATCATTGAGTGAACAGGTGGGGATGACTGATCCATCCTGGCGCAACGTAGGTCGGCTGTGATCGCAAATCAGCACAATGTGCAGCACGACATTGTTATAACGCACATCGGTATGGTGCTGGTGAGCGAACCAATCTGTGGCACGAATATGAATTTCGACATCGCCCACTGCATTTTCAGCCTGCTGACTGTTTACACCAACATAGCCTGTTCCTGAGCGGCAACTAGTAAAGCTCAAGACGGCATCGCGAATATCTGGCCCAGGAGAGCCACCGGGACGCCCCGGATAAAGCAGTTGACAGCTTTCGCCGTTGCTTAAAGGTAGGTTGACATTGAGGGGTAGTGCCCACCAGCGACGAGCTATTTCTTCTTCATACTTGTGTTTACTAGATCGAGATATGCCCTTCTCAAAGACATAGGTGGCGTTCACTCGATCTCCTGTGTCTGCACATGTGGAATCTTTAGTGTGATGTCAGACTCATTATCAACAGCTTCTTGTGCTGAGTAAGACTGGTAGACTTCCCGGGTTGCTTCTACGTGGTCGCCCTGTTCTTTTGCCTCTTCAAGCAATGGGTCGGCGCGATCGACGGCGGCATAGGCCATGCCCTCGGCAACTTCTGCCTCGGCTTCAGCGTTCATCGCAGCGGTGAGTGCCTGCTCTTCGGCTGCCTCAGCATCAGCTTGAAAAGCCTGGGACTCTGTGACCTTGCGCTCTGCCTCTTGCAATGCGTGTTCAGCTTCCTCGCCAATCAAGAGACCGTTGCGTATGGCGACACGGACCTCACCTAATGTTTGTTCTGCCAGTTGCGCTTGCCTGCGAGCCTCCCTTGTGTAAGCGCTGCTTGCTTGTGCCATCCTCAAACGTTGATTGTGTAGGCTCTTGTGCGGTTTCCAGATGAAGCTCGGTTACCTCGCTTATTTCGGCTGCGCGAGCTGCGGCCATGCGGATATTTTCCTCGGCTGCTTCGGCAGCGGCACGCGCTTCTCTGATAAAGTCGGTTGGTTCGAGAATGCTCCCGGATTTCTCTTCATCAGTGGATGAGGGCGGGATGAATTGTGCCCATGCGGGGATTTCGGTTTCAGCGGAGGGAACAGTAGGATTTACGTGAAGATCATCTATGTGTTGCCGAACAAGTGTCAAGCGTCCTTCGATGAGCTGTACGCGGGCCATGCGTTTCTGTAAACGTTCCTCAGCGCGATGGTAGCGTTCTAAAGCTTTCTCCTGAGCTTGCTGTGCTACTTTCAGGCGCACAAGTATGCGTTGCTCTCGTTTTTGCAACTTTTTCCTCAAATTCTTAGTTTGAGAAGGTGTCTGCTCGGTCATAACATCTCTCCTCCGAGTTCAAGAAAAACCTATCCCTTCCTAAATTATCCCATATTCGACGACAGGTGTGTAGTAGCGTAGGGTAGTATTGCCCGCATGTGGTCGATTGACTGGTTACTTTCAAAAACGCTGAATCCAATATCTTTTGCATTTACTGGTATTCAGTATACATTCTTTGTTCGCATTTGCGGAAACTTGCTAGAGCTTTTGCTAATCCTACCACCGCAACCGTTCCTTTAAACTGACGAAGCGTTGATTGCCTATTACCAGGTGATCGACCAATTCAATGTCAAGGTGTTGACCTGCCGCGACCAGTTGTTGCGTTACAGCGATGTCTTCCGGCGAAGGGGTAGGATCGCCGCTGGGATGATTATGACAAATGATGACTGCGGGACAGTTTCGTATAACGGCGGGTCGATAGACTTCAGCGGCGCGTAAGACTGAGCTATTGACGGTTCCCTGGTAACGACTGATGTTTTCTACGACCCGATTTTTGGTGTCGAGAACCAGGATGCGCATCTGCTCGTGATCCAGAAAGGCCATTTCCATCATCACCAGGTTGGCGGCATCAGCAGGTGATTTGATTTGATACTTTTCGTCAAGTTGCGTCAGGCCAAGACGTCGACCTATCTCCAACGCTGATTTCAGTTGCGCTGTCTTCGCCGTCCCAAGTCCGTATTCTTTGCAAAGTTCCATAAAATCTGCCCGCATCAATCCTCCCAGACCGCCAAATTTCGCAAGCAATATGCCAGCCAATTCAATGACGTTGTTGCGTGTGGTACCTGTACGCAAAATGATGGCAAGCAGTTCCGCGTTTGAGAGCGCCTGAGGTCCATGATTTTGGAGGCGTTCGCGTGGACGCTCATCTGTTGGGAGGTCGTGTACGGTAGGATGGTATTCCACTTTCGTGTTCGTGGTGTTGGGGAAAGGAATGATGTTGTCTGTGTCGCTACTTATTTCAGTGGTGGTCATGGTAGGTGCTTCTCCTTGTAACATTGATGCAATCAACAGTACAGGTAGATGTTGAAAAAAGCAATAGGCAAAATAGGAAGCAGACGGTGAAATGGATCAAAAGAGGGTTCCAGGAGGTCTATAAGGCCACCTGGAACCCTCTGCTGAATAGGTACTTTTTCTAGCCCAGAGCCGAGATGTTGCCAGCTAATACGAGACTGTCGCTTGCTGCACATGGCAAGAGGCCGTTGGGGCCAATCCCGGCTTGAGCGACATAAAACTTTCCGGCAAAGGCATTTCCTAGCTTCGAGTTCAATGTCTGCTGAATCTGCTGATTGTAACTGTTCAGAGGGAATGTAAACAAGTCAAAGATGCTGAGATTAGTGCTCAACACGTGCAGCACCAGATTTCCGCCTGCTGCATAAGGAGTGGCAGTCGTATCAGCGGTACCTATATTTATACCGCTCCAATAGATGTCGGATAGGATATGAATGTTGCTGCCTTCAACAACGATACGAACGTTTTTGGCTGTGAAATTGTTGCCGGCGGGCATGCTACCAATGCTGTTGCTTAGCGAAGATAACGAAGCCGCCGGGACTTCTATAAAAGAATTGATATTGCCCGCCAACAGATGATTACTGGTAGTGCTAGAGATGTTTGAAGTGAGAGGTTGTACCTGTGAGGAGGTTTGCCCTAATGCGACCGGAAATTGCAGATTTAAGGCCAGGGCTGCATTACCACATCCAGGCGTTGCATGTATGGAATTCAATGAGCCAAGAGACATGTGGAAGGTTGTCAGCGGTCCACTGACAAGCGATGGCCCTCCGTTCATGGGAGTTGCATTTACCTGCACCGTAGACGAATTTAACACGCTGAACCTGATGAGCATACTAGAGGTGATGGCTTTGGGATCGCCTGGATAGAGGCTTAGACGCAATGTCATCGCCAGTCCGCCCTGTTGCGGGTAAAGGCTCACAAGCGTGGCCGAGGGTTGAATGAGTGTTGTTGCCATCTCGGTGGCCCAGCCTTGATCTTTCGCGGGTAATGTGCTAACCATGTTAGAAATGGCTGCGTTAACTGTATTAGGAATCTGTTGATCGATGCGGTTTTGAAATGTAGATGCCAGGCTGCCTGTGGTAAGATAAACGATTGCGTTGAGCGACGAACTGCTTGTTTGGTGGGCTGTTTGCGTTGTGTGTTGTGCGGCGCTGTTGGATGCTAGCGCGGGAGTCATAATGGCCACTCCCAGAACTAGTACTGCCAGCACCAGTATCCAACCCACCCGCAGAAATCGTAAGTATTTCATCTTCTTCCTCCTTAAGACCATAGCCTAGCTGGGCAATAGTTTATTGATATCGATGGGACCTTTAAAGCATAGCGCTGTTGGGGTAGGTTGAGCAGCAACACCTTCAATAGGTGGTGCTTTGATCAACAGCACAAGCATATCAGTTCCGCTGCCACAGACGATTGATGTACTGGTATGCACAGAGATAATCTGTGCATTCTTGAGTTGATTGCGTAGGGAAGGCATTAGTGCGCTGAGTAGTAACTGATTTAAGGCTTGCTCCATGCGCGCAGCGGCAGTGGGACCTGCATCCAATCCGTCACGTTTCAGGTGCAATACAAGTAACGTGAGATTCTGTTGCTGATTCACGCCGATAGTGCTATCCAACTCGATTGGCATGATGCGGTGAATGCCACTGGCATTGATATGCAGGTTTAAAGTGAGGACAATGCCATCACCTGGCGCAGGTATTACCTTCATATCCGTTAGCGTCCCCTGGTTCAAAGCGAGCTGCGAGGTGAAGAGAGCGCTCAAAGCGGTTTGATCCAATGCGAGTTCTATCATGCGCGGCCCAGAGATCGGTGTAGCTGTCGGTGCTTGCGTTGAGCCTGTCGCAGGGTTAGTGGAGCTACTTGCCGGGTTATTCCCGGACGACTGCCACATAAAGGCGGCGAAAGCGCCTCCCAGCACTAATAACAATACGAGTGCAATACTGGCTATAGCGATGAGCAAACGACGGCGGTTTCCAGGCTTGCGATCACCGTTACCTCCGCCCCCACCTTCGTCAGTTACAGGGGGAAGAGGTGGACGCGCATCCAGGTAAACATCATCACGTGCATCGGAAGTGACAAGAAATGCCCCTGCCGCGGAAGCAGCAACTGGAACAGTGTCCTCTACATGCGGATCGGGTTCAGTTGGAGTGACTTCTAGTGGGCCGGTAGTGGCAGTTGCAAGCAATGCTACTGGCGATTTGCTTCCCCATAGGAAGATCGCCGGGATAATCGCAATAAGACAGAGTATCATGGTTGCGAAGAATACAGCACTATAAACAGAGTGCGCCGAGATAATCAGGTGGTTCGCATAGTCCTGCGACCACTTTGCAAAGTGGTCAGTTGTTGCCGTCGATGGTAGCGAGGGGAACTGAGAGGCCAGTTGCTTGAAATAAGCCAATGCCCACGAGGTTAATGCTGCCAGACCAAGCATCATACCGACCATACGCAGCGAAGTTACTATAGCAGCACCCATTCCTGCCTGTGTTGCTCGTACAGCTTTTATAGCCGTTGTGCTGATAGGCGCGATTACGAGGCCAAAGCCGAAGCCAGCGGTAATGGTGCTAATCGTAATTTGAGCCCAGTCAACATTCATAGGCCAGCGACTCATCAGATAGAATCCTGTCGCTACGAAGAGCAGGCCGAGTACACCTGTAAAACGACAGGAGATGCGACTTGAGAGCCAACCGCCTAGCAAGGCGCCAACAGGAATCATAGCGGTGAGACGGAGTAGCGCAAGTCCACTGGCAAGTGGTATATCCGCTTCATTTATCTGCCTGCTGAGCACAGTGTCAACGAAAAGGGGAATGTCGGCCATTGCGATGATGAGTGCTGCCCCTACGAGCAGACTCACTAATGAACTTGCGCTGAATGGGAAGCGTTTGAATAGTGACAGATCGACTACAGGCCAGCGCCTTTCTTGAACAAGCCTCAAGCGCAATAATGGGGAACGCCTGGAGAGCGATAAGTGAGGCACTCGCCAGCGTGGTATCAACTCAACTACGATGAAGGCCAGCAAGAAAACAAGGGCCAGCAGCAACGAGACAGGATTATTTTGCGGATTTGCGCTGTTAGCTGCCGTTGGGCCAAGTTGGGTACCTTGCTGGGCCAGTCCAAGGCTCAGGCAAGTGAGCGTCAGTCCTAACAGGATTGCGCCAATCCAGTCGATGCCTTCGTGCAAACGGGTCCCCTTGGGGATGAGAAACCATGCACCAACCATCAACGCTAAGACAATTGGTGCGTTGAGGTAGAAAATATAAGTCCAACCAAGGTGCTGTACAATGAGCGCACCATACAATGGGCCCATCACACCGCCTGCTTCGGTGACGGCGCCAATAATACCCAGCGCCAGGGCAAGTCGCTCTTTGCCATAGAAATCGCTTACAATGGCCATCGCTACCGGTACAACAGCGCCTCCTCCGATAGCCTGGATAAAGCGAGCGGAGATCAACAAGATCAAGCCGGGTGAGGAAACGTCTATTCCGAAGCTACTCAGGAAGCTGAGATCAATGACCTGGCCAAGTGTTGGAGCAAGGCCGCATAATAGAGAGCCGACGCCGAAAATGCTCAAGCAGAGCAAGAAGATACGACGGCGTCCATAAATATCGGACACACGTCCCATGAGTGGCATAGCAATAATGAAGCCCAGCAAATAGGCGCTAATGATCCACGCAGCGTGATCAAGTTGCGTGAATGGGATGTTAATGCCTGGGTCGGCAATAATTTTTGGCAGAGCAGTAACGACAACGGTCTGATCAAGCGCTGTGATAAAGACACCGATACAGGCGATTACAAGCGCTGCCAGCGCTATGCGTCTCTCGCGCTTGTTGGTTACTTGCTGGTTAGGTGTAGTAAGTTTCTTGAGCGAACGTGCGATTTGCTCTGGTATGGAGTGATGGGCAGAGGAGGAACTGTCAGGTGCCTGTTCGTTCGTTCCTCCTGGACCTTGTTCCTCCGGGACTGCCGGCATGTTTGCGAAGTCACGTTTATGCAGGCTTGCGGATGTCTCCTGGTCATCTTCTAATGTGTACATCTGACCCCCAAATAAAGAAAAGATAAGAACTGCTTTTGATCTTGCCTGAGCCGATAGGCTAGAAGCGCCAGCTTCGTTGGCGAGATGGATGAGAACGGCTTATTTTGTTAAAATGCTTGAGATTAAATCTGCGGAACTGTGATGGTAGTGTGCTCGTTGTAGCCTGAGATGTTAAAGGTGCGTGAGGTTTGCGAGGTATCGCTTTTTGCTGCCTGACCTACTACGCTCAACTGGTAGGGCAATCCGTCGGATTTCCCAGCACATACACTCGTTTGTAGCATTGTGCCAGCAGGGACGCCACCGCCTGTAAAGAACGCCAGATATTTTGCATCTAGCGAACCGTTTACTCGCCAGCACGGTATGCCGTTAATGACGTCATCAGTAGGTCCGGTTACATTTTGTAGTTTACTGGTAAGAGAGATAATACCGGTGTCAGGGTTGGTAAGCGTGCTCGCATTCAGTATGCCCTTGACCACGCGCCACTGGCCTGTAATGGGGTCGGTGAGATATTGGCTGTTGCCAATACTGATGAGTTTGACTGTAACAGGCTGGCCTGAAAAAAGCACGTTGGCCTGGGCCTTCACTTTGTCTGGCATAATTACATCACCATCAGCCGAGCGAATTTGTATCTGACTCCCAGATGTAGTACCCAGGTTAGCTACTTTCATGGTTACATGAAAAGAGTTGACCGAGCGGAAGTTCTTTTGTATAGCGGTAAGTATCTGCTGGGCTGCAGGTTTCGAGCCTGAACTACTGGCAGTGGCTGAGCTACCGTGCTGCCATGGCGGCGTACAGCCTATGATCAATAGAGCACTCGCAATAGTGAGAATAAAACAGACCATTGCTCGACGCATCGAGATATGGAATGAATTCATGAAGGGTGCCTCCCCAAATTTGGTCAAAAGAAAAGTCTTGCTGAAACAAATCAACGCAATTTACAGACCCTTTGGGGTAATCAAGCAATAGTGGCTTCTGGATGGTACTTTATGGCGCAGTTTGGGACAATTATAGCTTTTCCAGCTTTGCGAAATCCATACTCAGGCGTTTTTTACCGTGTTTACCCTGGAATTGAACTTCGACGAACTCGGTGTCTTGTTCCATTTCGCTTTTAAGAATGATTCCTTCGCCGAACTTATCGTGGCGAACCCTTTCACCTGGCTTATACAGCTGGCTCTTTGATGTGGATGGCGCCGGAGGTGTTACGTCGAGATTGTTCTTCTGTGAGGGCAACGTTGTTGGCAATTTGGGTGTTGTGTTGGATGACGGACGAGTAGGCCTCTGTGGTGTTGGACTACTAGCCTGCGGTTTACCTGAGCCAAATACGCGTCCTGTCTCTCGCGATGAACTGGTATCCTGATTGTAATCATCACCCCAACTGCTACGACGAGAGACGCTTGAACGCAGGCTCCCTGACGAGTGAGAGCTGGCAGCGCCCTGATTCGAGACGAGATGCAAAGGAATATCTTCGAGAAAGCGCGATGGTTCGGTCACCTGACTCTCACCAAAGTAGGAACGGCGGTAAGCGCGTACGAGGTAGAGACGTCGCATAGCACGGGTAAAGCCAACATAAGCCAGCCGGCGTTCTTCCTCCAATTGCTCTGGTTTATCGACCGAACGCGCATGAGGCAATGAACCTTCGTCCATACCAACAATAAACACTACAGGATACTCCAAGCCCTTCGCGGCGTGGAGCGTAATCAAGGTTACCGCGTCGTTATGCTCGTCCTTCATAATTGTACCGTTCTCCCCCGTTTGCGTCGTATCTGCGCCACCAACCAGCGCGACGTTCTCGAGGAAGAGTTCCAGCGCAGTGTGTGTCTCAATCGCCGAGTAGTCTTCGGCCACACGTCGCAATTCCAGCACGTTGCTCCAACGCTCTTCACCTTCGGGAGACTCTCGCAGTTCGGGACCGTAGCCACTGCGTTCGGCGACGCGGTCAAGCAGTTCTGGCAAAGTCAGTTCCTCGATGGCATTGTTAAAGTCAACAAGTAGTTCACCGAAGCCTGACAACGCAAGTTTTGCCGCCTTACCAAGTGTAGGATGCACGTTGATCTGCTGGATAGCATCATAAAGGGAGATATGCATTTCGCTGGCCCAGCGCTGTAACTCACCCAACGTTTTGGTGCCGATTTTGCGATTGGGCACATTAATGATGCGCTGCATGCTCAGGTCATCATTGGGGTTGGCCAGCAAGCGCAGATAAGCCAGCATGTCCTTAATTTCTTTACGCTCATAGAACTTGCGGCTCCCTATGACCTTATAAGGAATATTTGCGCGTAGGAACTGTTCTTCCAGTGCGCGTGATTGTGCATTGGTGCGGTACATGACAGCGACATCTCCCAGCTTATCGATGTCCCCGCGTGCCTGCAAGCGTTTGATCTCACGGGCCGTGAAGAGTCCTTCCTCTTCCTCGTCAAAAGCCTGGTACAGGATGATTTTCTCGCCTGTACCCAGGGCGGTCCATAAGCGCTTATCCTTGCGCAGTCGATTACGCTGTACAACGTTTTGGGCTGCGTCGAGGATTGTCTGGGTTGAGCGGTAATTCTGTTCCAGCATGATGATTTTCGTATGGGGAAAATCGCGTTCAAAGCGCAGAACATTTTCGGTGCTAGCCCCTCGCCAGGTATAAATCATCTGGTCATCGTCTCCCACCACACAGACGTTCCCCAGTCCCTCGTGTCTCTCGTCTGTGCCGAATCCAAGTAGCCGTATCAGCTTGTATTGGGGTAGATTGCAATCCTGGAACTCGTCGACGTGAATATAGTGCCAGCGTGCCTGATATTTGCGGAGCACTTCTGGTTCTCGCCTCCAGAGCTGTTCGGTCAGCATCAGTAGGTCGTCGAAATCAACTCCATTATTAGCGCGTAATAGCTTCTGATATTGTTTATAGACGCGAGCAGCTACCTCTTCAAGGTATTTTGAAGCCAGCTCGGCCATTTGATCAGGGCCTTGCAGATCGTTTTTGGCGCGGGAGATCATGCCCTGTATAGTTACCGGTCTGTATTGTTTTTCGTCGAGGTCTAATGCCTTAATAGCCTGCTTCACCAGTGTTGTCTGGTCATCTGTATCAAAGATGACAAATGATTTATTGAGTCCCAGGGGTGCAAGATAGTCTGCTTCTATACGCAGTACACGCGCACAGATAGAGTGGAATGTGCCAAGAGTCATCTCTTTAGACTCGTTGATGCCTACCAGTATTTCTAGACGCTCACGCATCTCTTTGGCGGCTTTATTTGTGAAGGTGACGGCCAGGATGCGCCAGGGTGAAACATGTTCATGCTGCACGAGATAGGCAATGCGGTGAGTGATAACGCGGGTCTTGCCGCTGCCAGGTCCTGCCAGAATAAGGACAGGTCCAGCGGTCGTAGTAACGGCTAGTTGTTGTGGTTCGTTAAGTCCGGCTAATAGATTTGATTGTTCCAACATCATCACTCTCCATGAAAAATAGTAAAAAGGCGAGATTCGGGTCTCAATAGTGTTTTAATCACAATGCACATAAAATGGCGTTGCTATTGTATCATACACCAGTAAGAAGATACATCTAAAAAAGAGTCGTTTCATCGAGCAAGCGTGCGAGTTTACATAACCCTTTTCAATGTGATATACTCAGAAACCGGAGGAGCGAATGGACGATCTGAGTGTTTTTACAGGAAATGCAAACCGCCCACTGGCGGC